>VOFB01000646.1_pt1 | contig 55762 bp, 82 predicted proteins | sample 5384141 | NCBI WGS metagenome assembly VOFB01 (sample SAMN12384721, study PRJNA508395) | human gut metagenome | isolation source: healthy gut A | host: Homo sapiens
GAAAGTAACAAACGAAGAACTCTTTTCGACTATCATCTCCAAATTCCGCGGACACGTACTGCTGGTTGACTTCTGGGCAACTTGGTGCGGACCGTGCCGTAAACATATTGATGCCTTTGCGGGCATCTGCCAGCGCCACAGCCTGCGGCGTGCTAACAACGATAGCTCCTGTCAGTGCCAAAGTCTGCACCACTGTCAAGTGAATGTCGCTCGTTCCGGGAGGAAGGTCGATAAGGAAATAATCCAGTTCTCCCCAATCGGCATCACCAATCAGCTGCTTCAAGGCATTGCTTGCCATACCTCCCCGCCACAAAGTGGCCTGGTCGGGGTCTACAAAGAAACCGATGGAAAGCAACTTGATGCCATACTTCTCTATCGGAACAATCAAGTCACGTCCACCAATGTTCTCTGCCACCGGACGGGCATCTTCCACTTGGAACATCTTTGGAACAGAAGGCCCGAAGATATCAGCATCCAGCAGACCTACTTTATAACCCAACTTTGCCAAAGACACGGCAAGGTTGGCAGCAACCGTGGACTTACCTACCCCACCTTTTCCGGAAGACACTCCGATAACATTCTTCACCTGGGGTAATAGCTTACCCACTTCCGGACGTGCCGCCTGACGGCTTTCAGTCGTAATCACAACCTCCACCTCGGGAGAGACATACGTATGTATAGCTGTCTCGGCAGCCTTCACCATTGACTTCATGAACGGATCAGTCGGTTTCTCGAATGTCAACGAGAAGCTGACCTTCATCCCGTCAATCCGCATGTTATCGGCCACCATCTCAGCCTCAACAAGATTCTTTCCGGTGCCGGGATAACGCACTGTTGCCAATGCATCAAGGATTAATTTTGGATATAATGTCATTGTATGTACTATTTGACGATTTACTATTTACTATTTTTATGCGAATCAGTAGTATTTTTAACCACTGATTCGCATCATTTACTGGTTTGTAGTCCACTACGCTTACTACGGTTATAACTGCGGTACTCATCCAGCTCTATCTCCACATCCGGCTCCTGCAACTCGCCCTCTTGCGGAAGATGGAACTTGATGTACTTGATATTCAAACCACGATCCAGCCATTGTTGTTCATAATAGGTCTTGATGCTGAGTATCTCATCAGCCATGCCGGAGTGGTACAAGTCTTCCGTCATCACATCCACCGGCAGCCGGTTTCTTTCAATCATGTACCGGGTATAGGTAAACATGAAGTTGCTGTCCGTCTTCAGATGGACTATGCCGTCATTCTTCAGGAACTTGCGGTAGCGCTCCATGAAATAAGTGGAAGTAAGCCTTTTGGTCGCCTTCTTCATCTGCGGGTCCGAGAAAGTGAGCCAGATTTCGCTCACCTCATCTGTAGCAAAAAAGCGGTCGATGATTTCGATATTCGTACGCAGAAAGGCCACATTCTTCATGCCCGACTCCAGCGACTCGGTGGCTCCCGTCCACATGCGGGCACCCTTTATATCCACTCCGATGAAGTTCTTTTCGGGAAACATGCGTCCCAATCCGACAGTATATTCTCCCCTACCACAGCCCAGTTCCAGGACAATGGGATGGTCGTTCTTGAAAAACCGCCCGTGCCAGTTCCCTTTCATGTCAAACGGCACATTATCCACCGCGGAATACGGATACTCGAAAACATGCGGATAACTCGCCATATCGGCAAACTTCTCTAACTTGTTCTTTCCCATTTAAGAAGCATTGAAACATAAAACATATTATTTTAGGCACGGATTACACGGATTTTCACGGTCTCTCTTCAATCTATCCGTGCTTTCCGCGCAATCCGTGCCTAAAAGTATAAAAAACAAAGTCCCGGCAAGTCTTATACGATAGATATTACCATCACCGTATTATTCAACAATCGTCACCCACCCGTGAGTATCTGGCTCGTCACCATACTGGATGGCACGCAGCTTGTTGTAGAGCTTCGTACATACCGGTCCCGGTTTTCCATCCTTGGAAATAACGTATGACTTGCCGTTCTCTACGTCGTCAATACGTTCGATGGGGCTGATAACGGCAGCCGTACCGCAGGCACCCGCTTCCTCGAAAGTCAGCAACTCTTCTTCGGGAACCGGACGGCGCTCCACCTTCATGCCCATATCCTCTGCCAGCTGCATCAGGCTCTTGTTGGTGATGGAGGGCAGGATGGAAGTGGACTTCGGAGTGATATACGTATTGTCCTTGATGCCGAAGAAGTTGGCAGCACCACATTCGTCCATGTATTTCTTTTCCTTGGCATCCAGATAGAACTCACAGGCATAACCCAAATCGTGCGCTTTCTTGTTGGCACGCAAGCTGGCTGCATAGTTACCACCTACTTTATAAATACCGGTACCCAATGGGGCAGCACGGTCGAATTCGCGGATAATGACATACGGATTGGTTGAGAATCCACCCTTAAAGTAAGGACCTACCGGGGTCACGAACACCACAAACAGATATTCGCTGGCAGGATGTACGCCTACTTGTGCACCGGTACCCACCAGCAACGGACGGATATACAGAGAAGCACCCGATTCATAAGGCGGAATGAAACGCTCGTTCAGCTTCACCACCTTCAGAATAGCTTCTTTGAAACGCTCCGTAGAAAGTTCCGGCATCAAGATGCCACGGCAAGTGGATTGCAGGCGGGCTGCATTCTCCTCCAAACGGAAGATACGCACTTTACCGTCTTTGCCACGAAAAGCCTTCAAACCCTCAAACGCTTCCTGACCGTAGTGCAAACAAGTGGCAGCCATGTGCATAGGAATGGTTTCCTCACTGCAAACTTCCAGTTCGCCCCATTGTTCGTTACGATAGTAAATTCTCACATTGTAATCTGTCTTCATATATCCGAACGGCAGATTAGCCCAATCAAGTTCTTTCATATCTCAAAGTATTAGTTACTTCTATTACGTACATTTTGCAACAAAAATAGCTTTTATTCTTCAGATTCCCACTTCTCCGACAGTAATTTTTCAATTTCCTTGTCAGCTTTGGTCAATTTATCGCTGCAAAATGCTATAATTCCGTTTGCTTCCTTTATTTTTTCAGCAAGCACATCTATCTCCAGTTCGTTGTTGTCTATCTGGCTGACAATTTTCTCCAAACGTGCCATGGCTTCGGAGTAGGTCTCTTTTTTCTTGGACACCATATTATTTACGATTTGACGGTTTACGATTTACGATTGAGGTTACTTCTCCTTTTTGGAGCAGGGTGGTGATTTCATCTCCTTCATTCAGCAAGCCGACATTTTTCACAACCTTCCCGTCTTTCAACGTGATGCTGTAACCGCGGGCAAGCAGCTTTTCCGGTGAAGCATCCACCAAGCGTTGCTGCAACAATTCCAGACGGTGGCGATGGCGGGACAAAGAGGAAATGACGGCTTGCACTACATCTTTCCGCGCAGTCAGTAAAGCCATTTTTGCATCGGATATGCAGCGGTATGAGGCAGAAGGAATCCGGTTCTTGCAGACAGACAACTTGCGCTGTTCCTGCTGCAACAGATTCCTGACCCCCTCATGCAAGCGGGAAACAAGCATTTCCAGTTCATCGGCGACATTGTTCATGAGGTCTATCAAGAACTCGGCGGCGGCCGTAGGGGTCTTTACACGGGTATGTGCCACAGAATCCAGCACCGTGTCGTCCCGCTCGTGACCGATACCCGTTATGATAGGTAACGGAAACTGTGCACAAGCAGCAGCAAGCAGATAGGTATCGAAACCGGACAAGTCGGACGTGGCGCCTCCACCGCGAATAATGACGACCACATCAAACTCGGACAAGCGTGCATTCACCCGGTCGAGAGCAGAAAGGACAGACTCCTCCACACGGTCACCCTGCATCAAGGCAGGAAACAGCTCCGTATAAAAGTAGAACCCCCGGGAATTGTTTTCCAGCTGATGACAGAAGTCACCATAGCCCGCCGCCGTCGGTGAAGATATGACGGCAATACGTTGCGGCAGGCGGGGGATATCCAGTTCTTTATTAAGAGTGAGGACTCCCTCCTCCTCAAGCTGCCTCAATATTTCCCTGCGGCGACGCGCCATATCGCCCAACGTATAGGTGGGATCTATGTCCTGCACCGTCAAACTATATCCATAAAGTTCGTGGAAACTGACAGTGACCTGAACCAGCACTTTGATGCCCGAAACAAATGCCTGCCCCGTAGCCTCCTCAAAATAGGGCTTCAGCAGCCGAAACACATTTGCCCAGATGGTACCTCTCGCCCTAGCTACCAGACTATTGCTGCGGGGATCTTTCTGCACAAATTCCAGATAGCAATGCCCTGTACTGTTGGTACGCACATCGCTCAGCTCTGCCTGCACCCAAAACTCATCGGGGAGACATTGCTCCAGACTACGGCGCACGAGTGCATTCAGTTCTAAAAGAGAAAGCGAGTCCATAATCAACGGCGAGTGTTTACCGTAGATTGATAAGCTTTCCACAAATCAGGAATGCCGTATCCATATATATTATCGGGGAAAACTGCCCGGTCGCCCGACCGGCGTACCAGTTCGATAATCTCTTTTGCAGTCAGCTCCGGACAAGCCTGCCACAGACAAGCTACCATACCGCACATAATCGGAGAAGAAAAAGAAGTTCCGTTGGCACGGCGAAGATTACCATCCGTTCCCATCACATCCGAATTCAGACCTACAGCCACTACATCCGGCTTCACACGTCCGTCAGCCGTATTCCCAACAGAAGAGAACGGAGCCAGAACTCCATATTTGTTCACCGCACCTACGGTTATCACATTCTCGGCATCGCCCGGAGGCGTAATCTTCTTCCAAGAACCGGACCCGGAGTTTCCCGCACTGCATACTACAACGATTCCCTTATCTGCCGCTTTCGCCGCCTCACGGGACATCAATGCATAATGTCCGTTCAAATCACGATAGCGGTAATTCTTCGCCGGATCATCAAATGAGTAATATCCAAGCGATGTATTCACCAAATCCACTCCTACACTATCCGCAAACTCAATGGCTGCCGCCCAGTAATCCTGTTCTACCAGATTCTCCGAATATTCGTCCTCGCTACGCAACAACCAATAAGAAGCTTCAGGAGCTGTACCAATCATCACATGCGGCTGATTCATGGCCATACAGGACAACACAGACATTCCATGACTGCTCTCCGCATAAATATCTGCCTCCGGATTCACGAAGTCACGAGTACCCAGAATATGGATATTTTTCATGGCATCAATCTTATCTACATTATGGAATCCGGCATCAATAACAGCAATCGTCATCCCCTGCCCCTTGAAGCCTGCTTCATGGAGACGGTCCGCATGGCTCATCTTTATTTGAGTAATTGCGGGACCGTAAAGGCTGTCCGTACGTAAAGGTTTATTAATCAATGAATCTCTCTCAGAAGCTCGTTTGGCGACACCTCTCCAAACTCTCTCCGTGGAACGGACGAAGGGCAACCCGGCTATTTCAGCAATCAACATACTATCATTACAGGAAACAGTGACGAAATTATCCCATTTTCCTGTAACAAGCACATGAACGCCTTTCTTGCGTATCGCATCCACATATTTCTTACATACCGGCAGGTCAGTAGAATCTATCTCCAATCCCTGTTTTTTTCTCCGTTCAATAGATTTCTTGGATAAATACATCTCAGGCTTTTGCAAAGATAGTCCGTAGCCGCTTTGTCTTTCAGACTGATACGATACTTCAGGGTATCCCCCGGCGTGAATTGCGCAAAAGTACCCAAACAAATATTCAAGGCAAAAACCAATAATACAAGTTTCTTCATAAGTTATCTTTCTATTTTAATCAATCATAATTCTTCATTTTCCATAATCACCAGCCCGATTCCTCTTTGGGAAGCAATGAAAGCTCCTCCCAGCACCCGCCTTCCGTCATAGAACACAGCAGATTGTCCGGGGGCAATAGCCGAGGCCGTTTCAAGAAATCGCACCAACAGTCGTCCATCCGCCAACCGCTTCACCCGGCAAGGCAACGGACGGCTTCGATAACGAATCCGTACCGTCAGATTCTCACATCCGAACAATTCCCGTTCATCCACCATTTTATCCTGCTCCGCCAACATGTAATCCGTCCGCAGCTGTTCGGCATCGCCAAGCATCACCGTATTTTTCTGCGGATTGATTTTCAACACATAAGCAGGTTTGCCCAAAGCTATCTCCAGGCCTTTTCGCTGACCGATCGTATAATAGGCGCTCCTTTATGCTGCCCCAACTTCACTCCTTCGGAATTGACAAACCACCCCGGTCCTATTTCGTTATCCAGTTCCGGGCACTGTTCACGAAGGAAATCACGGTAATCCCCCTTGATAAAGCAGACTTCCATACTTTCTCCTTCTTTCGACTTTGCTTCGTAGCCTTTATCAGCAAGGTATTCGCGTACTTTCACCTTCGTATAATCCCCCAACGGGAAAATACAACGTTTCAGCACATCCTGCCCCAATCTCCAGAGAAAATACGACTGGTCTTTCTTATCATCGTCTCCGGCTACTATATAAATATTTCCGCTTTTCTCTTCCAATCGTGAATAATGTCCGGTAGCCACCCATGCACAACCCAGCTTGTCCGCCCACTCCGTCAGGACACGGAACTTAAACAAAGGATTACACATCACGCACGGATTCGGTGTACGCCCCTGCTTATATTCGTCTATGAAGTTTTTTACGATGGTTTCTTTAAAAGGGATACGCTCATCCGCCACATAATGTTCAATCCCCATTTGCGCAGCCAGCTCTCTGGCGTCTTGCGGCTCGTCGCCCCATACACGCATGGTTACTCCTACTATTTCGTATCCTCGCTCCTGTAACATCAGACAAGTGGCGGTACTGTCAATACCGCCGCTCATTCCGACTAATACTCTTTTATTTCGTTCTTTCATTCTGAAATATTATTTGTTACTATATCTTTTCACAAACTGCTAGTTGTCACAAAGTTTGAGGAAACAATTCAGGTTGCTTCAAATTCGGCTGAATAACCCGAACCCAAATTTCTTTACTCGGCAACGAGCGACCAGGTAATTGATAACTAATCTGTAACAGATTCTCCGAAATAAATTCAAATTTCAGTTTACTATCTGCTCCTGTTAGTTCCGGATCAGTTATCGATTTAAAGATTTTTTCAACATAAGTACAGTCAGATGTTTGAGCATAAGTTCCCATTGCCGTTATAACAGCTCTCTCATCCGTTATTGCTAAATGTATATTGAAAAAGTTCTTATCCGATGATAATATTTTCATATAAGGTCCGGTTTGGATATCAAACTTTCCGTATCCTAAAGGTTCCACATGAGTACAAATTTGCCAGACTCCTTCCAAAGACGCCTTTATATTCTTATTCACCTTCAGTCCTTCATTTGAAGAGGAAGAATTATTTTCCCCACTCAATCGGAAACTAACCGGGATAGTATATGACACCGGGACTTTCTTCCCTTTTTCTCTACCGGGTACCCATTTTCCTGGAATTCCTTTTACTACTCGAAGCGCTTCCTCGTCCAACAACGGGTCAACTCCTCGCACAACCTCAAACTGTGATGTTTTACCATTCTTCTTTATCACGAATTGCACAAGTACAGTTCCCGATGCTCCTTTTGCTCTTGCATAAGCCGGATACTTTACCGTTTTTGCTATATATTGCATTATTCCCTCCTGCCCTTTTGGATATACAGGCATTTGGTCTACATACATATAAACTCCATCTTCACGAACTTGAAGCATTTTCTCCTGAGCTGCCATTTGAATATTGCTACATATCCAAATCAATACTAAAAACTAAATGCGAACTTTTTCATAATACTTAATTTATTGGTGATTTAAAACGTTACTTTTTATACTATGTCTTTCTTTGTACATTCACTAGAGATAACCTATATCAAGATATCTACGATGATATTCCTCCCAGATAATCATCCTTCATAAATCGGGGTGGTTTAAAAAGAGCTAAAGAAACACCGGTTTTTCCATTATACAGGTCGGAAAAGGCGAATGAATAAACATTCAACAGAATATAGTCAGTTATTTCAGGTATAAGGTCAACAGTCATTGTACTTTCTCGTTTTGGTTGTGTACAATATAAATACACCTCATAACTTCCTAACCCCACATTAACTATATAAGAATTATTATATTTAACATTTCAGGAAATAAAACACTGCTAAGAAGTGTATTCATCCAGGCTTATCATGCAATCCGTCTCCTATAAAAGCCTAATATTACCCCTTGTATCATCTAATAATATCATTTTTCATGTATCGCCCTTGCCAGGATTGGCCTCAAGACATAGGTACTTCTTCTGATAAACACCTGCATTCCAAGCATATTAGCTATATAGTTTATATGTTTTCCCTTAGAAATCATCAAGAGCTCACTACTGTGAATACAATTTTGCTAACTTATGTGAGTTTTTGAAGAACATTGAGAGTTTACAGAAGAAAACCTAAGCACTAATGTATAGTATATAGGAGAATTGTGTAGTATAGCCAGTCAACCAAAATCAAGACCAGACACGCTATGAGGGTAAAAGTTACCCTCACCTTACCCCTCATAGTTACCCTCATACCTGTAACCATGATGAATAAAGGGATTAAGGCTATCTATGAAAGTATGAGGGTAAAATGTATGTATAATTTTTATTAGTGAAGCTGTCTTTCCTCAAAACGATACTTAATTGAAGTGATTTTATAAAAAAGAAGTTGCTTTTCTGAATAAAATTGCCTATATTTGAAATATACCAAAAGCGAGAACAATTATGGCTAACCCCAGATTACCGGGCATTTCCGAAAACGAGCAAGCCTTATTGTATGCCAAACTGAATGAGTACAACCGAGGCAGAGCCTCTTTTAAAGAGGCAGGGGTTTACCTGGTGGTGTTACCCCGACCGGGGAAACCAAATTATTCCCTTTGGCTGTACTCTCCCCTGCCCGAAAAGCAATCCATTCTTTACATACATGATCTGTCACCAGATATTAACGAGTCTCTCCGAGTGGCCAGCACGATGTTCTATTACTCGAAGCGCTGCCTTATCCTGGTAGATTATAATGAGAAAAGAATGCAGAGTAATGGTGACGATCTTATCTTCTTCGGAAATACCGCGGACACTTCCTACATGAAATCCTCAAAATAGATCCCTTCCTACCTAAGTTGGGTAGCATACAAATTCATTCCCAAAATACCCAAACAGGAACGTTTCGTCAAAATAGCACAAGCGTATCACTCCATACACCTGGATATAATGCAGAGAAAATCGAGGAGAGAAGCGTTCGTCAAGCCGGTATCTGGGAGAATTAGGAGAAAAGCTGACAGACTTAAAATTAAAAGTCACCCGGGTAAGATTGGAAGATGATCCGTACAAAACAAGAGTGAACGGCACTACCCCACAGTTTTTTGTCAAGCAGGTACTGACTTTGACCGATGCCAGTGGAAATTTAGTCACCATGAGTATTCCATCTAAAAATCCCAGTGCAGTATCATGTACTCTATCCGGGATAGAACATGAATACCGACTGGGAGAGATTATCTACATCGCATCGGCGAAAGTGTCACGCCGATACGAAAGCTATGGTTCTAAATATACACGCGCCTTAGCCATGTGAAGTACGCAACCTCAACGTTTAGTCCAATCGTCCTTGACAAAGCTTGCCGGATAAGAGACTTTATCCACCATGCCGTCTTTCTGACGGATCCAGGAAGTAAATGTACGGGCGCCCTCATCCAATACGATGATACGCGCGCCGTTCGGCAAATGGTTATACACAGTGTTCCCACCGGTATAGCGCCCGTAAGCCAATAGGATGTCTTTCCACATGACCGCGTAATCATTATCGTGGTCGTGTCCTACAAATACCCCCATTACATCTCCCGCTTCTTTCATAGCTGCAAACATTCCCGTGTTCAATTCTAGGCGCACAAGCCTCCTCCATTCGAGTACCTCGCAGAGCTGCATTTTCGCTACGGGCAGCTTCATGATATTCGGGCAGAGGAATATGGAAAAAGGCCAGAGCGGGCAGAGGCTGGCCACCGTTTTGAGCTTTATAAGCTGCGCTTTGCTGGCGATACCAATTTATCTGATCGAACGTAAGCCAGTTATATCCTTTCACGTCTTTCAACGGTGAATAGGAATGGCTGTCTATACAATAAAGCAAAGCTGCATCTTTTTTAGGATCGGAAGAAGACTTCACTGTCAGCACATAATCCGGTGACAAAGCAGTTCCCCGGTCGGGCATTAAATTCCCCGGAACGGTACGGATTATATCGTACAATTGCGTCCGGGTCAATCCTTGTTCATCATCATGATTGCCAAAAGTCACAACGAAAGGGAGTTTACGTTTGGACACCTGTTCCAGAACCTTCAACATACCGGAATCTGCCGGAGCAGAATAAATCACATCACCGGTGAAAATTACCACATCCGGTTGTTCGGCATCAAGCACCTGGTTTATACGTTCCAACGCTACATCCGAGGCCGGATTGCCATATTTAAAATGTACATCGGTAAATTGTACTATTTTAAACTTACCGTCTTTATTAAACTTCAACTCGCTCTTTTGAGCCATACAGAAAGTAGTTAAGAATAAAGCTAACAGTGTTAAGCAGAAATTTAAAGTTCTAATCATGTTTTATTTATTTTAGGGGGTTAATCAGTCTTCTCTATCAGTACCGTAGCATAAGCGGAGATACCTTCTTCACGACCGGTAAATCCAAGCTTCTCGGTAGTAGTAGCTTTGATCGAGATATCATCTGCGTCAATCCCCATTACGATTGCCATCGTCTCCTGCATCAAAGGGATATGTGCCTTCAGCTTCGGACGTTCCGCGCAAATAGTCGCGTCAATATTGCCGACCTTATATCCTTTGCCGGCAATCAGTTCCACGGTCTTTTTCAACAGAATCTTGCTATCAATATTTTTAAACTCTCCGGCTGTATCCGGGAAATGATAACCGATATCACGCATATTGGCCGCTCCCAATAAAGCGTCGCAAACAGCGTGCAGCAGCACGTCGGCGTCCGAATGTCCCAACAGCCCTTTCGTATGCTCCAAAAGGACACCGCCCAACCATAACTCACGCCCCTCGACCAGTTGATGTACATCGAAGCCAAAACCTACTCTTATTTTCATAAATTGTATACTAAACGTTTTTTTGATGAACAGATGAATCAGCGGATATAGAAATCCAGCAGCTTCTCACCTTCCAGATAGCCCTGCAAGTGCTGTCCGATGCTGACAGGGCCTACTCCGGCAGGCGTACCCGTAAACAGGAGATCTCCGATTTTAAGCGTCACAAAACGGCTGACATAAGCAATGATATCATCTATCTTGAAAAGCATATCTGCCGTACAACCGCGCTGCACTTCCTTACCGTCAATCAGGAGATTAAAGTCAAGATTCTGAATATCCTTATAGCGATCTACCGGAACAAAAGTACCGATAGCAGCCGATGAGTCAAAGCCTTTGCAGAGTTCCCAGGGGTTGCCCTGCTCGCGGAACTTCCGTTGAAGGTCACGGGCAGTAAAGTCAATGCCTACGGTCACTGCGTCATAATAGCGGTTAGCAAAACGGGGAGCGATATTCTTCCCCAGCCGGTTGATACGGACCACCAGTTCCGTCTCATAATGTATCTCGTTAGAAAAATCGGGAATGAAAAACGGTTTGCCATCTTTCAGAATAGCAGAATCAGGCTTCATAAAAATCACCGGCTCCGTATTTACTTGTGTATGTCCCAGTTCTTTGTTATGCTGGGCGTAGTTCATTCCTACTGCAATAATCTTCATTATTTCTCGTTAAAATTCAATCGGTTAACCTAAACAGCAAAGTAAGCATATAGGAGACGTATTCTGCACCACTATATTCTCGGGTACACGGATTCGGAAAGGAGTAAAGTTCCATACGGCTTTTATACCTCCGTCTACCATCTTATCTGTAATTTCCTGAGCAATATTAATAGGTACGGTCAATACACCGATATTTACATCGTATTCTTTCATCTTTGCCCAAAGTCATCGGAGTGAAAAATAGGAATACCATTCAAGTCTTTTCCCACCAATTCCGGATTCACATCAAAAGCTGCCACAATCTCCAGCCCGAAATGATGCAAACCCGAATCCCGAGCAAAGCAGCTCCCAAGCTACCTACACCAAACAAGAAGGCTTTGTGCATATTGGTAAATCCAAGAAAGCTCTCCAATACTTCAATCAGCGCATCAATGTTATACCCTACTCTCGTGCGCCCCGAGATATTGACGTAGGATAAATCCTTGGCGATTTGAGAAGCGTCAATATTTATTTCCTTAGAGATTTGTGTAGAAGAGACGTACTGTTCTCCTTTTTCTTTCATTAGTTTTATATTAGACAGATACCAGGGAAGTCTGCGCAAGGTAGGCTCCGGCACTTTATCCGCCTCTTTTCGTATAGAAGTGCTCATACTTCTTACATTATTTGGTATTTTGCAAAAGTACATTATCTTTTTTGAGACTGACAACCCTATAACGCAAAACCTTAATAGAGATTAAACAAAACAATGAAAAGAGGTTCAAATTTTGCTCTTTTCCATAAGTTTAATACTTTTGGGAAGAAATAAAAAGAAGAAGCATGAAAAATAATGATTGGAAAGATAGGCTAAACGTAGTGTATTCCACGAATCCAGACTTCGGCTACGAAATGGATAATGATGAAGAGCAGGTCACCCTAGACAAAGCCAAACAAAACCTGCGAGTTTCCATTGACAAGAAGAATCGGGGCGGTAAAGTGGTCACATTAATTACCGGATTTATAGGTACGGAAAACGACTTGAAAGAGCTGGGTAAGCTACTGAAAAGCAAATGTGGAGTAGGTGGTTCAGCTAAAGACGGAGAAATCATCATACAAGGGGATTTCAAGACTAAGGTCATGGAACTGCTTGTCAGGGAAGGATACACGAAAACAAAGGGTATAGGAGGCTAAACTTATTTTTAAAAAGATATAAGAAATGAAGAAAGTTACTTTATTTTGTGTAGCAGCGTTATTCTCACTGCTGTCGTTTGCCCAAAACGACAAAGGGGATATAGTCAAAACAGGCGACAAGATGCCTGCTTTCACCCTTACTTCAACAGTGAACGGTACTGTAAACTCCGAGGACCTGAAAGGGAAAGTTGTATTAATCAATATCTTCGCCACTTGGTGCGGTCCTTGCCAGAGCGAACTGGCTGAAGTTCAGAAAACACTCTGGCCTAAATATAAGGACAACAAAGATTTCTGCATGTTAGTAATCGGACGCGAACATACCGACGATCAATTAACGGCATACAACAAGCGCAAGGAATTTACGTTTCCTCTCTACCCGGATCCCAAACGGGAAGTCACGAATAAATTTGCCAGTCATACATTCCCAGAAGTTACTTAATCGACAAAGAAGGGAAAGTGATATCCGCTACTGTCGGTTATCAAAAAGAGGAAATGGACAAGCTGATGAAGGAAATAGACAAAGCATTGAAATAACAAAAAAAATGAGGCTTTGTCCTCAAAAAAAGGCAACTAACTCGTTATGAATTAGTTGCCTTTTTTACATCTTCAAATAGAGAGTCTTAATGAATACCTCTATTAAGTTAACGTGTTCCGATTATAGAATTTGAATCTGATTGATTATTCAGCTTTCAAAGTGAAACGCTTGAAGTCTACAATCTTCAATTCAGGATCAGCTGCTGCCAACACTTCTCTTACGGTCTTTTTAGAGTCCATGATATTTTCTTGGTTCAGTAAGCAAACTTCTTTCAAGAACTTAGCCAAACGGCCTTTCGCAATGTTCTGAATCATTTGTTCGGGCAGATGTGCAGCCTTCTCAGCAGAAACGGTAGCAATGATTTCTTTTGCTTTGCTATATCTTCAGCTGTAATCCAACCTTTAGCCATGTTGCTCTCCATGTGATCTTCGCTGTCCACATGAGCCGGGTTGATGTTAGCTTTCTTCAGAGCTGCTTCTACAGCCTTCTGTACCTGTTCTGCTTTTGTCTTCTCGATGGCAACTTCGATTTCTTTCTGCTTCACTTCTTCAGAAACACCATCCTCGTCAATTGCAATCGGGTTCATGGCAGCAATCTGCATAGCCACTTCCTTAGCCAACTGCTCTTCCACTTCTTTATTGAAAGCAACGATCGTGCAGAGACCATTTCTATTCATATGATTGTAAACAACAGTACTTGCACCCTCTACAGTCATGTAGCCATCAAGTTCCATTTTCTCGCCTGTAATACCGCTACGGTCAACCACTGCATCCTGTACAGTACCGTTACCCATCGGCAATGCTTTCACTTCATCCAAAGTTTTGCAGTTATTAGCTACAGCAAGATCAAGAATATCCTGAGTCAATTTTATGAAATCAGCATTCTGAGCTACGAAGTCAGTTTCACACTTCAACGCAACGATTACGGCAAAGTTACCGGTAGTCTTAGCCAAAACACAACCTTCAGAAGCTTCACGGTCTGAACGCTTAGCGGCAACAGCCTGTCCCTTCTTGCGGATTATTTCTATTGCCTTGTCGAAATCGCCTTCAGCTTCCGTCAACGCATTCTTGCAGTCCATCATACCTGCTCCGGTCATTTTGCGGAGTTTGGTAATATCAGCCATTGTTACAGCCATAATAATTTCCTTTATTTAAATGAATAATAATTTTCGAAACAAAAAAATGTGCCAATCTGCCAATCAAGATGCAAGTGTATAAGCATACTCTTGCACATTAGCAAATTGGCACATTATTATATTAAGCCTCTTCGTCTTCCTTCAGGAAAGCAGCAGCTTTAGCTGCATTAATTGCTTCCTCGTCAGACTTGTCGAGTCTAGCTTTTGCACTTTCTTCTTGCCTTTGTTAGCAGGAGCTTCACCAGCTGCTTCCATGTCTACTTTTTCAGCTTTTCTTTCTTCCAAACCTTCCTGCATTGCAGCGCAGCAAGCATCCAAGATTACTTCTATTGATTTAGTAGCGTCGTCGTTAGCCGGAATTACGAAATCAATGTTAGAAGGATCAGAGTTCGTATCAACGATACCGAATACGGGGATACCCAGACGGTTAGCTTCGCGAACTGCAATATTTTCTTTCATAACATCAATAACGAACAGTGCAGACGGCAGACGAGTCAGGTCAGCAATAGAGCCCAAAGTCTTGTCCAACTTAGCACGTTGACGTGAGATCTGCAGTATTTCTCTCTTAGACAGATTAGAATACGTACCGTCATTCGTCAATTTGTCGATGGTAGCCATCTTCTTAACAGCCTTGCGGATTGTGGGGAAATTAGTTAACATACCGCCCGGCCAGCGCTCGATTACATAAGGCATATTAACAGATTGAGCTTTCTCAGCAACAACTTGTTTAGCTTGTTTTTTAGTAGCAACAAAAAGAACTTTCTTCCAGATTTGGCAATTTGCTTCAAAGCTTCAGCAGCTTCGTCTACTTTAGCAACTGTTTTGTGGAGGTCAATGATGTGGATACCATTGCGTTCCATGAAAATATAAGGAGCCATTGCAGGATTCCACTTTCTTTTGAGGTGACCAAAGTGGCATCCGGCTTCCAATAATGTATCAAAATTTGTTCTTGACATCTTGTTTTTCTTTAAATCGTTTACTTTCTTTTTTGTTTTTTCTAAACCAACCGCTGGGTAGTCTATCAATCTAGAGTCCCGGTAGTTTAGATACTAAACATATTCCTCGGTCAGGCAGCCCATTAACGCTTGCTGAACTGGAATCTTCTACGAGCTTTCGGTTGTCCCGGTTTCTTACGTTCAACAGAACGAGGGTCACGAGTCATGAAGCCTTCAGCACGAAGAGCAGCTTTGTCTTCAGCATTCATCTTCACCAATGCGCGAGCAATAGCCAAACGCAAAGCCTGAGACTGACCGGTGAAACCACCACCACACAGGTTCACCTTAATATCATATTTTTCAGCAACACCAATCTTGCTCAGCGGTTGTTTTACTACATACTGAAGAATAGTTGATGGAAAGTACTCTGCAAGGTCTCTCTTGTTAATAGTAATCTTTCCTGTACCTTCGGTTACGAAAATACGTGCAATTGCACTTTTACGTCTGCCTAATGCATTTACTACTTCCATTATATCTTATTTATATGAATTAATATCAATCATTTTCGGGTTCTGTGCTGCTTGTTTGTGTTCGCTACCAGCGTAAACATACAAGTTGTTCAGCAATTTAGCTCCCAGAATGTTCTTAGGAAGCATGCCCTTCACTACTTTTTTCAGTAATCTCTCTTCACCGTTCGGTTTTGCAATCAAACGGGCAGGAGTCATTTCTCTCTGGCCACCAGGGTACCAGTATATGACAAATATACTCTGTCATTCCACTTGTTACCAGTCAGTTTTACTTTGTCTGCATTGATGATGATAACGTTATCACCGCAGTCTACGTGAGGAGTAAAGTTTGGTTTGTACTTTCCTCTCAGCAATTTTGCAACTTTTGCTCCCAGACGACCCAGTCTGGTCTGTAGCGTCAACGATAACCCATTCTTTGGTTACAGTCGCTTTGTTGGCAGAAATGGTCTTGTAACTTAAAGTATCCACTCTAATTTTGTTTTTTAAATGTTACTACTAAAAATATTCTTCACCTTTTTTGAATATATCTAATTGGCAAACAAGAAGAAATAGAACGAAAAACAGGCATAAAAAAGTCTGCATATCTTTCATAATACCAGGTGTTCAATTCATTTCCATTCAAGTCATTCTTGATGAAGTATTTTAAATGCAGATAATCGCTATCCTTTATTTCAAATTCCAGAATATTGTCCTGATTATCCAACATCGGGAGATGAATATTCTTCTCGATACTTTCTCTATAAGAATCGTCCGTGAGTTGTTTGTACGTACCATACCCCGTAATAATCGCATCCGCACCAGGGATAATGGTTACTTTAAATGTATTACTGGGTTTCAACTCTCCCGGAACATCGGGAGACTCCGACACATAATGGCAAAGTTGCCAGATTCCTTTCAACTCGGCCACCTTGAATTTAGTTTTCTTTTGGGCCATCGCACCTGTTACCGCCAACAACATTATTGAAAGCATGGTAAAGAAATAGAGCTTTTTCATTGCCGTATTATTTTAGTTAATACTCTCGAATGCGTATGTCCAAATATAAAGATTTATTTTGAGAATAGAACAATAGAGTGCATAAAAAAACTCGCATAACCTGAAGATTATGCGAGTTTTACATAAATATACCGAAATATTAGAAATCAGCATTTCTCGGTGTACGCGGGAACGGTATCACGTCACGGATGTTTGACATGCCTGTTACGAAAAGTAACAAACGTTCGAATCCAATCCGAAGCCGGAGTGAGGACAAGTACCGAACTTGCGGGTATCCAGATACCACCACATATCTTTCATCGGGATGTGCATTTCTTCAATACGAGTCATCAGCTTATCATAATCTGATTCACGTTCGGAACCGCCTATGATTTCACCGATTTTCGGGAAAAGAACATCCATTGCACGTACCGTCTTACCATCCTCGTTTTGCTTCATATAGAAGGCCTTGATTTCCTTCGGATAATCAGTCAGGATTACCGGACGCTTGAAGTGTTCTTCCACTAGATAACGTTCGTGCTCAGAAGCCAAGTCCACGCCCCAGTATACCGGAAATTCAACTATATCCTTTCGCAACAGCCTCTTCAAGTATCTTGATGCCATCCGTATAAGGCAAACGTACGAAAGATTCTTTCAATACACCTTGCAGACGTTCAATCAAGCCTTGTCAAACATATCGTTCAGGAACTTCACGTCGTCAGCACAGTTATCCAAAGCCCACTTCACACAGAATTTAATAAACTCTTCCGCCAGATCCATGTTGTCCGCAATGTCGTTGAACGCAACTTCCGGCTCAATCATCCAGAACTCAGCCAAGTGACGGGGAGTGTTGGAGTTTTCGGCACGGAATGTAGGACCGAATGTGTAGATAGCGCCCAAAGCTGTGGCTGCCAGCTCACCTTCCAGCTGACCGGAAACAGTCAGACTTGCCTGCTTGCCGAAGAAATCATCTTCATAAGAGATAGAACCTCTCTCGTCTTTCTTCAAGTCATACAGATTCATGGTAGTCACCTGGAACATCTGTCCGGCACCTTCACAATCTGAAGCCGTAATGATCGGCGTATGGAAATAGAAGAATCCCCTTTCATGGAAGAACTTGTGATAGCAATTGCCATGTTGTGACGGATGCGGAACACTGCACCAAAAGTATTGGTACGCGGACGCAAGTGAGCAATCTCGCGCAAGAATTCCATAGAGTGCCCTTTCTTCTGTAACGGGTATGTGTTATCACAAGTACCCAGCACTTCGATTTCACGAGCCTGTACTTCCACCTTTTGGCCGGAGCCTACTGATTCTACCATTTCACCGTTCACGCTGATACAAGCGCCGGTAGTAATCAGTTTCAGCATCTCTTCATCAAAATTAGCCAAATCTACTACGACCTGCAAATTATTTATTGTAGAACCGTCATTCAGTGCGATAAAGTTTACTTGTTTGCTACCTCTACGGGTGCGAACCCATCCTTTCACATTGACCATAGCGCCGATATCCGTACGCTTCAACAGATCAACAATTTTTGTTCTACCAATCTTTTCCATTTAACTTATTCTTTTTAGATACAAGAAGACGAGGTTTAAAACACAAGATTCATCTTTCCTGCTTTCTTTCCCCGTCCTCTGCCAAGTTGTTATTTATTAACTTATTATTCAAACGAACCCATGCGGAGGTAGTTTACTTCTGCTTCCGACAGGTAACGCCAGTCTCCGCGACGCAAACCTTTTTTAGTCAGTCCGGCGAAGAATACACGGTCGAGTTTTACTACTTTATAACCCAGTGATTCGAAAATACGGCGAACGATACGGTTCTTACCGGAGTGAATTTCGATACCTACCTGGTCTTTCTTGAAATCATCGGTATAGCTGATAGCGTCTGCATGGATTTCACCGTCTTCCAACTGGATGCCGGCTGCAATCTGATCCATATCCGCTTTAGTCAGGTTCTTGTCCAGATGAACATGATAAATTTTCTTTTTCAGAAATTTCGGTGTGTCAGCTTGGAAGCCAAGATCACCGTCATTCGTCAGTAACAGTACACCAGTCGTGTTACGGTCAAGACGTCCTACCGGATAGATACGTTCGTTACAAGCGCCTTTTACCAAATCCATTACTGTACGGCGCTCCTGCGGATCGTCCGATGTGGTAACGGTATCTTTCGGCTTATTCAGCAATACATATACCTTGCGTTCGATGCTTACCGGTTCATCGTGGAATTTCACGACATCCGAACGTTTGATCTTCGTACCCAATTCAGTAACAACTTCACCATTTACAGAAACCACACCTGCTGTAATAAATTCATCAGCCTCACGACGTGAACAAACACCTGCGTTAGCCAGGAACTTATTCAGACGAATCGGTTCATTCGGGTCAACGAACTGTTCCTTGTACTCGATTTGTTTCTTTACGCTATACTTAGCGTTCGGGTCATAATCGCCGGTACGTGGACGAGGACGGTAACCGCCCTGACGGTCATTATTGAATCTCGGACGATAACCGCCACCGCCGTTGTTGCTGCGATAGCCTCCACCTTCGCCACTATTGAAACGAGGACGATACGGGCGGTCACCACCTTCACGGTTGTAAGGACGCTGAGGACGGTCGCCTCCTTCGCCGTTATTAAAGCGGGGACGGTAAGGACGGTCGCCACCTTCACGGTTGTAGGAAGGACGTTGAGGACGGTCGCCATAAGACGGACGCTCACCACCTTCGCCGCTATTGAAACGGGGACGTTGAGGACGGTCACCACCTTCACGATTGTAAGAAGGACGTTGAGGACGATCACCATAAGAACCACCTTCGCGGTTGTAAGGACGTTGCGGACGTTCACCTCCTTCACTATTATTGAAGCGAGGACGATACGGACGATCTCCGCCTTCACGATTGTAAGAAGGACGTTGCGGACGGTCGCCATAAGAGCGATCACCGTACGAACGCTGTGGGCGTTCGCCTCCTTCATTGTTGGCATTAAATCTCGGGCGATACGGACGATCCCCACCTTCACGGTTGTAAGAAGGGCGATACGGACGTTCTCCTCCCTCTCTGTTGTACGACCTGTTACCATCACGGCCGGCACCTGTATTCTCTTCATTGAAAGAATTTTCGCGCCATTCTTCGTTTTCTGTGCTCATTTTTTTATTCGAATAAAATTAGACTTTGGCCTCACGGCCTATTTAAAAAACACGTTTATTATATAAGTAAACAATTAAAGCCCCGTATAAGTATGCGGAGTGATTGCTCTTAACTCTTTTTTAATATCTTCGCTTACATTCAAGTTCTTCGATAAACTCTTTAATAGAACTTTCTGTAATAGCTTGGTTGGTGCGGGTTAACGCTTTCAAAGCTTCATAAGGATGCGGATAGGCCTCGCGGCGCAGGATGGTCTGGATAGCCTCGGCCACCACGCTCCAGCAATTGTCCAGGTCACGGTAGATGGCCGGTTCGTTCAACAGCAACTTACGCAAACCCTTCAAAGAACTTTGTATGGCAATAATGATATGCCCGAACGGCATACCCACATTGCGGAGCACGGTAGAGTCCGTCAAGTCACGCTGCAAACGGGAAACCGGCAGTTTTACCGCCAAGTGCTCAAGAATAGCATTCGCCATGCCCAGGTTTCCTTCCGCATTTTCAAAGTCAATCGGGTTCACCTTGTGCGGCATCGCGCTGGAGCCCACCTCACCGGCTTTAATCTTCTGCTTGAAATATTCCATAGAGATATATTGCCAGAAGTCACGGTTCATATCAATCATCACCGTATTGATGCGCTTCATGGCATCAAAGATGGCAGACAGATTATCGTAATTGGATATCTGGGTAGTATACTCCTCGCGTTCCAAGCCAAGCTTTTCGGAAACGAACTTATTGCCGAATGCCTTCCAGTCATATTCCGGATAAGCCACATGATGGGCATTGTAATTACCCGTAGCGCCACCGAACTTTGCTGTCACCGGACAAGCCTTCAGCGTTGCCAACTGGCGTTCCAGACGGTAGACAAACACCATTACCTCCTTGCCCAAACGGGTAGGCGAAGCCGGTTGTCCGTGTGTCTTGGCAAGCATGGGGATAGCGGCCCACTCTTCCGCATAAGCACGGAGCTGCGCTATCAGTTCCTCTATTTGAGGATAGTACACCTGCTCCAACGCCTCCTTTACAGACAAAGGAACAGACGTATTGTTGATATCTTGTGAAGTCAGGCCAAAATGGATGAACTCCTTATAGTCGTCCATACCACCCAACTTGTCAAACTCTTCTTTCAAGAAATACTCCACAGCCTTCACATCATGGTTCGTCACGCTCTCAATGTCCTTAATGCGTTGCGCGTCGGCTTCGGAAAAGTTACGGTAAATGTTTCTCAAGGTTTCGAAAACACCCTTATCCACCCCTTTCAGCTGCGGCAAAGGCAGCTCACACAGCGTGATAAAGTATTCTACTTCAACTTGTACACGGTATTTAATCAGTGCAAATTCTGAAAAATAGGCAGCCAAAACATCTGTTTTGCCTCTGTATCGACCGTCAATCGGAGAGATTGCGGTAAGTAAATCAAGTTTCATACGTCGTATTTATGATGATAATTATCGGACTGCAAAATTACTGCTTTTTTCTGAGTAACAAGACATAAAGAATAAAGATTTTAAGAAAAGGAAGTTAATGGATAAAAAAATGGCCTTACAATCGCTTGCAAGACCACCTTCGAATGAAAATTTCCAGTGGGCGTTGACGGATTCGAACCGCCGACCCTCTGCTTGTAAGGCAGATGCTCTGAACCAGCTGAGCTAAACGCCCATTTGATGAACGAAAGTGCTTGGATTTTGTGTGGGCGTTGACGGATTCGAACCGCCGACCCTCTGCTTGTAAGGCAGATGCTCTGAACCAGCTGAGCTAAACGCCCGTACACTTCCGTTTCAAAAGCGATGCAAAGGTACAGCTTATTTTGACATTACCAAAACTTTTGCATAATATTTTTCGATATTTTTTTAGTCATTTAGCGACACACTCTGTTTTTCAAGCATTTAGTACGTTCACTTTTTTGCCTCATTTTTCCGGATAACCTTTGCCGGATTGCCAACGGCTATGCTATCGGATGGAATATCTTTCGTCACCACACTACCCGCACCGATGATACAACGGTCACCGATGGTGACGCCTGGACACAAAATGGCACCGCCGCCAATCCAGCAATCCTCTCCTATCGTCACCGGATAGGCATATTCCTTTTCCGTACGACGCTCGATAGCATGCTCAAAACGCACCTGCAACTCCGGCGAAGACATATCTGCCAACAGGCCGTTACGCATCTTTTCAACTTCCGTCATACTCTTTATCCTCCCTGACCATTAATAAATACAAACCGCCTCTCATCCGAAAGAGCCTCATCAAACTCGAAGCCTTCCCACGAAAATTCTTTCAAATCTTCCGGATTCTCTATTCTATTTTTCAAGATAAAACGCGTCATTTCACCACGAGACATCTTGGTATATATTACCACCGTAGCCAGTTTCCCGTTCTTCCACACATGAAATTCAGGAGTCACGACATGCACTTCTTTCTCCACCCGTTTCCAGTCAAACAAACTTTTCATTTCGTCACTGGCCAGATTGCATAAAATACCTCCCGCCTGTTTGATGTCTTGTATAAACGTATCCGTCAGGCGCGACCGCCAGTAAGAAAACATCGTCTGATTACCCAACTCCGGCAATACCACATCTCCTTCGAGACGATAGGGGCGAATCACATCCAGCGGACGCAACAAACCGTAACAAAAAGATGTCAGTCGCAAATGTTCCTGTGCATATTCGAGTTCTGAGGCAGAGAAGTCTTTCGGATTCAACCGCTTGAACACGATTCCCGTATAAGAGAACAAAGCCGACAATTCCGGAGTTTCTTCCGCATGGAAAGCCTGATAACGCTTATAATTCTCTACTGCTATTTTAGCATTCACACGCAACAAACGTTCCAGATCGCCGACAGCAAACTGCGACATCTGCAAAGCTATCTCAGAGGCTTCCTTTTGAAAACGGGGAACCGTAGTCAAAGGAACCTTCACCTTTGAAACATCACTCATTGTCTTGGCACAAGATAAAAGCACAAGCATATTTCAACTACTAATTACAAGTTACTAATTACGAAGTAGCAAAGATAAAAAATAAAACAAGAAAACCCGCTATTAACAGGCTGTCAATAGCGGGCACTTATTAAGAATTATAATAGTTCTTATTTGTACTCCTGCCAGCTCTTAATCTGGATATCTTCCAGCTTCATTTCGCAGAATGCCTCGATAAAGGCACTTGCCAGGCGGGCATTGGTAATCAACGGAATGTTGTGGTCGATGGCACCGCGACGGATACGATAGCCATTCGTTAATTCACGTTTGCTATGGTTCTTCGGAATGTTGACGATCAGGTCAAACTTGTGATCAGCGATCATCTTCATCACGTTATTCTCGCACCTGGTTTCTCATCCGGCCAATAAACCGGAGTCGTATCTACTCCATGAGCATTCAGGAATGCAGCAGTTCCGGCAGTAGCATAAATCTGATATCCCTTAGCAAACAGCATACGGCTGGCATCCAGCAAATCCACTTTCGACTTCATAGCTCCTGAAGAGAACATTACTGCTCTTTCAGGAATCTTGAATCCGGTAGCGATCATTGCATTCAGCAGTGCTTCAGAGAAATCATCACCGATACATCCCACTTCACCCGTAGAAGACATATCTACGCCTAATACCGGGTCAGCCTTGTGCAGACGTGAGAAGGAGAACTGCGATGCTTTTACACCAATCCAGTCAATATCAAATGCAGATTTATCAGGACGCGAGTACGGAGCGTCCAACATGATGCGGGTAGCCGTTTCGATGAAGTTACGTTTCAGTACTTTAGATACGAACGGGAAACTACGAGAAGCACGCAAGTTACATTCAATTACTTTCACCTCGTTATTACGAGCCAGGAACTGGATATTGAACGGACCGGAGATATTGAGTTCTTTAGCAATCTGACGGCTGATCTTCTTGATACGGCGTGCAGTTGCAAAGTAAATCTTCTGTGCCGGGAATACCAGTGTAGCGTCACCGGAGTGAACACCGGCAAATTCCACGTGTTCAGAAATGGCGTATTCTACCACCTCACCGTTCTGTGCCACAGCGTCGAACTCAATTTCTTTTGTATTCTCGAGGAACTGTGAAACAACTACCGGGTATTCTTTAGATACTTCGGCAGCCATTTTCAGGAAGTTTTCCAATTCTTCATCATCATAGCAAACATTCATTGCCGCACCCGAAAGAACGTAAGAAGGACGAACCAGCACCGGATAACCTACTTTTTCCACGAAGCCTTTCACATCTTCGAGACTGGTCAGCTCCTGCCAAGCCGGCTGGTCGATACCCAGTTGGTCAAGCATGCAGAGAACTTATTACGGTTTTCCGCACGGTCGATAGAAAGCGGAGAAGTTCCCAATACAGGTACCGACTGGCGATGAAGCTTCATTGCCAGGTTGTTCGGTATCTGTCCGCCTACCGATACGATTACGCCGCGCGGCTGTTCGAGATCAATTACATCAAGCACACGTTCAAATGAAAGCTCGTCAAAATACAGACGGTCGCACATATCATAGTCGGTAGAAACTGTTTCGGGGTTATAGTTAATCATGATGGACTTGTAACCCAATTTGCGGGCTGTCTGAACCGCATTCACCGAACACCAGTCAAATTCTACAGAGCTACCGATACGGTAAGCACCCGAGCCCAGCACGACTACTGATTTTTCATTCTTATAATAGTTCACATCATAACCTTCCACTGCATACGTCATATACAGATAGTTAGTCAGTTCCGGATGTTCGGAAGCAATCGTATTAATGCGTTTTACAGCCGGGAGAATACCCATAGATTTACGATGAGCACGCACTGCCAGGTTTTCTTTCTCCATGTTTCCGGTTGGATTCAGTACGAAGCGGGCGATCTGGAAGTCAGAGAAACCTAACACTTTAGCTTCACGCATTACATCAGCAGGTATATCTTCTACCTTATTATAGGTAGACAGTTTCGCTTTGTAGTCAACGATGTTCTTCAGTTTGCCAAGGAACCAAGGATCGATCTTTGTCAGGTCATGAATACGGTCGATGGAATAACCTTCTTCCATTGCTTGTGCGATAGCGAACACACGCAAGTCAGTCGGGCGAGAAAGCTCTTTATCAAGATCATCAAAAGTGCAGTTCGTCATTACCTACGAAGCCGTGCATACCCTGTCCGATCATACGAAGACCTTTCTGGATGATTTCCTCGAAAGAGCGGCCGATAGACATGATTTCACCTACCGACTTCATGCTTGAACCGATTTCACGGGAAACACCGGCGAACTTCGTCAAGTCCCAACGAGGATCTTACAGATATAGTAGTCGAGTTGCGGAGCAACGTAGGCTGAATACGGAGTACCCATCTCACCGATCTGGTCGAGCGAATAACCCAACGCGATTTTAGCGGCCACGAATGCCAGCGGATAACCCGTAGCTTGGAAGCCAAAGCGGAAGAACGGCTCAGGCGAGCGTTCACTTCGATAACACGGTAGTCATTCGTTTCTGCATTGAACGCATACTGGATATTACATTCACCTACAATACCCAAGTGACGGATACATTTTGTAGACAAATCTTGCAACATTGTTTCAGTTCTTCTGTGAGAGAGCAAGTGGGAGCTACCACGATAGATTCACCGGTGTGGATTCCCAGCGGGTCGAAGTTTTCCATGCTTGCCACTGTAAAGCAGTGGTCGTTCGCATCGCGGATCACTTCGAATTCTATTTCTTTCCAACCTTTCACGATTCTTCTACCAGGATTTGTTTGGAGAAAGCGAAGGAGCTTTCGGCCAATTTCAGGAATTCTTCTTCGTCGGCGCAGATACCGCTACCAAGCCCACCCAATGCATAAGCCGAACGTACCATTACCGGATAACCGATCTTACGTGCAGCAGCAATCGCGTCTTCCATGCTTTCTACTGCCTGGCTACCGGAGTCTTCATCTCGATCTCGTCCAGCTTCTTCACGAACAGGTCGCGGTCTTCTGTATACATGATAGCCTCTACCGATGTACCGAGTACCTTCACTCCGTATTTATCAAGAATACCTTGTGTGTAAAGCTCAGCACCGCAGTTCAGTGCAGTCTGTCCGCCGAATGCCAGCAAGATACCGTCGGGGCGTTCTTTCTTGATAATTTCTTCTACAAAATAAGTAGTTACGGGAAGGAAATACACTTTATCTGCAATACCTTCAGAAGTCTGAATGGTTGCGATGTTCGGGTTTACCAATACTGAGCTGATGCCTTCTTCTTTCAAAGCTTTCAGTGCTTGTGAGCCTGAGTAGTCAAACTCTCCGGCTTGTCCGATTTTGAGTGCTCCAGAACCCAAAACGAGAACTTTCTTGATTTCCTTTTCCATTTCTTTTGTTGTTATAATAAGTTGTTGTTTCTAAGTTCATCCATAAAAAAAATGCGTTACCCTCAAAAAAGGATTAACGCATTACCAAAGAACTAAAATATCGTTTTTGGAGAAAAGAGAAGAAGCCTGCCGTTTCCGGGTGCAAAACATCCGAATGGAGATAATACTTGCTTCTGATTTCCTGTTGATTCATTGTCGGTATTAAAATTTGTGCAAAGTAACGACATATTTTGCACATGACAAAAAGAAACGTTCATTTTTTACTGAAATAGTTTACCGCGTCAATGAAACGGTTGTTTTTTCCGTTAGCTTTTTAATGAATACTTTTTTATCATAGTAAGCACAAATCATGAAGTAACTACATTTTGATGTATCTTTCAGTTTTTATCCTTATCTTTGTCGCCATTATATAATAAGGTAATAACAATGGGAAAAGAAGAAAATCATACTTACTGGTGACCGTCCTACCGGAAGACTCCATATCGGGCACTATGTAGGCTCACTGAAACGCAGAGTTGACCTGCAGGACGCGGGTGATTATAGTAAGATGTTTATCTTCATTGCCGATTCGCAGGCATTGACCGATAATATAGAAAACCCCGAGAAGGTACGTCAGAATGTAATCGAAGTTGCTCTTGACTATCTGGCATGTGGAATAGACCCTTCCAAAGCTACTATCTTCATCCAGTCGCAGATACCGGAGCTATGCGAGCTTAGCTTCTACTATATGGACCTTGTAAGCGTATCTCGCCTGCAACGTAACCCGACTGTGAAATCGGAAATCCAGATGCGTAACTTCGAGGCAAGCATTCCCGTAGGCTTCTTCACTTATCCTATCAGCCAGGCAGCGGACATCACTGCATTCCGTGCAACGACTGTCCCCGTAGGCGAAGACCAGGAACCGATGCTTGAACAGGCTCGCGAAATAGTCCGCCGTTTCAACTATATCTATGGCGATACGTTGGTGGAACCGGAAATCCTGTTGCCGGACAATGCTGCCTGCCTGCGTCTGCCGGGTACTGACGGTAAAGCTAAGATGAGCAAATCACTCGGCAACTGTATCTACCTGTCCGAAGAACCGGAAGAAATCCAGAAGAAGATCATGAGTATGTATACCGATCCGGGACATCTCCGTGTACAAGATCCGGGAAAGATTGAAGGTAATACCGTATTCACATACCTCGACGCATTCTGCCGTCCGGAACATTTCGAACGCTATCTGCCGGATTATCCGAATCTGGCTGAACTGAAAGCGCATTATCAACGCGGTGGACTGGGCGACGTAAAAGTGAAACGTTTCCTGAACGCTATCATGCAGGAAATACTCGAACCGATTCGTAATCGTCGTAAAGAGTTCAGCAAAGATATTCCTGCCGTTTACGAGATGTTGCAAAAAGGATGCGAAGTAGCCAGAGCTGCCGCTGCCGAAACATTGGCAGATGTGAAGAAGGCTATGAAGATCAATTATTTCGATGACAAGGAGTTAATCGAGGAACAGGTAAAACGTTTCTCACAGGAATAAGTCGTCAACAGATAGGCCAATTAATAAGTAAAGGCTGCCGTTCTATAAAAGAGCAGGTAGCCTTTATCATTGTTATAAGTACAACGAAGATTAGTCCGTTTCGGCTTCATCATTTTTAAAGAATACTCCTTTCAACTTCTGATAGAGGACGGAAAGTATCAGCAGTATCAGTCCGAGAATAATTTGTAATGATAACAAAGACCAATGCTCTGCTCAACTTCCCCACTTCCGACCGGAGTATGGAGAATACCGGAAGCAAAAAGATGAAATAAAACATCTACATAAAAATATCAGATTTGCCGTGTGTATTCAATAAAAATAAAGCCTGCTCATGAACTTATCACGTTCTTTCCCCTCATCTTTAACGTATCTGAAACAGAAAAAAGCCGGACAGAAAAATCATTTTTTCAAAAAGCAAACGATCGTTTGCTTTTTCTATTTCTTTTCTCTACTTTTACGGCAATATTAATCAACAATTCCATTATTCATAAACTCAAAAAAGAAAAACATGAAACATCTAACCCTTTTCTTTGCATTCGGCGCTCTCCTTTTCCTCTCTTGTCAAACGGTATCCGCGCGTGGTGTAAAAATTCCTTTCGGTGATCGTGAAGTCTTAAACAAAGTAGCAGACCTGCCCGACACCGAAGAATATAAGACAGACAACGGCAACTACATTGATCTGGGGACCATTCATCAGGAGTTCAACATCGCTTACATCCTTCCTCTCTATATCGAGCAGGAGCCCCGCCTCGTAGGATATTGCGAAAAAGAAGACACTTATTATGAACTGACGGAAGAACAACTCTCCGCCATTCTGAAAGAGAATAACCTGGACGGTGAAAAGCTGAATAAAGTCGGTTTCTACTCCCGATATGGCGGCAAGATAGTAGGACTGATCATCATTGCCCTTATCATCTGGGGATTCATCCCAAGTAAGAAAAAGAAAACAGAACCGGTAGAAGTATAAAACAAACCTAATTAATCACATTAAAAAACAGATAAGCTATGTCAATTTACACACTTATTCCGATTATTTTCATCGTTCTCTATGCAGGGTACTGGTATTATGTAAAGAACAAAAACTCGCAACAAGCACAAGTGGTAAACAACACTGATTTCAAAGCGGAATTTGCAAATGCCGAACGATATAAAAACAGCGTACTCACTTCCGAACTGCCTTTCCTCCAAGAAGAAATGAAGCAAGAAAAGATTGACGCTTTCAATTATGCCAGCACCGAATATGGCGTGGGATCCGCCCTTAAAGACGGGGTTAAAGATAAACTGAAAGGAATGGCTACCTTGGGAACCGTGCGTTTCAACACCGTGCAAACTCCCAAATACCTTGTTCTCAGCGGAAACAGCCTTCATTTATTCGATACGGACACAGAAGGGGAAATCGACCGGCATCTTGTGTTCAACCAATCCCGCCTCGAAAACTCCAGACTTACCGAAATCCCAATGGAAGGACAAGTAAAAGCACAGGCCCAAGCCCGGGGAAACAATGTAAAAGCATACAAACTGTCTTTGCAGACCGATGACAAGCCTATCGAGCTCATCATCTACTCCTGCCTGATCTTTACCAATATACCGGAAATCCCTACCGACCCGCAGGAAACGGTACAAGCTATCGTGATCGGCAACGATTTCCTTAAACAACTGGGCGACAGATATCCTAATCTAAAAGTATCTCTGCCAATATTCAGCTAAAGAAGTACTCACATAACGGGAATGCCTGTATTGGCAATACCCGAAACCGATAATCGAAGGTTCGCAAACCGGTAGCACACAGGTTTGCGAACCTTTGTTTATTTCCTCTCTACCCACCGACAGCTTTCCGTTCACCAATGACGCGTCCGAAATAAAGCCTTTAAAATTAGGTTAGCAAGCCTTTATGTAGTAACTTTGCCATAAGGAACAATAACAGCTAACCTATGCTAGCTGTTACGCTAGTCACTGTCAGCCTGTCAGCCAATAAAGGTTAGCCGACAGGCCAATAGAAATTAGCCGATGAAGATGAAGCCGGATTAATCGGAAGGAAGTATAGGAAATACGAATCAGAACTACTTATATAAACAAAAGGAACTATGGCCATATCATTTGACTGGTACGAGAATCCGGTATCACCGGACAAACCAGAGGAGAAAAGATTTCATCCGCGCATCATCGCCAACGGACAGATAGACACGAAAGACCTCCGCAGCAGGATCCAATCCCGGTGTACGCTGAACGAGGTGGATGTAACGGCAGTGCTAGACGCACTATCACAAGTTATGGGTGAAGAACTGTGCGAAGGAAGGCAAGTGCACCTGGACGGTATCGGTTATTTTTATCCGACACTAACCGCCACCGAAGAAATCGCCGCCGATACTCCCCGCCGGAATACGAAAGTAAAGTTGAAAGGCATACAGTTCCGTTCAGACCAAAAACTGAAAAACTCCGTCGGCCATATAAAAATCAAACAGATGAAAAGAATTATCCACTCTCCCAAACTTTCGGAGACGGATATCGACAGCCGGTTGAGAAAATATTTCACCGATCATCAGATCATGCAACGTTCGGATTTTCAAGATATAACGGGTATGGTTCGCTCAACAGCCATGATTCACATCCGCCGCCTCCGCACGGAAGGCAAGTTGCTGAACATCGGCATACCTAGTCAGCCGATATACGTACCGGCGCCGGGATTTTACGGAAAGCCCGCAGATTATCAGCCGGTGAAATAATGGGATTGCGACAGGCGGTTACGCAGAAAGCGGCTGACGCCTGCTCCCACTTTATAAACATAGAAATTTATTAATCTTAATACAGACTTATTAATTATGAAAAGCCCCCTCATCATCGTATGCTGCCTGTTAATGGTATGCGTGTTTGCCACCGCCCAAGAGCCCTGCCCGCAAGTGATCCCTGCCCTTCAACAATGGAAAGGAGGAAAAGGCGAACTGGCTCTGCCCGCCGAAGGTTCAATCGTGCTCTCACCTGCGGATGAAGCGACGCTCTCGCCTACCGCACAAATTCTGGCGCAAGACTTAAAAGAACTGTTTGGCTGGAACTATGTCATCAAAACCGGAAAACCAGCCGGGAAAGACATCTGCCTCTCACTGTCGAAACCGGACAAGGAACTTGGTGAAGAAGGATATACGTTAACCGTAAACCGCTATGCCGGTATCGCCGCCCCCACCGGTCAGGGCGTATTCTGGGGAACACGTACCCTATTGCAGATACTCCACAACGAACAAGGAAAGCTCCCCAAAGGGACGGCACGGGATTATCCGCTTTTCCCGAACCGCGGCTTTATGCTGGATGTGGCCCGCAAATTCTTTACAATGGATTATCTGAAACAATACGTAAAGATACTTTCCTTCTACAAGATGAACGAATTTCAGATTCACTTGAACGACAACGGTTTTCCGCAGTTCTTCGGCGATGACTGGAACCGCACCTACGCCGCATTCCGACTGGAAAGCGAACGCTTTCCGGGACTGACAGCCAAAGACGGTTCATACAGCAAACAGGAATTTATCGACTTGCAACGTATGGGATTGGAATACGGTGTGCGTATCATTCCCGAAATTGATATTCCCGCCCACTCACTCGCCTTCGCCCACTACAAACCCGAAATAGCAAGTCGGAAGTATGGCATGGATCATCTGGACCTTTACAAAAAAGAAACTTATCAATTCGTCGACAGCCTGCTGGACGAATATCTGTCGGGCGACAATCCCGTATTTATCGGAGACCTGCACATCGGTACCGACGAATACAACAAGAAAGAAGCCGAACAATACCGCTACTTCACAGACCGTTATCTGAAATTTGTTGAGAAATACGGCAAAAATGTACGTATGTGGGGCGGACTGAAATGGCTTCCCGGCAAGACTCCCGTAAAAGCGGAAGGTGTCACGGTCAACGCGTGGTCGTATGACTGGGTGGATCCTGTTGTTTCCCTGCAAGAGGGGTACAAGTTGATTAATACTTGTGACACTTATCTCTATATCGTTCCGGCAGCAGGTTACTACCGGGATTTCCTCGATCACCAGTGGATTTATGAGAAATGGTCGCCGTGGATAATGAACAGGAAACAGACACTTCCCGAAGGTACTCCCGGCGTATTGGGCGGTATGTTTGCCGTGTGGAATGACAAGTGTGGAAACGGGATATCCGAACAGGACGTACACTTGCGCAGTTTCCCCGCCATGCAGGTGCTCGCCGAGAAGCTGTGGAAAGGGGAAAACAAGAATGTCACCTACGAAGCATTTGCAAAGCTGTGCAAAACAACTCCCGAAGCTCCGGGAATTAACCTGTTGGGCAAAGTCCCGGCAGAAACCGCACTGACCGAAGCAGGAAAAGAACTTTCTTTTAATGGGAAAGAGGCCGTCAGTACTCCTTTGCAGGAAGTGGGTTATCCTTATAGTGTGGAGTTCCAGCTCTGTCCGGAGAAGACGAATCCTATCAGCAGCATTCTCTTCCAAGGTCCGCACTCGGTAGTATACACCAACTGGGAGAATACCCGCCGAATCGCTTTCTCCCGCGACGGTTACACCTTTGTTTTCAATTCCTACCGCCTGCCGGCCGATCAATGGACTACGATCCGCATCGAAGGTGACTACAAAGGTACTTCACTTTATATAAACGGTGCATTGCAGGAACGGCTCGAAGGACGCACCATGCAAGTTTACCGGAAGGAATACGACCGCATGGAACACATGACTTATCAGGAAACACTGATCTTCCCGCTGCAACAAATAGGTGATTCACGCAACGGATTCAAAGGAAAACTAAAAAATATCCTTGTCCGCCAGCAGCATTAAGCGTGGAGCCGAAAGGAGAACAACAAAAGAGAGCGACTAAAAAACCGCAGTATCCCAAAATCGAGGATAACTGAAAGTCGATAGTATCCGAACTCTCCTCCTTCGGGAAGGAGGAGTACCCGCAGGGGGAGGTGGTAGGTAAATACACAAGAAGTGGTAAGTAAATACACAAATTGATTATTGCCAACATTGTGTATTTACCTACCACCCCAGCTTTCAGCCACCCTTCCCGCAGGAAGGGAGTTGAAGAAACTACCGACTTTTTATAGTCAAGTTATTCTTTTATTTTTCAGATTCTACCAATACAACACGGTTCAGAATCGGTTGCCCGAACTTATCGACACCACCACCGGCAGCGACTTTCAAGTTATCAGCCGGGATTCCATACTTCTTCACCAGCAAATCTTTAACAACCTGTGCACGTTTCAAGCTCAACTTCTTGTTGAAAGCCGGAGTACCTGTTGCAGAATCTGCATATCCGTTAATAGTATAGGTAGTACCCGGAAACTTCTTCAGTATCTTCTACCTCTACCGGCTGCTGTGCATTAGCCAACTGCTGTTGCAACTGCATATTAGCGGCAGCCATTGCATTCATCTGGTTACGCATCTGATTCAATTCGATTTCAGAGATAATCTGTGCGTAGGACGTTGGAATCCTCGGGTCGGGAAATAGTAAGTCACCCCGATGGTAGCACCCAGAATACCGTCATAGTCGGGTCTTCCTCCATGTTCGCCGTCAAATTTGCCTTCCAAGCCTGTTGCACTCAACTCCAGATTCAAGTCAACGGCATTCGACAAGCGGAAGCGGTTGATGATACCTGCATTGAAAGTAGCGGATTAGTGTGAGGACGTGAATAAGCATGAGCCCAACCGGCACCGATATAAGGGATGATTTCATATACACGGTTCGGATTGTAACCGCCGAAAAGTGCATTCAGGTTAATCATCAAGTCACCGTGCAGGTTCATATAGTCCCACCGTTGTTTGTATGAACCGTCAGCTCTCGGACCGCCCACTACATAATTGGCAGTTTCGCTGGTCGTGAATCCTTTAGCTTGCAAACCGCTGTACTGCATACGCAATCCGAATCCCGGAGTCACCCATTTACCGACAGACACATTAAATGTAGGAGCAACACGGTCTCTGAATTTACCGATATGGTCATTGTTGCCATACAGCACCTGGGCACCTCCTCCTACGGAGAAGAACCAGTTACTCCAGAAAGGGTTCGTTATTACTTGATATTTATCTTGCACCTGAATAACCTCGTATTCAGTTACAGTCATTGTCTGCTGCGCAGAAGCGACAGACGCAACGCCGGCAAAAGCCAGCAACATCAGAATCTTTTTCATATACCTAATAGTTAAGTGGTTATTTAAATCTTTTTCTTTGTTGAACTATTTAAATAACACGAACAAGACTAAAAGGTTTTAGGAAAAGATGAATTTATTTATTTTATTTGAATAAGCGTTCGATATCTTCCTCCTTGATTGTTGTCAAAACCGTTTTCCCGTCGGGCGTGTAATTCGGTGAGGGACAAGCAAAAAGGCTGTCTACAAGGCTTACCATTTCCTCATTACTCAGTACCTGTCCGTAGACAATAGCCGCCGCACGTGCCAGTGTCAGATGCCAGAATATTCTGGACTTCTTCCTTGACATCATTCCCTTTTTCCATAGCTGTATGTAGCATATTACGTACCAACTCCACCGGATTCAACCCTTCGATACCGGACGGGATGCCATTGATAGCATAACTGCCTCCACCCAGATTGCTCAGATCGAAGCCTACTGCCGACAAATCATCCATAATGCTTTGCAGTACGGCAGCTTCCGAAGCGGGCAGCTGTAATATTTCCGGGAAGAGAACACCTTGTGATACTCCCTGTTTCTGCTGGATCTGTACCATATAGCGGTCGAAAAGTACACGTATGTGTGCCCGGTGTTGATCGATAGCATCAGACCGGACTTCACTGAGGTCAAAATAAACCGCCCCTTAAACTGCAAATGCTGATTTCCTTTTTCCATCACCGGTTCGTTGGCATACAAAGTAGAAGAAGCGGCGGATGTCACCGTCTCTATCTTTTCTTCCACGAAGGCACTTTCGCCTCCCATTGAAGAATCCTCCCAATCCATTTCGGGCTCCGGCTGGGGATTATTCATCTTACTGGCTTTGGTCAGACCGCCGTACAAATCCTCCCATTCTACTTTCGAACGACTATACGATCCGCCACCACCGCCACCGGCAGAGACCTTGAACGGATTATAATCCGTATTATACTGTACCGTGGGAGGTGCGGAGGATATCTTTGTTCGAATGCAGGAATGTCGGGCATATCTTCCGTATCAAAATCAATGGAAGGAATGGCGCTGAACTTACCCAACGACTCTTGACTGCCGCCGAAAGGATTTGCCAGATTGCCTGTTCATTCTCAAACTTGATCTCGGTCTTCGTCGGGTGAATATTCACATCAATATTAGCCGGATCTACATCAAAATAGATGAAGTAAGAAATCTGTTCACCGGCGGGAATCAACTGTTCGTATGCCTCCATTACGGCTTTATGAAAATAAGGATGCCGCATATATCGCCCGTTGACAAAGAAATACTGATGGGCACCTTTCTTGCGGGCTGTCTCCGGTTTGGCTACGTATCCGGAGATCTTCACCATGGTAGTATTCACCTCGATATTCAGTAATTGCTGGTTGAGTTTCTTACCAAAAATAGCAAGAATACGCTGGCGTAACTGTGATACCGGAAGATTGAACAGTTCGGAATCATTGCTGTAAAGCGAAAAGGCTACTTCGGGATGCACCAGAGCGATACGCTCAAATTCGGCAAGGATATTACTCAATTCGGTGGAGTTTGCTTAGGAATTTACGACGGGCAGGGATGTTAAAGAATAGATTCTTTATGGAGAAGTTACTTCCCTTGGAACAGGATACCGCTTCCTGGCTCTCTACTTAGAGCCGCAATCACCAGTTTCGTTCCCAGTTCTTCCGACTCGGGGCGTGTTTTTAACTCCACCTGTGCCACTGCTGCGATAGAGGCCAAGGCTTCCCCACGAAATCCCATTGTACGCAAAGCAAACAAATCCGCCGCTTCGCGAATCTTCGAAGTAGCATGACGTTCGAAAGAAAGACGGGCATCTGTTTCGGACATTCCTTTTCCATCATCAATCACCTGAATACAGGTTTTACCTGCGTCAGTCACCAACACATGTACATTCTGCGCATCTGCATCAATCGCATTTTCTACTAGCTCCTTGATAACGGACGCCGGACGTTGTATCACTTCACCGGCAGCAATCTGATTAGCTACCGAATCTGGTAACAAATGTATTATATCACTCATAGTTCGTAAATTAACAATTAAAAACTCCAGCTTCCCGTTGCCAAATAATGCCACAGATAGATAAGGAAAGCAATGATTATCAGTATGATTCCGAAAGAGACAGGTTTGCGGCCACTTGCTTTTCTTCTTTTCAAATGTGTAGTACCTTCGACGAATTTACCGCGGATATCTTCCGGCTTAAATTCTTTCTCAGGAAGCATTCCCAAATCACGCTTGGCTTTCTCCTCCATCTTAGCGAGCTTCTCCTTTCGCTCGTCTACATAAATGTATTGATGATTAAAGCCCCGGGGCTTTCTCATCGAGTTAAACATTCCCATACTACTTCATATTTATTAAGTTTCGCTTTTCTGTCTTTGGCCGCCGGTCAGTTGTCGGCTTCAATGTTTCTCCCGCACGCTTGCTGCGCCAGTTGAAAATATCCTCCTTATTCAGCGGACGCACATAATCGAACCAGGCAGAAAGTAGGCAGACGTAACTTATCGGGCGGTATCTGATCCATGGGATACATCGTACCGTTGGATTTACCGATAAATAAGTCCTTTTCTCCATCTTCTTGTCTTTCATATAAAGATGCAGCAAGCTCCCTTCCAGACAGTTGAATCCGGTCATCGTGCTGTCTTTCTCTTCCGGATAAAAGGCCGTCAGCACATTACCGATCACTTCGATATGCCGCATATCTCCATTTTCAAAATAGGCTTTCATCTCCTTACCGGACACTTGGTTATAATGAACGGAGTCTTTCATCTCTACCGTCAACGCCTGATTGATAATGTGGGCCCAGTCGATAGTACTGTCATTCATATAAATCTTGATCTGCTCACCAAGCAACTGCTGTCCGTCATTCCAAAGAATAGGGTCAACATACATAGTCATGCAAGAATCTTTCGAGTTATAGACCAGTGAGTCGCATACTCCCTGCACATCTGTACGATACATACGTACTTTATGGTAAGCCTTCATCAACCGGTACAGAGAATCGGTATTCAAGTTATAGGACACCATCTGCAGAGTATCCCCATGCATATAAAGACTGTCTCCCTGCGAATAATCGATGGCCACAGCACGCTTTGTTGCAAACGCAGAGTCCGTCAATTCATTATAGAAACAATAATCGCCCGTCAGCATATTCTTATTGATGGAGTCTGTCATCTTCACATTATCGAATGCTTCTCCGTATCCGGATTACCGGTCATAAAATAAGCTATCCCCTAACAATTTCTTCCCCTGATTGGTCAATACCGAACGGTCCAACAATTCCGCTTGTTCGGTCAATGTGTTATAGAATCCCCGCTCCGAATAGATATGATTATTATCACTGACAATATTCGAAGGTCCGAGAATTACTGCTATCTTGTTTTCGGTATTATACCTTAATGTATCGGAGGTCAATACAAATTTCGGATTAACCAACTTCACATCATGGTTGAATACGGATATTTTCGGTAGCCGGACTATATTCTCCCCACTCGGAAGTCAGCACATTCTCCTCGTCCATCAAAGTCCCCCCTTCGAAATAATATCCGAGATCGTAGAGACGGTCGTAGTTCAAGCTGTCCGTCAGCAGGGTCGTGTTCCGGTTAATCATCTTTACATTTTCACGAAGTTGCGCAATCTGCGTCATTCCATCATAGTAAAGATAATCACCGTAAATGAACAAGGTATCTCCCTGCTCCATACGTACATTGCTGAAAGCCTCAACTGAATTGGTTTTCTCAAAGATCAACGCACTATCACAATACATATACATGCTATCGTGACGCATTTTCACATTACCAATCAGCACTTGCACATCAGGACGAGCCAGCTTATCCGCCTGTCCTTCGTCAGCATGGAGCAAGTAAACTTCGTTTTCTTATTCTCCGGCTGCTTCTTGTTGTCCGTTGTTTTGGATGTGTCTGCAACCGATTTTGTAGATGTTCCGGTTGCCTTCGTTTTTTGCTCTGTAGGACGCACCTGCGCTACAAGACATACACCAAACAGGCATAGAAAGCCTATTAGGAGCCATCTATGCCTGTCTTGTTGTTCTTTTTTCTTATTCTTGTTTCAGCATATAAAGTCAAGCTGTTACATCAGTCCTTCTTGATCCAACCCGGATACTTGAAGTCACACTTCTGCCAGTTTTCGTTGATACGTACATAAGTATGTTTCTGCTTATCCAGAATCCACTTGTGCAACATTTCTTCGCGGCGCTTATCCATTACGATTTCTTTCAGATCCTGATAGTCCTCCGCGATAGTTGCTTTATGACCATTAATTTTAGCCTTCAATTTCACGATAGCGCATACTTCCTTTCCGTCTTTCTCATTAATCATTGTAAAGCTTTGGAAATCTCTCCAACGTTCATCTTGTCTACTACCTTGGCAACGTCCTGAGGTAGATCCTGCATTTGGAATTTAGAAGTAGTCACTCCTGAATTTTCATTGATGTTCACCATGATACCATGATTATTACGAGTATCTTTATCATGTGAGATAACGGCAGCTGCTTCATCGAACGAGAACTTATGTTAGCACGAATATCATCAGCAATAGAATCCAGACGTGCACAAGCCTCTGTCAGTTCTTTTTCCGAAACTTTCGGACGCAACAGAATGTGACGGGTATTGACACGGTCACCACGCTTCTCAATCAACTGGATAATATGATAACCGAATTCCGACTCAACAATCTTGGAGACTTTCTTCGGATCCTGCAAGCTGAATGCCACATTCGCATAAGAAGGGTCCATCATACCACGTCCCATGAATCCGCATTCGCCGCCTTTTATGGCAGATGCCTTATCCTCGGAATACAAACGGGCCAACGTTGAGAAGTCGATTTCTCCTTTTGTCACACGATCCGTATAATCACGCAGTGTCCTCTTTACATCCTCGATTTCTGCAACAGGAATTTTAGGTTGCAGCGTGATAATCTGCACTTCTACCTGCGTCGGAATGTAAGGGATACTATCCTGCGGAAGGTCTTTGAAGTAACGGCGTACTTCTGCCGGAGTTACTTTGATTTCCCCGCTAATTTCTGCTGCATCTTCTGTACTGTCAATCCGTCTCGTGCATTATCACGCAGTGTTTCACGAATCTGAGCGGAAGTCTTATTGAAATACTCCTCCATTTTCTCTCTTGAACCGATCTGCTGAATGTACATATTAGTCAGCATATCTACTCGCTGGATGATTTCCGCTTCGGAAACCTCAATACTATCCAACTTTGCCTGGTGCAGGAATAACTTCTGAACAGCGATTTCTTCGGGTATCACACAATATGGATCGCCGTCAAATCTGCGTCCATTATACAAGGCGTCCATACGAGCCTCTTCTACATCTGATTTTAAAATAGCTTCGTCACCTACTACCCAAACTACTTCATCAACCACGTTATCTGGGCATAAGTTACCACATTAGCAAAAACTGCCAGGACAAGGGTAACAACAAATCTAAAGTTCACAAACTTCTTCATTCTTTGTATTTAATAATTATATATAATCTTCTTCTTACTACCGCCTGCTGATACAGGTCGCTTCTTTACCTGCTCCATAAAGCTCACCCGTTTCTGATTTACCAGCAAGTCTTTCACTTCCGATCGGGCAAATTCATACGGTTTTTCCTCTCCTACTCCACGATAATCGCTCACATTCAGGAAATAATAAAAAGCCGTATCTTTCAATTCTACCTGACGGTGTTTGTTTACGTACTCTTCCGGTGTATCTACTTTAACGGAATCATGTCGAGTATATCTGTCACGGAGACCCATTTGTCATAGAAATATTCATATTTCACCGCATTTTGCAAACTGTATTTTTCCAGGCTCTCTACTGCATCCTGCTTCTCTGACTTATACCATCTGCGCACATTATTCAACTGGGGAGCCGTTAACGGCACTTTGATAAACAATCCCTTAATCAACGGATTCTCCAGCTTAAACAATTCTTTGTTTTTCTCGTAATACTCTGCAATCTCCTGTTCCGGAATATCATTATCAACTTCTGGCTAATCAACTCCTGCTGATAAGTATGCATTATCAAAGCTTTCCGGTAGTTCTCCACCAACTTGTCTACATCCACATTATCAGGATGTTGTTCGCAGCTTTCTCATACAATAAGATTTCCTCCGCCCAACTACGAATATAGTGCTCGGCGAAGAGAATGCTATCATCTTTTGACAATCCAACAGGAAGCACGGACATCAAATCTTCTTTATATAAAAAATTACCATCCACCTCTACCAAAGGAGTCTTACCTTTATGGTCATGCTGTTCCTTGCACGCTCCACAACCAAGAAGGGTAATCAGTAAGAGGACTAATATTCGCATTGTCAATTCAAATCTACTTATTTAAGGTACGAAGATAGTGAATAATCGGTTACATCAGTTATTATTAACGGTTTTTAAAACCTCTTGGTTTATTTCAACCTTACCGAAATCCTGCAATTCCCGCATCCAGAATGCGTTAAGATAGCTTCGATAATCCTTCCGGACCCGTTCTATTACCTCTCGATAATCATCCGGGCCTTTCTGTTTTTTGCCGACAACAACAGTAAAAGGATAAGACATTAGAGGTTCAAAATCCCCCTTCTTAAAAACCAGTTTATCTATATATTTATTATCTCCGTCGGCAAAAATTCCCTGTTCAACTTGTATCTTTTCCTCTCCGGATGTATTAAAAGTTTGCCGAAGCTTGTCCGCCCACTCTTTTTCCGGCGTTTTCTTCAGCATTTTTTTGGCCTGCTTGACGTCTTTTTATCAACGCAATGAAGAATAGCACCTTTATATCGCGGACTATCCCAACGATAATCCGAAGTGTGAAATTTAAAATAAGTTGCTAGTCCTGCCCGGTCATTTATGGCAGGCAAATCCACTTTCTGACGAGTTACCTCTGCTATGAGATACTTATCAGTAACTTTCTGCAAAGCATAGCGGACTTCCGGATGTTTCCGCTCTATATTCTTACCTTCATAGTCCAATAACGACTTTGCTATAAATCCATTCAGTTGCCGCTTCACCGCCTGCGGATGCGAAGAAGCAAACTGCTTGAACATCTCTCCCGAATATACCTGTCCATCGATTGTAAACAAAGTCTGCTCCGTTCTGCCAATTGTCAACAACTCGTTCATGCCACTCGGATTGGGAGCATATTGCCAGTCTCTTTTTAGTCGTTCCACTATGGTTTCCGTAGCTTTATCCACCCCCTCCTTACGTATCAAACGTTCTGCCAACTTCTCATAAACCTCTCCATACGAAGGATTTTCTTTCCGGTCAATCACTTTTATAATATGAAGCCCTTCCGGAGTAAAGAAAGGATGGGATATTTCTCCTGTTGACAAAGAAAAGCTACATTTTCAAATTCGCTCGTTGTTTGCAAACGTTCCAACCACATACTACGCTTATCCTCCGAGTACATTTCCACCAAACGGGCAAAAATCCAAATCTGACTGAGTCCTTAGCGACTGCCAGATAGAATCTATTCGGTTTTTCTCTTCCTCCAAATGCTTGGCAGTTATTGTCTGAGGCAGATATTTGAAAATTTGCATTATTAATAGTTCACCGTATCTATGCTGTTATTCCGGACGGCTATAATTAGGCGATTCACTGGTAATCGTCACATCGTGCGGATGACTTTCCAGTACACCTGCATTAGTAATGCGGGTAAACTTGGCATCATGCAGTTTCTCTATGTTAGCTGCGCCGCAGTAGCCCATACCGGCACGCAGACCGCCAGTCAGCTGATACACAACTTCGAAAACGTACCTTTATAAGGAACGCACGGGCAGCGATGCCCTCTGGAACAAGCTTCTTCACATCACCGTACCGCTCTGGAAGTAGCGGTCCTTGGAACCATTTTCCATAGCTTCCAACGACCCCATACCCCGATAGGACTTGAACTTACGACCGTTGAAGATAATCGTATCGCCCGGAGACTCTTCCGTTCCGGCAACCAGCGAACCGATCATACGCTGTAACCACCGGCAGCCAACGCCTTCACTACGTCGCCCGAGTAACGCAAACCGCCATCGGCAATCAAAGGAATACCCGTACCCTTCAGTGCCTTTGCCACATCATATACCGCAGACAACTGGGGAACACCCACACCGGCAACTACACGGGTAGTGCAGATGGAACCCGGTCCGATGCCCACCTTTACTCCATCAGCACCAGCCTCGACCAAGGCCTTAGCAGCTTCACCGGTAGCAATATTACCAACAACAATATCAATATGAGGGAAGTTAGCCTTGGCTTCTCTCAATTTCTCAATAACCCCCTTGGAGTGTCCGTGAGCCGTATCAATGACAATGGCATCCGCCCCTGCATCCACCAAAGCCCGCATGCGCTCCAAAGTGTCATTCGTCACTCCCACTCCGGCAGCAACGCGCAAACGACCTTTGGCGTCTTTACAAGCCATCGGTTTGTCTTTTGCTTTTGTAATATCTTATAAGTGACAAGACCGATCAACTTTCCGTCCATTCCGACAATCGGAAGTTTCTCAATCTTATGTTTCTGAAGAATCTGTGCAGCAGATTCCAAGTCAGTAGACTGGTTAGTAGTTCACTAATCTTTCTTTCGGAGTCATGACAAGATCAATATGTTTTGCCATGTCTCTTTCGAAACGCAAATCTCTGTTAGTTACAATACCCACCAGATAACCTTCATCATCCACAACAGGGATACCACCGATTTTATATTCCGCCATGAAGCCAGTGCATCCTAACAGTAGAACCTCTCTTAATCGTTACAGGATCATAAATCATACCATTCTCGGCACGCTTTACGATAGCAACTTGTCTTGCTTGTTCTTCGATAGACATATTCTTATGAATAACTCCGATACCACCTTCGCGAGCAATGGCAATAGCCATCTTCGCTTCGGTAACCGTATCCATGGCAGCAGTTACAAACGGGATTTTTAACTCAATGTTTCGTGAAAACTTTGTCGAGAGATCGACAGTTTTAGGTAAGACTTCAGAATAAGCGGGGATCAACAATACGTCGTCGTAAGTCAACCCATCCATTACAATCTTATCAGCAATAAATGACATAGGGCTATGCGTTTAAAATTTATTGCGTGCAAATATACGGTTTTTATTCCATTCCGTATACTTGCACGCAACATTTTTTTCTTTTTTATCAACTAAAACCAATCAGTTTGCCATCTCTGAAATAAACTTGATGCGTACCAAACGTACCTCTTCTTCTGTAAAGTCATCGCCCAACTCATCCAGAGCATCGTCAATCTTATCAGTGGTAGATTCCTTGAAATAATCATAGATATCCAGCAAGTGGTCTTCATCCATAATATCCTCCAAGAAATAGTCGATATTCAATTTCGTTCCGGAGTAGACGATAGCTTCTATCTCATCCAGCAGCTCTTCAAACTCAATGCCCTTTGACATGGCAATGTCATCCAATGCCACCTTACGGTCAATGGCCTGAATGATGGCCACCTTCATTTTTGACTTATTGGCCACAGTACGCACACGCAAGTCCTCGGGACGTTCAATCTCATTCTCCTCACAGTGCCGCTTAATGAGTTTACAGAATTCCTCGCCGTAGCGTTTTGCCTTTCCGGCTCCTACACCCGGTATGTTCTGCAACTCGTCCAAAGTCACCGGATATATGGTCGCCATCGCTTCCAAAGATGGGTCTTGGAAAATGACATAAGGAGGCACTTCCAACTTCTTGGACAACTTCTTTCGTAAGTCCTTCAACATGGAGTACAATGCCGGGTCTACCGCACACGCACCGCCTCCACGTGCAGGTGCTTCCTCTTCCACATCCTCAAAGTCATTGTCTTCCACTATTTTGAATGATTTGGGATGTTTAAGGAACTTCTTACCGTCATCTGTCACTTTCAGCAAGCCATAGTTTTCGACATCCTTACTCAGGTAACCGGCAATAAGTGCCTGACGGATCACAGCATTCCACGTTTTGTCTTCTTCGCCCATACCAGAGCCGAACACTTCAAGATCTTCGTGCAGATGCGCCTGCACTTCTGAAGTTTCCTTACCTTGTAGTATGTCTATAATATAATCTGCCTTAAAATTTTCTTTCACCGCGATAATCGCTTCAATCACGGCACACAATAATTCTTGAGCTTCCACTTGTTTTTTCGGATTTAAACAATTGTCACAATTTCCACAATTTTCTTCTATATATTCTTCGCCGAAGTAATGAAGCAATGCTTTTCGGCGGCATACGGAAGATTCGGCATAAGCAGCAGTTTCCAACAGAAGCTGCTTGCCAATTTCCTGCTCTGCTACAGGTTTGCCTTGCATAAACTTCTCGAGCTTCTGCAAGTCTTTATTGGTATAGAAAGTAATACACTGCCCTTCTCCTCCATCTCTTCCGGCACGTCCGGTCTCCTGGTAATATCCTTCCAGACTTTTGGGTATATCGTAATGGATGACATAGCGCACATCCGGTTTGTCAATCCCCATACCAAAAGCAATAGTAGCTACAATAACGTCAACTTTTTCCATCAGGAAATCATCCTGGTTCTGTGTTCGTGTAGCCGAATCCATTCCGGCATGATAGGCACGGGCATTGATTCCGTTTGCCTGCAGGATTTCAGCAAGTTCCTCCACTTTCTTCCGGCTAAGGCAATAGATAATGCCTGACTTTTCGGGATTGTTCTTAATGAACTTGATGATGTCCCGGTCTACATTTGCAGTCTTGGGGCGTACCTCATAATACAGATTCGGACGGTTGAACGATGACTTGAAAACCTGTGCATCCACCATTCCCAGATTCTTCTGGATGTCATGCTGCACTTTCGGTGTAGCCGTCGCAGTCAACGCTATCAGAGGGGCTTTTCCTATTTCATTGATAATGGGACGGATGCGGCGATACTCAGGACGGAAGTCATGACCCCATTCAGAAATACAATGGGCTTCGTCCACGGCATAGAACGAAATCTTCACCGTTTTCAGAAACTCCACATTCTCTTCCTTCGTCAATGATTCCGGAGCTACATACAACAGCTTTGTCTTACCACTGAGTATGTCGGACCGGACCTGGTCTATCGCGCTCTTGTTTAGGGAAGAATTAATGAAGTGGGCTATACCATCCTCTTCGCTAAAGTTACGCATCGCATCCACTTGGTTCTTCATCAAGGCAATCAGAGGAGAAATTACAATACCCGTACCCTCCATCAACAACCGAAGGTAGCTGGTAGCACAAAGATTTTCCGCCACCGGTAGGCATCAGTACGAATGTATCACTACCCATCAAGCAAGTTCTCTATGATCGCTTCCTGGTTTCCCTTGAATTTATTAAATCCGAAACACTTTTTCAGTTCATTTGTTAAATTAATCTTCCCTGCCATCTTAACTTAGGTTGTTTTATTCAGTTCATGGTTTAATTTGGTATGCCTTGTTTTCAAAGAACCAAACAAAGTTATAAACAACTTCGTAATTACCAAGCAAAATGCGACTAATATTTTCAAGAAAATACAGTTACGATCATTTTCTGTAGCCTTACTCTTTGATTTTAAGCGGTTTGTAGCCTTGCCATGTTCGCTTTTTCCAGTTGCTTCTTCGCATAATCCAGCGTCTCATACTCTTTTTTGCTTCCCCGAAGGGATTTCAAACATGACATCCATCATAATCGTTTCCACAATAGAGCGCAAGCCGCGGGCTCCTAGCTTATATTCTACCGCTTTGTCCACGATATATTCGAATACAGAATCTTCAAACGTCAACTTCACATTGTCCATTTCAAACAGTTTAACATATTGCTTGATGATAGAGTTTTTCGGTTCGGTAAGGATAGCACGAAGCGCATCCGGTCCAGCGGATTCAGATAAGTCAGCACCGGAAGGCGGCCGATAATCTCTGGAATCAGTCCGAACGACTTCAAATCCTGGGGAGCAATATACTGCATCATGTTGCTCTTATCAATCCTCGCTGTTGTCTGCGATGCTGTATAGCCTACGACATGGGTGTTCAGTCGTTGTGCGATCTTCTTCTCGATACCGTCGAACGCACCGCCACAGATAAAGAGGATATTCTTGGTATTTACCGGAATCATCTTTTGGTCCGGGTGCTTACGGCCTCCCTGTGGGGGTACGTTCACCACGGAGCCTTCGAGCAATTTCAGTAATCCCTGTTGTACACCTTCACCGCTCACGTCGCGAGTGATAGAGGGATTATCTCCCTTACGGGCGATCTTATCAATTTCATCAATGAACACAATACCCTGCTCAGCTTCGGGAACATTGTAATCTGCCACCTGAAGCAGGCGGGTCAGAATACTTTCAATGTCTTCGCCCACGTATCCAGCCTCGGTAAGCACCGTAGCATCTACAATAGTAAAAGGTACATGAAGTAATTTAGCAATGGTGCGTGCAAGCAGTGTCTTCCCCGTTCCGGTGCTACCTACCATGATAATATTAGACTTTTCAATTTCCACATCATCTCCACTATCCTTTTGCAACAAACGTTTATAATGGTTATAGACCGATACGGAAAGAAAGCGCTTCGCGTCATCCTGTCCTATTACATACTGGTCAAGGAATTTCTTGATCTCTACCGGTTTGGGTAGTTCTTTAAGTTAAGTTTGGTAGCTCCGGCGCTTTTCTTGACTTCGCCCAACGCTTCCTGAGTGATCTCATAAGCTTGGGTAGCACAGCTGTCGCAGATGTAACCGTTTACTCCCGTAATCAGGAATCCAACTTCATTCTCCGACCGTCCGCAGAAGCTACACTTTTTCTTTGCTTTTGAATCAGCCATTTTTATTTCTTAATCAATACTTCATCAATCATGCCGTACTCTTTCGCTTCCTGTGCTGTCATCCAGTAGTCACGGTCAGAGTCCGCCCATACTTATCGAAATCAGTATGCGAATGATCGGCGATAATCGTATAAAGTTCTTTCTTCAATTTTTGAATCTCACGGGCAGTAATTTCAATGTCCGATGCTTGTCCCTGTGCGCCTCCCATCGGCTGGTGAATCATGACACGCGAGTGAGGCAGTGCAGAACGCTTGCCTTCTTTACCGGCAACCAGCAATACAGCTGCCATAGAAGCTGCCATACCTGTACAAATCGTAGCCACATCGCTCGAAATAAACTGCATCGTATCGTAAATGCCCAGTCCGGCGTACACACTTCCGCCCGGAGAGTTGATATAAATAGAGATATCCTTACCCGGATCAACAGAGTCCAAATACAACAACTGTGCCTGGAGTATTAGCAGTATAATCGTCCACTTGTGTACCAAGGAAAATAATGCGATCCATCATCAAGCGGGAGAATACGTCGAGCTGAGTTACATTCAGCTGTCTTTCTTCCAGAATATAAGGATTCAAATACCCGGCTTGCGATTTAATCACATCGTCCAACACCATGCCATTCATTCCTAAATGCTTGGTTGCGTATTTTCTAAAATCATCCATGTTATTGTTCCTTTCTTATTAATTAAAAATAAACGTAAGTACAAAGAAACGAAAAAGAATACAGAGACACAAAAAAACACAGAGTTATAATTTTATAAAAACTCTGTGTTTCTGTGACTTTATATTCTGTTCACCGAACGATTACTCAAACATCTTATTGAATTCCTCGATCGAAACGTTCTTGTTCTCCAAAGTAACCTGTGCTTTCAGGCAGCAGCAAACTTCACTTCTACAACACGACTCACCAGATTGTTGATAGTTTCTTTCTTCTTCAACATTTCCTGTGCATAGTTGTCAAGTACATCATCAGGAATAGAAAGCATACCGTATTGAGCAAACTGTGCCTTTGTTGTATCTCTGCCATCTTCAGCACATCTTCCTGCTCAACTTTGATATCATTGGCTTTCACCAACTGTTCCTTAATCAGGTGCCAAGTCAGCTCTTCGATACTCTTGTCATAGTTTTCAGCAACATATTCTTCGCCTTTTTCTTCGTTGTTCAGCAACATGATACGTTTCAGTAGTGCATCCGGGAATTCCAGCTTGCCTACTTTCTCTGTCATCATCTTACGTGCGTCGATCAGGAACTTATAGTCACTGTCTGCAACAAATCTAGCTGCAGCGATTTCTTCTTTGATCTTAGCGCGGAATTCCTCTTCCGTTTTCACATTACCTTCGCCAAATACCTGGTCGAATATTTCCTGAGTCAAGTCACCCGGAACGAAACGTGTGATTTCTTCTACCTGGAAGCTGAAATTGGATTTTACTTCGGGAGCAGCTTCCTTGTCAATCTTCAATAAAGAAGACAATTCGGCAGCATTTCCGTCCCAAGCAGTATTCGGATTGAATACAAGCACATCGTTCACTTTTGCACCGGCAAAGATAGCTTTCTGTTCATCATTTTTCATGTACGAAGGCATCATTACAGCACCTTCCACCTGAATACCACCCTCTTTGGTATTACCTTCTTCATCCAGTTCAGCAAGCAAACCTTTCAGCATGTCATTGTCCTCGTAAACGTCTACCTTGTCATACTTGCCGTTACGTTGAGTGTAAGCCTTGACCTGGTTATCCACCATTTCGTCAGAAACTTCGATAGTATAGTAATCTACCTTATCTTTAGCACTTACTTCTGCTTTAAATTCAGGTGCCAAAGCAATATCGAACAAGAATTCGAATTCTTCCATAGTATCGAAATCAATTTCCTGCTGCTTGTCTTCGTTGGGCAAAGGCTCGCCCAATATATTTACCTTATTGTCCTTGATATACTTATATACTGTTTCTGAAAGCAGCTTGTTCACCTCTTCAGCCAATGCAGACTTACCATACATCTTCTTTAATAAGCTCATAGGAACCATACCCTTACGGAAACCCGGAATCTGTGCCTTCTGACGGAAGCTCTTCAACTCTTTGTCTACTTTCTCCTGATAATCGGCTTTCTCAAGCTTTACAGTAAGCAGTGCGCTTACTTTGTCAATGTTTTGTAATGAAACGTTCATTCTGACAATTATTTATTTGATTTATACTTTGTTCTATACTCAAAGAGGGTGCAAAATTAGTGCTAATCTTTCAAATTTCAAAAGACATTGCAGATTTATTTCAGTTTAATTCTTGGATAGAGCGGTAGACAGCCCAACCATCGGATGACAACGGATTCCATTTATAAAAAGATAAAATCACGATGATAAACCGAACCGTCCAGTTTCCCCGAAATACTTTTTTTGTCTTAATCCGCAAATTACAAAAATTTAAGGAAAAAGATGGTCAATCCAAAAATTATTCTTTTCTTTGCTGCGGATTGATGGACCATTAGTTTCTCGATTTCTATTACAAGGTTTTTACTTCCGTTACCAAAACGCATTTGTAAACTCTCTGTCGTTTTAATCTTTTATTAGTAACCATCTATCCAGAGAGTTTTATTCATTTATTTATTTTTTATCATTTTCATTATGAACATTTATGTTGGAAACCTTAACTACCGTGTTAAGGAAGGAGATCTGCAACAAGTGATGGAAGATTACGGAGCAGTATCATCAGTTAAAGTTGTTATGGACCGTGAAACCGGTAGATCCAAAGGATTCGCTTTCATCGAAATGGAAGACGATGCTGCCGCTGCCAAGGCTATTGCAGAATTGAACGGAGCCGAGTACATGGGCCGTACCATGGTAGTTAAAGAAGCTAGACCTAGAGCTTAATTGCCGACGCTAACATAGCTAAGAAAAAAAAGAAACTTCTGTCACCTCGATGACAGAAGTTTTTTTATAGCCTAATTTCCAACTATATCCGGTCTCAGCCCTCCATTTCGACGTCCTTCACCTTACGGAGCAAGTCTGAAGCAAAGATAAAGTTATTCAGACGCTCGTTGGTAGAAGTAAAGATATCATCTTTAGTTCCTTCCCACTCTTTATGTCCCTCATAAATATAAATCACCTTCTCACCAATTCCCAATACAGAGTTCATATCATGCGTATTGATAATGGTAGTCATGTTATATTCCTGCGTAATATCGTGGATCAGATCATCAATCACCAATGAAGTTTTCGGGTCCAGTCCCGAGTTCGGCTCATCGCAGAACAGAGTATTGCGGATTCAAAGCAATCGCACGCGCAATAGCCACACGCTTCTGCATACCACCACTGATTTCTCCGGGAAACTTATCTTTTGCCTCGGTCAGGTTGACACGGTCCAAGCAGAACATGGCCCGCTTAGTACGTTCGCGTAAGGTGTCATTACTGAACATATTCAAAGGGAACATCACATTATCCAACACCGACAAGGAATCGAAAAGTGCGGCACTCTGGAAAATCATTCCCATTTCCTTACGAAGCATCTTCTTCTCCTTCTTCCCCATCAGGACGAGGTTACGTCCGTCATACAAGACTTCCCCTTCTCCGGAGTTAGCATCCTACAATACATTTCATCAACACCGTCTTACCGGAACCACTCTGACCGATAATCAAGTTTGTCTTTCCATTCTCAAAAGACGCATTGATATCACTCAATACTGTTTTGTCCTCAAATGATTTATAAAGTCCTCTAATATCAATCATCCCATCAAAAGTTTAGTTAATACCAAGTCTGAAAACAGAATTAACACACTGCTGGATACTACGGCATCCGTAGAAGCCTTTCCTACAGCAATCGAACCGCCTGATTCCACCGTATATCCGAAAAGGCGGATACCAACTTGCAATTATAAACGCAAAAAAGAGGGATTTGATAATACCCGCCCAGATAAACCATTCGTTAAACATATACTGCAAACCATATTCGAGATCGACAGCATTCATGACCACCGGCAAACCAACACGTGCAAAAGGCACCGATGATTCCGGCAAAGATACTAAACGTCACTAGAATAGGAATAACAGTCACCATCGCCGTAATCTTAGGCAGTATCAGGTAGTTCGCCGAATTGATCCCATAATTTCGAGCGCATCAATCTGTGCTGCGTCACCCGCATCGTTCCTAACTCCGAAGCAATATTCGACCCCCCCGACTTTTCCCCGCAAGAATCAAACACATGATAGAAGAAGAAAACTCCAGTAACATAATTTCGCGTGTCACATATCCCACCGTCCAGCGGGGCATCCATGGACTTTCGATATTCAACTTAATCTGGATGGTAATAACTGCGCCGATGAAAAACGAAATCAACAACACAATACCGATGGAGTTCACACCTAGCTGCTCCAACTCGTTAAGGTATTGCCGGAAGAACATACGCATACGTTCCGGGCGGGAAAAAGTCCGACCCATCAGCATGAAATATCTCCCGACGGTTCTCAATGCTTTTATCATAACTCACACTATTTGTCTCATATTTGCATCTGACCTATTCCGGAAAGTCAAAGAAGTGGAGATACAGAACCTTGAAGGATAAAACCACACCTCATTTTCTAACCTATTACATAAGAAAGCGTCCGGAAGCTATGTTCCGGACGCTTTCTCTTCATAAAACCAGTTAATAGAATCGACTATATCATCACGATATATTTTACTTCTGCCGGATATAGATATTTATCGGAGTTCCGGTCAACTTCCATTTCTCACGCATCTTATTTTCCAGGAATCGTCTGTAAGGCTCTTTCACATATTGTGGAAGATTTGCAAAATAAACAAATGACGGCACCTGGGTATTGGGCAACTGCGTAATATACTTTATCTTGATATACTTACCCTTAATTGAAGGGGGTGGATACGCCTCGATAAGCGGCAGCATTTCCTCGTTCAAACGAGCTGTCGGAATACGCGTCATACGATTTTCGTACACATCACGCGCCTCTTCCAATACCTTCAGAATACGCTGTTTGGTCAGTGCCGAAGCAAAGATGATAGGAAAATCCACAAACGGAGCGAAACGGTTGCGGATAGCATCTTCGAAAGTCTTCATCACCTTCACAGTCTTGTCCTTCACCAAGTCCCACTTGTTCACCACAACCACCAGCCCCTTGGCATTCTTCTGTATCAAGGAGAAGATATTCAAATCCTGGCTTTCGATGCCACGCGTAGCGTCTACCATCAAAATACATACATCTGCATTCTCAATGGAACGAATGGAACGGATTACAGAGTAGTACTCCAAATCCTCATTCACCTTGTTCTTCTTACGGATACCCGCCGTATCTACCAGGTAGAAATCAAAACCGAATTTATTGTAGCGGGTATAGATAGAATCGCGCGTGGTACCGGCAATCTCCGTCACGATGTTGCGGTCTTCTCCAATAAAGGCATTGACTATGGAAGACTTTCCGGCATTAGGGCGTCCCACTACTGCAAAGCGGGGAATATCCTCGTCCAGAATTTCATCAGATTCCTTCTTGAACTTGCTGACGATAAGGTCCATCATATCGCCCGTACCGCTACCCGTTACAGCAGAAATACAATAAGGGTCACCCAAACCCAAACTGTAAAACTCAGGAGCATTGTATTGCAGTTCATGATTATCAGTCTTATTGACAACCAGCAACACAGGCTTCTTGGCACGACGCAAGATGGCAGCTACCTGCTCGTCGAGGTCCGTAACCCCGTTCATCACATCCACCACGAACAGTATCACGTCGGCTTCGTCCACCGCCATCAATACCTGCTTACGAATCTCTTCTTCGAAAATATCATCAGAGTTCACTACCCAACCGCCGGTATCTACCACGGAGAACTCACGTCCCAACCATTCGGTCTTTCCATATTGGCGGTCACGGGTGGTTCCCGCTTCCTCATTCACAATTGCCTGACGTGTCTTGGTCAGACGGTTAAATAATGTAGACTTTCCCACATTGGGACGTCCTACGATTGCAACTAAATTTCCCATAGTTCACACTCTTTGTTTTTTGCGACTGTCACAGTCGTATGAATAACTCTTAATCCAGCTGATAACCAAAATTACGCAGTTCCTTGTCCGAACTCCGCCAATCCTTATCAACTTTCACAAACGTCTCCAGGAATATCGTTTTCCCGAAAAACCTCTCCAAATCACGGCGCGCTTCAGTAGCCACTTTCTTCAAAGCCTTCCCCTGCTTGCCTATGATAATACCTTTTTGCGAATCACGCTCCACATAGATTACGGCACTGATATGAATCTTCTTTGCCTCCTCCTTAAACTGTTCTACCATCACCTCCACCGAATAAGGGATTTCCTTATCGTAGTACAACAGAATTTTCTCACGGATTATTTCGGTCACGAAGAAACGCGCCGGCTTGTCCGTCCACTGGTCCTTGTCGAAATAGGGAGGAGAGTCGGGCAACAGCTCCTTCACCCGCTTCATGACATAATCCACATTAAATTTCGAAGTAGCAGAGATAGGAATAATTTCCGCCTTCGGCAGCAATTCCTTCCATGCTTCCACCAGTTCCACCAGCTTTTCCTGGTTGCTTAAATCAATCTTATTGATAAGCAGCAATACCGGAACGTCCAAGTGTCCCACTTTCTCCACAAAGTCATTATGCTTGTCGGGAGTCTCAACCACATCTGTCACATACAGCAACACATCCGCATCCGTCAATGCCGAAGTGGAGAAATTCAGCATGGACTCCTGTAACTTATAGTTTGGCTTCAATACACCCGGAGTGTCCGAAAACACAATTTGCATGTCATCCGTATTATAGATGCCCATAATCCGATGACGGGTGGTCTGCGCCTTGAAAGTGGCGATAGAAATGCGCTCACCTACCAAAACGTTCATCAATGTGGATTTGCCCACATTCGGATTTCCCACGATATTTACAAAACCTGCTTTGTGCATGACTTCAGTATTTGAATTGAGACAAAAAAACGCATCGAATCGAAATAGGATGCGTTTTTATCATATTATATTTAGCAATAGTATGTTACTGCTTCTTTCCGTCGTATCCCCACTTCACATACACGGCTCCCCAGGTAAATCCTGCGCCGAATGCAGTGAAAATAAGGTTGTCGCCTTTCTTCAGCTTATCTTCAAAGTCCCAGATGCAAAGAGGCAACGTAGCAGCACTGGTATTGCCGTAACGTTCGATATTAATCAGTACTTTCTCACGAGGAACTTCCAGACGATGTGCCACAGCATCAATGATACGAAGATTGGCCTGGTGCGGAATCACCCAGTCAATGCTATCCTTTGTCAGACCGTTTTTCTCGGCAATGGCCGCGCTAACATCCGACATATTGGATACGGCATACTTAAACACAGTACGTCCTTCCTGATAAATGTAATGCATGTGGTTGTCTACAGTAAAATAAGAGGGAGGACAAACCGACCCACCCGCTTTCATATGCAGGAAAGGCAAACCTTTGCCGTCGGTTCTCAGAATAGCATCCATAATACCTACATCTTCTGTTGTCGGCTCGAGCATGAAAGCTGCAGCGCCGTCTCCAAAGATAGGACAAGTAGCACGGTCTGTATAATCAACCATTGACGACATCTTGTCGGCTCCCACAATGATAACCTTCTTATATCTTCCAGAACGGATGAAATTGGCCGCCGTCTCCATCAGATAGAGAAATCCGCTGCAGGCTGCCTGCAAGTCAAAAGCATATGCATTTTTCAGCCTTAGCTTATCACATAAAATAGAAGCTGTAGAAGGGAAATGATAATCCGGAGTGGAAGTAGCTACAATCACCAGATCTATATCATCCGGATCCGCGCCAGTACGTTGCATCAGCTGTTTGGCAGCTTTACGCGCCATATAGGAACTACCTAACCCTTCTTCATTCAGGATACGTCTTTCCTTTACTCCGATACGAGTCATAATCCATTCGTCATTGGTATCCACCATTCTTGAGATTTCGTCGTTTGTCAAGACGTAATCAGGTACATAACCGCCGACTCCTGTAATTACTGCATTTATTTTTTCCATTAAAATCTTGTTTACTTATAGAACTACTGAAACAACGGTAGTCTAAAAAGGTTTGCTTATTAAATTACAAATCTTTTTAGACGCCCGATATTCAAGTATAAGTTTTAGTCAAACTGACCGTAATTATACGGCAGCTTCCTTTTCAACTGCAAGCTTACCTCTATAGTAACCACATGCACCACATACAGTGTGATATACATGCCACTCACCACAATTCGGGCAAATAGCCAGTGTAGGAGCTACTGCTTTATCATGAGTTCTTCTCTTCGCAGTTCTTGTTTTTGACTGTCTTCTCTTAGGATGTGCCATTTTCTTAATCTTTAATTGTTATCTAATATTTTCTTTAATTCGTCCCAACGCGGGTCTACCTGCGTTTCTTCTTCATTCATCAGCTCCACCTCTTCTTCCGGAGCAAATGTGTCCTCAGCCATATCATCATCCGGAGTAGTGCGCATATGCTTACTCAATTTGCTGGTCATTGCCTTGTTACACTTACCCGGAGCATGCACATGCTTCATGGGGATGGCCAAAGCTACAAACTCGTACATAAACCATGCTACATTAATCTCACCTTCCTCTTCGGGAATTACAATGAGATTGTCACCTTCTTCGGCATATTCATGACCGAACTTAACCAGCAGCTTATCTGTCGAGCTGACAAGCTGTTCCATATCGTCCAAACAACGGTCACATGGCACCCACACCATTCCGTCTGTCTGGAAGTTCAATTCGAAAGCACGAGATGTTTTCTTTACAACTAACACCACATTGACTTTACCCTTCTGCACTTCCGGTCCATCAATATTGGCAAAGAAAAGGTTGTCTAGCACAAACTCATATTTGCATGAATCTGCTTGCATACCTTTCAGGTCTATTTTGTATTTATCAAA
>VOFB01002533.1_pt1 | contig 55483 bp, 79 predicted proteins | sample 5384141 | NCBI WGS metagenome assembly VOFB01 (sample SAMN12384721, study PRJNA508395) | human gut metagenome | isolation source: healthy gut A | host: Homo sapiens
TTTGGCTGGTTTCTATTGTAAACGCATCAATCCCCAGCTCCCTGGATGCCGTACAGTTCAGACTTCCAACAGGTGCGTTTCCTTCCAGAGCAAAATCAGGATAATCTCCATTCTGGCTGTTTACCATCTCCAGTATATCCAGAGCATTGATAAATCCGCTCTGTGTCTGTCCCACCACGATAGAATTTCCGATGCTGCCGTTTACGCCGTAGAAATTGACTCCCTCATGCATATCAACCACACAGACTGGCTGATATTTTTGGATCAGCTCCATAATCTGTGCAGACAAGACCTGAATGGGATTTCCATCCTCTGCGCCAGGATAGGAACGATTCATATCCACGCCATCCGATGCGGTCCTTTGGTTCAACTCAATGGCCTGCTGATTGGCATGCGGTACAAGAATGATGCGTCCCGTCTTTGGTTCAAGCCGTTCCAGCAGTTGCTCCGCACCCTTGAATCCGGCGGGTTCATTCCCGTGCGTGCCGGCCAGCAGGAAAATTGTCGGCCCCTCCTTCCCAGAGTCCATGATGTGACACTCAGTTTGACTTGCAAGCCCCTCAGCCAGGAAAAAGGTCGTATGTGACACCGGAGCAGGCCTCAAAAACAAAAAGTACACAACTACTCCCATGCACAGAAGGAGTACTGCCGCAATCGACCACTTTATTTCTTTTTTCATTTCTGTCGATCCTGCCTTGATCACGTGGTAGGCTCATTGAGGTAGGGACCCATTCCATTTTTCACAAGCTCATCATAGCTGGGCATCCCGGTGACAATGATCGGCTCCTCATACATTTCGCTGTAATTGGCCAGGATACGCTCTATTCCAAACACATGGCGGGCACAGCGCACCTCAATGGGCCATCCATTTTCGTCATAGGGCACATAGAGCTGCCCAATCTCACCGGCCTTCACATAAGTCTCCGACTTGCCTGTCAGGACGAGCGCCTCATCGGTGCGGTCACGCAGGCGGCCCTGGGCGGGATTGGGGGCTTCCATTAAAAGCGCCAGCGTATCCGTGTGATCGCCAAGCTCACGGTGGGTCAAGCCGCGCAGATCTGTCGGAGAGGGCTCCAGGGATATCTGCACTCCCTCCATCTGCATGTCCACGACCACATTCGATGCCAGATTCATGGCCCGTTCATGGGCAATCAAAGCATTAATGACAGGATATTCAGGGCTGGCCTCATGGAGGTCCACAGTAACATCAATGTTCTCCGTATTGATCAGCTGGACAATACCATAGCTCATCATCTCAGTTAGCGTCCCATCCGCCTTCCCCGGGTAAGTACGGTTAATGTTGCGGTTCTCACTTCCTGACAAGGACTGACCCATATAGTTGACATAGACATCCGGGTCCGGCCACTGATCCACCGGATTCGTTGCCCGGGATCCATGGATGAACTCACGGACGTTTCCTTCATCGGTGGTGATATGTACAGTGCTGGGATGCCCTTCCTGGGGGTCGTTGTGCGTAAAGGCACTGTTGTTGGTTCGGGGAAACATACAGCGTTCCTGCCTCTACTTTTGCATTTTCTACAAACAGGACCGCTCCCATATGACCGCCCAGCTCATTTGCGTGTGTACCGCCGAGGATCAGGCAGCTGCCTCCTCTTGCTCCCCCTGAAGCACATAAATCTGAGTATCCCCGGCAGTACCAGCTAAATCAGGGAAGTAATCGCTGAGCATTCGGACCTCTGTCACGCCCTCTCCGGGAATAATCTCTTCTGTAGCGGTCCGCATCTGGTGAAAGCTGTTACCAGAAATAGTACAGAAAACAGCTACACATGCCAGGACTGCAAGTGCAGAAATATAATTTTTTCTTCATGGCACTCCTCCTATTTGATCATCAGGGCACGCAGGACAATTGGGAGCAGGACCAGCGCCGCATTCATCTGCTTTTTGATGTCTTTCTCTTCAAAAATGCAAAATACGGTTACAACTCCTACAAACACCATGATCAGCCAGGATACGATAGTTACGATCGTCACAATGACACCTCCTTGCGGTTCTCAGGGGAGAAGGGACGCGATTGGGTTGGCAAAAATGATAAACAGTAGGCTCCAGGCAATGATCAGCAGCGCAGAGGGAAGGCACTTCTTCAGAACACCGGTGTATTGCTCCAGTCCCGCGACCTTGGACGCAAAAAATGCCAGCAAGGGCGGTAGGCGGCATCAGCTCACCCACACTGGCAATAGAGGCCAGTGCAGCAGCAACCACAATCGTATCCCGGCTCATGAGGGCCAGCAGGAACGGGACACCAAACACAGACGCTGCCCCCAGAGAAGAGATGGCTCCAAACAGCGGAATTGTAACCGCAATGGCCACAAAAATCAAGGCATCGGGAAGAGCAAGGCAGTTAACGACCAGCCAGCCCTTAACTCCGGTCATAGTCATAATCTCAATAAACATCCCAACCCCCATCAAGATTCCCATGACAGGCAGTGAGCTGTTCACTCCCTCTTTAATCGCTGCCCAAACCGAAAATTTTTTTCCCGGTCAGGATACAGAGCAGTGCACTGATCATAAAAACAATAGTCATGCTCAGAGATGGGACGATATTCGGCAGCATAGAGGGAAGGAGGATCAGCGCCAGCAGAACAAAGACGGGCAATAGCATGACAAAAGACATCTTTTCATCGTCTCTGATCTGCAGTTGAATTTTGACCTGCTCATAGTCCATATTTTTACAGTCCTTTAGCCCAAGGACCAGCACCGAAAAAAATTGCCAGTGGGACAGAGAGAAGCAGCAGTGGAATTCCAAACCCCACATAGGGGGATGTCTACACCTCCACCAATGGTCATAACTGCAATATTGACCGGAGGAGCTGTGGCACCATACATACCACCAAGCGCAATAATAGCCGCTGCTTTTTCTGCAGGAATCCCCATCGCGATGAGGATCGGGCAGACAATCGCACCTGCGCTGATTACCGCTGCGGTGGAGGATCCGGTGATCATACCTGGGAACATGATAATCAGCATAAGGAGCAGGAGCAGGATGACCTTATGGTTGTGGAATCTGCGAAGGAAGAATCGATTCAGCATATCAAGGGCACCAGAATACTGAATGCATTTCATAAAAATCATTGCACAGGCAATGACCAGAATGGTATCTAGGAAGGACATGGTACCTTCCACCATAAACTTCACCGGAACTCCAAAGCCGCCAGCCAGGGCCCCGCCCACCGAGGAAAGCAATAATGCAATTCCCACAGGCAGCTTCAGGAAGAAACAACTTCCCGCAAAGATGACGATCATCAGCAGGAAAATCAGCAGTTCAGACATATGACAACTCCTTCTTGTTCAACAGAAGGGGCTGATGCAGCCACCTCACAATTATTTGAATGCCTTTGGGAGCACAGTACCCACATCCGCCAATGTTTCAACGGTATCCATGGGGATTCCATTTTCTGATGCAATCTGGGTAAAAAGTCCATCATCATCTCCGCCAGCAACGACCAGCAGATAATCAGCTTTAGGGGAAACCGCAGAGATGAAGCCGTCACTCAGTTCACCGCGGCGGGCACTCCCGCCGATATGGGCGACAATGATGGTCATATCCGCCTCCTCAGCCTTAGCTACCACCGCATCCACGCGCTCCTGCTCCACGTCGGCATCCACTCCAGCGGCTCCAAGCCCCTTCTGACTGCCGCCCACACCAATGATAAGGGTCTTATAGGCAGAGGTATCAAAGCTGTCTGCCCCAATGCTTGTCTCAATATCACAGGAGAACCCGGCCTTCTCTAAAATCGCACTGAGCATAGATGCGTCAGCACTCTGCCCTGCAGAGGTGATCAGGGCAGGGGTCTCCGCAATAGGTTCTGTCAGCCCTGTCACCTCTGTGACCTGGGTAGAGCTCCCTGCGGAACCCGGGGCCTGACCGGAGGTACTTCCAGGATCTCCGCATGCGGCTAAGGAAAGCACCATCGCCCCCCGCCAGCACAAAAGACAGCACCTTTTTCATAATTAAATTCTCCTTTCAGAAATGTCTTGACATTGAAATTGCAAAAACCGGCCAAGGCCAGAAGGCCCTGGCCGGTTCCATGCACAGGAATCCGTACATCTGGTAAAGATCAATATGCGACGCCCTGCGAATCCCGTCTCGGGTCCCCGGCCACATGAAGCTCACCAGTATCAGGATTATAAGTAATAGTGTTGGAGCTAACCATATTGGCGTCCCAGTCTGAACCAACCTTTACGGTATGCCCCATAGCCTCCAGTTCATCGATCACATCCTGAGGCATCCGTCCCTCCACCTGGATGACGCAATCCGCTCCAGCAAAGACTCGGGGTGCATCGGCGGAATCCTGGGCATTCATTCCAAAATCCACAATATTGATAATTGTCTGGGCCATGCAGGCGATAATGCGCTCACCTCCAGGAGATCCAGAAATCAGAACCGGCTCTCCTTCAGGGCTGACCAAAATAGTTGGTGTCATGCTGGATAGAGAGAGCTTGCCTGGCGCCACAGAGTTGGGCTTACCCTGCTCCAAATCGAAGCTGGTCAGACCATTGCTCAGCAGGAAGCCTCGTCCGGGAACCGTAATGCCACAGCCAAAGTGGGAACTAATAGACTGGGTCATGCATGCCATGTTGCCATCTTTATCAATGACAGACATGTGCGTAGTGGAGGCACTCTCATAAGGCATCGGGTCTCCGGCCTCCAGCTCAGTTGTGGCCTCACCTGTAATCTGCTCATAAAGAGAGTAGGCATAATCTTTAGAGCTCAAGCCGGTAATGGGGATATCGCCAAAGCTGGGGTCGCCCAAATATGCACCCCGGTCGGCATACGCGCGCATCATGGCTTCCGAGATCACATGGATGCTTTCAGGAGTATTGTGCCCCATAGAAGCCAGATCAAAGTTCTCAAGAATATTGAGGATTTCACCCACGATCACTCCGCCAGAGCTGGGCAGCGGCATACTGTAAAGCTTATAGCCCCGATAGGTCACCTCAACTGGATCATCAATGACCAGAACATCAGTCATTGCAGTCTTCAGATCATTCATGTTCATCACACCGCCGTCGGCCTGGATGATGTCCACGATCTCCTGTGCAATGGGTCCTTCATAAAAATATTCGATTCCATTTTCTGCGATCAGATTTAGAGTATCGATCAGATCGGGGTTGTAAATGACATCTCCCACTTCGGGAACAGTCAGCCCGTCCTTCAGCCAGAGCTCTCGGGACGCCTCATGCATGTACAGTTTTTCATAGGAACTGTCGATCAGGTTGTGCAGATTCTCTGTCACTGAATCCCCTGCTCGGCCGCCTGAGTAACATAGGGAATGATCTCAGAGAGTGTCATGGTCCCCCAATTCTCCAACGCCACCTGATAAGTGGACAGGGCTTTCATAATGGATACCGCCTTACCGGAAGAATTGAACTCACTCCAAAGCTCCTGGTTGCGGGTGCCGTCCTCATTGAGCAGGTACTCAAAATAGTCCAGCGGGATATCCTCAGGTGCAGGGAACTGACTGCTGATGGCCACGTTCTTCTGCTCATCGGCCAGGTAGATATTCATAAATCCGCCGCCGCCAAGTCCGCTGGCGTTCGGCTCAAAAAATCCAATGGCCAGTGCGGTGGCCACGCAGGCATCGATCGCGTTTCCTCCCGCCTTCAGGACCTCAATACCAACCTCAGAAGCCTCCTGCTTTCCAGAGGTGACGGCACCGTTGTATCCAGAAGCATCCCGTGTGCTTAAGGTCGTTGCCGCCGTTCCGATATCGCTTCCCTCTGCTGCGGCGATCCCGCCCTGATTATTCAGCGGATAATCGGATTCCCCTTCTGGGGAAGAGGGCACTGATGCGCTGCTTGACTGAGAGGCGCTGGGCTGAGAGGAGGAAGACGGGACACTGCTGGTTGAGGGCTGAGTTCCTTGTCCACAAGCTGTCATGCTGATCAGCATAGCGGGTGAGAGGGTAAGGGCTGCGAGTTGGCGTCTTTGTTTCATTTTTGTACCTCCTTACATTTCTCTGTCATTTCTATTGGCCATTAGCGTTCTGGTGTGATAGTCCTCTCGCATCTTTATATGTGTGCACACAGGTAGGAAAGGTCATTTCCTTTCTTAAATCAACTTTAACATGCAAAATTCTAGATGTCTATTTTATCTTTTTAATCTCACATAAAAAAAAAAAATTTAGCTTTTGACGAATATTTTTTGTTTATTCCGCAATAATAAAAGATTTTTACCGACTATATTTAAAATTTAATATTTTTTATATTTTTTAACATTTAAAGATATAAAAAACTATATATGCATATAAACGTATTTGTTAGTTTCTTTAAATAAACATAAGATTTTTTATTCAATTGGTACCCCAAATCCAAACGCTCCATGCACCATACATGTTTGGGCGGAAAGCTCGGCTCCCGCTTCCATGCACTGCCTCAGATATGGTTTGGAACAAGCCCCGCTGGTTTTCAACTCTAGATATCGCATGAGAAAACCAGCTGCAAAAGAATCTCCGGCACCTAACGTATCCACCGCCTGTACAAGCTTTGGGGGTGTGATACGCCATCTCTCTTCCGTCCCATGCCATGGCTCCTCGGCTCCCCATGGTTGCCACGGCGATCCCGCACCCCTCCTCGTGTATCTGTTCCAGCAGGGTGCGTACGCTGTCCTCATCAGAATCCGAACAGGACAGAAAACCTATGTCCAGCCAAGGGCATATATGCTGTCTGCGTTCAATATCCTCCCAGGAGCGGGAAAAATCATAGGAAACCAGCGGTACAAGCGGCTTCAACAGGGGAAGCTGGTCATCAAAATAGCTGTTATTGCTGGTATGGACCACTTCAAAACTGTCAATATAAGACAGGTCGGACGCTGTCAGGCGCAGAGGGTGCTCCCGAAGCACCCCACCTTTTTATTGCTGCTGACAAAACTTCTGTCACCGTCTATCAGATCAACAACTGTATAGCCATTTTCCCCTCATAAGTCCGGCAGCGGCTGAATTCCACCCCAACTGCCGTCAGGGTCTCTTTTATATGGTTTTACTCTGTCTGTCCCAAATACCCCCATATATGCACTGAAGCACCCCTGAAGTCTGCAATAAACTGCAACATTCAGTGCCTGTCCCCTGGGAACATAGTGGAAATCGTACGATATTTGTCACAAACATTATCTCCGATCCCAATGATCCTCATCTGAGTCATCTCCCTTAAATCAGTATATATATTTATATCAGTTTTCCTTTCAAAAAAAAAGTCAAGATTTAGGCAGAATATTTCTTGACTTTTTCTTTTAAAATCTATATGCTTGTTCTAGAATATATTATAAGTTTATATTATTAATTTGAAAGGAGAAACAGCAATGGAAATCAGAGAGATGATTACAGAAATCAAGGGACGCTTGGACACAAGGGGCGGGTTGAAAGCCGTCATCTTTGTTGCCTGCGGAGGCTCACAGGCTGCCATCTATCCTGGCAAGTATCTTCTGGAGCGTGAGGCCAATGAAATAGCGGTCTCAATTTATAACAGCAATGAGTTCAATTATGTAACCCCGAAATCTCTGGATGAGAGGTGCATCGTAATCTGCTGCTCCTTGAAGGCCACAGCAGAAACCGTGCATGCAGTGGAGCGCGCACGGCAGTTCGGAGCTGTTACCATCGCTATGACGGGCTCCCCTGAAACCGGAATGGCAAAAGCCGGAGAATATGTGGTAGTGTACTCCAATGGGGATGAACAGATTTATTCCCAATCCAACCAGTCGATGGCACTGCGGCTTGGGTTTGAAATTCTGCATCAATTTGAAGGATATCCGCTGTACCATGAGGCTATGGCAGCCTTTGACCAGATCGACGCAATCGTTGCAGAAAGCAAACGATCCATGCTCCCTGCCGCACAATCTTTTGCTGTTGAATATCAAAACGATCCTCTCTTTCAAGTCCTGGGGGCCGGCCCGCTGTACGGGACCGCCTATTCTATGGCAAACTGTCATTTTATGGAAATGCATTGGCGAAATGCCATTATGATTCACAGCGGAGAATATTTCCACGGTCCCTTTGAAATGACCAGCGAGACTCAGCCGATGATCCTTCTGATGGCAACCGGGCGTTCACGCTTTTGGATGAACGTGTACTTAAATTCCTCAAAACCTATGCAAAGCGCTTTATCGTTATAGATGCTAAGGATACTGGGATTGAGGAACACATTGATCCCAGAATTGCCGAATTTTTCAACTCTGTGGTAATGATCCCGCTGGAGCGTTTCTTTGTAGAGCAGATGTCCAAGCTCTGCAAGCACTCCATGGATGACCGGCACTATATGTGGAAAGTAGAATATTGAGAAGATGCGCGAAATATCTACGAGGAGGGGGCTTGTCCTGAGGACAGGCCCCCTCCTCGTAGATTCCGCTTCTTATCTTACAGTTCTCCCCTGTATCCTCAAGATGTAGGCGGCAGCTCTCTGTGCCACATATTGCTTCGCTGTATCCGTACATGTCGGCACAGGCACAGGATCCCTGCCGCAGCCAGGAGTCCCAGTACAATCGGAAGCAACGATATTGTATCCTGTAATACACTGCACTGCTTCCCGGATCCGGCCATTGAACCGGGTCATATGGCAGGCCGTATTCTGCGGTCAACTGCTTGATATTCAGCAGGTGAACGACCGGGATTCCCCTTCCCAGGTATCGTTCCACCAGACCGCTTTGATCTGTCACCGGCATGGCGCTTCTTGGGTCCAGAACTCCCTGCCCCAAAGCGATCCCGCGTTCTCCCACACCCATGGAGGTCACATTTCCTCCCACAGATACAAAGCATTGGATGGGGCCCTGGCGCTCATAGATCTCCTGTCTCTGTTCCAAATTATTCAGAAACTTCGGTTCTTGAAAGATCACAAGTCCCGCCTGCTCCAGCCGCTCCAAGATTTCCATCTTCTGCTCGGGCAACATCCCATCTCCTGTATCATTGTCGCCTCCCAGCGTAACTGCGGCACTGTCTGTTGTAAGCACGCCGTCCTGCACAAGCCGGTGCAGCATCTCTGGAAAGGTAAGCTCTGGATCAGTGGCACCATAAGTAGACGCTCCTACTGACGAAATGGGGATGACTTCCACTTTCATAGACTGGCATGCTGCCATCACTGCCAGATTCATTGCAGGGAAAGAACCCGAAAACCCTGCGGCCACCCGGTCCCCCGGCCGAACCCCTGCCTCATAGAGCAATCTGACGCACAGCGCCCCCATATCCGGCCATGCAGTCGTTCTCTTAGCTTCTATGGCACCAAGGGTCGTGGTAATCCCTGTATAGTAGGGACCGATCATACCGGTCTGATGATAATCTTCCTGGCTCATAGGGATATGGAGCTCCTCTTTATATCCCCTTACTGCGGAAAAAGCATCTGGTCAGCAGCTCAGCTGCCTGCCGCTGTTCCATCACATATGAGGTCTCAGCGCGCTGGACTCCGTAGGACGCCCACCAGACTGCTCCGAAAAGGATCAGAGCACACAGCATCAGCAGGCGCACAATCTTTTTCTCTCTGTTTCCCGTTCATACCCGGAACACCTGCATTCCCATTCCCATCATGATCAAGGCCAGAATACCTACTACCACTGCCAGAGACATCAGAGATTTTACCGCTCCCTGCCGTTCCAACTCGTTTGCTATGATGCCCGGCACCAGCACGCCAATGATTCCTGGATCATAAGGCAGTATCTCAGAGGAGGCAATGATCAAATCAATGGTAAACGCCAATAAAATCATCACAGCAAAGCGCCGTCGGCCATATAAAATCATGAAATTTCCCAACAGTTTGCCGCCTCCCCATGCCAAGAGTGCGATCACCAGCGTATAGACAATTCTGACCGGCGTCTGCAGGCAGAGGACAATATATCCCGGTACGATCAGCCCAGCTGGAGAAAAACCTGTCAGTTCCGTAAACAAAAGACTGACGGCCACCCCGATCAAAACAATTTCATGGTACAATTCTCTTCCCCTCCCCCCACCACACGTTCTATGAGTGACCTTCCTGGTCCTGCCAAATTTCCAGCTGCAAAGATCACAGTATCCGATCCTGTTCTATCCAGGGGCACCTCCTTTTCACTGCCTAAACTGTACACCGGCGTGCCGGGCAGTCTTTTCTTTATCTCCCGGCATACCGCGCCTCGGGCCCCTCCAGTGATCCACACTTCTTCCGGCTGAAGCTCATGCGCAACCATCGCCATATGGATAGCACGGTACCCCCGGTCTGCACGGTTATTAATGAGGAGAATCAGCTTATGTCCATCCAGTTTCAGTCTCTCTGCCATCCTTCGATAATTCATGCATGTGGATTTAGGATCATTGACTGCCATGGCGTTGATAAATAGAGCCCCTTGGGGAAGCCGGAACGCCGAAAGGGCATATGGGTCCGGCTGATAGCTTAAAATCCCCGCCAATGCAGCTTCACGGTCCACTCCCAGCTCTCCGCACACAGCCAGGGCAAGCGCCACATTCTCCGGAAAGTCGAAATTTGGAAGATCATCTGCCGGGCGGGACAATTCCACCCTGGCTACTTTTCTGCATTCCGCACCATCTGGCCCCAAAATTGAGTATCCGCTGTATAAAGGATCCCATGCTCCGGAATGGTGCGGGATAGGGAATCACATATCTCTTCCAAGGTCAGCCCAATCTCCTCTGTATGGTCCAGCCGTACATTCGTGATCACCCCAATATCAGAGCGTACGATTTTCCTCTGTGAGATTTCCTGGAGAAATGGATCCACAGCCATACACTCTATTACAAGGACCTGGGCATGCTCCCTGACCGCCATACACATCACCGGGCCTGCTCCCGTATATTTGCCTTCCCGCGGCGGCGCAGTGGCCGTTCTACTCCGTCCGTTCCAATCAGCCGAGGGACTGTCCCAGTTGTCTTGCAGAAGACTGACCAGCCCCCAGACTTTAATCCCGCAGCGATCATTCGGGTCACCGTGGATTTTCCCCGGATTCCATTTACATACACTACATGCTGCAGCAAGGCTCTGTCCCGTTTGACCTGATACGCTTCTAACCCTAATAGGATCATAATCAACAGGAAAAGCACCAAAATTAGAGCTTCCATTTCCCTCCCCCTCATATTTATTATATATATTCTTATAAGCAATTATATCAAATACCATTTTCTTTGAGAAGACTGTTCGGTAAAACTTTTTCTTCTTCCATAGACTCTTGGCCACCGCAGCTCTGTTTTAATATAGTACTCCCAAGAGCCTTCCACAAAAATAAAGCTGCACCCTGTGGCAGGTTGCTGCTCGGAACCAAAATAGAGACAGAGGGGTACCTCTTCACTAGGAAATACTCTCCCCCTCTGATAAAAAATCGGAGCAAGCGCACAAACGCTTACTCCGACCATGTCTTGTCCAAACACTATAGATGCCGTCACTCCCTAGTTCGTACTCAAACCACATCACAGCCCAGCAAAGTGGTTATGATGCGGAAGAAGGAAGCAGAATGAGCGCACTCTAATTTCAATAAAAATCGGAGCAAGCGATATAACGCTTGCTCCGACGCTGGAGGTGCCACCAGATTTGAACTGGGGTGGAGCTTTTTGCAGAGCTCTGCCTTACCACTTGGCTATGGCACCAAAAATATGGAGCGAGTGACGGGGCTCGAACCCGCTACCTCCACCTTGATGACGTGGCGCGAACCAGATGACCTCCACTTGGCAGGTTGCGCCCTGACGGGATCATTCTTATCCCGTCAGGGACTTGGTGCCTCCGGTCGGAATCGAACCAACGACACGAGGATTTTCAGTCCTCTGCTCTACCAACTGAGCTACAGAGGCAAATGGCGACTCGGAAGGGACTTGAACCCTCGACCTCCGGCGTGACAGGCCGGCGTTCTAACCAACTGAACTACCGAGCCGTGGGATAGCCAATGGGTGGGAACCACTGAACCTGTGACCCCATGCTTGGGCATGTGCTCTACCAACAGGGCTGTCGAACCTTGCTTATTATACCCCTGCACAGGAAGGTGATGAAGTCCGCCACCATCTGGGTCATCTCCAGCCCGGTGAGATCAAACAGCCTGGGCAGCAGGAAGATCAGAGGGATAAAGAACAGCCCCTGCCGGCATACGGCCAGGAAGGAGGCCCTCCAGGAGCACCCCAGCGACTGGAAGAGCATGTTGGCAAAGACCAGCACCGCCCCCAGGGGAAGGCTGACACACTGGAACCGGAAAGCCCGGGCCCCGATGGCGATCACCTCCGTGTCCTCCCGGAAGAAGTGGATCACTTGGGGTGCGAAAAGAAACCCAATGACGGCCGCCGCAGTCAGCACCAAGGTGCAGGACTTCATGGAGAACTTCACGCTCTCCCGCACCCGGTCCAGCCGCCCCGCACCGTAGTTGAAGCCTACTACAGGCTGAAACCCCTGGCCGAAGCCGATGACGACGGACATGATGAAGGTAAACACCTTGGTCACGATCCCCATGGCGGCCACCGCCGGGTCGCCGTAGAGCCCCGCATTGAGGTTCAGAGACACGGAGGCCACACTGGACATGCCCTGCCGCAGGAAGGATGGCAGACCGCTTTTCAGGATGTCTCCATACACCTTGGCCTCTCGGGCGATGAGCCGGGGCTGACCCGGATGTCGCTCTGCCCTCGCACAAAGAAGGAGGCCAGGATAGCCAGGCTGACGCACTGGCTGAACAGGGTGGCGATGGCCGCCCCGGAGATGCCCATGTCAAAGGTGAAGATCAGGATGGGGTCCAACACGATGTTCAGCAGTCCGCCGAATCCCAGGCCGATCACCGACCGGGTGGCCTTTCCCTGCCACCGCAGCAAATTGTTGAGGATATAGGCCAAGATCATCACCGGGGCACCGAAGATGATATACCTGGCGTAGTCTAGGGCGTAGGGATAGATGGTGGGGGTGGCCCCCAGCAGCCAGACCAGCTCATCGATCCAGACGAAGCAGACGGACATGAGCAGCAGCCCCAGCACCAGTCCCAGAATGACGGCGCTGGATGCGTACTGGTCCGCCCGCTCTTTCCATCCCTTCCCCAGCAGCCGGGAGGTGGTGCACCCGGCCCCCATGCCCACCGTAAAGCCCACCGCCTGGATGATGGCCATGAGGGAAAACACGATGCTCACCGCTCCGGAGGCGCTGGTGGCTCCATCCCCCGCGCCGATGTGGGAGACAAAATAGGTGTCCGCCATGTTGTAGATGGAGGTCACCATCATGCTGATGATGGTGGGCGCCGCCAGCCTGCCGATCAGTCCCGGGATGGGGGCCTCCAGCATCTGTTTCCGCTGTTCTTCCGGACTTTCCCGCTTCACTTTTTTCTCCTTTCCGCCTTTCCCGGCTTCTCTCCCTGCCTTCCTCTCTCCGCCGCCCGCCAGCGGTAAAAAGCGCCCCATCCTCCGGTCTCTTCCGGGGGGGATGGGGCGTCGTTCCTCTTAAAACGGCAGTCCGAGCCCGCCGGTCAGTTTCTGCATGGTGGAAGCCGCATCGTTTTCCGCAGCCCGCAGCGCCTCGTTGACGGCGGCCACGATCATGTCCTGGAGCATCTCCACGTCATCCGGGTCCACCGCCTCAGGATCGATCTCCAGCGCCTTCAGCTCCCGCTTGCCGGTCACAGTGGCAGTCACCACGCCGCCGCCGGCGGCGGCCTCGTACTCCTTCTCCTGGAGCTCCTGCTGCATGCGCATCATATCCTGCTGCATCTTCTGGGCCTGCTTGAGCATGTTGGCGTTCATTCCCCATGCCGCCCATGCCGCCGCGGCCTCCAAAGCCCTTTGCCATATCCATCCACTCCTTTATTCCGATATAACCATATCACTTGATGATGATATTGTCAAACTGTTCCCCAAACTCCAGCAGGGCGTCCAGGGCGTCCCGCTGTCCAGCTTCCGGGGCCTGCCCACTGCCCAGGTCCTCCGGAGAGGGCTTCCCGATTTGGAAGGCTACTCTGGCCTGCCCGCCGAACCGCTGCCCGGCGGCCTGTGCCAGCACCTCCGTGATGTTGGGTTTGTTGAGCATCGCCTTGGTGAATGCGCTGTCCACCCACAGGGTCAGCACCCCGTTTTTCCAGGTCCCCACCGTCTTTTCCGGGTTCACCAGATAGGGCCCCGCGGAGGGCAGCTTTCGCTTGGCCTCCGCCGCGAAAGCGGGCCAGAAGGAGCTCGCCTCCGGCGACGGCCGGCTGGGCAGGCGGGACCGCCGCAGGCCGTCTCTCCGGCTCTTCCAGGGTCCGCTCCTCCTCCGGTTCCTCCGGCAGGGGCGGACGCTCCTCCGTCCAGGAGGAGCCTCCACGGGCGCCGGCTGAGGCCGGGCGGGCTGCTGCGCCGCCCCGCCGTCCCCGCCGAACCGGCCGTCTGCCGAGCCGGGACGCCGGAGGCCAGCTGCTCCTCCAGCCGGGCGATCCGGGCGGACAGTCCGGCCGCCGAGTCGTCCAGCGTCTCGTCGCACAGGCGGATGAGGCACAGCCCGCGTCCGTCCGCCGGCTGCTGCTGCGGGGCAGCAGCGCGGCAGTGTCCTGAAGGCGGTTGAGCATCTGGAGCAGGCGGGGCGCGGTGAGCAGCTCTCCCAGGCCGCGCATGGTGGTCTCGTCATATCCACCGGTCAGCAGGGCACTGCCGCCTCTGGGGGCCGTCTTTCTCATCAGCAGATCCCGGGCCAGGGAGGACAGCCCCCAGCACCGCCCCCACGTCCTTTCCCCAGCGTACAGCCGGGACAGGGTCTCCAGGGCGGCGGCAGTGTCATGCCGGGCGGCCAGCTCCATCAGCCGGGCGGTCTCCAGATTTCCCGCCAGCCCCAGGGTATCCAGCACCGCCTGCTCGTCCACCTTCTGTCCGCCGCCGGAGCACTGGTCCAGCAGGGAAAGGGCGTCCCGCAGGCCGCCATCAGCCAGCCGGGCCAGAAGGGCCGCTCCCTCCGGGGTCAGGTCGATGCCCTCCTGCCCAGCCACATATTCCAGACGCTGTGCAATTTGACCGGGGAGGATCCGCTTGAAGGAGAACTGCTGACACCGGCAGCGGATGGTAGCCGGCACCTTGTGCAGCTCCGTGGTGGCCAGAATAAACATCAGGTGGGACGGCGGCTCCTCCAGGATCTTCAGCAGCGCATTGAAGGCTGGGGTGGAGAGCATATGGACCTCGTCCACGATATAGACCCGCTTACGGACCGCCGCCGGGGTATAGACCGCCTCATCCCGCAGGGCTCGGACTTGGTCCACGCCGTTGTTGGAGGCGGCGTCCAGCTCCAATACATCCAAAATGGAGCCGTTTTCAATGCCCAGGCAGGCGGGGCACTGGTTGCAGGGGTTGCCGTCCACAGGGGCCTGACAGTTCACCGCCCGGGCCAGCATCTTGGCGCAGGTGGTCTTGCCCGTCCCCCGGGTCCCGGTGAACAGATAGGCGTGGGACAGCCGTCCCCGGCCACCTGCTGCTTCAAAGTGTCGGTGATATGGGCCTGGCCCACCACATCGTCAAAGGTGCGGGGCCGCCATTTGCGGTACAGGGCCTGATACACGATATCACCTCAAATCCTTTTCTCTGCCCATCCGGGCAAAAAATACTCGATGCAGAGCAAGGCCGCACACCGGCCTTTGAAGCGTACACTATACCCGTTACCTGGACAGCCGGCTCAAGAACAGTAACCCCGCGGCACACGCGGCGGGCCGCTTAGTGCTGCTCGGTTCCCCGCCTGACACGGTTCACGGAGCCGCGTTGCGCGGGACCGGTCTATCATCGCTGCTTATTCAGGTCAAACGACACAATGCACGTCCGGGGGCCGGGATTCATCCCTGCTGCAGCGGATTGCGGGTACAGGGCACCGCTATCTCCCCGACTAGTGCGGCCTTGCCCCACACCGAGGTCTGGAACAAAGCTGGGATATATTATACTGCATCCGGCAGAATTTATCAACAGGATTTTTCACGGCCTTTTCCCATCGGAGGGAGCGCCCCAGCTCTCGCGCAAAGGCGCCCCGGGCCGTCGGTCCGGGGGCGCCCGCCCTCATTGGATGTGCACATGGTCATTGATATGCTTCATGCAATAGCAGTAATAGCCGTTGCACTTGGAGCAGTAGCGGAACTCCATGTTGGGGTCGTCGGCGTCGGTGATGCCGCAGACGGCACATTTGTGGAGATAGCCCTTTCGGTTCTGGACTTCCTTCTGAGCCTTTTTGAAGTTGATGGTCTGAGGATCGACCCGGTGAGCAGCCCGGCTGCTCCCCCGGCGGAGGATGGCCATCAGATCGTCCCAGAAGAAGATGAAGTAGTTCAGGATGGCCACAATGGGGACCATTCCTGGACCCAGTTGCCGTTCATAAAGTAATGACCAATATCAAAGGCAAAGAGGGCCGCATCCACCCAGGCCAGCCACTTCACTTTCAGGGGCAGGATCCCGTAGAGCAGCACCCGCATATCCGGGTACAGGGTGGCGAAGGCAAAAACATGGACATGTTCACGTAGTACATGCTGGCAGTCTCCAGGAAGGCACCAGAGATCCAGTAAGTCACCATCCCGGTGAAAATGTTCAGCAGGACGCCCACCCCGTAAAACACGGTGAACCGGGTAGACCCCACTGGTTTTCCAGAGCGTTTCCGATGTAGTAGTAGAACAGGGTGGTCAAGGCAAACCACAGGATGAAACCGCCGCTGGTGGGGACGAAGATAAAGGTGAGCAGCCGCCACACCTGCCCTTCCATGATCAGGGCCGGGTAGAACCGCAGCATAGCGGAGAAGTAGCCGTTGCTGAACATATCCATCAGATAGACCGCTACATTGGCGATGACGATGTACTTCATCAGACCTGGGATGCCGAGCCGGGGATGCTTGTAGCAGAAGCGGTCCAGCCAGCGGGAAATCGCGCCCATACAGGAGCCTCCTAACATTTGTGTCAAATCGTTTTTCATTGTACCCCGGTTTTCGGGGAATTGTCCATGACAAATCTGTAAATTATTTGTCTTTGTCTCCCATGGGCCGGAAAGTTTTCTCATTCAGCATTGAATTTGTCTCCGAAACATTGTAAAGTAAAGAAAGAAATTTTTAGTTTCGCCCATGAAAGGATGGTCTTTATGGAGAATTTCAGCCAGAGCGCCCCTGTCAACATGGCCCCGACCGGCATCGCCACCTTTGCCAAATGTCCCATCTGCCCTGACATCCGCCAGATCCAGGCTGACATCGCTGTCATCGGCGCTCCCTGCGATATGGCTATCCAGGGCCGCCCCGGCGCCCGGCTGGGCCCCCGGGGCATACGTACCCAGTCCACCCGCTTTCGCTTCAGTCCCCAGGGTTCCTATGATCCAGAACGGGACGACTACTACCTGAGCACCGAGAAGTGGTCGGTGATGGACTGCGGCGACATCGACTATGTCCCCGGCGATCTGGAGCAGACCTTCGGCAACATCGAGGCCGCGGTGCGCCTGCTCCGCAGCCGGGGCTGCCTGCCCGTGGTGCTGGGGGGCGACCACTCCATCTCCATCCCGGTCGCCCGGGGGCTGGACCAGTCCGGCCCCTTCCATGTGATCCAGCTGGACGCCCACCTGGACTGGACCGATCAGCTGGGCGGGAACCGGCTCTTCAACGGCCATCCCATGCGCTACATGTCCCAGCTGCCCTATGTGGACCGGATGGCTCACCTGGGCATCCACGGCATCGGCAGCAGCAAGCGCTCCGACTTCCAGGACGCCCGGGCCTATGGGGCAACGATCCTCTCCGCCCGCCAGATCCGGGCCATGGGAGCCCAGAAGGTTCTGGAACAGCTGCCCCAGGGCGGGCGCTACTATGTCACCATCGACATCGACGCTTTCGACTACTCCATCGCCGGCGGCACCGGCTCCCCTATGCTGGGCGGCCTGCTCTATGACGAGGCGGTGGACCTGCTGGAGGGCATCGCCCAGCTGGGCGAGGTCATCTGCGTGGATCTGGTGGAGGTCTCGCCCCCGTACGACGACGCGGCGGGCACCACCTGCTATCTGGCCGCCCGGATCCTGGCCGACTTCCTGGGCTTCATCACCAAGGAGCGGGAACGCAGGGGAGAACGCTGATCCCCATCCCCATCAAATCAAAGGAGCAAATGATATGAGCATCGTGAAAGACCTGTCTCTGTCCCCTTCCGGCCTGCAGAAGATCCAGTGGGTGCGGGACTTCATGCCCGCCCTGGGCGGCATCGAAGAGCGCTTCCGCCGGGAGAAGCCCTTTGAGGGCCTGACCATCGCCGTCTCTGTCCACCTGGAGGCCAAGACCGCCAACCTGGGCCTGGTCCTGCGGGAGGGGGGGGCAGACGTCCACCTCACCGGCTGCAACCCCCTGTCCACCCAGGACGACGTGGCCGCCGCCATGGCCAGCCTGGGGGTGGAGACCTTCGGTGTCCACGGGGTGGACATGCGGGGCTATGAGGACCTGCTGACCGAGACCCTGAAGTGCCGCCCCCACCTGATCGTGGACGACGGCGGCGACCTGATTTCCCTGCTGGGGGGGCGGTGCGCTCCCTACGGGGACCGGCTGCTGGGAGGCTGTGAGGAGACCACCACCGGCATCCACCGCCTGTAGGCCCGGGAGCGGGCGGGCATCCTGCCCTGCCCCATGATGGCGGTGAACGACGCCAAGGCCAAGCACTACTACGACAACAAGTACGGCACCGGCCAGTCCTCCTGGGACGCCATCATGCACACCACCAACCTGATGGTGGCGGGCAAGACCGTGGTGGTGGCCGGTTACGGCTGGTGCGGCAAGGGCATCGCCATGCGGGCCAAGGGCATGGGGGCCAACGTGATCGTCACCGAGGTGGACCCCTTCAAGGCCCTGGAGGCCACCATGGAGAACTTCCGGGTCATGCCCATGGACGAGGCCGCCAAATACGGCGACATCTTCGTCACCGCCACCGGCTGCAAGGACGTCATCGTGGAGCGCCACTTCCAGGTGATGAAGCACAATGTCCTGCTGTGCAACTCCGGGCACTTTGACTGTGAGGTAGACGTGGCCGCCTGGGCCAGCTGGCGGAGGAGCGCTTCCCCCGCCGGGCAGGCATCGAGGGCTTCCGCCTGCCCGACGGCCGCGTTCTCAACGTGCTGGCGGAGGGGCGGCTGGTCAACCTGGCCGCCGGCAACGGCCACCCGGCGGAGATTATGGATATGTCCTTCGCCGTCCAGGCCCTGTCCCTGGAGTGGATGGCCCGGCATGCCGGAATGCTGGAGAAGAAGGTCTACAACGTCCCCGAAGAGATCGACGACCAGATCGGCCGGGTGAAGCTGGCCGCCATGGGGCTTTCCATCGATACGCTGACCCAGGAGCAGAAGGATTATCTGGCGGGCTGGGAGGCCTGAACCGGGGCCGGCTGCATCAGCGGGCAGGCTCTCCTGTGGGAGAGCTGCCAGCAGACACATCTTATCGACTGTAAAAAGGAGAGCTGTATGAACGACTTTCAGTACTATACCCCCACTAAAGGTGGTATTCGGCAGGGGCACCGAGGAGCAGGCGGGCCAGCTGGTGAAGGAGCAGGGCGGGACCAGGGCGCTGGTCCATTTCGGCGCCGCAGCGCCAGGGAGAGCGGCCTTCTGGACCGGGTGCTGGCCAGTCTGGACCGGGCCGGCGTGGCCCACGTGGAGCTGGGCGGCGTGGTCCCTAACCCCGGCTGTCCAAGGTACGGGAGGGGATGGAGCTGTGCCGCCGGGAGGGTGTGGACTTCCTGCTGGCCGTGGGGGGCGGAAGCGTCATTGACTCCGCCAAGGCCATCGCCCTGGGGCTGGCCTACGAGGGGGACGTGTGGGACCTGTTCTCCGGCCAGCCTGCCCAGGACTGCCTCCCGGTGGGGACTGTGCTCACCATCGCCGCCGCCGGCAGTGAGATGAGCAACTCCTGCGTCATCACCAACGAGGACGGCTGGAAAAAGCGGGGTTGAACACCGACCTGTGCCGCCCCCGCTTTGCCGTGATGGACCCGGAGCTCACCTTCACCCTCCCTGCCTATCAGACTGCCTCCGGCTGCGTAGACATCATCTACCACACCATGGAGCGCTACTTCTCCCGGCGCTGAGACGGTGGAGCCCACCGACTCTATGGCGGAGGGGCTGATGCGCTCCATGCTGGAGCTCTCCCGCCGGGTGGTCCGGGACCCCCGGGACTATGATGCCCGTGCCGGCATCATGTGGGGGGGAGCCTGTCCCATAACAGCCTCACCGGCTGCGGCCGGGGCGGCCGCGGCCGCATCGGGGACTGGGCCAGCCACCAGCTGGAGCACGAGCTGAGCGGCATGTTCGACGTCACCCACGGGGCCGGTCTGGCCGCCGTCTGGGGGCCTGGTCCCGGTATGTCATGGACGCGGCCCCGGAGCGGTTCGCCCGCTTCGCCCGGGCGGTGATGGGGTGGATACTCCCGGCTCCGACGAGGAGACCGCGCTGGCCGGCATCCGGGCCTTTGAGCACTTCCTCCGCTCCATCGGCATGCCCACCACCGTGGGGCAGCTGGGCATCACACTGGACGAGCAGGCCATCGAAAAGCTGGCCTGGATGTGTACCTTTGAGGGCAGGCGCACCATTGGCTCCTTTAAGGTGCTGGGCCTGGAGGAGATCAAGGATATCTACCGGGCGGCCCGATAAGCTGTTCATGAAAAACGCCGTGGCGTATCGTTTCCGATACGCCACGGCGTTTTTCATTGAGTGATGAAATCAGACTCTCCCGGCGGCTTCCAGCGGTCCGCAGGTCATGTTTCAGGTCTCTCCGCTGTTCTCGTCCTCCCCTCCTCCTTTGACGGATATCCGATCTTCAGCGTCATGCCGTCGTGCCAGATCCCCGCGCTGCGGGTGATGGGCAGCTTCTGCCCCTCGCTGAAGCCGATGGTCTCCCCGTCCCGGAGGGTGACATCCTGCTCCAGCACATAGGAGGCGATGTCCAGCACAAAACCCCGCAGGTCCCGGGCTCCGCCCGGGTGTCCAGCACCTCCAGCTCGTCCTTGCCGAAGGCGCGCAGCCCCTCGGTGTAGGCGCACAGGCCTCCCTCCCGGCGGTACAGCCCCGGCCACACCAAATTCAGCAGGGGAAGGCTCCCGTCCTCCATCATCTGGGCCGCCTCCAGATAGAACTCCGGCTGGTACACGGTCCCGTTGGCGTAGATGCCCAGCACGCCGTCCTGTCCACAGGCAGCGCACACCAGCTTCACCTGGAGGCGGGCGGCCTGCCCCACATCTCCGTCCCGTGCCATGGTGGACACCAGGATCTGCCCCCGGTGCCGGCGTGTGGTCTCCTCCGCCTCGCTCCACAGGTAGTTGCGGCCCGCATTCTGCTCCGCCTCCCCTTTGGGCACGGGGAAGGGGTAGAGGCTCACCGCCGTCAGAAAGCCCTCCGCCTCAAAGACCAGGGTGCTTCCCCCCCTCCCCGCTGTCCTTCTCCTCCGTCATGCAGGGGATGCCCCAGTCGTCCCGCAGGGTCCGCTTAAATTCCTCCGCGTCCCACTCCGGCTGCTCCAGCAGCACGAAGGCCAGGAAGGTCCCCCCCTCAGGCTGCGCCAGAGCGGGCTGGTCCTCCTCGCACAGGGCAAAGTCGGGGGCGAACCGGACCATCTGCTGCTCCTCCCCCCGCTGGTAGAACAGGCAGAGCCGCCGGTCCATCTGGATGGTGAACCGCTCCAGGGCCAGTCCCCCAGTCCCCAGCCCTGCCCGGGCTGAGAGGAAGGTCAGACCCCGGCGGTCCAGCTCCGGCAGGCGCCGGACCAGCTCCCGCGCCCACTCGGCCGGCACCTTGGACAGGGCGGCCTCGTTCCCGAAGAACCGCCCCTCCACCGTGCTCCCCTGATAGGGCATGGTGAACGTGCAGTAAGGGGCGTCCGCCTCCCACTCTACAGGCGCAAGGGCCGCCTTGATCTCCTCCAGCGCCTCCCGGCGGCAGAGGATGCAGGAGATCGCCCGCTTCTTGTCTCCGGCGCTCTCGTCCATCCCCGCCTGGAGTTTTCTGTCAGATTCCGGGTCGATCCAGTGGAACTCCATCTCCTCCAGCGTGCGCCCCTTCTGAATCTCCCGGCGCAGGGTGGTGAATTCATAGTCTCCCGGCTCCAGGGCAAGCCCCCGGTCCGCCGCCGCCAGGGCCCCCTCCCGGTCCCCAAAGTGGCTGAGCAGCCTGCCGTACATGAGCCAGCCCCACACATACTCCGGGTCCAGTCCGACTCCCTTCTCCGCGTACTTCAGGGCCTCCTCCAGCCGTCCGCAGTAGGTCAGGGCGCAGGCGTACCGATAGTACCAGACCCCGCTCCGGGCCTGCTCTGCCGCCTGCTCCGAATCCGGCATCCACTGGGCCGCCCGGTAATAATACTCGTACTCATCCACATTGTTGCAGATGTAGGAGGTACCACAGGGCCGTGTCCAGATCCGCCCGCACCCGCTCCCAGGTGAAGCGCCCCCGGCGGACACCGTCCTGAAGCCGCTCCTCCAGGAAGTTCAGCATTTTGTAGAAGTAGCCGGATACCCCTTCGCACATGGACTCCAGCTCCCGCACATCCTCAGCTGTTAGCACCGGGCCAGCCGGTGCTCTCTCTTCCGCTCCGTTCTCCAGCTCTCCGCCGCTCCGTTTGGCCAGCTCCTCCTCACACTCCCGGATCACCGCCGGGGCAGTTTTTGTCCTCGGGGTCCAGCTCCATCCACCGCTGGGCGTAAGGGATGGCCTTCTCCTCCTGCCCCTCCAGGTATTGATAGGCATAGGCCATGCGCATATTCCACTCCGCCTTGTCCCGGCCCTCCTCCCGGACGGCCTCCAGCACCTGGATGGCCCGCAGGAGGGCCTTGTCCCCGGCCGGGGGTGCCCTCTTCGCGGTCCCCGATGATGGCGTAGTTTCCAGCGCCCTGGACAGGGCGTAGGCAAACGGTAGTCCCGCCAGTCCTCCGGGATGGCGTTCAGGGCCTGGATGCAGCGGGTGTACTCGTCCTCGTCGTTCCACTGTTCCAGCTGCCGGTAAAAGGCGTCGGCGTTCTCCAGGGTGTAGGGAATGTAGTCCATCCCGGTCAGCGTCTCCTCCAGCTCGTCCTCCTCCAGTCTTTTGAGGGACACCGTCCCGGCCTCCCGGCGGAAGGTGTGGAAGTCGGCCCAGGGGAGATCCGTGTCCGCGAAAAAGTCCTGGACCTTGTTCAGGACGGCGGGCAGGTCCCAGGCGATGAAGTCCACATAGCCGCAGAAGATGCCGGTGGCCCCGCCAGTGAGGGTGAGCACGTCCGGGCCGCAGGCACTGCTCAGATAGTCCTCCAGCTCGTCCCGGAAAGCAAAGATCTTGTCGCTACCCTCCTCTTCCCGCAGGGTGTCCAGTGGATAGCAGAAGAAGCCCGCCACTACGCCGTCGGCGTGGAGGTCATCCATGGAGTCGTTTTCAGCGCTCAGATAGCCGTTGATGAGGGCGCGCAGTTGGTGGAGCCCGCGATCACATCCAGCCGCCAGTCCGCCTCCGGGTCCTCGTTGGGCTCCATCTCATAGCCGATGTAGTTCTCCAGATAGTCCTCCGGGTCGGCAGCCAGATCCAGGCCCATGCCCTTCAGCTTGTCCGGCAGGCCCGACAGGAGAATAGACGGCTCCCCTTTGGGCTCCTCCAGCACGTCGAAGGCGTCGATGTACCGCCTATGGGAAATCTCGCCCAAGACCTGGTCGGTGAGGGTGGTAAGCATCCACCAGGCCCGGCCCCTCCTCCCGGAGCAGGGGGAGCAGCTTTTCGCAATAGGCGGACAGGGCGAAGCTGTTTTTTCCCCGCTCCTCCAGCCAGACCTGCACATCCTCCCCGGAGACCTCCCAGCCGTCGTCGGTACGCAGTCCGATGCCGGGGTTGGGCTGGCGGCCCGCCAGGATATTCCAGTGCTCCAGCACCTTTTTTTTTTCGGTGCGTGCTTCTGGAAGTAGACCAGTTCAAACAGCTTGACCTTGTCCCCTCCGGGGTGAGGATCAGTTCGTGCTTCTGGCCGTTGAAGCCCATTTCGAAGGATGTGTCATCAAAGGCCAGGTGCAGAACATCCTCCATCTGGGCCACCAGTTCATCCCCCGCTGATGGTCCTTGTCCTCATCCATCCTTTGACGCAGCTGTGCCTCCTGCTGAGCAAATTTCTCCCATGCCGCCTCCGTCCGCTCCCGGAAGCACTCCGAGAACCGGGGCAGAGCGACTCCCTTTTGACACCATTCAATGAACTCCTGGGTATCCCCGTCACCGGGGCGGGCTTCCAGCGCCGCCTGGAAATAGGGCAGCGCCCGGCCCTCCTGGTCCAGGTAGTAGTAGGAATAACCCATGCGGAAGTTCCAGCAATGGTCCCCTGCGAAATACGCCTCATGGGGCTTCAGCAGGGCAATGGCCTTGCGGAACAGCTCCCGGTCCCCCGGCGCGGCCTGGTTGTTGTAGGCCCGGGCCAGTTCGCTGTCCATCTCCGGGGGTGCGCTCTGGGCGGGGACGGCCTCCAAGGCCTCAATGATCTTCTGATACTCGTCGTTTTCGTTCCAGATCTTACACTGGTCCAGCAAAGTCATATGGGTGCTCTCCTTTATTTCTTCCTATTTTGCTATTTCGTTTGTCTATCTGTCTTCCTGCTCCGCAGGGTGCGGGAAGCAGATATCTCCTCCCCAGCGCCCCACAGAGCTTACGCAGGCGTTCCATTGATCGTCTCCGCCCTGTGACATTCCGGGCCGTACCCCAGGCCGTGAAACAAAGGTCCCCTGCGCGGTGCCGGGATCCAGCCGGCACCGCGCAGGGGATCAAAAGTCCGCAAAAGCCGGCGCACTCAGGTGCGCTGTGCCGCTCCCTCCCCGCAAAGGGGCCGTACTGCTCCATACGCCTCGCTCCTCTCTGTTCTCTCTGATCCGCCCAGGCGTGTCCGAAGCGTGGGCCTGGGATATCCTTCTATTCTAACAGAGGCCGCAACAAAAGAACATCCCCCTCTGAATTTCCCTGCCCCCGCTTTTCACGTCATTTATCGTGTCTGATTTGATATTTGCCATGTCAAAATTATAAATCGATATTTAAAACACGTCAATAGCCGTGTTTTAAATTATTTTGTATCCCCTCATCTTGGGTACACTATAGACAAGGGGGATGGGGCTTGGCACGGCAATTTGACAACCGCGAAAAAATGGCGGATCTGTTCTTCGCCATCAGCTATTACCGCAGGCGCAGGGGCATGTCTCAGGAGCAGCTGGCGGAGGAGCTGGGCATCAGCCGCCAGCATCTCGCCGCCATCGAGGCCCCGAACATGAACCGCGGCCTCTCTCTGAGCTGCTTTTCAACATCGCCACGGTCCTGGAGATCGAACCCTATCTTCTGTTGAAATTCAGCCCGGAAAATGACCTTGACCATACCGGCCATGAAAGCGCAGACGAAGTCCCCTTCGCCTGCGCTTTTCCGTTTCCCCGGGTGCTCCCCAGCCCCTGCGGGCCTTATTTTTTTGCGAAGCGCTCCAGGAAGAACTTGGTGAAGGCCGCCAGTTCTTCCTCCTGGGATACATAGATGTACAGTGACTCGTCTTCCAGCCAGTCGTAGGCATTGATGGCGATATAGCCCCGGCTGTCGGGGTAGATGACAAAGGCGTCGGTGGGGTAGCGGTTGCGGTAGGCCTTCAGAATATCCGCGCGTCGGTAATACACTGGCTCGCCGCAGCCGGAGAGATCCGGGACAGTGGGGACGACCACGATGGTCTGGCTTTCCTCGTTCCACCCCACGATCAGGCTTCCCACCTTCCGCCTGCTCCCGTGGACGAACCCATAGTTGAATCGGCTCACATCCTCGGTATAGCCGGAGATCAGCCTGTACTCGCCTCCGTTTTCCACAACCCGGTCGAACATCTGCCGCATCTTTTTCGCGTTTTCTCCGCTCTTCTCCAGATCCACTTCCGGACCTTTCCACAATTTCCTGAAAAATCCCATAATAGATTCCTCCTGAATGATAGTATGTGATCTCCGCCGGACACAGTGCTTTCCTGTCCTCCGCCCGGTCGGGTGCTTGGGGACATGCTTCGGAGCTCTGCCGGCTCCGCCAAAATAAAGATATTCTTCATATTTTGTATTTATTTAGGGGAGTCGAAAGCCCGCCGGGTCCGGACTGCTGTGCCAGATATCCCGGCGGGCCGCATCCCCGCCCGGTCAGGATCCCTGCTCCTTCAGGCGCTCCAGGCGGTCCACGATGGCGTCGATCTGGAAGGCCACCGTCGCATCAGCGGCCTCCGGCACGAACAGCGGCAGACTTTCCGGGATAGCCCGGCGCACGATCATGGCCGTCAGGCTCAGGTTTGTGAACAGCTCCACCCGGTCCCGGTCTGCCCGGACCCCAAAGCACCCAGGATCTTCCCGAACAGGCGGGCCTGCTTCTCCCGGAACACGCGGCAGTTGTCCGCTGACAGGCGCCGGAAGATCAGCTGCTGCTCCTCAATGGTCAAAACAGCGATGCCGTTTTTCTCACCATAGCAGCATGCATGGAGGAACTGCCGGACCCCCTCCCGCCAGGTCAGTGCCGGATCTGCCATCAGCCGCTCCGCGTAGGCCAGTATCCTGGGCTGCTGGAGATAGAGGGTCTCCACGATCAGGTCCTCTTTCGTCGGAAAAAATGAATAGAAAAAGGTACGGGAAATGCCCACCGCTTTGTAGATCTGCTCCACCGTGGTATGCTGGATGCCCTGCCTGGCCATCCGCTCCAGCGCCTCAGTGACCAGTGCCGCCCTGATCCGCTCCCGGTCCTCCTCAGAATAGGCCACCTTTGGCACACCCGCACCCCTCAAATAAAAAAACACTTTCTATAATTTGTTCTTATTTTAACACATTTTTTTCAAAAAAATCAAGTACAGGACAGACCTGTGAGCTCCCGCCGTGCTCAGATCACAGCTCGATCTTTTCCGGGAATGCCTCGCTTCTCAGCACCCCCCACATCTTGTCGATATAGGAAAGCGTGTAAAAATTTTCGTAGTAGTGATAGAAAAACGCGCCTTTCAGCGTCATGCTGTATCTCTCATCCCGCCGGGTGACCAGCCCCATCCATTGTGCCAGCCTCAGCTCCATACCGTACATCTTTTTTCAATGGGACGCCGAAAAACTGTTCAAAGGCACCGGCATCCACCTCTGTGCTGTAGGCGGTCCAGAACAGATAATAGACCATCCGTTGACGCAGAGAAAACCGGAGTGTCAGGGAGGTGGGGAGCTTCCCTTCGTCGATCCTTCTGCAGTATTCTTCCACAGAAAAGGTGTTGATTTTGAACTGATCTCTCAGCAGGGTGGCGGCTGAGCACCCAAACCCCAGAAAATGGTCCCTTGTCATGGAGGAATACACTGCGTCCTGATCCTTTGCAAAGGTCCACACAGAGCTACGGATGTATCCCCGGTCCAGGCACCAGCGGGTGATGCCGTCCAAAAGCGCCCGCTTCTCCCCCTTCCCCATAGCCTGCACCGTGCTGGACGTGAAGGTGAAATCAATGAAGGGATAGATCGCCACATGATTGGCACCGGCCTGGAATGCAGTCTCCAGGTCCATCTCCAGATCCTCCAGGTCCTGTCCGGGCAGGGCAAAAATAAAATCCATGGACACCGTTTCAAAGTGGACCTGGGACAGCGCCTCCCGCAGGGCTGGGAGGTCCACAGGCCTCCGTCCCAGCAGTCCCTGGAACTTTCTCTGGAAGGACTGGACCCCGATGCTGATCCTGGTCACCCCCGCATCCCGCAGAATGCGCAGGACGGAGGGCACCACATCCTCCGGGTGCAGCTCCACCCCGACGCCCTCGGTGATGATAAAATGCGCCTCGATGGCTTCCATCACCTCTTTCAGCCGGCCGGCCGCCAGCGCCGGCGTACCGCCGCCGAAGTAGAGGCTGGTGACCCTTTTCCTGCCGGGGAGCTGACCGCCCACCAGGTGGATCTCCTGGATCAGCCGGTCCAGATAGCGGTCGCAGACCGCCCTGTCATACTGGACCTTGCAATACGGGCAGAAGCCGCACAGCTCCCTGCAAAACGGGATATGCACATACAGTCCCAGCCCCTCACACTGGGAAAAGGGCAGCTGCTGGTCGTATTCATTTTGAAAGAGAAAGGGCTTGGCCGAGCGGGTCAGCCACATCCTCGTCAGGTCTGTGATGATACTCATGATGCTCCTCAAATATACTTCAGGTAGGTCCGCAGCATCTCCAGAACGATCCTGGGATGTCCCCGGAACAAGAGGGTGTATTCCGCCACAAAGAAGTAGCCGCACTCCCTGCACAGGCCGGGCACTTCAATGCAGCGCCCGCATGTGGACAGTTTTCCGTTTTCCACCACCACGCACTGGTGGCACGGCGTGGGGAAGCGGTTCTCGATCAGGGCTGGGAAAGCGCCGGGCAGATTGAATACAGGCGCGCCCGCTTTCATCATCTCCCTGATAACGCCGCAGCACTCCGCCTTTTCTTCCCGGGTGAGGGCAAGCTCCCTGGTATCGGGATAGGGCGTGTGGAAATTAAAGGAGACCGCCCGCACATTTTTGGTCTCCTGCGCCGCCAGACAGACATCCCGGACCGCGCCTTTGTTGATCTGGTTGATCGCCATATAGAAGCAGATATTGTCGGAAGTGGCGTGCTCCACATGTTCCATGATGGTGTCGTATGTGTCGCCCCGGATGGCATTGTGGCGTGCCCGGTCACCGTCGAGGCTGAGCAGGATCAGATCCGCCTCCGGCAGATCAATGGGAAGGTGCCGTTGGTCACGACGTTGACCAGGAGAAAGCCCATTTTCTTGGCCTCCACCACCAGGTCCCGCACCGTGCGCGCCCTGTCATGCCACAGGAAGGTCTCTCCCCGCAGAAGAACAGGATGCGCACCCCCATATGGTAGAGGAGCTCCATCTCCCGGCGGATCTGTTCATAGGGATGGTCCACCGATGTCAGATCGTGGACAGAGCAGTGCCTGCACTTCAGATTGCACCGGTCTGTGACGATCACTGTGCCCAGGATGGGCTTTTTTTCCCGCAGAAGAATGGTCCTGACCCCAAAGGCGGCAAAATGCAGAAATGAAGAAAGCTTCATCCTGTCTCCCCTCTCCAAAGCGCCCGCCGGACGGCCTGCCCGCAGCCTGTTTGAAACTACTATATCATAGTCCAGCATACATTTCCACCTGTTATGGTGGAAATTCCCCTTTTCTTCCGCACATGCAGCGGGCATCAGGCATTTCCACGGGAGCCCGTTTCCATTTCCCCGCTTCTCCCGCAACGATCTCCTATTCCCTCATCCGCCTGCGGGAACGATGCCCAGCTTAGGAGAAATTTTCTGTCCTGATGCTCTTGGGGCTTGAAATTACCAGGATCATCCCATACAATAGGGATGTCCCCAGCTGTTTTGTCCAACCTGCAAGGGCGGGGAGCACCTGCTTCCAGGCCGCTTATGATCGATGGAGTGTTGGTACCTGTGTTTTATCTGTTTTTCTGCCCGGCCCATAGAGGGGCCCGTCCCGCCCAAGCGGGGCGCCCCCGCCGCTGTGCCCTGTGACTCCCGGGCGTCCTGATTTTTTATGGCGGTCTACGCCGTGGTGGCCCGCATCCCGGCAGGACAGGTGGCCACCTATGGTCTGGTGGCCTTTCTGGCCGGCCGGCCCAGGGCCAGCCGCATCGTGGGCTGCGCCCTGGCCCGGGCGCCGGAGGGCCTGCCCTGTCATCGAGTCCTGTACCGGGATGGGGGCCTCAGCCCCGCGGACGTGTTCGGTGGAACGGGCATCCAGCGCCTGCTGCTGGAAGGAGAGGGCGTCCCCTTCCTGCCCGATGGCAGGGTGGACCTGTCCCGCTGCCTGTGGGACGGCGGAGAAGAAAGGAGCACCCTATGAATGTTACCTTTGAGATGGTGAGGAGTTCTCCGGAGATCCGCACCTACATCACCCAGGCGGACGCCTCGCTCACGGCGCTGGGCTTTACGGAGCACTCCTTCGCCCACGTGACCAAGTGCGCCGAGGTGGCCGCCCGCATCCTGACCCAGCTGGGCTACACCCCGAAAGAGGTGGAGCTGGCCCGGATCGCCGCCTTTATGCACGACATCGGCAACGTGGTCAACCGCCACGACCACGCCCTCAGCGGGGCCACCATGGCCTTCCGCATTCTTGATAAAATGGGGATGGAGCCCCCCGACGTGGCCGCCGTCATCACTGCCATCGGCCACCACGACGACTCCACCGCCTACCCGGTGAACGCCATCGCCGCCGCCCTGATCCTGGCCGACAAGACCGATGTGCGCCGCAGCCGGGTGCGGAACAAGGACATGTCCACCTTTGACATCCACGACCGGGTGAACTACGCCGTGGAGCGCTCCGAGGTGCTGCTGGACCTGCCGGGACGGACCGTGACTCTCTCCCTCTCCATCAACACGGAGGTGTGCGCCGTCATGGACTATTTTGAGATCTTTCTCCAGCGGATGCTCCTCAGCCGGAAAGCTGCCGAGACCCTGGACCTCAAATTCCGGCTGGAGATCAACGGACAGATCCTGCTTTAGTGCCCCCTCCCCTCCGCGGCACCGCTTTTTCCCTATTTTCAGGCCGTCTGCCTTTTGGCAGGCGGCCTGTCTTTGTTCTGCCAGAGCCCTGCCCCGGCCGCTCTGTAACCACACTGTAACTTGACCTTTATTTACTTCAAATGTAGTATATTATTACAAACTACAAAAGTAGTAGATTGGAGCGATAGCTGTGAAACGACTCCCCGACACTGAGCTGGAGGTCATGAAGGCCCTTTGGGACTCCGGCCCCGACACCCCCCGCGCCGCCCTGGAGCGCGCTCTGGCCCCCACTGCTGGGCCGCCAACACCATCAACACCTATCTCACCCGGCTGGCGGACAAAGGGTTTCTATCCGCCCGCCGCCTGGGCAGGAGCAACCGGTACACCCCCTGGTCAGCCGAGAGGACTACCTCTCCTTTGACAGCCGCTCCGTCCTCTCCCGCCTGTACGGCAGTTCCCCGAAACTTCGTGGCTGCCCTGGCCGGGACGGCTGGCCCCCGGCGAGGTGGACGAGCTCAGGGCCCTGCTGGATGAGCTGGAAAGGGGCGCCAAATGAACCGATTTCTCCTTGATCTGGCCGCCCTCTCCCTGGGCGGCGGGGCAGTGGTCCTGCTCCTGCTGCTGGCTGCCCGTCTCACCCGGGGCCGCTACGCCGCCCGGTGGCGCTGTACTGCCTGGCTGCTCCTCTCCCTGCGGCTGGCTGTCCCCTTCCCCCTGCTCCCCCATCTGGGGCCGGCCGAGGCACCAGTCCAGCTGACCGTCCCCTCCAACCCGGTGGTCTTCACCTATTCGCCGCCTGTCTCCCAGCCCCCGGCGGCCTCCAGCCGCCCAGCCCAGTCCCAGGCCGCGCCCTCCCGGTCTGAGCCGGTCCAGAATGCCGTCCAGCCGGAGGCCCCGGCGGAATCAGGAGGATTTTCCCTCTCCCTCGCCCAGCTCCTCCTGATCCTGTGGCTGCTGGGCGCGGCGGGGGTCCTCCTGTGGAATGTGGGCTGTCACCTCAGGTTCTGCCGCTGGCTCCGCCGCTGGGGCCGGGAGGCTGAGGAGACCCCCTGCTGGCGCGGTACCGGGCGCTGGGGACCAGATGGGCATGCGCCGTCTGCCCAGGCTGGTCCTCTGCCCCTCTCTGCCCGCCCCCATGCTGGCCGGTCTGCTCCGCCCTGTGATCCTTCTACCGGAGCCCCTCCCCCAGAGCGCCCCTCTGGAGTGCGCCCTGCGGCACGAGCTGACCCACTTCCGCCGCCGAGACATCCCCCCTGAAGGCCCTGGTGCTCTGGGTAAAGGCCCTGCACTGGTTCAATCCGCTGATGTGGCTCATGGCCCGGGCGGTGGAGCAGGACACAGAGCTGGCCTGTGACGACAGCACCCTGCACGCGCTGCCCGGGGACCAGCGTTCTGCCTACGGCCGTTCCATCCTTCAGGCCGTCAGCGCCGTCCAAAACAGAAAGGAGGAGGACCAGTCTTGACCCGCCCATGTCCTTACACGCCCCTCTCTACCCCCTCTCCGGCTCCGCCCGGCAGGCGGAGGCGCGTATCCGCAACCTGTTCCAGGGCCCCAAACGGCGGCCGCCGGTCTGGCTGATGGCCCTGACCCTGCTCCTCATTTTCTCCTGCGGCGGACTGGTCACCTGCCGGACCGCAGCCTCCCGCCCCCGGAGGAGGGCGCCCCGTATTCTCCCTTACCACCCCGGGCGAGGAGTCGGTCCCCTTCTCCGATCTTCTGGGCTTCTCCGGCACCGCCATCCACACGGTGCGGGAGGACCTTTCAGACTGGTACGAATACCAGATCCGTCTGCCCGACGGGACCTCTTTCTCCTTGGCGGACACCTCCGGCCTGATGTACCACCTGGATCTGGACGGGGACGGCCACCCGGATCTGCTGGCCCATGACCCCGACGGCGGCTGGCTGTTGGTCTGGCGGAGGTGGCCGGACGGCTCCGTCCGCTCCCAGAATCTGCGCCAGGCGGCGGCTGAGCTGCTGGGCCTGGAGGGCACCCCTGGGAGCTGGTCGCCTTGACCTTCCACCCTCAGGACGAGATGGTCGCCATCCGCTCCGCCGCCGACCCGTCCCAGATCCTCCTCACCCTCCCCCTGTCTCAGCTGCTGGAGGCCGCCTGCGGCGGGAATATCCTGCTGGCCTCCTCCGGCCAGCAGGGAGAAGATCTTATCCCTCTCAGTGATACTCTTCCATTTGGGACCTATGCGGTGTTCCGGGAGGGACTGGACCTGGACGGGACAGGGGGAACAGACGATTCTGTCACGGTCTTCTCCTATGATGACGACAGCGCCTCCGGTCCCCTCACTGTGGTGGAGGCCGCCCTGGGCACCGGAGAGGTGCTGACTTGGGAACTCCCCTCCACCGGCCATCCCAGGCTGCTGCCCGCCTCCTTTACCCCCTCGGGGCGGCAGTCCGTCGTCCTGGTCCTTGAGGACCGCTACTCCAATTACGGCGCAGCCAGCTGTTTCGTGCTGGCCGTGGAGGAGGGGGCGCTGACAGAGCAGGTCCGGCTGGGCACCTGGGAGGACAACGCAGACGACCTCGCCCCGGACTGCCCGGTGATCTGGTCCGCCTACCTCCATACCAGGCCGGACGGCCTTCAGGTCCTGCGGGTACCCATCCTGTACGACAAATGGCACCAGCCGGAGTGGGCCACCCTGTCCTGGACACAGGCGGGGTGGGACTTGACCCGAGACGGCTATCTGACGGACACTGAGACCGTCACCGTTGGACCGGGCCGCACGCTGACCCTGGCGCTCCGCTGCCCCATCCCGCGCCGGACGACTCATCTCAGCTCCGCTATGACCAGATCCAGGTCCTGGACGGCGGCACTCTTCTCCAGACCATCACCCCAGACTCCTTCACCCCCGACAGCCGGGCCGCCTTTCAGGGGTTCGTGGCCTTCTCCCCCTGCTGGACTATGTGGATGTACGGGACATCGATTTTGACGGCAGTGAGGACTTTGGAGTTCTCTGTGACACCACCCACAACGAGGCCCACTGCTGGTTCGTCTGGGACGAAGCCTCTGGCTCCTTCCGCTATCTGACCACCCTGGGGGGCCGGCTGGAGGTCCTGCCCGAGACCGAGCAGCTGGTGGAGGGCTGGTGGACCCATGGGCCTGAACCCGTCTACCACGCCCTCGCCTACAACAGCCGGGGCGAACTGGTCCTGGTCCCCTCCCAGTCGGATGGTCTTTTTCTGAGGCCCCGCCTTCGACATTAAAAAATTAGAAAAGAGGTATCTGCCATGCGCGCTCTGCCTGAACCGCTCCCCTCTTCCCGTTCCGGCTCTGCCCGGCGGACGGCTTCCCTGGTCCTGTCCCTCCTTCTCGCCTGCGGGCGCTTGCGTCCTGTCGGGGGGAGACGCCCTCTGCTCCAGTCAAGGGAGCCCCACGCCTGGTCTTCTCCCTCCATCGGCTGGATCTGGATGGCGTGGGGAGCATCGACGACAGGGCCGCCGTTTTCATCCGGGGGGACGCCTCCACCACCGTGGAGGTGCGGCTGGGCACCGGGGAAGAGCTCTCCTGGACCTATGACCACCCGGATCTTGCCTTCTCCCGGCAGGTCCTCACGTCTGCCTATCTGAGCACCAAAGATCACCAGGCCCTCCTGCTCCAGGCGGCCCTCTCCCACTCTGACCATGATGCGGCCCAGTACATCATTCTGGAGGTGGAAAACGGCCGTCTGACGGAACAGGGACGGCTGGCGGAGGACGACCCTGCCTCCTGGCCCCGGGGCAGTTCACCACCCAGTCTCAGGTGACCCGTCTCCTGACGGCTCTATGCAGGTCCTGCGGGTGCTTCTGAAGGACCCCGACGGGCAGGCAGACCGCTGGCATCTGCTCGCCTGGGAGGACGGCGCTTTCACCCTCACCCCCCAACCTGTCCCAGATCTGGCCTATCTGCTCATGAGGGAACATCATAACTTCCCCTATGACGCCCCGTACATGTCCTCCCAGCTGCTCCTGTCCCGGGAGGGGATGGCTGCGTCCTGGGACTGGCCCTGGTGGAAGGGGGCACTCACTCCGCCGGAATGGACAATCTGATGGTTGGGCTCTGGGATCTGGAGTCACAGCAGTGGCGGGGCCAGGTCCACCTTTTGGGGGGCGACAACGGGCTCTGGTCCTCCTGGACGGCGGAGGACGGCGCCCTCCACATCCTGTGTGCCAATACCTCCGCACATAGCGGGTGGGAGGGCCCCAGCAATGCCGCCCACTACCGCTTTGACGGCAGCACCCTGGAGGAGCTGGCCAGCTGGGACTACTATGACGAGGATTACAAGGCCGTCCCGAGGGAGGGAGGACTGGATCTCTACTCCTTCAATCCTCAGTATGAGTTCCAGTTTCATAACCCGGATTACAGCGGGTACCCCTCCCCAGCCAGTGGGTCTATTCCCACTTTCAGACCCTCGCTTAGAAAAGGAGATACCGCCATGGACCGAACCTCCCCTCGCACCCCTTTCTCCACCCCGCTCTCCGGCTCCGCCCGGCAGGCGGAGGCGCGCATCCGCAACCTGTTCCAGGGCCCCAAGCGGCGACCGCCAGTCTGGCTGATGGTCCTGGTCCTGCTCCTCATCCTATCCTGCGGCGGGCTGGTGGCCTGCCAGGACCAAAAGGTTCCGCCGGAAAAGGCGGAGATAAGCGCCCTCTCTGCCTCCGCCACCTCCCAGCCTCTCTCCAGTGAGGACCTCCTCCTGGTAGACGCCCTGTACGGGGCCGCCGCTCCCCAGATGGGTACGGCAGAGGACGGAGAATCCATCCCCCAGCTTCTCTGTGCCCACAGCCAGGACGGGACCACCCTGGCCGCCGCTCTCTTCCAGAAAGACTCCGCCTCCTGGCTGGTCATCGGGGCAGTGGAACAGGCGACCAGCACCCTACGGGGCCCGGCCTATGTGGTCTCCGGACCGGAGGGGGCCGCCCATATCTTCCGTTCCGGGAGTACGGCAGCGGTCAGCTCCGCCTGCTCACACCTTCAACACCCTGGATCAGGGCAGCCGCTCCGCTCCGCCGAGGGGTGGTGTGCCTGGAGGACAGCCGGCTCACCTGGGCGTGGCCGGCGGAGGGGACATCCTGGAGGAGGGCTCCCGGGCCGCTCAGGAATATGAGGAATTCTGGCAGACCTATCTGCCCCTGCTGTCCCCCCTCCGGTGTGGAGCTGTTCTCCCGGGGAAACGGCCTCCAGCCCCTACGGGGCTCTCCCGCCCATTGGACCTATCACCACTCCGACTCCTTCTGGTCTTCCCGAGCTGGACCTGCCCGACGGGGTGTATGAGCAGACCGGGTCTGGCTGGAGGGGGCTCGCTCAGGAGGGCTGCAATCCCTGGCAGACGGAGGGCCTCCCCGCCGCCTGGCAGATCCGTGCCCTCACCCCCGCCGATGGCCGCTACCTGCTGTCCTCCCCTGCCGCCTCCGAGGAAGCTGACTATCTGTTGATAGCCCAGGCAGACTCGGACCCGGAGTTGTGCCTCACTGCCCGCCTGCGCCTCCGACACGGGACCGGGAAAGTACCTCAGGCCGTAGAGTGCACAATAGGCACGCCACAAGAGCTGGGGCTGGACGGGGAACCTCCCCGCTGCCCCCTCCCCCTCTCGGATGGCCGCACTCTCACCCTGGAGTTTGACGAGTCTCCCATCGACGGCATGGAGAGCACGGTGCTCATCCGTCAGGTGAAGGTGTGGGACGGCCCTGTCCTGCTCCAGTCCATCACCGCCGGCTCCGTCTTGGAGGACGGGCTCCACCTCTATGAAGGCCTGTACCGCCTCCCGGATGCGGACAAGGTCCCTGGCGCTCCCGACCTGCGGGACCTGAACGGGGACGGCTCCGCGGACCTGGGCCTGCTGGTCAACTGCGGTTTTCCCCACAACGTGAACTATGCCCACTTCCTCTGGAACGAGGCGATGGGGCAGCTGGTGTTCTCCGGCCTGTTTTTCCCCCCTGGAGCTGGAGGACACAGGCGGCGTGGTGGAGACGGAGCATGTCTCCAACTATCCGGACATCCGCCGTCGGTACACTTTCTCCAGGTACGGCGTCCCCCTGCTCACCGGCGTGGTATCCGGGGGGCTCTTCCTCCGGAGGAGAGCACGCTCCCCATCCCAGAGGAGGGCGTCCATTTCACCTTTTCCAGCGGGGCTGGGGCTTGGAGCACCGACCTGACCCTGTTCCCTGACGGCACCTTCTCCGGGAAGTTCCACGACCGCGATATGGATATCACCTATCTGTGCCAGTTCCAGGGGCCTTCTCCATGCTGACCCCCCTAGACAGCCGCACCTGGTCCCTCACCCTCACGGACCTGGAGGTGACCACCGGCCGCCCGGAGGGGACGGGTGGACGGAGGGCGGCATCCGCTATGTGGCCGCCGCCCCTATGGGCTGGATGGTGGAAACGAGTTTTGTCTCTACCTCCCCGGCACTCCTGCGGAGAATATTTCCCCGCGCTGCCGCTCTTGGCGCGGCGGCTATTACGGGCTGTTTGAGGCGGGCGCTGTTCTCTCTGGGTACGGCCTGTGTGATCTGCGGTTGGGATACGGCTTCTTCTCCTTCTCCTGACCACCCCGCGCCGTTCTCCCCTGCTCCATTTCTTCTGAAAGGACGTGCTTTTATGGCCAGATACCAGTGTCCCTCCACCCCCTTCTCCACGCCTCTCTCCGGCTCCGCCCAGCAGGCGGAGGCGCGCATCCGCAACCTGTTCCAGGGCCCCAAGCGGCGACCGCCAGTCTGGCTGATGGTCCTGGTCCTGCTCCTTATCCTGTCCTGCGGCGGGCTGGTGGCCTGCCAGAGCCAGGAGGCTCCGCCGCTGGAAGGGGACTGCGTCCAGACAGGGGAGCATGATGCCCCTAGTGCCCGGCTGATACAGACCATTCTGGACCAGGGGCTCTCCGCCCTGGATCTCACCTCTCCTCCAGTCAGCCAGGTCCTGGCCACGCTCCCGGGAAACGGGTGCACCTTGGCCGCTGTCTCTCTCTCTCCGACGGGTCCTCCCACTATATACTGGCCATCGGCGTGGTGCAGGAGTCCGACGGGGCTGTCGGCCCTGTCTTTCTGGTGCAGGGCCAGGGATGCCAGCCCCATGCCGTTCCCTTCCAGCAGGACGGGACCTCCTATCTCCTGTACACCGCCAACAGCCTTTCCCAGTGGCTCTCTCAGGGAGAATCCGGTCTTCTCGCTTTCGACGGCACTCAGTTCACCGGGGTCTGGCCGGTGGAGGGAGACGTCCGGGAGGAGGGCTCCGCCGCCCGGGCGGCCTATGACTCCTACTGGGGAGAACGCTCTGGCGCCCTTGCTCCAGGCGGCGTGGACGTGTTTGCCCGGACGGGCTACGCCGTCATTGACGGAGACGGCCCCCAGTGGCTCCCCCGATCACAATGAGCAGTTCTATACGGCCCCTGAGGACCAGCTGAACATCGGCATCTATTACCAGACCCGGGTGTGGCTGGAGGATTTCACCCGCAGCGGGCACAACCCCTGGAACGCCCACAATGCCTCCGCCTCCTGGCAGATCCTCTCCCTCGCCCCGACGGACGGGTCCTATCCAGGGCGGAACGACATGGCGGAGGCCTCCTACGACCTGCTGGCCCGGGCGGACGCAGACAGTGACCTCTACTTGGCTGCCCGCATCCGGTACAGCCCCGAAGAGGGATGCATCTCTGTCGTCCAGGGCTGGTCCATGGGCTCTTATTCGGAGGTAGAGGCCGCCATGCAGGCTCTGCCGGAGGAGGACACCGTACCCTCCGGCCTGAACAGCGGAGAATTTTATGCCCTGGTCCGTCAGTATCTGTCTGCCCGTCTGGGGCGGACCAGATCTTCTTTTCCGGCTGGGACCAGCTTCCTCCTCCCCAGGAGGGGGATCTGCTCCTGACTCGGGTGGACTATCTCGGCTCCGCCGCCCTGGCGGACAACACTGTGGGCTCGGTCTATACCATGGAGGCCATGCAGTTCCGTGCCGGCAGCTGGGTCCCTCAGGAGGCGCCCTTCACCCTCGTCCTCAGCCGAAGTGCCGGGGACGGAGTCTTTCTGTCCGTGGCGGGGGAGGCCATCTCCAATCCTGCCGCCATGTCTCTGGACGAGGTCGCCCGCCAGCCCTTCCGGGATCTGTACGATCCGGAGATAGCCCTGTTCGGGACGGATGGCCCACCCCGCTGGGCCCGGGCTCCAGGATACAGCTCTGTTTTTCTCCCAGGCCGGCGTCCGGGAGGAGCTGCCTGGTGAGGGGCTGGTCCAGAACGAGGGGGACATGTGGGTCCGATACAGCTGGGACGGCTTTTCCGCCGACTATTACCACCTGGCCTCCGACGGCTCCGAGACCCTCCGGGGAGTGGAGACCACCCGGACCGATGTGTACACCCTCCGAGGCATCCGGGTGGGAGACAGCCGCCAGCAGGTCCTGGCCTCCTATCCAGCTCTGAAGTCCGAGAGCACCAGGAACCCCTCCCTGAATGAGATGGACTGCATGTGGTACTGTGAGGACATGGACAACGATCAGGGGCTGGCTCTTCTGTTCTTTTTTTGAAGGGGAGCATGTCAGCCGCATCGTCTTGACCCGGCTACTCTGAGCCCCTCCGCATACCGAAAGGAGATGAGACCATGAAACAGCCCCCACCCTCCACCCCCTTCTCCACGCCCCTCTCCGGCTCCGCCCGGCAGGCGGAGGCTCGCATCGTAACCTGTTTCAGTGTGAGAAAAAGCGTCCGCCTCTCCCCCTCCTCTTTCTTGCCGCCCTGCTCATCCTCTCCTGCGGCTGGCTGGTCTCCTGCCGGAGCCAGCCCGCCGCCCCCTGGTGGTGATGGAGGTCCAGCACTACGACACCAACAGCAACTACCTGGAGATCCCCACTCTGGTCTGCCGGACGGCCAGAAAGCCGACGAGGGGCTGACCTCCATCAACCGGGCCCTGTCCGTCCTGCGGGACAGCTACCTCCCGCTCCTGGAGGGCCCCCCTTCCATCCGGTACGGATGGGTATGACAACTGTTGCCTGCTCTACCCCGCGGAGACCGACCGGTATCTGAACCTGCTCTTCTTTCAGACCTACTTTGTCAGCGATCTGAACACGGGCCATGTCCTCTCCCTGGTGTACGACAAGGAGGAGCGGCGGCAGGTGTCCCTGGAGGACGCCCTGGCACTGGCCGGGGTGACGGAGGAGGGGCTGTATCTGGCCCTGGCGGAGCAGTACGACCCGGAGCTGGCCCAGGAGGTCCCGGGGCCGACCTCTGCATCCAGGACCCGGACCTGGAGGGCTTCCGCATGGGTGGGGACGGCCAGCCCCTCTTCTACCTCACCGCCCGCTCCGACGACCGGGAGGACAGCGCGGCGGACGCCGTCAGCGGGGCGGAGCACCTCTATATCTGGTCCGCTGGGACCTTCACCCGCTATGAACAGTACGACCTCCGCCTGTCCCCGCTGGTTCCGGCGGAGGAGTGCCTGGACCTGGACCCGCCCCTGTGGCGGCAATGGCACTTCGCGGACGAGAAGCCGGAGGGCGGCTTCACCTCCCCTGCCCTCCCCGTCTCCCCCGGCATGCCCCGCCCCCCGGCGCTCACGGAGGAGGCGGAGCAGATGGTGCTGGACTACTTCACCTCAGACCGCTTCCGGCCGGTCTCAGGTCGGGCCTGGTTCCTGGGGGAGGGGCTCTCCCCCCAGGCCGGCGACCTGGTAATCCAGGACATCCAGCCCGCCGCCCTCTACCCCACCTATGAGACCCTGTGCGGGATCTACCGCATCCGCTATCTGCTGTACGGCAGCGGGGACCGTCTGACCGATCCGCACGATTTGGAGGACTACCTCTTTTTTGATCTGGACCAGTCGGAGAACTTTCTTGGGGTGCGCACCGTCATGTCGGTGCCGGGCGGCCATCTCCTCACCGCCGCCCTGACGGATTCCTGGGAGGGCGTGCTGTCTGACGTGTACGCCGCTCTCTGGCGGACGGCTTCCCCATGCCCGCCGGCCTCTGGTCCAGCGAGATCTCCTTTTACGGGGAGGAGGACCGTCCCGTCCACACCGTCCTGAAGAGCTGGCGGGGCAGCGACTCCAGCGACAGCCTCCAGCTCGAGCAGCTGAGCTGGGAGGGCTTTACCTCCGTCACCTACTGCCAGCCGGAGTATGACCGCCGCTCAGTCTGGTATCTGGAGACCACTGACCCGGCCTTTTACACCGCCCGGGGCATCCGAGTGGGTTCCACCCGCGCGGAGGTGGAGAACGCCTACCGCACGCTCCAGGATCCCCCCTTCAACGGCCAGGAGTTCCCAGGCGTCTGGTACAGCTCCCAGGAGGGGCGCCTCAAGCCGGCCATTCTCTTTTTCTTTGAAGACGGCCTGGTCAGCCGCATCGCGGTGGATTTCAGGACCCACTGAGTACTGGCCTGTCTGTTTTTCATAGATCCAGGAAAATCTTCACGCTCCCGGCCCCGGTATCTCTGGACAGCCCTCCCCTTCTCTGATAAACTAGGCTTACAGAAAGAACGCCGGCCATCGGCCGGCCCGGGAGGGGTTCCCTATGCAGCTAGACATCGGAATGGTATTTTCCAGCTTGATCGGCCTGTTTCTTCTCATGGGCGTGGGATGGGTCTCCGTAAAGACAAAGATCGTCCCCCCTGCCGCCTCCGCCCCCATGTCCAGCCTTTTTGCTGAAGGTCACCCTGCCCTGCACCATCTTCTCCTCCCTGGCCACCCGGGAGTTTGACTCCGCCTTCCTGGTGGACGGGGTCATCATCATCGTCATCGGACTGGTCCTCTTCCCCCTGTACGCCGCCCTGTCCTGGGGCATCTCCAAGGTGCTGAAGGTACCGGCGGGCCGGCGGGGCATCTGGTCCTTCGGTGCCACCTTCTGCAACAACGGCTTTATGGGCTTCCCCGTGGCCCTGGCCCTGTTTGGCGAGGAGGGCCTGGCCCTGGCCGTCATGTTCGGCGTACCCTTCAACCTGCTGGTCTATACCCTGGGTGTGCGGATGGTGTGCGCTGACTGCGGCACCGACGCCCAGCCTGTCAATTTGGTCCGCACCCTGCTGAGCAACATCAACATCGCCCTTATCCTCAGCCTCATCTTCTATGTGGGGCAGATCCCCTGCCGGAGGCCCTGATGACCCCCGTCACCCATCTGTCCAATGTGACCACACCCCTGTCCATGTTCGTCACTGGCATGGCTCTGGCCTCCGGCAAGGGGGGCCGAGCTGTTCCGGGACAAGGATGCCTACACCGCTACCGGTATGCGGCTCATGGTTGTCCCCCTGCTCACCTGGGCGGTGATGTGCCTGCCCCCCTGTCTAACCCGCTGATCGCCTCCATCGTCCTCATCACGGTGGCCATGCCCGCCCCTCGGTCACCACCATTCTGGCGGAGACCTACAACGGCAACCGGGGCCTTGCCGCCAAGATCGTGTTCCTCACCAGTCTGTTCTGCATGATAACCCCTGCCCCTAGTGGCCATGTTCCTCCTGTGATCCTGCTGTTCCCGTGCTACCGTCCCCTGGGACGGCAGCACTTTTTTCTCCATGGAGAGCCTCCGTCAAGGCGGAGGCCCTTCGGGTGTCTCTCATATCAAAGCAAAAGCCTCCTGCCGCAAGGCGCTCTCGCGCCGGATCTTCCGACTCTGCCCGCAAAGTCCTTCCGCAAATTTTTGCATAGGCAACCAGATTTTGCGGATACTACTCTCTGTCTACAAAATGCAACCGCAGGAGGAATTTGATATATGAAAGCCACTGGAATCGTACGGCGCATCGATGACTTGGGCCGGGTGGTCATCCCCAAGGAGATCCGCCGCACGATGCGTATTCGGGAAGGTGACCCGCTGGAAATCTACACGGACCGGGACGGCGGGGTCATCTTCAAAAGTATTCCCTCATGGGGGCGTGTCCGAGTTCGCCGGCCAGTTGTGTGAGACCATCGGCCGCACCGCCGGCAAGATCGCAGTCATCACCGATCGGGACAACTGCGTGGCCGTCACCGGCGCCCCCAGGCGTGAGATCCAAGACAAGCAGATCTCCCTGAGCTGGAGCGGCTGATGGAGGGCCGTCAGATCTATCAGCACAAGCCGGGAGCCGAGACCATTCCCCTCTGCGCCGACGGGACCGCGTTCCATGTGGGCACTGCCTCCCCATCCTGTCGGAGGGAGATGTGCTGGGCTGCGTCATCTTTGCGGAGGACGGGGAGAGCCAGTCTCCCGACGAGATCGACTACAAGCTGGCCCAGGCGGCGGCCGCCTTCCTGGGAAAACACATGGAGAGCTAATCAGCTCCCGGATACAGCGAGGACGCAGGGCTCCCCCTGCGTCCTCGCTATTCTCCCTACGCTCAGTCGTTTCCCCGGTCTTGGAGCATCGCCTCCACCTCGTGCCGGGGGCTGCGGCGGTCCCCTTCCCCACAGCGGTAGTAGGTGCCCCGATAGGGGTCGGAGCCCAGATACACCGGCCGCTGGCGGAAATCTGCCCTGGGCACAAAGATGGCCACCACCGTGTTCCGCCCGCTCCGCATCAGCCGCACGTCTTCCGTCCGGAGCACGTTGGCGCTGACCAGCTTGGGGTCCTGCACGATGGACCAGAACTCCTCCACCAGCTCCTCCGGGTCCAGGAGCGGCACCGAATACAGGGAGCCGTCCTTCGCCTCCGCCACCCCCAGCAGGATCACCCCGCCCAGTGTGTTGGCGAAAGCGGAGTAGGTCTCCCAGAGGCTGTGGGGCAGGCCGCCCTGGGCCCGCTTGGCCTCGATACGGTTGTCCTCCCGGTACTCTGACAAAAATTCCAGATCATCCAGCCCTTCCATCACTTCGCTCCTTTGTCTAGCGTGTCGGCACTCACGCCCTACAGAAGAAGTCCGCCCCTCCGTGGAGGGAGGGGGCGTCTTGTTACGTCAAATGGGTCTGGAAAAAGCGGCTGGCGTTGCCGAACATGATCCCTGTCGGCCAGTTCCTGGCCGATACCCCGGGACAGCAGATACTCATAGATCCCCGCCGCCTTGGCCGGGCTGTTCAGGTAGTCCGGCAGGTCGGCCCCTGTCAAAGTCGGAGCCCAGGGCTAGGTTTTTGGCCGCCCCCAGCTCCAGGAAGTGGGACACATGGCGGTACAGGTCATCCAAGCTCTCCACCCTGCCCTCGTCCCGCAGGAATTTCACAAAGTAGTTCAGGCCGATCAGACAGTCCCGGTCCACCATCTCCCGAATCATCTCGTCTGTGAGGTTGCGTCTGTGGCCGCACACCGCCCTGGCGTTGGAATGGGTGGCCAGAAAGGGCTTTTGGGCCACCTCCAGCAGATCATAGAAGCCCGGGTCGTTGAGGTGAGACACGTCCACCAGGATGCCGCATCGCTCCAGCTCTGGGATCACCGCTTTTCCGAAGGCGGACAACCCGTGGTCCGTGGTGTGGCCCGAGCCGATCTCATTCTCGCCGTTCCACACCAGCGTCACCGCCCGCACCCCCTGGTCTGCCAGCACCTGGACGCGGCTCAGGTCTCCGGCCAGCGCCGATCCGTTCTCGATGGTGAGAAAGGCCGCTGTCTGATTTCCGGCCCATGCCCGCTCCATGTCCGCATAGGTGCGGCAGGGGGCTGCCCGCTGAGAAAACTTCTTCATCTGTCGAAAGAAGTTCTCCCGGTTCTGCTCAAAATACTCGATGGCCGCCTGTCCCCGATACTCATCGGGAATAAAGACCGCATAAAACTGAGCCCAGTGCACATCCTCCGGCATGGCGGACAGGGGACAGCACCCGCCCGGGTCGTCCAGCGTGTCCGGATTCCCCGCAGGCGTGGGCCGGCAGTCTGTCAGCGTGTCACAGTGCAGATCGATCAGCGCTTTGGGATTCATAAAGCCACTCCATTCTGTCCGGAGGGAAACTCCCCCGTTTTGGATCACGGAAGAAGGGCCGGGCGGACTGTCCGTCCGGCCCTTTCCGCTCTATTCAAGCTGGGTCAGGCCTCGTCTTCAATCAGGCCGTAATCTCCGTCATTGCGGCAGTAGACCACCGCGAAGGCCCCGTCCGCCTCCTCGTCCTTGAAGGCAAAGAAGCTGTGGCCCAGCAGGTTCATCTGCAGGATGGCCTCGTCCCGGGTCATGGGCTTGATGGGGAAGGTCTTGCTGCGGACCAGGTTGTACTCCCTCCTCCGGCCCGTCGGGCACAAAAGTGGAGATCTCCTCATCCACGCTGCGCTCAAACCCCCTGGCGCAGCCGCTTCTCCAGGCGGGTCTTGTTCTTGCGGATCTGGCGCTCCAGGGTGGTGACTGCGGCGTCGATGGAGGCGTACATATCAGAGGTGCTTTCAGACACGCGGAAGATGGTCCCGCTGGACCGGATGGTGACCTCCACTCTGTTCCGGTCCCTCTCGATGCTGAATGTGACAGCTGCGGTGGCGTCCTCTTTAAAGAAACGGTCCAGCTTCCCCACCTTTTTCTCCGCGTACCGATGAATCACGGCGGGCAGGTTCACCTTTTTGTCCGTAAACACAAACTTCATAACATTCCGCTCCTTTCGCCCCGGAGGGGCCAACTTCATCGGAGATCTGGCCTCCGATGAGTCAATTATACCACAGGCGTCAAAAATTCTAGACTTTTTGTGAATTTTTCTCAAGAGTTTCCCTCTTCTAACAGAACATCATTCCGTCACCCGCCGGCCGTCCACCACCACGGCGGAGACCCGGCTGAGCCAGTTGAGGGGATGGCCGCTCATCACCACCACGTCACCGTCCTTCCCCGGCGTCAGGGAGCCCACCCGGTGAGCCACTCCGCCGATCTCCGCCGCCCAGATGGTGATGGCCGCCAGGGGCCGCATCCGCCGGCAGGCCGCCCTTCACTGCCATGGCGGCACACAGGGGCAGGTACTGGACGGGTCTCCTGGGTGGTCGGTGCAGATAGCGATCTTCACCCCCGCCATCGCCAGCAGCACCGGGGCTCCAGGCTCATGTTAGCCAGCTCCGGTTTGAACGGTCCCCAGGCAGGGGCCGGTGATGACCGGGCCCCCTCGGGCCAGCTCGTTGGCGATGAGGTGGCCTTCCGTACCGTGGACGATGACATACTCCAGCCCGAACTCCTTGCAGATGCGGATGCCAGTGGCGATATCGTCCGCCCGGTGGGCGTGGATATGGACAGGCAGTTCTCGGCGGACCACAGGGAGCAGGGCCTCCAGCTTTGCGTCAAACTCCGGCTTCTCCTCGTCTGGGTCGGCAGCCGCCCGCTCCAGCTTGTCCCGGTACTCCACTGCCTTGGCCAGATTCTCCCGGATAACGGCAGCGGTGGCCATCCGGGTGATGGGTCCCTCATGCCGCTCGTGGTAGGTGAGCTTGGGGTTCTCTCCCAGCGCCAGCTTCATGGCCGCCGGGGCCTTGATGACCATGTCGTCCAGCCAGCGGCCGGCGGTCTTCATGGCTACGAACTGGCCGCTGATGGGGTTGGCGCTGCCCGGACCGGTCAGGACCGTGGTCACTCCCGCCAGCCGCGCGTCCCGGAAGCAGCGGTCCATAGGGTTCACTCCGTCGATGGCCCGCAGGTGGGGGGTGCAGGGGTCAGTGGCCTCATTGCCGTCGTCCCCCTCAAAGCCCATGGCGTCCCCGAACATCCCCAGGTGGCAGTGGGCGTCCACGAAGCCAGGCAGGATGTGCCCCCCCGGGCATCCAGCGTCTCCCCTTCCAGTCGGCGGGGCACTCCTCCATCGGTCCCACCTTCCAGATCTTTCCCTCCCGTATGGCTACAAACCCGTTGTCGATGGCCGGTCCGTCCATGGTGTGCACCGTTCCGTGAATGATCAGCATATATTGCTCCTTTCTGGCAATTCTTTAGTTGACATATTTGTAATTATATGGTATATTTGTCAGGCAGCTCAACCAAACTGGTTTTCTCTGCGAATCTGTTCCTGCATTTGCTGAACGCCCTTGGATGGAGATCCATCCGGGGCGTTTTTGTATGCCGGGATAAAAAAGGACCGCGCAGGCAGCTGCGCGGTCCCGGTGCCTCTCACCGGCGGGAGCGGCGGAGTTTCCCTTTTTTCTATGTAGCGCAGCTCAGACAGCTTACTGTCAGAGGACTGCATAAACTGCTTCAGCCGGTCCTCAAAGTCAGTGGGCTCCTTTGGGCGCGGCAGGCCGGGGCGCGAAGCCGCCAGGCCGCCCTCCCCCGGAACGGGGCCGTCCGCCCTGTCCGCCGCCGGCCGGGCGGGGAGGGGGCTCTGTCACCTTCTTGATGGACAAATTGATCCGGTTGTTCTGATCGATGCCGATGACTTTTACTTTGACTTCCTGCCCCTCCTTGAGGTGATCCGACACCTCGTTCACATAGGAATAAGCGATCTCAGAGATGTGGACCAAGCCGGATCTCCCTTCCGGCAGGGCCACAAAGGCACCGAATTTTGTGATTCCCGTAACCTTCCCGTCCAAGATGGACCCAACACCAAACTCCATAACTGACCGAAATATCCTCCTTGTAAATTTCCCCTGAGGCCGTTTTCCTGGGTGGTCAGTTGGCCACGTCGATGTAGAGGGTCTCCCCCGACTTCACATAGCCCTTGTCCCGGGCGACCGACTCCAGCATGTCAGGATCGTCGCTGTTTTCGATGGCGTTGGCCAGCTGCTGGTTTTCCAGCTGCTGGGCGGCCACCTGCTGATTCAGCTCCTCCCGCTCCACCTGGATGGTCTGGATCTGCCCATGGAGATCCAGCAGGGCCGTGGCCATGTAGATCAGCAGGACCATCACCACGACCTTGGTCAAAAGACCGGCTCGCTTGAACCGCATGCGCACTCCCTCCCGTCTCCCGCCGCTCCCGTCTCCGGGCGGCGGCATCCAGTTCCTCAGTTATCTGATTTATTCTAAACCATTCCTGCGCAAAATGAAAGCTATTTTTTGCAAATTTTTTAGTTTTTTTCTGCAATTTTCCCGCCGCCGCCAGGGGGAGGGTAAGATGCGCCACACCAGGGCCGCCGCATCTGCCAAAAAATAGCCGATTTTCAGCATCCAGGTACTGATGAGCCAGAAATAGAGCACCCCTGCCCCCAAAGAGAAAGAAGATCCCGTACAGCCGGATCTCCCCCGCCATGCCTGCTGAGACCAGACGAACAGCGCCACTGTCACAATGATCCAGAAGGACAGATCCAGCACCGCCCCCAGCAGGGGCAGGGCCACCCGGACCCGGAGGACACGGAACAGGTCATACAGCAGCCCCACCGCCAGCCCCCAGCGCCGCCGCCTGGGCCAGGGCGGCGGCCTGCTGCGCCACCGAAATGGTCATGTCAGCGCAGCAGACGGGCGAAGAATCCGCCCCGCTCCCGGCTGTCGTCCTCATAGGATAGGGAATCGACCACGCCCTCCCACCCGCAAGTCTCCCCCCGTCCAGAGAGAGCTTCTCGATGTGCAGATCCTCCCCGGACCACCAGCGTCCCCTTCACCGTGGACATGACGATGGTGTTCTCGTCGAAGCTCTCCACCTCCTCCACGCCGGAGACGGACAGCTGTTCCCGCCCCTCCAGAATGACATGGTGTGCCCCTCCATCCTGGGCATGTTCTCTTCATACGCCATTGCGTTCACCCTTTCCCGTTTTCCCATTTATATGGGACAGGACCTGGGGTTATGCCTGTCTGCCAGCCTCAGTTGACACCACCCAGCCCCCACGGGTATAATAAAAGACCACAAGTTCTGATCGCCGATTTAAAGGAGGGCCCTGTCTTGAGCCGAGAAACCGTTCTGTCCCTGCTGCTGGCGCACCCGGGGGAATATCTGTCCGGGGCGGCCATGAGCCGCACACTGGGTGTCAGCCGCGCCGCCGTGTGGAAGGCCATCGAGGCTCTCCGCCAGGAGGGATATGAATCACCTCCGCCCCCAACCGGGGCTACCGCCTGGAGTCCGCCCCCGACCGGGTGCGGGAGGGGGCTGTCCGGCCACCTGGCCGGCTGTCTGGTGGGGAGCCGCCTGCTCTGTCTGGACACCATCGACTCCACCAACACGGAGGCCAAGCGCCAGGCTATGGCGGGCGCGCCGGAGGGCCTGGTGGTGCTGGCGGAGGAGCAGACCGGCGGCCGGGGCCGGCTGGGCCGCTCCTTCCAGTCCCCCCGGGGCTGCGGGCTGTATCTGACCGCCCTTCTCCGCCCCCCAGCTCCCCCCCATAGAGGTGGTGGACTTCACTGCCTGGGTGGCAGTGGCTGTATGCGATGGCATCCAGGCCGCCTGCGGCGTCCGCCCCGGGATCAAGTGGACCAACGACATCGTGCTGGAAGGGAAAAAGCTGTGCGGTATTCTCACCGAGATGGGGCTGGAGAACGAGATCAACGCCCTCCAGTATCTGGTCACCGGCATTGGCGTGAATGTCAACCAGCGCCCCGAGGACTTCAGCCCCGACGTGCGGCCCATCGCAGCCTCCCTCTTCAATGTCCTGGGCCGCCCGGTGCGCCGCTCCGAGCTGGCGGTCCAGATCATCCGGGCTCTGGACCGGATGTACTCAGTCTTTCCCCAGGGCAAGGCTGACTATCTGGCCCGGTACCGGGCCGACTGCCTCACGCCGGGCAATCGGGTACAGCTCATCACCCCGCCTCCCGCACCGAGGCCACCGCCCTGTCCATCGACGACGAGTTCCGTCTGGTGGTGGAGTACGACGACGGCCGCCGGGAGGCCCTCTCCGCAGGAGAGGTGTCTGTCCGCGGTATGTACGGATATGTAACAAAAATCAGTCAAGCGGTCCGCCCCGTAGGGCGGACCGCCGCTTTCTCTCAATATCCGTAGGGCCGGCCGGTCTCCGGGTTGATGCCCGGGTCCAGCGGGGCCTCCTGGCCATTGGGCAGTTTGGGGCGCTCTCCGCCCTCCAGGGCTCCGGAAATAGAGGTTCATGTCCACCTCGCCCTGGATACCCGGCACACTCCCCTTGGAGCTGTACTGCCACATCTGGAAGTCATAGTAGAAACTGGGCTGCGCCTGGTACTGGGCGAACCAGAAGCTGTGATCCAGCAGCTTGCTCAGGTCGTACTTCACATACCCCTGATAGGAGTTGAAGTAGATCATAGACTCATAGCCCGCCTCCTGGATGGCGCCGCAGAAAGCCAGTGCCACCTCATTCATGGTGTCGCTGTCGATGGCGTTGGTGCGGGCGCTGCTGTCGCTGACCATCTCCCCAGTCAAAGACCGCCGGCATGGTCAAGTCATAGTCTCGGACCCGCTCCAGGACGAACTGCGCCTCCTCCAGCGCCTCCTCCACGGTAATGGCCTGGGAGAAGAAGTAGGCCCCCACCGCCAGCCCGGCATCCAGCGCGCCCTGGACGTTCCGGTCAAAGTATGTATCCTCATAGAGCTTGCCCTCGGTGTAGCCCCGGCCGCCCACCCGGACGATAGCGAACTCCACACCGGCATCGGCCGCCTGCTCCCAGTCGATCTCCCCCTGGAACTGGGACACATCCACCCCAAGGTGCCCCTGAACCGTCCCATCATCATAGGTGAGGTAGTCTCCCTCCATGCGGAACAGCTGGGGGATGTAGGAGAAGGCGGGGACTGTCTCCAGCACATCCAGGTAGAAGGTCTGGCTGTACCCCTCATAGGCGATCTGCCCCGCGTGGACATCGGTGTTCTTCATCCGCCAGATGATGGCGACCAGCTCGCAGCGGGTGATGCTGTCCTCCGGATGGTAAGACAGCGTGCCATCCTCCTCCAGCTCCCCGGAGAGCTGTATCTTTTCATAGAGCACGGTGACATAGCCATCGTCCACGTCTCCGAAGGGCGTCTCGTTCCGGGAGGGCCTCAAGTTCAGGGCTTTGGCCGCCATCTGGGCCACCGTCAGCCGGCTTACCGCACTGTCCAGATCGGTCACCTGCTCCCGGGTGACAAAGCCCTTCTCCAGGGCAAAGTCCGCATTGCCGCTGCTCCAGTGCTCCCCGGTGGCCTCCCGGCGGTCAAAGCCTGCCGCCGCCAGCACCATCACCAGGGCCTCCCCCACCGTAACGGCGTTGTCCGGCCGGAAGGTGCCGTCCTCATAGCCGCTCACCGCCCCGTCCTGTTTCAGGTCCGCCGCGAAGGGGGCGTACCACGCCTCCGCCGGCACATCCGAATAGGGGGCCTCCGTGACTGCGGGCGGGGTCCCGGCCGCTGTCTCGACCGCCAGGGCCGCGGGCACCGCTGTCAGCACCATGGACAGAGCCGCCAGCAGAGCCGGTCCCCTCATGTTTCTTCTCTTCTGCTGCAATGGGATCATCCTTTCCTGCCCGGCGCCGCGGGCCCGTGATATGTTGACATAATACCGCATTTTTTGACCCATTGCAACCATATCCCACCTTCGAAGAAGAGAAATTTTTTCCTGCTGATCTCCCTGGGCACCGTCCCCCTTGCGGTCCTGCCCGGCGCCGCTTATAATAGGGACATGTGCCGGCAGGCAGTCCTGCCGGAAATTTTAGATCTTCACACCTGGAAGGAGCCCGTCTAACATGTGGAAGGATTGTCAAGCCCTGCAAGATGAGATCACTGCCCTGCGCCGGGAGCTGCACCAGATCCCGGAGGTGGGGGCACAGCTACCCGAGACCGCCGCCTGTCTCTCCGCCCATCTGGACCGCCTGGGTATCCCCTTCGTCCGCTCTCCCGGGACAGCGGCCTGATTGCCTCCATCCAGGGCGGCCTGCCTGGTCGAACGGTGGCCCTGCGGGCAGACATGGACGCCCTGCCCATCCAAGAGGAGACCGGACTTCCTTTTTTTCCTCCCGCCGCCCCGGCGTGATGCACGCCTGCGGGCATGATGCCCACGCCGCCATGCTCATGGGGGCCGCCCAAGTCCTGCAGAAACACAGGAAGGAGCCCGGGGCACCGTCCGCCTCCTCTTCCAGCCGGCCGAGGAGCAGTGTGAGGGAGCCAAAGTCATACTGGAGCAGGGAGCGCTGGATGGAGTGGACGCCATCTTCGGCTTCCATATCGGCACCCTGCTGGGGCCGACATCCCCAGCGGCACCGTGATTGCCCCTCCGGCTGCTGCATGGCGGCCTTTGACAAGTTCACCATCCGGGTTCGGGGGGCGCGGCTGCCATGGCTCCACCCCGGAAAAAGGGGTAGACCCCGTCAATGCGGCCGCCCACATCGTTCTGTCCCTCCAGGCCATCACCACCCGGGAGATCAGCGCCGCTCGCTCCCTGGTCCTGACCATCGGCAGGATCCAGGGGGGCGACCAGTATAACATCATCCCGGACGAGGTAGTGCTGGAGGGGACCATCCGCACTCTGGAGGACGGTCTGCGGCAGTACGCCGCCCGGCGCATCGGTGAGGTGGCCCAGGCAGCGGCTGCCGTATTCGGCGCCAGTGCGGACTGCACCATCACCTGGGGCGCTCCCCCTGTCCTCAACGATCCCGCTATGGCGGAGCTGGCCGCCGGGGCCGCCGCCGAAGTCGTGGGCCCGGAGCACGTCGTCACCCGCATCCCAGCCCCCAACATGGGAGGTGAGGATTTCGCCTTCTATCTGGAGCAGGTCCCCGGGGCTTCTCTCTTTTCAGTTCCTCCGACCCCGCCAAGGGACGGACCGCCCCCCACCATAGTCCCCCGGTTCGATGTGGACGAGTCAGTGCTTTGGAAAGGGCCGCCCTCTACGTCTCCCTTTGCTCAGACCTTTCTCAACGGCTGAATCCTCTCCACGACTGGGCCTTCATCGGGAAATTCTTCCAGTTGAGGCATTTCCGGCCTCATAAAATCCTCTCCCCCGCATATACATGTACAGCAGATGCAAAATCCGGGGAGTTGTTGCTGTGTGAAAGGGAATATCGAGGAACGGGCCTGCCAGCTGGCCCTTTACATCATAGAGAACCGGACCACGGTCCGCGCGGCGGCACAGAAGTTCGGGATCAGCAAGTCCACGGTCCATATAGATATAATAATTTAGAACGGTTTATCTGGACGATAGTTTAACTGACTAAAAAATAGATATAAGATTGTAAGAGCGCCCGCTAACCAGGGGGCTATTGGGAATATATTTTAAAGCTGCCATATGAATTAGAGAGCCTCCTGTGCGTTGCATTTCGTTTGCGCCGCACAGGAGGCTCATTAAAATTTTATACTTCGTATATTCGTATAACTTTAAGAGTATATATTGGAATAAAAAGAAGACCTAGTATTTAATAAAACTGCCAAACGCCAGATTTCTTGTTAGCAATCTAGATTTACTCTTTTTCCCTCCTCAGCCGATTGATAAGCTGCATATACAATGCGTGCTGTATCGTACGCCAGTGAGAATCCAGAATCCGGAATCATGTCATATGCGATCGAGTCCATAAAATTCTGCAGTTCGCCAGTATAACCACGGACAAATTCATCATTGACCCAAGCTTTATTCCACCCAGTTTTATGCTTCATGAACTGCGAAATTTCGATATTCTCCAAGCCATCGTCATCCATAAAATAGCTCTCAAGCATATTTGTTGGAGTAATATTACATACAAGAGCACTGTCACTGCTGTATACATTGATATAATTTTGCGAGCCTCCCAATACGGTGTCCGAAGCGATGGCCAACGCTTTCGTTCCATCAGAAAATGTGATCGTTACATTACTGTAATCTTCCACATCCTCAGGCTTTACCAGAAGATGACGCTTATCTTCTGGCAGCAGGCAGTCAGTGGTCACACCACAATCCGCTACAACGCTGGTCACCCGGATATTTTCTCCCCGCGCTTTTGCCTCCTGCTGCTTTAGCCAAAGCATTCCGCCAATTGGATGGCAGCCGTTTCGCATCAAGATTCCACCGCCAGTCCCGCTCCATTTTCCAGCCAAGGGAGAACTACTACCATTAAGGCTCAATTCTCCGCGCATATATAAAATCTTACTCTTCTTTGCTCGAAGCATTTGGGCCGCACGCTGCACTGGCGGCGCATAGACAAAGTTTTCCGCATACATAAACTTTCTTCCGCTACTCTCTACCACGGCTTTTCAGACTGTCCATGTCCCGCATGACTTCCCGGTACATGACAGATTTAGGTGTGTTCTTACCTACATTCAGTTCGCCTTTCTGTCCGAAATATCCGGTTAGTGGCTTTTCGCAGATCACATGCTTCCCTGCTTGGAGCGCTTGAATAGCCATTGTACAGTGGAGAAACGGAGGAGTCACGATATCGATCACATCAATTTCCGGATCTGAAAGCATTTCCTCATAGTCGGAGATTGCCTGTTCATATCCAAACAAATCCTTGACTTTCTCTGCGGCATCCAGTCGAACATCACAAATCGTCTTCAGACGGATTTCCAGTCCACAAACACGCTGAAATCCACTTGCGTGAAGTCCTGCCGCATAGCCAGCACCGATCGTACCAATGGTTACAGTTTTTTTCTGAAACATATCATAGCCTCCATTTAAGATGAATAACCGGCAGCTTTCAGGTACGCATCCAACAATTCAGGGTCAATGCTCTCTTTCATACGCTCAATCGCCTTATCCAGAGTAGCATCCCTCAAGAACTCACGCATGCCATCAATCTGATCGAAGTCAATAAAAGTCATTCCCTGCTCCTGAAGGAATTGCAGATCATCTGCGTTGGACTCATCCGCAACTTGCTGGGAATAAGGCAGCAATTCCTCAGAAACCCGCATGATCATTTCCTGATATTCCGCAGGCAAAGCATCAAATGTGGATTTTCCAATGAAAATCACATTGCACTGGGGAACATGGTTGGAGTTGGTCACATACTTCTGGACCTCGTAGAACTTGGAGGCCACTGTTGTACGATAAGGATTCTCCTGTGCTTCCAGCAATCCTTGCTGGAGGGACAGATACAGCTCAGAAAATGCCAGGGGTGTGGGAGCCAAAGTGGCATCTGTCCAGAATTCAATATGGTTGGGATTGTCCTGTACGCGCATCTGCATACCGGCCAAATCCTCCGGGCTTTTAATTTCTCTGTTGGTAGTGATGCAGCGGAAGCCCTGATCTGCCATTACCAGCAGTTCCAGATTCTGCTCCACAAACTTTTCTTTCAGCAGGGAAACGAAGGTTTCGTCTGAAAGGGCGGTTCTGATATCCTCCACATTGTCAAAGAGGAATGGAAGATCGGCAACGCCGCAGTCGGCAACTGTATTGGTTACAGAGGCAGTATTTGTACACTGCATCGTCATATCACCCTGAATGACGCTTAGAATCATCTCAGAGTCGCTGCCCATCTGTCCATTAGGAAAAATGTTTACTGTAATCTTCCCGCCACTGTACTCTTCCAGTTTTTCTTTGATGCGCAGGCACATGGCGTGGTTCCAGGAATCTTCAGTTCCTGTGTGCCCAATGGAAAAAGTCATTTCAGGTAATTTCGGAGCCCGATGCGTCGGCATTGCTACCAGCATTGGAAGTCGTCCCCCGCTGCACGCAGTGAGAGAAAGCATCATTGCCGCTGCAAGCAATCCACAAATCCATTTCTTTTTTTCATAGTTGATCCTCCTTCAAAATTAATATTAGTTTTTTCGAGCTTAACACGCTCTTGAAGGCTACTTGTTACAGTAAAATCGTGCTGATCGCTGGGATATATGTAATCAGCATCAATGCGATAAAAAACATTACCATGTAAGGCAGAGCTTTTTTCGCCAAACTGGCCACAGGAACGCCGGAGAGCGATTGCGCTACATACAAGTTCACACCCACCGGAGGTGTGACAAACCCAATGGCCAAATTTACCACCATGATAATTCCGAAATGAACAGGATCGACTCCCACCGCGCTGACAAGAGGCAGCATGACCGGCGTAAAAATCAAAATATTGGGCGAAGTATCAATGATCATCCCCATAAACAGCAGGAAGATATTCAGTACCAGCAACAGTAAGAACTTATTATGGACCAGTCCGCCCGCAAGGGAAAGTACCACATCCGAAGCCTGTAGCAAAGAAAGAATTCTGGAAAAAGCAGCAGCCGTGCCCAATACCAGAAGCATCGGAGCTGTAGTTTTCACAGCTTCCGCGCACAAAGGAAGCAGGTCTTTCAGTTTTAAGGTCCGATAAACAAAAAAGACCGACTGCGGTAGCATAAAAGGTTCCGATTAGGGCTGCCTCGGTAGGGGTAACGATACCACCGTAAATCCCGCCCAAGATGATAATGGGAGACAACAGCGCCCAAAAACTGCTTTTCAATACTCCCCAAAATCCCTTTAGCTCTAAGTTCGGAAACGCGCTGATGAATCAGCTGCTTGTTTTCCCCTTTGGTTTTGCAGTAGAAGATAGCATAGATCATTAGACATGCCGCAATGAGAAATCCGGGAATGATC
>VOFB01001834.1_pt1 | contig 55313 bp, 73 predicted proteins | sample 5384141 | NCBI WGS metagenome assembly VOFB01 (sample SAMN12384721, study PRJNA508395) | human gut metagenome | isolation source: healthy gut A | host: Homo sapiens
ATATCAGCACAGAGCAGTTTCGAGCAGTAGATGCGACGGTCAGTTCGTATCTCGCGGCGATGGGATGTAACTTTTTGTTTATCGGACCTGTTGAGGGGCTATCGGTGGATTCTGCCTGCTACAGCGGCAGTGAATGCATTTCATGTATACGGTATGCGGTCGCAGGGCGTGAAGCCGGAGACGGAGGACCATCCGATGTTCAGGGTGCTGTAGAGCGCAGGAGGTGTAGACAGTGTCGACAGTATTGGTAGTTATTTTGTTTTTATTATTGCATTTGCGGGGGCTTTTGTACAGGGGATTACAGGCTTTGGTTCGGCTATGGTATGGATGTCATTCCTTCCCCTGGTAATTGATTTAGGAGATGCATCGGCCATTGTACCGATCATGCTGACTATTATTGGTATTCAGATGACCATTCAGCTTCACAAACACATTAACTGGAAAATGAGTGTGGTTCCTTTGATTGTTTCCATGATCAGTACAGGTATCGGTGCCTGGATCATGAGCTTTACAACAACAAAAACCATGCAGATTATTTTGGGCATCTTCCTGATCATTGTGGGCATCTACTTTTTTGCCACGAGAAAGAAAAAATTGTGATCAAGCCGACTCCGGTAAACGGAGGGATCGCAGGACTTGTTGCCGGAGTTTTTACCGGCCTGCTGAACATCGGTGGTCCTCCTCTGGCGATCTATTACAATGCTGCTGCGGAGTCACCGCTTCAGTATAAGGCATGTATTGAATTTAACTTTTTCATCATGTACGGTTGGGCGGCCATCTTAAAAGCTACCCAGGGTGCATACACCGCTCAGACTTTGGAGTACTGCATACCTGGAATCATTGCAGTTCTGCTGAGCAGTTTCCTGGGGCTGAAACTGTTCTCCAAGTTTGACAAGACAAAAAAAGTATCTTATCTGGTATGGGGAATGCTTATTATTATGGGGGCTTTCCAGCTGTGTAAGGCATTCCAGCTTTTCTAAAGTAAAGACCGGAAAGAAGTTTGGAGGGAAGTGGGTACACTATGATATATTTACTGTTAGCCATAGCTGCCACTACCATCGGAACGCTTGTAGGAGTGGGCGGCGGATTTATCATCCGCCCACTCCTTAATCTGTTAGATGTTTCAAAGGGACTGGCATCCTTTACCTCATCCATCACAGTGTTCAGCATGGCGGTGACCAATTTGATACTATACAAAAAGCAGGGGAATAAGCTTCAGCTGAACAACATTGTCTATATGGGAATCGGAGGTATTATTGGAGGACTGGTGGGAGGCTCCCTGATGGCCTATGTGCCGGAACAAATCATCAATTCCCTTTACCTGGCAGCCATACTGGTAATGCTGGGATCTGTGATTGCAAGAGAACACATGGACCTAAAGCCCGTAACCAATCCGGCGGTCAAGGTGATCTTGGGAGCCTGCTGTGGTATGCTCTCCAGCTTCTTTGGAATCGGAGGCGGCCCGTTTTTGATGACGGTGCTTTTGGTGTTCCTGGCTCTGGACCCCAAGGAGGCTGCGATTCAGAGTATTTTGATTACCCTGCTGACAACCTCCAGCTCCATGGTCAGGTATACAATCAGCGGTTATATGGATTTCAGTTTGGCTATTTACTGTATCCCCGGAGGAATACTGGGAGGATTTTGGGCAGAGCCGTTACAAAGCGCGTGAGCAGCAAAACGGTGCGGGCAATGTTTTACATTGTGTTGGTAGCGATTATGGCGGTGCAGATCTACACCGTATTTACAGGAGGGAAATAATAGTTACTGCTCAGACCGTGAGAAAATGATTCATGTGTGAACAGTAACCAATAATATCCGGAGAGGAAACGAGAGCATGGATCTTATCAAATCAACAGAATTTATACCTGATTTTGATCAGAGGAGGATATTGGAGGAATCCAATGTGCCAGTGGCTCACCTTCCTATAGAAAAGCATCTGAAATGTACCATGTGGTTTTATCCGAACTGCTGGAGCGGGCGAATCCGCAAATCTGGATTAAGTATTGCGAGGACTGGACCATGCCTATTCTAAAGGAGAATGCGCAGCCTCATTCATCGGTCGCTTTATGCCTCATGACAATGGGCTGTAAAGTGGAGGAGTACCTCAACGAGTGTTTTATGGCGAGGAAGAGTCTGAAAGGTATCCTTGCAGACTTTATGGCATCCACCTATATGTTTCAATTAGACAGCCGGTGTCTGGAACTGGTGAGGGCTGAGTGCGCCATGAGAAAACAGGGCGTCAGGGAACGTCTGGAAGCTCCGGATCAGCTTCCCTGGGAAGCAGCGGGCAGGATTCTGGAAGAAATCGAGATGGAAGAGACAACGGGAATCACGGTCTCCCCCAGCGGTATTTTCACCCCGACCCAGAACCCAGGCCTACATGCTGCTTCTGTCGGAAGATTCCGGGTGCTTTCACGCAGAGCACGACTGCACCAGATGCAGAGCCAGAGATTGCAGGTGGAGAAACCAGTAGTATATTTTGGATTTTGCTTTTATAAATAAATGTCCCGGTTTTTATTGATAAATCAATAGAAACCGGGGATTTTCTTTGTCTCATAAAAGGTAACAGTTCAGACAGAAATTTACTGTTGATTCGATTTTTCTAATACTTGAAAAAATCAGGGGATTATACTATAATTAATTGTTAATCGAGATGGTATAATATATTTGAAAAATCAGCCATCAACTTAGATTGGAGTAACATGGATTACAGAAAGGCAAGAGTCTATTTAGATGAAATGGCTAAATACGGAAGTGTGCTTGGTCTTGACAATATGAAAGAGATGCTCAGGAGGCTGGGAAATCCCCAGGATGAGCTGAGATTTATCCATATTTCCGGTACAAACGGTAAGGGATCTGTCCTGGCCTACTTATCTACGATTCTGAAAGAGGCAGGATACCTGGTGGGAAGATACATTTCCCCAACCCTGTTCGCGTACAGGGAACGTATCCAGGTGAATGAGGAGTACATAGAAAAAGAACCTCTGGCCAGGCTGACAGGCCGGATTGCAGAGGCGGTGGAGAGCATGGTCTTGGAGGATTGCCCCACCCTACCGCGTTTGAGATAGAGACAGCCCTGGGGTTTCTCTATTTTAGAGAGAGCCAGTGTGATGTGGTAGTTTTGGAGACAGGGCTTGGAGGCCTTGAGGACGCCACCAATGTGGTGCAAACCACGATTTTGGAGGTGATTACCTCCATCAGTATGGATCACATGGGGTTTTTAGGCAGCACATTGTCTGAGATCGCCGCAAATAAGGCAGGGATCATCAAGCCCCCACACCACAGTCGTATCAGTAAAACAAAAGACTGAGGCAATGCGTGTCATTGAACGGACATGCAAGGAAAAGAACTGTACACTGCGCACAGCAAGCGCGGATGAGGCAACGGATATTGTCTTTGGATATGAGAGTCAGCGTTTCTCCTACAAGGGAGACAGCGGATTTGAAATTTCCCTGGCAGGTTCCTGCCAGATAGAAAATGCAGTGCTGGCCGTTGAGGCGGTTAAGGGATTGCGCAGCCTGGGATACAGATAAGCGATGCCCAACTGAGAAACGGATTGAAAAGACGAAATGGAAAGGGCGGTTCAGTGTGATCGCAAAGGAGCCGCTGTTTATCATTGATGGGGCTCACAACAGGAAGCTGCGGAAGTTTTGGTGAAGTCCATAGAAATGTATTTTACAAACCGGAGAATATTCTATATAATGGGGGTATTCAGGGATAAAAAGTATGAGGAGATTGTAAAAAAAACAGTGCCGCTGGCTTCTCATATTATAACAATACAGACACCGGGAAATGACAGGGCGCTACCGGCAGAAGAACTAACCCGTGTGGTGAAAAAGTACAACCGTTCAGTGGAGACAGCGGAGAACATTGAAGATGCAGTACAAAAAGCCTGTATAGGGCAAATAAGGAGGATGTGATCATTGCGTTCGGTTCCCTCTCCTTTTTAGGTGAGATCACGAGGGCAGTGACCATGGTGAGGAGCACAGAATTATGATAGATCAGGAAAAAATAAAAGAGGGTGTCAGACTAATCCTGGAAGGTATCAGGGGGGAGGACACAGGCAGGGAGGGACTGGTGGAGACTCCGGACCGCATTGCCAGGATGTACACAGAACTGATGGGCGGCATGGAAGAGGATGCCGGAGTGCATTTGAATAAGAGATTTCATGTGGACAAGAATGAGATTGTAGTGGAAAAAGATATCGTCTTTTATTCCATGTGCGAGCACCATATGCTGCCTTTCTATGGGAAGGCTCATGTGGCCTATGTGCCAAACGGCACGGTTGTGGGTCTCAACAAGATAGCCAGAACAGTGGAGGTTTTTGCAAGAAGGCTGCAGCTTCAGGAACAGCTGACGGCACAGATAGCAGATGCCTTTATGGATCATTTAAAGCCACAGGGCGTTATGGTTATGATTGAAGCCGAACATCTGTGCATGACCATGCGAGGTGTCAAAAGCCCGGTTCCCAGACTGTGACAATGACCACAAGAGGTATTTTTGAGGGCAATACAGCTCTGCAGAATACTTTTTACCAAATGGTCAGGTGACAGCTATGGAGAGAGTGGAGCGTATTTTGGAGCACCCTACATATAGAGCCTGCCTTCAGAGGATTGAGGAGCTGGAGGCAGAGCGTATTTTTGCGGCCATGACATGGCACATTTTCTGGATGTGGCACGTTTGGCCTATATTTTTAACCTGGAAGAGCACCTGGGAATTGATAGAGAGCGGATCTATGCGGCCGCTCTTCTTCATGATATAGGCAGGCACGTGCAGTATCTGGATGGCACACCCCACCAGGAGGCAGGGCTTCCCATCGCAGGAGAGATCCTTAGGGATTGCGGCTTTAGCGAAGGGGAAGAGGAGGAGATACTGGAAGCAATTGCCAGGCACAGGGACGGCTCGGTAGAGGGGAGGCCTCCCTGGCCGGGATTCTCTACCGGGGTGACAAGATGTCCAGAAGCTGTTTTGGCTGCAGAGCCAGGGAGCAGTGCAATTGGAGCCAGGAGAAGAAAAATCTGAGAATAAGGTATTAGAAGGACGGCGAGCGAGTATGAAGATTGGAAACAGAATATTTGAAACAGACAAACACACCTACATTATGGGTATCCTGAATGTGACACCGGATTCCTTTTCCGATGGGGGAAGGTGGAATGATATGGAGGCAGCCAGGAGGCATACGGAGGAGATGCTCCGGGACGGAGCGGATATCATTGATATAGGCGGGGAATCCACGAGACCGGGATACCAGCTGCTCTCAGATGAGGAGGAGATTGCCAGGTTTTGCCTGCCATTCAGATGGTAAAGGAAAACTTTGATGTACCCATATCTGTGGACACGTATAAAAGCAGAGTGGCGGCCGCAGCTCTGGCGGCTGGGGCTGACATGGTCAATGATATCTGGGGTCTGAAGTACGATCCGGCTTTGGCGGGCGTTATCGCCAAAGCCAAGGCGCCCTGCTGCCTGATGCACAACCGTGACAATACGGACTATGAGGATTTCATTCGGATATGCTGGAAGATTTGAGGGATACAGTGCGAATTGCCGATGAGGCGGGAATCAGCAGGGACAGAGTGATTCTGGACCCCGGTGTGGGATTTGGGAAGGCTTATGCGAATAATCTGGAGGCCATCAACCGTCTGGAGGAGATGCACAGCTTAGGCTTTCCTATTTTGCTGGGGACATCCAGAAAGTCGGTGGTGGGCCTCACTTTGAACCTTCCGGCTGATCAGCGGGTGGAGGGCACCCTTGCCACCACGGTGATGGGCGTGATCAAAGGAGCAGCCTTTGTGCGTGTCCATGATGTGAAGGAAAATTACAGAGTGATCCGGATGACAGAGGCCATTCTGGGAAGGGGAGTCTGAACAATGGATAAAATTAAGATAAAAGATTTAGAGGTATACGGACATCATGGAGTGTATCCGGAGGAAACGGCTCTTGGACAGAAGTTTTACTGTCCGCGGTTCTGCATGTGAGTGTCAGGGAAGCCGGCCAGACAGACGATTTGGCAAAATCCATCAATTATGGGGAGGTCAGTCATTTTGCAAAAGAGTTTATGGAGAACCACACCTATAGACTGCTGGAGGCTGTGGTGGAACGGCTGGCAAGGGCGATTCTTCTAAAATGGCCGCAGATCATTAGGGCAGACCTTGAGCTGAAGAAGCCATGGGCCCCTATAGGGCTTCCTCTGGATACGGTCTCTGTGGAAATCGAGCGGGAATGGCATACGGCCTATCTGGCGCTGGGATCAAATATGGGCGATCGGAGGGCGCATCTGGAACATGCGGTCAGGGCACTGGAAGCATGTGAAGACTGCCGGGTTTTGAAGGTTTCAGATTTTATAGAGACTGAGCCCTATGGCGTCACGGAACAGGATGCATTTCTAAACGGAGCATTGGCGCTGCGCACCCTTAAAACTCCTGGGAATTGCTTGAGGAGATCCATCGGATCGAAGCAGAGGAGGGAAGAGTGCGCACCCTGCGCTGGGGTCCCAGGACACTGGATTTGGATATCCTGCTGTACGATGGCTTGGTGTTGGATTCGGAGGACTTACATATTCCCCATATAGAAATGCACAAGCGGGACTTTGTGTTGGCCCCCTGGCCCAGATTGCACCTTATCTGCGCCACCCAATTTTACACAAGACCGTAGAGGAGCTAAGAGAGAGAGAAATGGTTGATTTAAAGGAATTGCGAGAGCAGATTGACGGGATTGATTCACAAATTGTAGAGCTTTTTGAGAAGCGGATGGATGTCAGCCGCCAGGTGGCTGAGTATAAGATCGGAGCGGGGAAAAAAAAAGTCTTTGACAGGAGAGAGAAAGCCAAAATCAGCGCAGTGAAGGGGAAGGCACACAATGAATTTAACCAGCACGGCGTGGAGGAGCTGTTTTGCAGATCATGGCTATGAGCCGTAAACTTCAGTACCAGCTATTGGAGGAAAATGGGGTGGTGGGGCGCCTCCCTTCATAGCGGTGGACCGCATTGAGAGGGAGAAGTGCGTGTGGTTTACCAGGGCGTGGAGGGAGCGTACAGCCAGGCGGCCATGAAACAGTTTTTGGAGAAAAGATTTCTTCCTTCCATGTGGAGCAGTGGCGGGATGCCATGGAAGCGATTGCGGAGGGCTCGGCGGACTATGCGGTTCTCCCCATTGAAAACTCCACAGCGGGAAGTGTTAACGATATGTACGATCTGCTGGTGGAGTTTGAGAACTACATTGTGGGAGAGCAGATTATCCGGTGTCAGCACAGACTTTTGGGACTTCCGGGGACAGAGCTTTCGGATATCAGGAGAGTGTACTCCCATCCCCAGGGACTGATGCAGTGCAAGCCCTTTTGGAGGAGCACAGGGATTGGAAGCAGATTCCCCTGGAGAATACCGCAGTGGCAGCAAAAAAGGTGGCGCAGGATCAGGACTGCGCACAGGCAGCCAATAGCGCATTTGCGGGAGATCTCTTTGGACTTGAGGTGCTGGCTGAGAATATTTTCAGCAATGAGGCCAATTCCACCCGGTTTATCATTGTGACAAACCAGAGAATTTTTTCGCCGGGATGCGGGGACGATCAGTATTTGTTTTGAGCTGCCCCACACCAGCGGTTCGCTGTACAATATGCTGTCCCACTTCATTTACAATAATATCAATATGAGCAATATTGAGTCCCCCCTATCCCCCGCAGAAACTGGGAATACCGATTCTTTGTGGACTTTGAGGGAAACTTAAATGACAGCGCTGTGAAGAATGCGCTGAGGGTATCCGGGAGGAAGCCATCAATCTGAAAATATTGGGAAATTACTAGAGAGGCATAGCTATGACGAGAATCAGTGAGTTAATTGTTTATAGAGAGTTTGAACAGGGACAGCTGCTGGAGGACATGACCTGGATCATGGATCACTACGATAGCGAGTATTATAATTTGGAGGATGTGAGGGCACTCTATTATGAGTGTGTTCATGGTTTGGTGGATTTGGCGGGCACCTACGGGTTTGACCGGAATCTGTGGCACGCGTACCTCACATACCTGCTGGTGAATAACGAGAATGTTTTCAGTACCGCCTGTGAGATCCACGGACCAGTGGAGGGCAGTATCAATGAGCTGGCCCGCCATGATTTTGAGATATTTAAAGAACTGTATGACTGTGACTTTGGGCCCATTGAGGAACATTTGGGTGCCTGCTGCTATGAATTGATATCCAGCTACCGGAATGTGAATGAACATAGTAAGATGTTCAACAAGCGCATCCGGGATCGGATCTGCGATCTGAGCGTAAAACTGGGACAGGCTGGATCTATTGAGGAGTTCACAGAGGATATGGTTGCCTTCTACAAGGATTTCGGGGTGGGAAGCTGGGGCTTCACAAAGCTTTCCGCGTGGTTCACGACGAGGAGGGAGTCCATATTGTTCCCATTACCAATATTGCCCATGTGCATCTGGATGATCTGGTGGGTTATGAGATTGCCAAAAAAGAAGCTGGTGGACAATACAGAGGCGTTTGTGGAGGGCAGAAAGGCGAACAACTGTCTGCTCTTTGGAGATGCGGGAACCGGTAAATCTTCCAGTGTGAAGGCGATTTTAAATCAATATTATGACAAGGGGCTGCGCATTATTGAGATCTACAAGCATCAGTTCCAGGATTTAAATGATGTGATTGCCCAGATTAAGAACAGAAATTATCGGTTTATTATCTACATGGATGACCTTTCCTTTGAAGATTTTGAGATTGAGTATAAATATCTGAAAGCGGTTATTGAGGGTGGACTGGAGAAAAAGCCGGAGAATATCCTGATCTATGCCACTTCCAACAGGCGCCATCTGGTCCGTGAGAAATTCAGCGACAAGGAGGAGCGCAGGGATGACCTGCACGCATCTGACACGGTACAGGAGAAACTGTCTCTGGTCTACCGGTTTGGGGTAAAGATCTTTTCTGCGCGCCAGGCAAAAAAGGAGTTTCAAAATATTGTCAGGGTACTGGCAGAGCGTTACGGTGTGACTATGCCTGAGGAGGAGCTGCTCCTTGAGGCAAACAGATGGGAACTGCAGCACGGAGGTCTGTCGGGCCGAACTGCGCAGCAATTTATAGATTATCTGTTGGGGCAGGTGGATTAGCCGTACCTGTTCAGCGGGAAAGGAGATGGTGAAATGGCCTATACTACATTTGCAGCAATTGACGTGGGGTCCTATGAGATCGGTATGAAAATTTTCGAGCTTTCCAAAAACAGGGGAATGCGGGAGATTGACAGCATCCGGCACAGGCTGGAACTGGGGAGGAGGCATACACCACAGGCAAAATCAGCATGGAGAAGGTGGAGAATCTCTGCCAGCTGCTCATGTCTTACAAAACAATTATGGAGGGGTACCAGGTGGATGACTACAGGGCCTGCGCCACCAGTGCTGTGAGAGAGGCAAAGAACAGCCTGATCCTCCTGGATTACATTGAAAAGCGAACGGGAGTCCATATTGAGGTGCTCAGCAATTCGGACAGCGTTTTCTGGACTACAAGTCCATTGCATCCAGGGAAAATGAGTTCAATAAGATTATTCAAAAAGGGAACCGCTATCATTGATGTGGGGGAGGGAGTGTGCAGTTCTCCCTGTTCGACAAGGACAGTCTGGTAACCACCCAGAATATCCGGATCGGTAATCTGAGAATCAGGGAAAAGCTGGCTGGGGTGGAGAAAAACGCCGCCCATGTTGAGAACCTCATCGAGGAGCTGGTAAACAATGATCTGGTAAGCTTTAAAAATGATGTACTTAAAGGAGCGGGAGATCACAAATCTGGTCATTGTGGGGGATAATATCCGGGAGGTAGCCAGGGCTGCTTCTATTACCAGGGAGGAGTTCCTGCAGTTGTACGAACAGATTGTGCACTATACCATTGATGAGGTGACGGACCGGTTTGAGGTCTCAGCGGATCATATCTATATGCTGATCCCTCACTGATTATTCACAGACGTTTTATCGAGGAATTTGGCATTGAGACCATCTGGATGCCGGGACTGGATCTGAGCGATGGGATGGCATATGAGTATGCCCAGAAAAATAAAATTATCCGGGCAGGACACAACTTTGACGAGGATATCATTGCAGCCGCCAGAAATATCGCGAAGCGCTATATGTGCAGCAAGTCCCATATCCGGGCACTGGAGGAGCTGGCATTGGTGATCTTTGACAAGACGAAAAAGCTGCACGGACTGGACAGGCGCAAGCGTCTGCTTTTGCAGATTGCGGTGATCCTGCACGGGTGCGGCAAGTACATCAGCCTTTCAAACGTGGCGGAGTGCTCCTACCGGATCATCATGGCGACGGAGATCATTGGCCTTTCCCATTCGGAGCGGGAGGTGATTGCCAATGTGGTACGTTTTAATACCCAGGAGTTTGACTACTACGAAAGCCTGAGCACCCACACGGCAGTGACCGAGGAGGAGTACCTGATCACAGCTAAGCTGACGGCCATTCTGAGAGTCGCCAATGCCCTGGACCGCAGCCACAAGCAGAAGTTCAAGAGCGCAAAGGTTCTCCTGAAGGAGGAGGAACTTTTGATCACAGTGGATACTCAGGAAGATATCACGCTGGAAAAGAGCCTGTTTCCGGAAAAGGCCGAGTTTTTGAAGAGGTATTCGGCATCCGTCCGGTAATCCGGCAGAAGAAGCACCTGTAAAGGAGGGAGTTCATGGAAGTAAAGGATTTTACAAAGGCAGAGTATTATACTAACCGGGAGATCAGCTGGCTTGGATTTGACAAGAGAGTGCTCAGTGAGGCCAGGGATAAATCCCTTCCTCTGTTCGAGCGGCTGAAGTTTTTGAGTATTACCTCATCGAACCTGGATGAGTTCTTTATGGTGCGCGTGGCTCTTTAAAGGACATGGTCCATGCCAAATATACCAAGAAGGATATTGCGGGCCTGACAGCATCCCAGCAGCTGGAGCTGATACTGAAGGAGGCGCACGACCTGGTGAGCCTGCAGTATTCCACCTACAACCGGTCCCTGCTGCCCGCATTAAAGCAGAGAGGACTTAAACTGGTCACAGAACACGAGAAGCTCACCAAGGAGCAGAAGGCATATGTGGATCAGTATTTTGAGGACAATATCTATCCGGTGCTGACCCCCATGGCAGTGGACTCCTCCCGTCCATTTCCGCTGATCCGCAACAAGTCTCTGAACATAGGGGCTCTGATCTCGGAGAAAGGGGAGGAACAGGAGTTTGACTTTGCAACCGTACAGGTTCCCCTCCGTGCTTCCGAGAGTCGTGCCGCTTCCGGAAGGCAGGGATGGTGAGCGCAGGGCAATCCTTTTGGAGGAGGTCATTGAACGGAATATCGGTAAGCTGTTCCTGAATTATGATGTAATTTGTGCACATCCATACCGGATCATGCGGAACGCAGACCTTCCGATTGATGAGGAAGATGCGGCCGATCCGTTAAAGGAAATCCAGAAACAGCTGAAAAAGCGCCAGTGGGGCGAGGTCATCCGCCTGGAGATTCAGGATACCATGGACGAGCGGCTTTTGAAGATTCTGAAAAGGAATTTTCCATCAAAGATACTGACATTTTTAAGATCAACGGGCCACTGGATCTGACGTTCCTGATGAAGCTGTACGGAATGGAGGGATTTGAGGACTGCAAATACCAGCCTTACCAGCCGCAGCCGGTTCCCGCCATGAACACAGAGGAGGATCTCTTCACCCAGATACGAAGGGGAGATATTCTGCTCCACCACCCGTATATGACCTTTGATCCTGTAGTCAACTTTGTCAAACAGGCTGCAAAAGACCCCAATGTGCTGGCCATCAAGCAGACGCTGTACCGGGTAAGCGGCAATTCCCCGATTATCGCAGCCCTTGCCCAGGCGGCAGAAAACGGCAAGCAGGTTTCGGTGCTTGTGGAACTAAAGGCACGTTTTGATGAAGAGAACAATATTATATGGGCAAAAATGCTTGAGAAAGCGGGCTGTCATGTTATCTATGGTTTGGTCGGCTTGAAGACCCACAGCAAGATCACGCTGGTGGTGCGCAGGGAGGAGGACGGAATCCGGCGTTATGTGCATCTGGGCACCGGAAACTACAATGACTCCACTGCAAAGCTGTACACTGACTGTGGGCTTTTGACCTGCTCAGAACCCATTGGCGAGGATGCAACGGCTGTGTTCAATATGCTTTCCGGGTACTCAGAGCCAAAGAACTGGAATAAACTGGTGGTGGCGCCCATCTGGCTGAGAAACCGTTTCCTGCGTCTGATTGGGAGGGAGACGAAAAATGCGCTGGAGGGCAAGGAAGCCCGCATTATCGCGAAGATGAACTCCCTGTGCGATAAGGATATCATAGCTGCGCTGTATGAAGCCTCGGCGGCCGGTGTGAAGATAGAGCTCATTGTGGGGAATCTGCTGCCTGAAAGTAGGGATTCGGGAGTGAGCGACAATATATTCGTGCGCTCAATAGTGGGAAACTTCCTGGAGCATGCCAGGATCTTCTACTTCTGCAACGGAGGCCAGGAGGAGATTTACATGGGAAGCGCGGACTGGATGCCCAGAAACCTGGACCGCAGGGTGGAGATTCTTTTCCCGGTGGAGAGCGAGGAGTTAAAGAGAGAGGTGTGCCATATTTTAGATATCCAGCTGGAGGACAACGTAAAAGCACATATTCTGCAGCCGGACGGAAACTATGAGAAGATTGATAAACGTGGAAAAGTACTCATTAACTCTCAGGAGTATTTCTGTCAGGAGGCGTTAGAGCGGGGGAAGCAGATATCTGATCCGGTGGCTGACCGGGTGTTTATACCAGCAGAGCCTTTGGAGGATATCGAAAAGTAGTAAGGTGATATTGAACTGTGAAAAAAGGGGCGGTTAAACGTGAACCGCCCCCATTTCATAAGCCCTCCGCGTTCAGAGCGCAGACCTCCTTTCTGATTTTCAGCTTTTTTCAATATCCATAACGCATATCCGAGAGAAATAATGCATAATAGAATGGAGGTGATGATACTGAACATTTGCGTTCTTTGAACAGCAAAGATAGCTATTGAATTGAAAATGCTATGTGTAATGATACACGGCAAAAGGTAATACTTGAAACAAAAATGGCCAACTTTATATTGTCCCTGCACATCGCTTTGAAAAGAAAACCTCGGAAGATAACTTCCTCAATAAATCCTACACAAAGCATATTCAGAATAAATAGAACGGTTTCCAAAGCAGAGACATTTATTGTTACGCCATTCCACAAATTAACGCTCATAATCAAAACAAGCGGAATAAAGTATAGATAATTTTGGGGCTGCCCATGAGAGAACATAATCCGTATTGTTCTGATAAGTCATGCTTTTTAATAAAACCGAAAATAAGCAGAGCAAATACTATACTCACAGGTGCGGTGATTATCTTTTCAAAGCCAAGCGAAGAGGAAAAGCTGTCAGCAGCACTAAGTAAAACAACATAGGCAATTATCCACATCAAAGAAAAAAGTTCAATTTATTTTTCTTATATAAACCATACACTTTATAGTCCTCCTTTTAACGAATATAGCGTACCATCAAATATCAAATCTAAATCCGATAAAATGGATTCTTCATCGTATTCCATATTGTTGTTTGCGAACATACTGGCATATCCATGAGCAAACAAAAAAATAAGGATTTGAAGACAACTCGCGCTTGCTCAATGGGGATATTTCTTGTTTTTGCTATGACAGCAAAAATGGGTTCGGCTTCTTCGGCACTTGTCAAATCAGAAACACTTTTTCCCGAAAATTCATTAGTTTGAAACAGAAACCGAAATAGGTGCTTTTCTTTTGCTCCAAATCGGATATACTGCAGCCCGATACTTTTCCCTCTATTGTTTTGAAATGATACATAACAGGTTGAGTGGAGCAATTTCCATGTCTCGCCTTGCACGAAAAACACCGTCCATTATCTCCAATGGCGGCGTTTTGTTGTAGGTTTGCCCTAGACAAGAACCTTTAAGGAATCTAAAGCATAAATTTTTCTATAATCTCTGCCACTCCGTCGTGATTATTATCGTTTTTGGTTACATAGTCGGCAATATCTTTCACACAATTTTCTGCATTTGCCATGGCAGCGGAAACGGCAGCGGCACGGAGCATGGAAATGTCATTTTCAGCGTCCCCGGCGGCAATTGTGTTGCTGTGGGGGATACCCAGATAGCTGCAGAGAAAGTCCATAGCAGCTCCTTTGGAGATTCCGGGCGCAATGTGTTCCAGATAATCCACACTTGAAAAGACACGATCCAGCTTTCCGTGGGCCCACTGGTCAGTTGCCTCCGAAAAGCGTACCAGTTTCTCATGGTCATCCAGGTCAATGACAATCATCTTTACGGGTTCCTCGCGAAGATGGTCGAGGAGGTCTGGGTCCACAAGGTATGGCATTTTTGTGCGGGCCACATAAGTCTTCAATTCCCTGTTCTCAGACAAAGCCAGAAGTTGTCGGCTGTCGTAGGTCTGGCAGTGAAGTCCCCCACTCTGAAGCGCACTCGAAGATATGGCGCACATATGGAAGGGGTATGGTTTTTCGGTATAAGGACTTTTGGCGGTAAAGATCATAGATTTCACCGCCGTTATAGGCTATGGCGAAACAGCCCTCCTGGGTAAGGCCCAGCTCTTTCGCGATTGCTGCAGCACTGGTTAAGGGGCGTCCGGTGGAGATGACCACCTTGTGTCCACACATGAGAGCCCTGTGGATTGCCTGTTGATTTTCAGGGTAAATTCTTTATCGTCGTTTAAAAGGGTTCCGTCCAGATCCAAAAAAAAGTACTTTTGTCTTGCGTTCGTTCCATCAGCTCCTCCAGGGCTTCATCGCTCTCACAGACCCCACACATCCTCTTCCTTGGGAGTAAGACCCAGAAATTCCCTCAGTGTACAGGTCTCGTCACTGAAACTCCACCTGTCTGTCTCATCAAAGATCTCGTCAAAGTCAATTTCCCCGTTCATAAAACGTTCTCTGAATGTCATATAATCCTCCTATTTTTGCAGAACGAAGCTCTTCCAATATTTCGTGGGGATCTTTAAGTTTCCCTTTCCGCATCCCAGATCAATGTCCGGCTTGTTGCTGCCGTGAAAGTCGGAACCGCCTGATATGAGCAGTCCGTTTGCGGCTGCCAGGCGGCGGACCAAGTCTTCCTCCTCCTGTGTATAGGTGGAGTAGAGGGCTTCGATGCCGATCAGCCCTGCCTGCTTGAGTTCTGTGATAAGAATCTGCAGCTCTTCCCCGGAGAGGTGATACAGCATGGGGTGGGCCAGAACAGGGATTCCATTGAAGCGGTGTATCAAGCGTACAGCCTGTACGGGAGTCACCTTTTCCCTGGGTACAAAACAGGGGGCATCGTCTGCTAAATAGAGCGAAAAGGCATCCTTCATTTCCGGAACATACCCCTGGTCTGTGAGATAACGGGCGAAATGGGCCCTGGTCCACACCGCGGCGCCGAAGCGCTCCTCCATGGCTTCCCAGGTTATGTCGATCCCCTCCTCCTGCATGCGCTTGATCATTTTTCGGTTCCTAATGTTTCTGGAATCCTGAAAGCGGAACAGCTCTGTCTGAAACTCCTGATCCTTAAAGTCAAAATCCAGCCCTACGATATGCACGTCCCTTCCCAGATATTCGGTAGAAAATTCAATTCCGGAGATGAGTTCCACATCTGCTCTGCGCGCTGCGTCAGCGGCTTCGGGAAGTCCGGCTATGGTATCGTGGTCAGTTAGGGCAAAGGCAGCCAGGCCCTTTGACGGGCATGGTCAACCAGCTGAGAGGGGGTATAAGTTCCGTCGGAACAGTTGGAATGTACGTGTAAATCAATGTATTTCATCTTTTTGCCTTTCTTGTTTCAATCCACGCTCGGTAATTTAACAAAGTACGACCACATCTTTCGATGCGTTGATTGACTTCATGTCAGTGTGGGATACCTCACGTATTCTTGTTGAAGCACCTGTGCCCGAAAGCACAGATGAGAATAATTGTTTTGTCGTAAAAGCGCAAACTTGTTAATTGGTTACGTTTTGTCAAATATAGTATACTAATATCTGCGGATAGTTTCAAGTGGTATCTTTTTCAGCGGGGCTGCTGATTTCTCTGAGCAGTAAATGCTCAGATCTGAGTGAACAGTAACCTCTGACCACCGGGGGTGGCAAAACGGAAACGCCTGTGATAGAATAAGAGAAGCAATTGTAAGGAGAAGAAGACAATGCAGATATACAGTGATGAATTTTTGATAGAGCAGGGCATCAGTCCGAAGCTGGCAGGGGAGGTCAGAAAATTCAGGGAGTCCTATCAGGTGGAAGAGAAGGTGAAAAACAGGCTGGCTTGCCCTGAGATGCCGTTTTTTGGCAAAGAGATTCTGGAGATGGGGATTGTATCCATTTTACAGGGGGAAAATCTTCTGCTCTGCGGCTCCAAAGCCACAGGGAAGAATATTCTGGCGGAAAACCTGGCCTGTATTTTTGGAAGGCCCCTGTACAATATATCTTTTCATGTAAATACGGACAGCAGCACCCTGATCGGGACAGATACCTTTCAGGACAATGAGGTGAAACTGCGCAAAGGACCTGTTTACCAGTGCGCATACTACGGCGGATTTGGTGTTCTCGATGAGATCGACATGGCAAAGAATGACGCAGTATCCGTGCTGCACGCCACCTTAGATTACCGGAAGGTGATTGATGTACCGGGATATGACAGGATCGAGCTGCACCCCGCATGCCGTTTTATTGGAACCATGAACTACGGGTATGCCGGCACGAAGGAGCTAAATGAAGCATTGGTGTCCAGGTTTCTGGTTATCAATATGCCGCCTTTGACGGAGGAGCTGCTGGTTCAGATTCTCCAGGCCTCCTTCCCCGACGCAAAAAGCTGGGGCAATGGAGCAGTTTGCGGGCTTGTTTCTGGATATGCAGACAAAAGCCCTGAATGGTGAGATTTCCACAAAGGCCATGGACCTGCGGGGAATGCTGGCAGCTCTGAAGGTCATGCAGGGGAGGCCTTGCGCCCCTGCCCGCTGTGACTATGGGGATAACGAATAAGAGCTTTGATCTGTTTGAGCGGGAGATGATAGAGGATATTGTGGCAACCCGAATCCCCTCCTCCTGGACAAGTCAAGATGTTTTTAGAGGTGATTAATGTGTGGAAGAATACGAGCAGGCGGAGATGGAAAACAGGGTCCGGAATCTGATGTGGACCGTGAGCGGAGATTACAATCTGGATACAAAGCTGGACACAGGGGCTTTTACCAAGTCCAAATACATTTCCATATATGATGCCATTAAGCAGGGGGCGTTTGCCAGGTTTTTGATAAGGATCTGTTTGGGATGTATCTGATGAAAAAAGTCTTTCTGGGAGCGGAGGAGTCATCCCTTTCAGCCATAGGACAGCTCTGTGTGGACAGTGCGGTTTTTCGGAAAGTGTCAAGAGAGCGTCCAGGTGTGCCGGAAATAAGGAGAAAGGCCTTTGAGGATATTTTGGACTTTGACTTTGGGAAGATGACGGCGTCTCTGCCGGGGCAGGTAAAACTTATGCTGCTGCGCGGTTATCTGACAGGCCGTCTGGAGGGGAGAGAGGCGTCTTTTGGATGTTGCCCTCAGGATCAGGAGTCTGGAGGAGTCTGGTGATACCATGGATCTGATCCGCACAGTGGATGAGATCTACAATGCAGTTCTGGACAAAACCTTCGAAAAAAAAAAGAAGGGCACTCTGGATCAGGTGATGTCAGTCTCTGCACAGCAGCTCAAACAATTTGACTGGCAGGACTATTTGAACGAGGAGATGCAGCAGGATCAAATGGAAAGGTATATGAACCAGCTGCTAAGTACCATGTCGAATCTCTCCGAGGAGGAGGAAAAGCCAAAAGGGCAGCGGAGGGGCAGTCTATCTCACCCAGGAGGCGGTGGATAAGATGTACTCCTACATTGAGCTAAATTACGGCACGTCTTATCTTAGCCCTCTGGAGCAAAAAGGCTGAATCATAAAGTGTGCAGGGGAGCCCATGCGGACTGCAGCCTTTATTTTACGGATGGGATTCTTGCGGGAATGGTTAAGGTAAACTCACAGTCTGAGTACGCCCGAAAGACAAAGGAGATCAATCAGCGCGTATTCAGGCAGAACCAGAGGATGACCAGAAGAAATATTGAAATGCTCTCAGATATCCTGAAGCGGGCTTTGATGCTGCGCTCCCAGCAGGAGTCCTGCGCTGCAGAGAATGGACAGGTGGTGCCTGCAAAACTTTGGAATGTGGGTAGAACCGGAAACAAAATGCTCTTTGAAAAAGTGATTAAAAGAGACAGTTCCGATTTTGTGGTGGACGTGCTTATAGACGCCAGCGGCTCCCAGCGCTTAAGGCAGAGCCAGGTGGCGCTCCAGGCGTATATTATCAGCGAGGCTCTGAGCAATGTGGGTATTCCCCACAGGGTGATGGGATTTTGTACTTTTGGGATTATACGGTGATGCGCCGGTTTAGGGAATACGATGAAGGGCGTGAGGCGAATGACAGGATTTTTGAATTTTACGGCTCATCCAACAACCGGGACGGGCTGGCTGTGCGCGCTGCTGCCCTGTCTTTGCAGGAGAGAGGCGAGGAGCACAAGATTCTCATAGTGCTAAGCGACGGGAGGCCAAATGACATCATTGTCAACAGGCCGAATAGCAAAAATCCCGCTCCTTATTTTGGGGATTATGCGGTGCGGGATACGGCCTATGAAGTGCGAAAGCTGAGAAATGCCGGTATAGCGGTGCTGGGTGTATTCGCGGGGGAGGAACAGGACCTGTACGCAGAGCGCAGGATATTTGGAAAGGACTTCGCCTATATCAGGGATATCGCCAATTTTTCGCATGTGGTTGGGCGATATCTAAAAAACAGGTGTCGGATGAGTAAATTTCCCCGGCTTGGATAAACGCTGAAGAATAGATCATAATATATAATAAGAGCCATTAGTTTTATTCTTTCATGAAATAAAGCTAATGGCTCTTATTAAAATCATTTTCCATTGAGTTTACCTTTCTGGTGGTCCATACCTTCCTTTCTGTAATATTATGAGGTAAATCTTTAAGTCTTCGGTGGTCCGTCCTCCTTTTGATTTCTTTTTATTTGATGTGTTAAGTATACTAAAAAGTGTGCAATATGTCAAGATATAAATTGATAAAATAAGTTAAAAATATATATAAACAAATTATAAAGATGAAATTATTGAAATAGACAGAAAACAATTTTACTGGCTGAAAGGTTGACAGGGAGAATGGAATAGAGTAATATATACATATACCCCCTATGGGTATATAGATTGCGCAAAATAGGGGAAAGGAGAACAGTCTTATGACAAAAGAAATTTATTTGATCAATGGAATGACCTGCGCTTCCTGCAGCAGTGCAGTGGAGCGTGTTACCAGGAAAATGGATGGAGTGATCCGCAGCGAGGTCAATCTGGCAACCAATAAGATGACCATAGAGTACGATGAGACAAAGGTCACGCCGGAGTCTATCATAGAGAGAGTGGACCGGGCGGGATTTGAGGCAAAACCGTTTGTGGAGGCAAAGCCCCAGGACAAAGAGGAGAAGGAGGAGGCGCTCCACGTGATGAGGAGGCGACTCATTGTGAGTATCTGCTTTGCGGTTCCTCTTTTGTATATTTCTATGGGGCATATGCTGCCCTTTCACCTTCCGCTTCCTGCTTTTTTGGGAATGCATACCAGCCCAATGAACCATGCGCTGGCACAGATGATTTTAACCATTGTGGTGTTAATCTGCGGAAGAAAATTTTACATTGTAGGGTTTAAAACACTGTTCAAAGGGCATCCGAATATGGATTCTCTGGTGGCAATTGGTACGGGCAGCGCTTTCCTCTACAGCCTTGTGAATACGTTCCTGATTTTATCAGACCACATGTATGTGGAGAATCTCTACTATGAGTCTGCGGCAGTGGTAGTCACGCTTGTGATGCTGGGGAAGTACATGGAGGCGAGCAGCAAGGGAAAAACTTCAGAGGCAATACAGAAGCTGATGGAACTGGCTCCGGATACAGCTTTGCTGGTGGAGAACGGACAGGAGAGGGAAGTGAGAGCTTCGGATGTGAAAAAAAGGGGATGTGCTTCTCATCAGGCCTGGCAGCCGGATTCCACTGGATGGCACTGTAGTGAAGGGAAACAGCAGTGTGGATGAGTCCATGCTCACCGGGGAGAGTATTCCGGTGGAAAAAGAAGCAGGGGACGAAGTGATTGGGGAAGCATGAACTATAACGGCGCAATGCAGATCCAGGTAACCCATACGGGAAGTGACACCACACTGGCTAAGATTATTCAGTTAATGGAGGAGGCCCAAGGGAAAAAAGCTCCGATCTCCAAACTGGCGGACACGGTGGCAGGGTATTTTGTCCCTGCTGTGATTGCCATTGCGGTGGTGGCTGCCCTGATCTGGGCCCTGACGGGGCATGACCTGGCGTTTGTGCTCACTGTATTTGTGTCTGTACTTGTGATTGCGTGTCCCTGCGCCCTGGGCTTGGCTACGCCCACGGCAATCATGGTGGGAACGGGACTGGGAGCCGGGAACGGTATCTTGATCAAGAGCGGCGAGGCGCTGGAGACGACACACCTGATCGATGCTGTGGTGCTGGATAAGACGGGGACGGTCACAGAGGGCAGGCCCAGGGTGGTCCAGATTGTGAGCAGGGGTATGAAGGAGGAGGAACTGCTGGCTTTGGCCGCCTCCTGTGAGGTATCCTCAGAGCATCCTTTGGCTGCCGCTATAGTGGAGGAGGCCAGGGAGAGGGGACTTTCCTTACAGGAAACGGAGGAATTTGAGAGTATCACCGAAAGGGAATCGGGCCCGGCTGAGGGACAGGAGATCTTTATCGGAAATGAGCGGATGGTTCAGGAGATGGATACAGATCTGGGGATCTGAAAGAGTACGCGGATGAAATAGCGGACAAAGGGCAGACGCCTATGTTCATCTTGACGGACAGGAAACCAGAAGGTATCATAAGTGTAGCGGACACGGTTAAGCCAACTAGTAAAAAGGCGATCGAGGCTATCCGAAAGCAAGGTATCAAGGTCTATATGCTGACCGGAGACAACAGGCGCACTGCTGAGTATATCGGAAAGCAGGTGCAAGTGGATGAAGTGATTGCGGAAGTGCTGCCCGGGGACAAAGCCCAGGTGGTGAAATCCTTGCAGGAAGATGGGAACAAGGTGATGACGGTGGGAGACGGCATCAACCATGCACCTGCTTTGGCGCAGGCTGCCATCGGCACAGCCATCGGAAGCGGCAGTGACATTGCCATGGAATCCAGTGACATTGTGCTTATGAAATCTGATTTGCAGGACGTTTCTAAGGCCATTCATCTGAGCCGTGCTACGATACGAAACATTAAGGAAAACCTTTTCTGGGCATTTATATTCAACAGTCTGGGAATCCCTGTGGCTGCAGGCGTACTCTATGCCTTTGGTGGACCGCTGTTAAACCCCATGATTGCCGGTCTGGCGATGTCCTTTAGCTCTGTCTTTGTGGTGAGCAATGCCCTGCGCCTGAAGAGGCTGAAACTGTAGGGACATTTTAGAAAGTGGGAAATGTATGCGAGGAGGATGAATATGAGTGATAACTGCTGTGAGAAACACAAACACAGGGAGAGTGAAGAATATAAGAGTCTAATGAGCCGGTTAAACCGCATTGAGGGACAGATACGGGGATTAAAGGCATGGTGGAGGAGGAACGCTACTGCGTGGATATCTTAAACCAGGTGGCTGCCGTTCAGTCTGCCCTCAATGGATTTAATAAAGTGCTTCTGGCAAACCATATCCACACCTGCGTGGTGGAGGATATCCGTGCCGGGAGAGAGGAAGCAGTGGATGAACTGTGTGAAACAATCAAAAAATCATGAAATAGGAGGAAAAGAAGATGACTGTACTGAAAGTGGAAGAGATGCACTGTGAGAAGTGTGTGGAGCGTATCAGCAAAGCTTTTGATAAGGCTGGCCTTACCTATGAGGTGAGTCTGGCGGACAAAACCGTGTCCGTGGATGGATGCGACAGCTGTGTGTCAAAGGCGAAAGAGATTCTGGAAGATTTGGGGTTTTAAAAAGGAACCAAAAGTACCCAGCGAAAGCGAGTTAACAATATCCAAAAAATTTTATACATTTTCCATAAAATATCGGTAGTTCCCTCCTTCCTTTCCCGATAAAATACTGATTAAATGGGAGAGTTTGCGAAAAGCCTGTCGCTCCCAATTTAGTATAAAAAAGAAAGGATGGAAAAGAATGAAGAAGAAAAACAATTAGGAAAACGTCTCTTGTCGGCATTCTTGAGTACAGGTATGGTCCTCTCCATGATGCCCACTACCCTGAGCTTTGCTGCAGATACCGGAATTACGATTCACGCAGCTGCTTATCAATATGCTGACACTCTCCAGGAAACCAGCCTCCCTGAAACCATTTCGGTGGGTGACAGAGAACAGACGGTATCCTGGGCCTTGCGAAGCTCCAAGTTTGCGGTTCCCTACGAGACCGTAGAGATCACCGGAACAATAGCAAACGGAGACACGGTAACTGCCAAAGTGGAGGTCCTTCCGGATGCCGCCAATCCCCTGGTCTATTTCGTAGACGCAGGACGGGACGGCGAAGAATCCAAAGCCTACGAAGCGGTAAAGACGCTCAGCAGCGATACCCTCAAAAACGCTGTGGCCGATCAGGTTTATGACACAGGCAGCGGCTGGGGAAAAGCTCCTCGAATTTCAGTTTAAAAGCGTCGGCAGCCTGGACGCCACGGACAAATATCAGACGGGCTATTACAGCGACAGCAAGACGTCCAGCCTGGAATACACCTTTATCTGGACTCCGGAACCTATACGCTGGACGCCGGTTTTTTATGAATGGTGGAACAATCGCAGCATGAAGATCAACGTTTCCGGTGAACAGACTGAGTCTGTCACGTCCGAGGCAGCCGCCGTTTCCGGCATCGGTAGCAGGGACAAGGAGCGGCTTACCTTCACGGTCAGGGAGGGCAGCAATGTAACCATGAAGATCCAGAATGCCACCGGTGGAGAGGCTCCTGTGATCAGCTGGTTTGCTGTGGCCAAGGGCACCATAACCTCTCCGGAATACGAGGCGGAGAAGGAGATTGTGATCAAGGGAGCGGATGTGGATACCGCCGCCCAGAATAAAAATGGACTGACCTGGAAAGGCTACGGCGTACTCAGCGGAAACAGCACCAGCGACCTGCTGATGGATTACAAGACCGAATCCCCGAAAGCTTATCAGGAATTACTTGAGACGCTCTTTGGCGGGGAGTATCCGCTGATGACCCACGTAAAAATCGAGATGGGGAATGACGGCAACAACTCCACCGGAGCTGACTCCTGCACCATGCGCTTTGAGGATGAAGAGGCGGACGCCTCCAGAAGTCCCGGATTCCAACTTGCAGCCGATGCAAAACCATTAACCCGGATGTGAAGGTCAGCTTCCTGCGCTGGGGAGATGCCTGTCTGGGTTCAGAGCAAATGGAACAGTGACAGGACCGGAGCCGGATACGAGGCCGTGTACAAATGGTACAAGGAAACTATTTTTGATGCTTATGAAAAATACGGCTATGTGGTGGACTATGTAAGCCCTGACAAGAATGAGACGACCTCTCCGGATTCCGGTTTTATCAAATGGTTCCGCCAGCGGGTTTCCAATGAGACCGACTTCCCCTCCTATATGGGGGCAGACTCTCAGGAGGCTTACCACAATATCAAGATTATCGCCTCTGATGAGAATACTTCTCTGGAAATTGTTCCTGCCATGAAAGGCGATATTGATCTCTACAACGCCGTGGACGCCATTGGATTTCATTATTCCACCGGAACCGCCGGCACCACCGGCGATTACCGCAACATGGCGGACAAGGATGATAAAGAAGTATGGTACAGCGAAGGCTGCGCCACCTTCAGCTACACCGAGTATCAGGAAAATAAAAACTTTGAGGAATACGGAGCCGGGTCCATCGGCGGATACCAGAGTCCTCTGGCTCTGGCTGACAATGTGATCTCCAGCTTTATCTATTCCCGCAAGAGCCATTATATCTTCCAGCCTGCCAGCGGTTCCTTCTATGAGGGCGCGCAGTATGACCACAAAGAGCTGGTCAGCGCCAGAGATCCCTGGTCTGGTTACATACATTATGATCCGGCTATCTATATGATGGAGCATTTTACGAAGTTTGCAAAGACCGGCTGGGAAAATGAGGACAATACCGCCGGCATCTGGCGCATGATCGCAAACGCCAGCGGAAATACCTCCGGAAACCGGGGTGATCTGGGCCACATTACCAATGAAAACGGAAATCAAGCTACCTGACTCTGGCTGCGCCGGATAAATCCGCTTTCTCCGTTGTGATCGTTAACAACAGCGCAAAGACTTTGCCCTTCGCCATCAAAGCGGAGGATATGAATCTCAAAGCAGGCACTCCCGCAGAGGTATGGGAAACCAAGACTGACAGCTATCTGCAGTATGCAGGGGAGGCTGACTACAAAGACGGCTACTACACCGTAGTTGTGGAGCCTTACTCCATGGTGACGGTAACCACACTGGACTGCAATGGCAAGGAAGAGTACATTCGCCGTCTGCCGGAGTCCGGTGAGAAGACCGTGCTGGACACCAACGCAGACGGGTTCCGCATTGGATTCCTCAGACAACACCCTTTATGCCGATGACTTCGCGTATGCAGACTATGACGAAGACTATCTGGCAAGCCGTGGAAACGAACCGCGCTACGCCGTTGATTTCACAGGCGCTTTCACTGTGGTGGACGGAGCCTTAAAACAAGTGCTGAGCACATCCGTAGGTCAGTGGAACAATAATGAGCCAAACACAGTAATCGGTGATTTCCGCTGGATGAACTACAAGGCCGGTGTGGATGCGGTGCCAGCCGCAGACAGCTACGCGGGACTGGCCATCCGCCAGCAGACCGGCATGGGCTTTGAGGGCAGCGGTTACAACCTGCGTATCACAGCAAACGGAAACTGGACCTTGAAGAAACGCAGCTCCACCGTTGCCACCGGAAAGGTGGGCGCAAGCGGCGACGGATCCTACCGTCTGGAGCTGGAAGGCCGCGGATGCTTTATCACCGCCTGGGTGAACGGCAAGACCGTAGCCACCTACTGTGACTCCACACCGGAGTATTTCGGACGAATTCGTCTGGGCTGCGGATGGGCCGAGACTTCCTTTGACAACGTGAAAGTAGAAAAGATCAAGGAATATGAGCCTTACGCTCTCTCCCTCACCGACAATGCAGACGATGTCCTCTCTTATGAAGGCTCCTGGAAAATTATTGCCGGGGCAGGCGGCGGAAACAACGATTGGTACCGCTCCACCAGCACCAGCTCTACAGCCGGAGATTCGGTTGCTTTCCCGGTGACGGGAGGCGGATTTGCCCTGGTGGGCGTCAATGACGGCTCTGCTATCCTGGATATTACCGTGGACGGCGAACCGGTTGCCACAGGTGTAAAGACCATATCAAGCAGCAACCACTGCGCCACCTATCTGCAGTATGGCCTGGAGGATGGCACCCATGAAGTGACCGTTACCCTCAAGTCCGGAACTCTGGTACTGGATGCCGTGATGGCGCTTCCTTACAGCACACTCAGCAGCCAGGATCGAATCATCGGCGTAGAAAGCCTCTACGGGGCAATCTCTGAGGACGGGGAAGCAAGCCTTCCGGAGACGGCTACATTGATTAAGGCAGACGGCTCCACTTCTGACGAAAATGTCATCTGGGATATCAGCGCATTTACCGGAACGGCTTACGCCACTTCCTTAGCAGCCGGGGTAACCGAGACCACAAAGACTCCTGTCAGTGCAACCGTGGAAGTCATTCCTTCTTCTGAGAAAGAGCTAATTTACTTTATCGATGCCAGCCGGGATGTGGGAAAGGCTTCTCTGGCTTATGACCTGATCTCAGCTCTGTCCGGCGATACCTTGAGAAATGCCGTGGCTGACCAGGAGTACGATGCGGCAACCGGATGGGGACGCTCCTCGGCAAACGGCGTCTTCTGTGAGAAGAGTACCGATAAGGTGGACGTAAATGACAAATATCAGACTGGATGGTACAGCAATGCCAAGACCACGCCTCTGGAATACCAGCTTTATCTGGAGCCAGGCACTTATGAATTGACTGCCGGATTCTGCGAGTGGTGGAGCAACCGCAGCATGAAGATTGCAGTCAGCGGAAGCAGTCTGGAGTCTTCCGTGGCTTCCTCCCCATCGCAGTCAGCGGCAAGGGCGACAACAAATCAGGAACAGTAACCTTTACGGTGAATACAGCCGGTACGGTAACTATGCAGATCCAGAATGCCACCGGAGGCGAAGCCCCTGTCATCAGCTGGTTTGCCGTGGCAAAGATGCACGACAATAAGGTAGACAAAACCGCCCTGTCTGAGCTGATTACCACCATTGAATCCATGATGGCGCACATAGACAAGGGGGCAATACACTGCTGCCAGCTATCAGACTTTGGAGAAAGCCCCTGGCTTACGCCAAGCTTGTCCTGGACGATGAGACCGCGGTGCAAACTGCCGTGAATGACGCATCTACCGAACTGGGCGCTGCCTGGAATGGTTTGGTCGAGAAGCCGGACACGGACAAGACAGCTCTTAAAAAACAGCCATTGCAAATTACAGAAATATTACGGCTGCCGGCTATACCGCAGAAAGCTACAAGGCCTTTGCAGCCGCCCTCAAAGCCGCCCAGGATCTTCTGGAAGATGAGAACGCTACTCAGGAACGGATTAACGCTGCTTTGGATACCCTGAATAAGGCATACGATGCTCTGAAGAAAGCAGACGGAACCACACCAAAGCCAGCGCCGAACCCGGACCCAGGCGATACCAAACCAGAACCAAGGCCGATTACGCAGGCCACTTACAAGGGTGTCGTCTATAAGATCCTGAATGCCTCAAAAAGACGGCAGCAGTGGTGAAGGGAACCAATGCGAAAGCCACATCCATAACCATCCCTTCAACCGTGAAGATAGGCGGTGTAAGTTACAAAGTGGTACAGATCGGAAACAAGGCATTCCGAAATAATACGAAACTGAAAAAAGTCATCATTGGAAAGAATGTTACTACCATTGGAAAACAGAGTTTCTATAACTGTAAGAAGTTGTCTAGGATCATTGTGAAGGGCAAAACAATCAAGAGTATCAAAACCGGTGCATTCAAGAAGACAGCCGGCAAGATCACCGTAACCGTGCCCAAGAAGATGACCCCCAAGAAACGCAGCAGCCTAAAGAAACAGCTGCGCAAAGCAGGCATCAGTAAGAACGTAAAAATCAAATAGAAGTCATAAAAGGAACGCTTTCAGGAATAAGATCTGAGAGCGTTCTTCTTTTCGTTCGTGTTAAAATACACCTTTTTGGTATGAATTTGAAAAAAAGGCTTGCTTTTTGCGTTCAATTGCGATAAAATAAAACCAATAAGATCAGTAGGAATTGAATATTGGGCAAACCTATCGAAAGATAGGGACGCAAAGCCAAAGGGTCTAAACCAATGAGGGTATGACAGCCGGTTGCACTTAAATGGATAATGTAATTCCATTTTCGTTTTACTTTGATACTCTCACTTTGTCTATTTTTAGGCGGGCGGGAGTTTTTTAATCCCTCTTTCACTGATCTTCTTACGGAAGGGAAAATCCCTTTTTAAAATGAAAGGAGGAGAAAAATGAGTTATTTAAAACACTTCAAAAGATTATGGGCACCGCTTGCCCTCTGCCTGGCTTTCCAGTTTGCAACACCGGTTCTGGCAGCAGATGAAGCGGAAATCAAAACCACAGATAGAGCAGCGGAGGAGACAGAGCTTCCGGATGATATCATTCCCCCGGAGACGGAATCTGAAGCAGAGGCCCCATCAGATGAGGGCAAACACAGCCGTGTCAGCCCATTTCAGGTGCCGGCTGCTTATCAGGAGGCCTACGATGCAGTTTATAAGATTTCAGCTGAGCATCTGAAAGGTGTGACCAACAATGGAGGAAAGTACGGAAACAGTGTACTGGCTAATCTGACAGACGGAAACGTAAATACCCATTGGGAGACAGGGCGTGCGAACAGCGCCAGTTTTAAAAACAGTGTAACCTTTACTTTTGATGAAGCGGTGGAACTTGGCAGCATGGTATACTATCCGAGAGTCAAGGGCGCTGCAAATAAAGGATTTCCAAAAGCCTTTTCGATCTATGCATCTTCATCAGAAAGCGGTGAGGACTTTACCCGTGTACTTTCTGAAGAGGCTTCTGTAGCGGCAGGAGGCACACAGATTACCTTTGATAAACCAACCGAGTTTCGACGTCTGAGGTTTGTGTTTGAGGAAGCAAACCAGAACTGGGCTGCGGCGGGAGAAATGGCATTTTATCTTCCGGATCCGCTGGTTGAGGAGGTTGATCAGTTGTTTGCAGATGGTACCATGTCCTCTCTGAAACCGAAATACCAGGATGAGGAATTACTTCGGGAGATGCTAAAGAGGGCTGAAGCCCATCCAAACCAGCTGCTGGCTCAAAAAGTAAAAACAGCTTTAGATATTCAGACAGGAGCAGTGGACTATGCATCCAGGGTCCAGGTGATAGAACAGCGGGGAAACGGTGTAAACCATGCCCGAAATATACTGAAAACCAGCAGCTATGCCAGCAATTTGCTTCCTACGGGCTGGGCCGCACGACCAGGGGATGTCATCAAAGTTTATGTACAGGCCGATGAAAATGGACCAATGCCTACGTTAGTATTTACGCAGCAGATGGGGCATTATGGAAACTGGCAGAGAAAATATAAGCTGCATAACGGAGAAAATATTATTACTGCGCCTACGATCTACAGTGAGAAATGGGCTGTCAAGTCTGCCAAGGGGGGGCGCCATCTATGTAGAAAATCCATATACATCAGAGGAACAGGGAGAAGCTCCAAAGATTCGTGTGGAAGGTGCAATCGACTATCCGCTGTTTTGCGATGGGGATGATGAAGAGGCATTTCTGGAGGAGCTTAGAGCTTACCGTGAGGAGAAGGATGCTCACCCTGATACAACCGTAGATATTGTAGAACTTTACAGCGACTGGTTTATATTAAATGGAAACCTTCGTTCCGCAAAGCCGTTTCTGGATTCCGGACGCAGTCCCCAGGCTACGGTTGACCTGCATAATAGCCGCGTAGGAGAGATGCTGGCTTTGCAGGTATTGATGAGAGCAGTTTTTGAATTCCCGTAACGGCGCAAGGCTGAATATGCGTCTTATGCAGCCGTTTGGCGCAGGCTATGCGGCAAGCGACCATGTAGGCATCCAGCAGGGTAGTGCAAATACCTTTTTTAATGGGGCTCTAGTGGGCTGGATTTATACGCATGAGATAGGCCACCAGTTAGATATGAAGGGCGGTAAGGTTCCGGAGGTCACGAATAACGTGTGGGCGAACCATATTGCGGTGGATATTCAAAACGAGTACGACAGGGTGAATTACAAAAATATTTTTCTTAAGGTTGGTCGTTATGATAATGCAAACCTGGAGATTAAGGATGTCCATACCTTGGGTATGTGGTGGCAGCTTCAGCTTTTAGATGAAAACTACTGGCCGAATTATCAGAAGGCATATCGTCTTGGGATCGGTGAAAATTTGGGGCTGACAGATCGTCAGCGCATGGCGGTTGTATCTTCTTATGTATTAGGGATGGATGTGACGGAACACTTTGAGCGTTATCACTTCATTACACAGGATGAAAAGGTAGAGGCTGCACTCAAAGTCCTGGACATCCCGGCAGCACCGGAAAATATCAAACCTTGGTATCTATGGACGAAAGCTACGAAGGACCGTACAAGTGCTTTCACAAAAGATTATACACCGGAAATTCTCTCTGTAAACCGTAAAGAAGATCAGTTAACGGTAACTCTGTCTATTGATCAGGAAGCTCAAAATGCTTTGCTGGGCTATGAAGTGATGCAGGATGGAAAGGTGATTGGATTTACGAAGGACGCATCCTTTAGTACTTCTCTGTTTACAGATGATCAGGCGGAACATACTTACACAGCGAGGGCTTATGACCTTCGGATGAACCAGAGTGAAATCAGTGATCCCTATGTGATCAATCTGGATGCGCCGGTGATAAAAGTAACCGGAGGTACCCTGGCAGCACTCTACGAAGAGTTTGATCCGGCACAGGCCGTATCCGCTTATGACAGGGATGGCAAGGATATCTCCTCTGATGTACAGGTGATCACAAATGATGTAAATACATCTGTAAGAGGCACTTATTCCGTAACCTACCGTGTGACGGATGCATATGGGCTAATGAGCAGTATTACGGTACCGGTGAATGTAATCAGCCGGTTTGATTACCTCTCAGATCTCCAGGAGGAAAGCGCCAAGGTTGGGTACAGTACTCTTAAAAAGATCGGTCTGTAAATGGGGGCGCCATTACGCTTTTGAGCCATCAGACACCGGTGGTATTTGAAAAAGGCTTAGGGGCACACGCCAGTTCCTCTGTTGTTTATCAAGTTGAAGGAAAAGGCTACCACTATTTCGAGGCTTACATTGGAATCGATCAGGCTATGAAAAAAGCCAATCCAAATGCGATTTTCCGTGTATTTGTGGATGGGGAAAAACGTTATGACAGCGGTGTTGTAAAGGTCACGGATGATATGTTGTATGTCTTGATTGATATACAAGGCGCTAAACAGGTAGAGTTAGTGACGGACAGTAATGGATCGAATGGCTCCGATCACACGGAATGGGCGAATGCAAGATTTGCAGCCGATAGCAGCATACCAGTGATCCAGGCTGCGGATGTCAGCTTTACCAATCCGGCAGACGTAAATATAGAGGATATTGTTTCCGGTGTCACGGCCCAGGATATAGAGGACGGCGATCTGTCAGGTCAAGTGATTTACACTACAGATTATAAAGAAGGAAAAACAGGAAACTTCCAAATTACTTATCAGGTAACGGACAGTGATGGAAATACTGCAAGCCTGACGCAGAAATTGACTGTTGTCAACAGCTTTGTTTACGTCAGCGATACAGATTGGAAGAGCGCAAAGGTTGGTTGGGGAAGTATCCAAAAGGACCGGTCCTTAAACGGAAATCCTATTAAACTTCCAATGGAATCGGGGAACACAGACTTATGAAAAAGGGTTAGGTGTTCACGCGCATTCAAGTAATCTACAATTTAACCGGAAAGGATTTTTATTACTTTGAAAGCGAAGTAGGAGTGGATGCAACAGCTGGGAACAACAATTCTTCTGTTGTATTTCAGGTATATGTAGATGGTGTACTGAAAGCAGAAACACCGCTTATGCGCCGCAATACGCCGGCACAGTACATTTTTGTACCCCTCACCGGAGCAAAGCAGCTGAAATTAGTGGTCACTGCAGGCGGCAACGGAAATGGCAATGACCATGCTAATTGGGCAGATGCCAAGTTCCTGACAGCTGTGAATGAAGCGAAAAAGAGGAATTAAGTGCAGCGGTAGAAAATGCCTATTCCTTAAATGAAACAGACTATACGGAAGAAACCTGGGCAGAATTGTCCTCTGCTTTAGAGCAGGCAGAGGCGGTATTGGCGAATGCAGCCGCAAGCCAGGAGGAGAGTGATGCAGCACTGGAAAGACTGAATCAGGCTGCTGCAAACCTACAGTGGTTCGTAGACACTCAGGAGCTGGAAGAGATGTTGGAGTTCGCTAAAGCAGCGGCTGATATGCAATATGTAGATCCTGGGCTGAAACACGGAGACATCCGCCTGAAAAATCTTAAATATGCAATCAGTTTTGCAGAGAGCATCCTGGAAGAAGATAGTAAAACACAGGAAGATACAGACAATCATGTCAAATATCTTTTGTATTGTATAGAAGAGATTGGTCAGGTATATGAAACCGGACAATTACCGGTAAGCTTCCAGTAAAGGCCGGAGCTGCCGCTTTAACGATTCATAAATCGTGAAGCGGCAGCTTTTCACACGCTCACAGTAACTTGGTAGAAACTTAGAGAACAAAAAAAAAAAAGTACTTGCATTTTGTAATAAAATGAGTTATTATATTGAAGTCGGTTCGACACGAGGTTCGTTGGTCAAGCGGTTAAGACGCCGCCCTCTCACGGCGGAAACAGGGGTTCGATTCCCCTACGAACTGCTTTTTACCAGTTTTATATTTGACACATCTTCACACTCTTTGGACACTGGAAAGAGTTTGTGAAGAATTTTTTGTCCCAAAAAACGCAGTTGCGAAAAAATTGAAAAAATAAAAAAGTACTTGCATTTTTGGTAAAGATAGGTTATTATATCGAAGTCGGTTCGACATGAGGTTCGTTGGTCAAGGGTTAAGACGCCGCCCTCTCACGGCGGAAACAGGGTTCGATTCCCCCTACGAACTGTTAAATGGCAGGAAACAGCTGGTGAAGTTGGTTTCCTGCTTTTTTTGTTGTGCAGGCAATACAGATTGGTATTGCATTTTTTCAGCAGATGTTGTTATAATAGCCGTTAGGCATACAGAATATTAGTTCGAAAAGTGAGGAAGATGAAAAGATGGCGAAAAAGAGTACCACATATGATGCCAGCAGTATATCCGTCTTAGAGGGACTGGAGGCAGTCCGTAAAAGACCCGGAATGTATATTGGCAGCGTTTCAAGAAAGGGATTAAATCATTTAATTTATGAGATCGTGGACAATGCAGTGGATGAACATCTGGCAGGGTTCTGCGACCTGATAGAGGTTACCCTGGAAAGGGATGGATCGGCCACCATCAGTGACAATGGAAGGGGAATACCTGTGGGTATGCACGAAAAGGGTATGTCCGCGGAGCGCCTGGTGTTTACTACTCTGCATGCGGGAGGCAAGTTTGACGACTCTGTCTACAAGACCAGCGGCGGCCTGCATGGAGTGGGATCTTCTGTGGTAAATGCTCTTTCCACATATCTGGATATCAAGGTGAGCCGTGAAGGGGCCATTCACCATGACCGCTACGAGAGAGGTATTCCGGTGATTGAGCTTAAGAATGGACTGCTGCCGGTGATCGGGAAGACCAGAAAGACAGGTACCTGGATCAATTTTATGCCCGATCCGGAAATTTTTGAAAAGACCAGATTCTCCTCCACAGAGGTGAAGAGCCGCCTGCATGAAACCGCGTACTTAAACCCTAAGCTTCGAATCGTTTTTGAGGATAAACGAGGCGAGGAGACCGTGCATGTGGAATTTCATGAGCCGGACGGGATTATTGGTTTTGTCAAAGACCTGAATAAAAAAAAGGAGGCAGTCTGCGAACCAATCTATTTTCAGGGAGGACAGAGGGATCACAGTAGAGTGCGCTTTCCAATACGTGAATGAGTTCCATGAGAACGTGCTGGGCTTCTGCAACAACATTTACAACGCGGAGGGGGACCCATCTGACCGGATTTAAGGCCACCTTTACCACAGTGATGAATGCCTACGCTCGGGAACTGGGCATTTTAAAGGAAAAGGATGCTAATTTTACGGGCGCGGACATCCGAAACGGGCTTACAGCAGTGATTTCCATCAAACATCCCTCCCCAGATTCGAGGGGCAGACAAAGACAAAGCTGGACAACCAGGATGCGGCCAAAGCAGCCGGGAAGGTTACCGGTGAGGAAGTGGTGCGCTACTTTGACCGAAATCTGGAGACCCTGAAAATGTGCTGGGCTGCGCGGAGAAAGCGGCAAAGATCCGGCGGACGGAGGAGAAGGCCAAAACCAATATGCTTACACGCCAGAAATGCTCCTTTGACTCCAATGGAAAACTGGCCAACTGTGAGAGCAGAGATCCCTCGGTGTGTGAGATCTTTATTGTGGAGGGAGACTCAGCGGGAGGTTCAGCCAAGACCGCCAGGAACAGACATTTCCAGGCCATTCTGCCTATCCGGGGAAAGATCCTGAATGTGGAAAAGGCCAGCATTGACAAAGTGCTGGCCAACGCGGAGATCAAGACCATGATCAATGCGTTCGGCTGCGGCTTTTCCGAAGGCTACGGAAATGATTTCGATATCACGAAACTGCGGTATGAGAAGATTATCATCATGGCCGATGCGGATGTAGACGGAGACCATATCTGTACCCTTCTGCTGACGCTTTTTACCGGTTTATGCCGGACTTAATTTATGAGGGACATGTTTATATTGCAATGCCGCCCCTCTACAAGGCTATGCCCTCAAAGGGGAGGAGGAATACCCTCTATGATGACAAAGCCCTGGAAAGATACAGGAGAAAGCATAAGGGGCCTTTTACCCTGCAGCGGTATAAAGGTCTCGGTGAGATGGACGCCCAGCAGTTGTGGGAGACCACGCTTGACCCGGAGACCAGAATGTTAAAGAGGGTGGAGATCGAGGATGCCAGGATGGCATCGGATGTGACAGAGATGCTCATGGGGACAGAGGTACCGCCCCGAAAAGCCTTTATCTACGAACATGCCCATGATGCGGAATTGGATGTATAAGGAGCTACAACGATGGAAAATAGACAGGAAAATATCATTCGGACAGAGTATTCCGATGTCATGCAGAAATCTTACATTGACTATGCCATGAGCGTAATCATTTCCAGGGCACTGCCGGATGTGAGGGATGGATTAAAGCCGGTACAGAGGCGCACACTCTATGACATGTACGAGCTGGGCATCCGCTATGACAGGCCTTATCGGAAGTGCGCCCGTATCGTGGGTGATACCATGGGTAAATACCACCCCATGGGGACAGCTCCATCTACGAGGCGCTGGTCGTTATGGCACAGGACTTTAAAAAGGGAATGCCTTTGGTGGATGGACACGGAAATTTTGGCTCCATCGAGGGAGACGGCGCGGCGGCAATGCGTTACACGGAGGCTAGGCTGCACAAAATTACCCAGGAGGCATATCTCGGTGACCTGGACAAAAATGTAGTGGATTTTATCCCCAACTTTGATGAGACAGAGAAGGAGCCGGAGGTGCTTCCGGTGCGCGTCCCAAATCTTCTGGTGAACGGGGCCGAGGGAATTGCTGTTGGTATGGTGACCAGTATTCCTCCCCACAATCTGGGGAAGTGGTGGACGCTGTCACAGCGCTGATCAAGAATAATAAGCTTACCAATGAGGAGCTGATGGAGTTCATTCAGGGCCGGATTTTCCGACAGGGGGATTGTGGTCAACAAAGATGAGCTGCCCCAGATTTACTGCACAGGAGCGGAAAGATCAAGGTTCGCGGTAAGGTAGAGGTAGAGCAGGTCAAAGGGGGCAAGGAGAGGATCGTGATCACTGAGATCCCCTATACTATGATGGGCGCCAACATCGGTAAGTTCTTAAATGATGTGGCCGGTCTGGTGGAAACCAAAAAGGCTGCTGACATTGTGGATATCTCAAACCAGTCCTCCAAGGATGGCATCCGTATTGTGCTGGAACTGAAAAGAATGCGGACGCCCAGAATATCATAAATATGCTTTACAAAAAGACGAGGCTGGAGGACACCTTCAGCGTCAATATGCTGGCAGTGACCAACGGACGTCCTGAGACACTGGGTCTGCGCTCCATACTGGAGCACCACATAGATTTTCAGTTTGAGCTGAATACCAGGAAGTACAAAACGCTCCTGGCGAAGGAACTTCAGAAAAAGGAGATCCAGGAGGGGCTGATTAAGGCATGCGATGTGATTGACCTGATTATTGAGATTTTGCGGGGCAGCAAGAATCAGAAGCAGGTAAAGGAGTGCCTGGTAAACGGAGTCACCGAGGGGATTCAGTTTAAATCACAGGTCTCAGAAAAAATGCCGCACAGCTCTGTTTCACGGAGGCCCAGGCAACGGCTATTCTGGAGATGCGTCTTTACCGGCTCATAGGGCTGGAGATTGAGGCGCTGCAGAAGGAACATGAGGCGACTTTGAAAACATTGCCAGGTATGAGGATATTCTGAATAATTACCGCTCTATGGCCAAGGTGATTATCAAAGAGCTGGCCGCCATCAAAAAAGAGTACGCCAGACCCCGAAGAACCGGAGTTGAGAACGCTCAGGCAGTCGTATTTGAGGAGAAGAAAGTGGAGGAGATGGAGGTGGTCTTCCTCATGGACCGCTTTGGCTACTCCAGGACAGTGGATATGTCGGTGTATGAGAGAAATAAAGAGGCAGCGGACGCGGAGAATAAGTATGTGATCACATGTATGAATACGGATAAAATTTGTATTTTCACAGATTCCGGAAAACAGCATCTGATTAAGGTGATGGATGTACCTTACGGAAAATTTCGGGACAAAGGGACACCTGTGGATAACCTGTGTAATTATGACAGTACCCAGGAGGAGCTTATTTTGGCGGAAAGCCTGCAGAAGGTGAAGTTTGCCACCCTGTTATTCGGTACCGCCCAGGGAATGCTCAAGCAGGTGGATGGCGGTGAGTTTGATGTGGCAAAAGGCACCATTGCAGCCACCAAGCTGCAGGAGGGGGGACAAGGTGGTTACGGTAGCCTGCCTGGGGCAGACCCAGCAGATTGTGCTACAGACAAAGCAGGGATACTTTTCTGCGCTTTGCTCTTGAGGAGGTGCCTCAGAAGAAAAAGGGCGCTGTGGGCGTGCAAGTGGGGGAATCCGCCTCTCCCGGGAGATCAGGTGGAAGACGTCTACTGTCTGGATGCCCAGTCAGATGTCACAGCGGCATATGGGGAAAAAGGAAGTGCATTTGAACCGTCTGCGGATTGGAAAGCGGGATACCAAGGGCGCCAAGACAAGAGCTTAAAATAACTATTTATTCAGGTCTGTTACTTGCGTTACCACCCGGACGTCACCCGGGCGACTGCTCTCCGGAACATAGAGGAACCTAGAATTTTACCTCAAAGTTTGTTAGAAAATCGCTTGGGCAGCACCATCTTCCGGCTACGGGAAACAGCTTCCTCCGGCGCAGGGCTATGCTTCGTGGACAATTGGCGTGCGTTTTTAATGTAGATGAAATCCTCTGCCTACGGAAACTTAGGAACGAAGGTTCTCTGAGTTCCTTAGTTGTAGTTGGCAGATAGTTCATCGAAATGTTGCACGCGTCCACGAAGCATAGCCCTGCGCCGGAGGAAGCGTCTCCCTCAGCCTATAACGAACCTAACACGTCTGAACTATTACTGCTGCGCAGACCGTGAACAGTAAGAGGAGAAAAAAGCTTGCATTTCCAAAAGGAGAGTGCTATACTTGTTTAGATGATAATATGTTACTAGAGTATGAGTGGGCGAAAGTCCACTCATATTTTTCGTAATAGCAGGAACAAAGAGAAAGGTGGTAAGGATGTCAAAAAAAGAGAGACGTATGAGCAGAGGACGGAACAGCTGCTGCTCCCTCTGGTGGATGCGCAAGGCTTTGAACTGGTAGATGTGGAGTATGTCAAGGAAGGCGGGAACTGGTATTTGAGAGCCTATATTGACAAACCGGGAGGAATCGCAGTGGATGACTGCGAAGTGATCAGCAGAGCTTTAAGTGAACGGCTGGATGAGGAGGACTTCATTGAGGAGGCCTACATTCTGGAGGTAAGCTCCCCCGGGCTTGGAAGGCCATTGAAGAAGGAGAAGGATTTTGCGCGAAGCATTGGACAGGAGGTGGAGGTGCGGACTTACCGCGCCATTGACCGGCAGAAAGAGTTTACCGGTATTCTGTGCGTTTATGATAAGGACAGCATTACCATCGAGACAGAGAACGAAGAGAGAATGGAGTTTGCCAGAGGAGATATTGCGCTTGTCAGACTGGCATTTGATTTTAAGGAGGAAAAGTAAGGTCATGAACAATGAGTTGTTAGAAGCGTTAACTATTCTGGAGAAAGAGAAAGATATCAGTAAGGATACCCTTCTGGAAGCAATTGAACAGTCTCTGATCCAGGCGTGCAAAAATCACTTCGGAAAAGCAGAAAACGTAAAGGTATATATCAACCCTCAGACCTGTGAGTTCAATGTACATGCGGAGAAAACCGTAGTGGAGAAGGTGGAGGATGAGGTGACGGAGATCAGTCTCACCAACGCAAAGCTGATGGATTCCAAGTACGAGCTGGGCGATATCGTGAATGTGGAGATTAAGTCCAAGGAGTTTGGAAGGATTGCCACACAGAATGCCAAGAATGTGATACTCAGAAAATTCGCGAGGAAGAGAGAAAAGTCCTGTATAATCAGTATTACAGCAAGGAAAAAGACGTAGTTACCGGTATTGTGCAGAGATATCTTGGAAAGAATGTAAGTATTAACCTGGGCAAGGTAGATGCCATTTTAAATGAAAACGAGATGGTTAAAGGCGAAATTTTCCGTCCCACAGAGCGTATCAAGGTATATGTGTTGGAGGTAAAGGATACACCCAAGGGACCAAAAGGTACTTGTATCCAGGACACACCCGGAGCTGGTGAAGCGTCTGTTTGAATCCGAGGTGACGGAGGTTCGCGACGGAACAGTGGAGATCAAAAGTATTGCCAGGGAGGCGGGCAGCAGGACTAAGATCGCAGTCTGGTCTAACAATCCGGACGTGGACCCTGTGGGTGCCTGCGTTGGATTGAACGGTGCCAGGGTCAATACCATTGTGGAGGAACTGCGCGGCGAGAAGATTGATATTATCAATTGGAGCGAAAATCCGGCCATCCTCATTGAGAATGCTTTAAGTCCTGCAAAGGTGATCTCTGTCATCGCGGATGATGATGAGAAGACGGCAAAGGTTGTGGTTCCGGACTATCAGCTTTCACTGGCCATCGGCAAGGAAGGACAAAATGCCAGACTGGCTGCAAGGCTGACAGGATTTAAGATTGACATTAAGAGTGAAACCCAGGCAAGGGAATCCGGAGAGTTTGATGACTTCTTTATGGTAGAAGACTATGAGGATGACTATGAGGAGGACTACGGTGAAGAGTATGGCGAGACAGTAGACGCCGTGGAGTACGCACCGGAGGACATGAATCAGGTGGAGGCTTATCCGGAAGAGGAAATTTTTGATATTTCGGATGACGGCAGTCAGGAGTGATTTCATGAGTCAGATCAGAAAGGCGCCCATGCGCAAATGCACTGGGTGTCAGGAAATGAAGAATAAAAAGAGATGATCCGCGTACTGAGAACCACAGAGGGCAGGATTGTCCTGGATACAACAGGAAAGAAAAACAGCAGAGGTGCATACATTTGCCTCTCCGGAGAATGTCTGGAGAAGGCGATCAAAAACAAAGGCTTGGAGCGCTCACTGAAGGTAAGCATTCCACAGACTGTATATGACAGCTTGAAAAGGGAGATAGATGGGATTGAATCAAAATAAAGCTTTATCCCTGATTGGGATCGCTACCAAGGCGGGGGAAAACCGTCAGCAGTGAATTCTCCACAGAAAAGGCAGTGAGATCCGGTCAGGCGGCAGTAGTGGTAGTTTCAGAGGAAGCCTCCGACAACACCAAAAAGTTTCAGAATATGTGTACGTACTATAAAGTGCCTGTATATTTTTACGGGACAAAAGTCCAGTTGGGAGCAGCCATGGGAAAAGAGTCCGGGCTTCTCTGGCTGTCGTAGACAGCGGGCTGGGATCTGCCCTGGAAAAGCAACTGAGCAACGGGATAGAACGGAGGTAGGCAGTATGTCAAAAGTTAGAGTGCATGAATTAGCAAAAGAGTTGGGAAGGCAGAACAAAGAACTTCTGAATTTTTTAGCAGAGAAGGGAATAGAGGTAAAAAGTCATATGAGCTCCATCGAAAATGAGCAGATAGAAATGGTAAAGAAAGCGTTTGGCAAAGGCAGTGAGGCGCCGTCAGCAGAGGGAACACCAAGGCTGAAAAAAGTCAGAGGAGCAAAAGGCTCCTGTTAAAAAGAAAAACATATCACAGGTATTTCATCCCCAGAACAGCCGCACAGGGATGGCAAGACCGAAACAGAGGGCAGGCGCCAGACCGCAGGGACAGGGCACCAAAGTGCAGCAGGGCGTAAAACCCCAGGAAGGCAGATCGCAGCAGAGTGTGAAGCCGCAGGAGAGCAGACCGCAGCAGACGGTGAGTGCTCAGGAAGTAACTGCAGGCGCAAGGCCCCAGAGTCAGCAGGAAACCATACAAACCGCTCCTCAGGGTCAGACAGCCCTTTCGGGCCAGGCCGGGGTGCAGAGCCAGGTGCAGGCAGGGCAAAGCAGACCGCAGAGTGAAAGTCAGCAGGGTAATACCCAGAACAGACCCTACACCCAGAGTCAGCAGAATGGTTCACAAAACCGTCAGCAGGGCGGAAGGCCACAGTCAGGTCAGGGAAACCGCTACCAGGGCCAGCAGGAAACCGCAGCCAGCAGGGCAGCCGCTACCAGGGCCAGCAGGGCGACCGGGTCAGCAGGGGAACCGCTATCAGGGCCAGCAGGGCGACCGGAACCAGCAGGGGAACCGCTATCAGGGCCAGCAGGGCGACCGGAACCAGCAGGGGAACCGCTACCAGGGCCAGCAGGGCGACCGGAACCAGCAGGGGAACCGCTACCAGGGCCAGCAGGGTGACCGGAACCAGCAGGGGAACCGCTATCAGGGCCAACAGGGCGACCGGAACCAACAGGGGAACCGCTACCAGGGCCAGCAGGGCGACCGGAACCAGCAGGGGAACCGTTATCAGGGTCAGCAGGGCAGCAGACCCCAGGGCCAGGGGGCAGATACCAGGGCCAGCAGGGCGGAAGGCCTCAGGGACAGGGCGGAAGATATCAGGGCCAGCAGGGTAACAGACCCCAGGGCCAGAGAACGCCCGCAATTCCGCAGGCTCTATTGAGTCTAAGCCGCTGACAAAAGAGTCACGGACCAGAAATGACAGAGGCAGGAACGAAAAAACCGGTGGAGATAAGTTTGACAAATTTGAGAAGAACACAAACCGTCCGAACCAGGGCAGACGTCCCAACCAGAAGAATAATAATACAAGGAACGGAAAAGAATAATGTAAAGCCCCGGTAAAACAGGCTCCTGTGGAAGAAGGAAGATGAGATCAAGACCATCATTCTGCCGGAGACCATGACCATCCGTGAACTGGCGGATAAGATGAAGATTCAGGCAGCTGCTATCGTAAAGAAGCTGTTCCTTCAGGGCATAATGGTAACAGTGAACCATGAGATAGACTACGAAAAGGCTGAGGAGATTGCTCTGGAGTTTAACTGCATCGCAGAACCGGAAGTGAAAGTGGATGTGATTGAGGAGCTGCTCAAGGAAGAAGAGGAAGATACCTCCAGGATGGTTCCAAGACCCCCGGTTGTTTGCGTCATGGGTCATGTCGACCACGGTAAGACATCGCTTCTGGATGCAATACGAAACACACACGTAATTGCCAAAGAGGCAGGAGGAATCACACAGCACATCGGCGCTTATGTGGTGGAAATTGATGGCCAGAAGATTACCTTCCTGGACACTCCGGGACATGAGGCGTTTACCGCAATGCGTATGCGCGGCGCCAATTCAACGGATATCGCAGTGCTGGTAGTTGCAGCGGATGACGGCGTGATGCCCCAGACCGTTGAGGCTATCAACCATGCCAAGGCGGCAGGAACAGAGATCATTGTTGCTATTAACAAGATCGATAAACCAAGTGCCAATATTGAGCGTGTAAAACAGGAGCTTTCCGAATATGAACTGATCCCTGAGGACTGGGGCGGAAGCACCATCTTCGTACCGGTTTCCGCTCATACCCATGAGGGAATTGACCAGCTTCTGGAAATGATTCTCCTCACTGCTGAGGTGGGTGAGCTGAAGGCGAATCCGGAAAGAAACGCCAGAGGTCTTGTGATCGAGGCAGAGTTGGATCGAGGTAAGGGAGCAGTTGCCACCGTGCTGGTACAGAAAGGTACCCTGCATGTGGGTGACTCCATTGCAGCCGGCGCCTGCTACGGCAAGGTGCGCGCCATGATGGATGACAAGGGCAGACGCGTAAAAGAGGCAGGTCCTTCTACTCCTGTGGAGATTCTGGGACTCTCAGATGTTCCCAATGCAGGAGAGATCTTTGTGATGACAGACAATGACAAAGAGGCGAGAAGCTTTGCTGAGACATTTATCAGCCAGGGCAGAGAAGCTTCTGGAGGAGACAAAGGCGAAGATGTCTCTGGATGACCTGTTTACACAGATTCAGGCAGGTAATCTGAAAGAGCTGGGCATTATTGTCAAAGCAGATGTACAGGGATCTGTGGAGGCAGTTAAGCAGAGCCTGATAAAACTTTCCAACGAGGAAGTGGTTGTAAAGATTATCCACGGAGGTGTTGGTGCTATCAATGAGTCGGACGTAAGTTTGGCAAGCGCTTCCAACGCGATCATCATCGGCTTTAACGTGCGTCCGGATGCGACAGCTAAAGGCAACGGCAGAGCGGGAAGGGGTAGATCTGCGCCTGTACAGGGTGATCTACGATGCCATCGCGGATGTGGAAGCTGCCATGAAGGGTATGCTTGACCCTGTTTATGAGGAGAAAGTCATCGGCCATGCAGAAGTGCGCCAGACCTTTAAGGCTTCCGGTGTGGGTACTATTGCCGGATCTTATGTATTGACGGAATCTTCCAGAGAAACTGTTCTGTCCGCATCACCAGAGAGGGAACCCAGATCTTCGAGGGCGCCTTGGCATCCTTAAAGCGTTTCAAAGACGATGTGAAAGAAGTAAAATCAGGCTATGAATGCGGTCTGGTATTTGAAAATTCAATGATGTGCAGGAACTGGACCAGGTGGAGGCATATATCATGGTGGAGGTTCCTCGCTAGAGAGTAGGTTGGCTAAAATGAGAAAGAACAGCATTAAAAATACACGTGTTAACGGTGAGGTGCAGAGGGAACTGAGCAATATTATCCGCTCAGAGATTAAAGATCCGCGTATCAATCCCATGACCTCTGTGGTTGCGGTAGAAGTGGCGCCGGATCTGAAGTCCTGCAAAGCGTATATCAGCGTTTTAGGGGATGAGAAATCCCAGCAGGATACCCTGGCGGGACTTCGTAGCGCGGAGGGATATATCCGCAGACAGCTGGCACACACCATTAACCTCAGAAACACCCCGGAGGTCCGTTTTGTACTGGATCAGTCCATTGAGTACGGTGTCAATATGTCAAAATTAATCGATGATGTAAATCGCAATGTAAAGGATGATGAGAATGATTAATTTAACATCAGAACTGAGCAGTGTAAAAGCGTGGCAATCGCCGGCCATATCAGACCGGACGGCGATTGCGTGGGCTCCTGCATGGGGCTCTATCTTTACATAAAAGAAAACTTTCCCCAATTGGAAACAGCAGTGTATCTGGAAGAGTTTCCACAGAGCTTTTGTTTTATCCAGAGAACGGATGAGGTGAAACACAGCTTTGAGGAGGATAAGAAGTACGATTTGTTCATTGCCCTGGACTCAGGTGACAGGGGAAGACTGGGGAGAGCAGTTAAATATTTGGATACGGCGAGAAGGAGTATCTGCGTTGACCACCATGTGAGCAATGTGGGATATGCCCAGGAGAACTATATTGTGCCCACAGCAAGCTCTACTTCAGAGCTGGTTTACGGCATTCTGCCCCCAGAGAAGGTGACAATGGAGATTGCGGAGGCACTGTACATGGGGATTGCCCATGATACGGGAGTCTTCCAGTACTCCTGTACTTCACCGGAGACCATGCGGATTGCAGGGAAACTGATGAAGACAGGTATCCATTTTTTCAGAGATTGTGGACAGCACCTTTTACCAGAAGACCTATGTACAGAATCAGATTCTGGGCAGAGCACTTTTGGAGAGCCTTATGGTTTTGGATGGCAAATGTATCATCAGTGCCGTTAAACAGAAGGAGATGGATTTTTACGGTGTGGGTCCCATGGATCTGGAGGGGATTGTCAGCCAGCTGCGGAACACAAAGGGAGTCGAGGTTGCTATTTTCATGTACGAGTCTAAGGTTCAGGAGTTTAAGGTCAGTATGCGCTCCAATGCCGGGGTGGATGTGAGCAAAATTGCCTCCTACTTTGGCGGAGGCGGCCATACAAGGGCGGCCGGATGTACTATGCAGGGCTCCTTTTACGATGTTGTAAATAACCTGACCCGCCATATAGAGAAACAGATAATACAGCTGGATGAGAGAGCGTAATATCTGGTGAATTGCAAGGAGAATGTACAGTGATTCACGGAATTTTAAATGTATACAAGGAAAAAGGGCTACACCTCTCACGATGTGGTAGCCAGGCTCCGCAGAATTACGGGGCAGAAGAAAATTGGCCATACAGGCACCCCTGGACCCGGATGCGGAGGGGGTGCTTCCGGTATGTCTGGGAAAGGCCACAAAAGGTCTGCGATCTTCTGGCAGATAAGGATAAGACCTATCAGGCTATCCTGCTGCTCGGAAGAACCACTGACACACAGGACACTTCAGGAGAGACGCTTACGGAATCCCCGGTAGAGTGCTCCATCAAGGAAATTTATGAAACAATCCAGTCTTTCAGAGGTCCATACGACCAGGTGCCTCCCATGTACTCAGCGCTGAAAGTGAATGGAAAAAAAGCTGTATGAGCTGGCCAGAGGGGAAGACCGTGGAGAGAAAGGCCAGGAGGGTGGAGATAGAGGAGATCAAGATTCATCAGATCCTTCTGCCCCGGGTTTCCATGACCGTAACCTGCTCAAGGGGACTTATATCCGGACGCTCTGTCACGATATCGGACAGAAGCTGGGCTGCGGAGGCTGTATGGAGGAGTTGCTGCGCACAAGAGTCGGAAGATTTCCTCTGGAGGACAGCCTGAAATTGGCTGAGATAGAGATTCTGATGGGTTTGGGACAGCTGCAGGAGCATCTCATTGCAGTAGACAGCCTTTTTTCAGAATACCCGGCAGTGACCGTAAAAGGAGGAGTTTCAGAAACTTCTGGATAACGGGAACTCTTTCTATACCCGTCAGACTGCAAAAAAAGAAGGAGCTGCCGGAAAGTGGTTATGTGAGAGTGTATGATTCCCATGGAAATTTTTACGCTGTTTATGATTACGCTAAAAAGAGAATAGGTTTAAACCCGTTAAGATTTTTTATGCAAAAGAGTAGAACACAGGCAGGAGGCAGGTATGGAGTACATGCAGGGACCAGGTGGGTTCTATGTGGAAGAAAGACACAGCCGTTACTCTGGGTAAATTTAATGGTCTGCACAGGGGACATCAGAAGCTGGTGAAGCGTATATTGGAATTGGAGAGGAGAGATTTGAGAAGTGTGATCTTTACTCTGAACAGTATGGAGCAGGGGCAGCTGCTGACCGATGAGGAGCGCAGGAAAATGGCGGGAATGCATGGGAGTGTCTTATCTGATCGACTGTCCTCTGACACCCGAGATCACAGGGATGGAGCCGGAGGAGTTTGTTGCGGATGTGCTGGCCAGACGACTGCACGCCAGATACCTTGTGGTGGGGACAGACTTCCGGTTTGGACACAACAGAAAAGGCGATTACCGTCTGCTTGGGGAACTCCAGCAAAAGTACGGATTCCGAGTGGAAGTGGTCTCCAAGGAACAGTACCAGGGACGTGATGTAAGCAGTACCTATATCAGGGAAGAGCTGGCTGCAGGCCATGGAGAAGGTGAATGAGCTTCTGGGCTATCCTTTTTGGTATCCGGGGAGGTGCTTCACGGTAGGGTGCCCGGACGTCGGCTGGGATTGCCGACAATCAATCTGACGGCCACTACCCGTAAACTTCTGCCCCCAGATGGGCTCTATGCATCAAGAACAATGGTGGGCAGAGAGTGTTTTTGCGGCATCACGAATATAAAGACAGGATGGGGAAAAGAAAAAAGCTTCCGGGGAGTGGAAACCTACCTGTTTGACTTTTGAGAGAGAGTTGTACAGGGAAAACATTGAGGTACAGTTTTGTACCTTTATGCGTCCGGAGATAGAGTTTGATTCCCCGGAGGCACAGAGGATGCAGATGTACCGGGATATTGCTTACGGAAAAGGAGTATTTTCGTGAATAGTTTTCTTTGGACATTCAGCTGGTTGTTTATGATTGCAGGTGTTCTTCTGATCATCGCGGGATTGGTCAGCCAGGCTTACCAGCAGGATAAGGAACGGTATAAGGGAAGGGCTACCGCTACTGTAGTGGAGATTGTTGCAGATATGCCGGATGATGAAGGTTTGGCTATGGGCATCCATGACTACTATTATCCTGTGTTTGCATACTATGCGGGAGGACGCCTTTTCAAAGTGCGTTACCCGGGAGGCGGGAATCCATGTCCCTTCTCCATGAATCAGGAGATTGATATACAGTACAATACAGAAAATCCATCCCTGTTTAAGATACAGGAGAAGACGCAGTTCAATAAACTGTCGAATTTTCTCTATCGGCTGGGGCTTCTGTGCTGTATTGGAGGAGGCGTTTTATTTGTACTGTTTGCCATGAGAATATTCTCAAACAGAGGTTGACTGAACAAGTATCCTATGCTATACTGAACGAGTGTGAAAACAGCCGGTATTCAGAGCTTCGGAGTCTCCGACCAGGTTCTTAGTATTTGGCGTTTACCAGAAAAAAGGAGGAAGTAAAATGATTTCCAAAGAGAAGAAAACAGCAATCATCAAAGAGTATGCAAGAACCGAAGGCGACACAGGTTCACCGGAAGTTCAGGTTGCAGTCCTGACAGCAAGAATCCAGGAGCTGACCGAGCACTTAAAAGAGCACCCGAAGGATCATCATTCCAGAAGAGGTCTTCTGCAGATGGTTGGTCAGAGACGTGGTCTTTTGGCATACTTTAAAGAAAAACAGATCTGGAAGGTTACCGTGCATTAATTGAAAAATTAGGAATCAGAAAATAATTCGACGATTCAGAGATGAGAGTAAAGGGACGGAGAGTATCCGTCCCTTTAAAAATGTATGTTCAGGTACATGCATGTAACCCGTAAACCAAGATGCAGCTGAGATAAGCCGAGACCACTGAAAAGGGGACATGAGCCCAGTCAGGTCTGTTTTTCAGTTGTTTCGGAAATCACTGCATACCAAAACAAATTTAAAGGAGAATTGCCATGTATAAAAGTTTTTCTATGGAATTAGCCGGGAGAACTCTGACCGTGGATGTGGGAAGAGTTGCCATGCCCAGGCAAACGGTGCAGTTTTAATGCACTATGGAGACACTACTGTTCTGTGTACAGCCACAGCTTCAGAGAAGCCCAGGAGGGAATTGATTTCTTCCCACTGAGTGTTGAATACAATGAGAGACTGTACTCTGTCGGAACGATCCCGGGAGGATTTAACAAGCGTGAGGGCAAGGCATCTGAAAATGCTATCCTTACATGCCGTGTAATCGACCGTCCGATGAGACCACTGTTTCCAAAGGATTACCGTAACGATGTAACACTGGAGAATCTGGTTCTCTCAGTGGACCAGGACTGCAGACCCAGAGCTGGCAGCCATGCTGGGTGCAGCCATTGCTACCACTATCTCCGATATTCCCTTTGACGGCCCCTGTGCAACCACTCAGGTGGGAATGGTAGACGGAGAGTTTATTTAACCCCACTGCTGCCCAGAAGGAAGCTTCCGACATGCAGCTGACCGTAGCTTCCACCCGTGAAAAGGTTATCATGATCGAGGCTGGCGCCAACGAGGTGCCTGAGGCAAAAGATGATCGAAGCTATCTTTGCAGCCCATGAGGTGAATCAGGAGCTGATCAAATTTATTGACACGATTGTGGCAGAGTGCGGCAAAGAAAACACACATACACCAGCTGTGCGGTACCGGAAGAGCTGTTTGCGGCAATCAAAGAGATCATTACGCCGGAGATGATGGAAGAAGCTGTATTTACGGATGATAAGCAGACCAGAGAGGAAATATCCGTGAGATTACAGACAAACTGACAGAGGCTTTTGCTGAGAAGGAAGAGTGGCTGGAAGTTCTGGATGAAGGCCATCTACCAGTATCAGAAGAAAACAGTCCGCAAGATGATCTTGAAAGACCACAAACGTCCGGACGGACGCGCCATAACTCAGATCAGACCTCTGGCAGCAGAGATAGACCTGATTCCGCGTGTACACGGCTCCGCTATGTTTACAAGAGGACAGACACAGATCTGTACCATCACCACCCTGGCTCCGCTCTCAGACGCGCAGAGACTGGACGGGCTGGATGAGGCAGAGACTTCCAAGAGATATATGCACCACTACAATTTCCCCAGTTACTCGGTAGGAGAGACAAGACCCTCCAGAGGACCCGGGCGCCGGGAGATCGGCCACGGGGCATTGGCTGAGAGGGCGCTGGTTCCGGTACTTCCGACCGAGGAAGAGTTCCCGTATGCAATCCGTACTGTGTCCGAGACCTTTGAATCCAACGGCTCCACCTCACAGGCCAGCATCTGTGCGTCCACCATGTCCCTGATGGCAGCAGGTGTGCCCATCAAGCGTCCGGTCGCAGGTATCTCCTGCGGTCTGGTAACTGGCGAGACAGACGATGACTACCTGGTACTCACGGACATCCAGGGCCTGGAAGACTTTTTTTTCGGTGATATGGACTTTAAGGTTGCTGGTACGGATAAGGGTATCACAGCCATTCAGATGGACATCAAGATCCACGGTCTGACCAGACCGATCATTGAGGAGGCCATTGCCAAGACAAAAGAGGCCAGAACATTTATCCTGCATGAGACAATGGAAAAAGCCATTGCCGAGCCCAGACCTGAGGTTGGGCAGTATGCACCGAAGATCATCCAGATGCAGATCGACCCGCAGAAGATCGGTGAAGTTGTCGGCCAGAGAGGAAAGACCATCAACGCCATCATCGATGAGACCGGCGTAAAGATCGACATCACAGACGACGGTGCAGTTTCCATCTGTGGAACCGACAAAGAGGCCATGGACAAGGCATCTGAGATGATCCGCATCATTGTCACAGATTTTGAGGCTGGACAGATCTTTGTAGGAAAGGTGATCAGCATCAAAGAGTTTGGCGCATTCCTTGAGTTTGCACCAGGGAAAGAAGGCATGGTGCACATCTCAAAGATTGCGAAAGAGCGCATCAACCACGTGGAGGATGTACTGACACTTGGCGATATGGTCAAGGTAGTATGCCTGGGCAAGGACAAGATGGGAAGGATCAGCTTCAGCATCAAGGATGTGCCGAAGGCAGAAGGAAAGGCGTAACAGTAACTGGGGCAGCTCGGCTAAATTGTTGCGGAAAGACAAACTAAATTTAAATGTAATGTTAGCAACCCATCTTGACTTTTCGAGGTGGGTTGTTTTTTCGGAATTTTTAACTTATAGAACAAAGGATCTTTTGACATGACATCACAGCATAAATACATGTAAAATAGGGATACTTATCTTATGGTAACTATTTCTGCCTTTGCGATAAAAAAAGCATGCAGAGGCGTTTTCAAAGTAATTAAAAAGGAGCTGAATAAAGCAATGATAGAAGAGGATACAATCAAATTGCTGCGCGAGTGTGATGCTGGTATCAAAATGGGAATCTCGTCCATTGATGACGTTTTGGACTATGTCTCAGACAATACGTTTAAACAATATCTCATTGACTGCAGAGAAAAATGAAAAATGCAGAAGGAGATACAATCCCTGCTGATGGATTATCATGATGAGGGAAAGGACCCGAATCAATGGCGAAGAGTATGTCATGGATGAAAACAAATGTGAAACTGGTCATCAATGAGTCGGATAAGACCATCGCGGACTTGATAACCGATGGTTGTAATATGGGAGTAAAGTCCCTGAATCGGTATTTGAACCAGTATAGGGCAGCGGACGAGAAGTCCAAGGATATTGCGAAAAGATTGATAAAGCTGGAAGAGGATCTAGTTAAGAATATCTGTCAGTTTTTGTAACAAGTCCAGCAGATTACAGAGCGGCTCAGATGAATAGCATCAGCAAAGATGAAGAGCCGCTCACAGAAATCTGAGAAAATAACAGCGTGCTGATAACATGGAAATTTAGCATCGATAATCAAATCTACTTATGAAACTCGTAAAGTCCGTCTAAATTACGTTCAAATTGATAGTTGTATAATCCATAATTAACGAAAAGGCTATAATAACCATTTTCAATTTGGGCAAATTATTTTCACGTTTTCACGTTTAAATATTATATATCCACAAGAGATAGATAAGATAAAAATAAAAGCTAATATGAATGGTTTTTACTGATTATTATTTGTTTTTTCGTTAATAGTTTTTTTAAAACTGATAGTATCATTATAGTTGTTATTGATGAGATAAGTATCATTAGTATAATAAATAGTAGCCATACAAATACAATAAATATATCCATTTCTAATTCCATATCTCATGTTTAACGGTCAGTTTCTCCTATGTTATATAAAAATACCAATCGGCTGTATTGTGAGGGGAGTGGTTATTACATTGATCAAAAATGCTTTCTGTGTGCCAGTTTTTTTCTTCGGGTAGCGCAAACTTTAAAGTAACTTCATGTTATGAGTGCATACACTCTATCACATGCTTCTATATGGATAATTGTATCAATTTGCAAGCGCAGCGTCAGCCCTAATTAAGTGAATCCACCATTTTTTGGATTTGAGTAAAGTTCATGGCTCTAAAATCAGCAGTACATAAAATTATAAATGGTATAATCAAAAAAAAAATATGGTAACATAAATATATAAAGCCTGTCACAGACAAGGATTGTAATAAGGCGCAGGGAACAGAAATATGTTGCTAAAAACAACAGAAAAAATGATAAAAGGAGAATGGTGAGTATGAAGATTAAAACAAATTACTGAAACAGATTGCAATTGGCATCATGTCGTCTGCGCTTGTGTTCTCAGCAGTTCCGCAGATGCCGGTACAAAACAATGTATCTGCTGTGGAGGCCGCAGCAAAAGTAAAGCTCAATACTAAAAAAGTGTATTTGCGCGTAGGTTCCAGCAAGAGGCTTGTTCTCAAAAATGCCAAGGGAAAGATAACATGGAAATCAAATAAAAAATCGGTAGCTACGGTATCCAAAAAGGGTTAGTCAGAGCTAAGAAAAAAGGCAGAGCGGTAATTTCAGCAGTCTATAATGGGCGCAAGTATAAGTGTGATATTGTGGTGCGAAATAAAAGGGCAGCGACTCCAGTTCAACAGGCAGCGGCACTGGTAACGGGGGGCGGATCAGGAAGCGGTGTTGTATACTGGACCCCAGGAGGCAGTGTCATCATGTGTCCAGGAGTTGTCCTACGCTGTCCAGGTCAAGTGTAGTATTCAGCGGGAGCATTGCAAGCAGTGGAAAAGGTAGAGCGTGTAAGGTTTGTTCATGATGGGGAGGAATTGTGATGAAAAAATGTTTAAAATATTTTGGATAATAATAAGTGCGGTGATTATATTTAGTTTACCAGTCCAGTCTCAGGCTATGAGTAAAACAAATAAAAAAGCTCATGCCGCTTTTCAAAAGCAACTGAAAAAGATAAGCGTACTTTTTGTGATAATATTAAGACGAAACTTAAATACGCTTACAGGGATGTTGATGGAGACAAGGTTGATGAATTAATTATTTATCCTGGATATGGATATTGCTCCCAGGTTATTTATGATTACCGGAGAGGTAAAGTGAAAATGTATGCGGAGTAGGGCATGGTACGTTTACAAAATACTATCCCAAAAAGAAAGTTATTTCTGTAAAAAATTCTGGCCATATGGGAGTTTTAAGAGATTGCTATTATAAGTGGAAAAATGGAACCTACAAACTTGCAGCATTAGCACTGAAAGATTATGGCACCAGAAGTTACAGTGAGAAACCGGTCTCTACGATCTACTATATTAACGATAAAGAGACAACAAAATTAAGATACAATACTTATATTAAACGCTTAATTAAGAAAGATAGCGGCAAAAAGTTTTCCGGTATTAAATGGAAATATTATTAAAAGATATTGACAACCAAAAGAAATAGAGTTAAACTAAAAGTCAGTAAGAAAACCGTTGAGAAAGAGTAGTAGGTAAATCAGCGAAGGAACAGAGAGCTGCAGAGGGTGGAACTGCGGCACGGAGCGATTTTCTGAATGGACTTTTGAGGGCAGTCTGAAATTTGTTAAAAGTAGGCGCTGTCGGGAACCGAACCCGTTAAGCGGATCAAAAATGCTTGATAGAAAGGAGTTTCTAACACCTTCTTTTCTTAGGCAATCAACGACGCAATCAAAAATTCCAAATTAAAATGTTACCTATCAAAAATAACTTATTGTTTATAAAAGAACCTTTTGTTAATAACAGAAGGTTCTTTTTTCTTAAATTAATTCTTGACAAAACAAACAGATGTTCGTATAATGTAATTAGAAAAAGGCAAACAAACGTTCTGAAAATCTGCGAGGTGAGACACATGGTAAACGAGATAATATTTGAGAACGAGAACGCTAGGCTATTATACGAACCAATCAAAAACTATTTCCCAGACCCTGATCTTAACGAAGACAATGAATTGACAGAAGAGATTGCACTACGATTGTATCATAGCATAATGCGCTCAATAGAAAATAAAACATATGAACAGAAGGTGAGTTAATGATGACAGTAGATGTAGAAACAACAGAACAGGGCAACCCTCAGTAATTCACTTATATGATGAAAATGGAGAACGTCAAGCATTCAATGTCATGGCTGCTTACCTCTGTGAGCCAATTAAAGAGTCATACAGAGGTTATAGAGAGATTGGTTATAAAACTATCGGCTATAGATATAAAGTCCGTATACGGGTCAATAATATGATCAAAACATTAAAACTAATACACAACATAAATTCCAACACTTGGGAATTGGAAGAAGTTACCATTTGAATAATCGCTTGCTCCCTACTATAATCGATAGTAAGGGAGGGATATAAATAAACCTACCTCACTGTAAGGTAGGCTTATTTTTGGCTATTTTAGCGGGCCATATTCTCGTTCATGCTTTATAATAGCTTGACGAATCAAATACAACACTTCTCCATTTATGGAACGCCCGTCAAATTCAGCAAGACTTTTTAGCTTCTTATGAGTTTCAGAATCAATACGTAATCCCAAATGTTTATCCTTATCCAACAGCCATATCCTCCTAAGTACATTTTAAGATTTTCTAAGTACATTTTAAGTATTCAGTCAAAATAATGTACAGAATGAACTTGATTTAAGTACATATAATTTATCGGGGGTTAATAATGAAAACAAAAAAACATGTCGAAGTATTGGTATTGTACTATTCTTAATTTTATGTTTATTGCTATACAATCGACAGAACTTTATGGCTATAGAGTGTTATTTGTGTGGGAATAATAGCGAAAGTTTAATAGGGTATTACCGGAAAAAATAGTAAGATTGGCGTGATTTCATTGAATGACTGGTATGTATTGGATCTTACCCCTCGACAAAAATTTTCAACCAATATAATCAATACTGGTAATATTACTTACATACTAGATTCAATGCCAGATGGGGAGAAAGTAAAAATAATTCTGCCACAAAATTATAGTATTAATAAAAGTATCATTCAACAAAATCTTTGCCAGGAGTGTTTTGATAAAGTAGTAAACTGTTTGGGGAAAGCAAGATACCCCTATGCCTGATAGATTTTTCAACTATGGAACTATATCCTTGTGTGCAGGGAGATGAGGTTATACAAGGTCATCGTATAGATATAAAACAAGAGAATAACGAGGTAATCATAATAGTTGGAGTAGACGATGATGTCCGCTCCTTTTTGCTTATAAAAAATAATATACAAGGAAAGCTAAATAACACTTAGCGATTTTGCATCCTTAGATGAGAATATTTCTGCATAGTTAATATGTATACTTTATATAAAGTATGAGCGTACAGGAAATGCAAAGCTTTGATTAGCATTATCTGTGTATAAACATGAAAATATTAACTACTATTGAATGAATAAGGTGTTTACGATATACTATAAGTATAATAATCTGAATAATAAATAACAAATTAATAAAAATAAGAAAATATGGAGATGATGATAAAAATGTATACAAAATAATTTTAAGAAAGGAGAGATATCTATAACTGAAAGAAAAATATTAAAACGAAACACGAAAGTTTTTGAGCTACTTTGTTTATTATTATATGTCTTATTGCAATTTTTCTATTATTTAGTAGAAAGTCAGAGGCTACTTCTGCACTTCCTATTAATAGCGAGATACAAAAGATGCTTGATTATCTAGGTATAGAAAACTGCGAAATAACAAAACTTCCAGACTATAGTAATATACGTGCAGAGTTAACACCCGTTACTGTCACTGAACAAGAAGTACAGGAATATGTGGATGAAATTCTTGATATTTACGGCCGAGAAACACTTTCTGACGATTTTGTGAAGAAAGAACTAGAAGCAAATTCTATTGAAGATTATTATCAAGATGTCAAGAGGGAACTTATGGCGGGTAAAGAAGTTGAGGTTTTAATGAGAGTTCGTAATAGAATAATAGATAATTTAATAAAAAGATAGTGTATTTTCTTTGCCTGAAGACAATGTAGCAAAGTATTCAGTTGAAATTGTTAAATCGTATGAAAATGAAGCACTTGTATATCAAATGGAATTAGAAGAATACATTGATCAAGAATTACAGATGACTAAAAAGGATTTTTCGATATGTGTTACAATGAAGGTGAAAAATATATTAAATCTTATTTAGTTGTTGGAGCAATAGCAGAAAAAGAGGCATTAACAGTTACTAAAAAGATATAACAGAATTTAGTGATTTTAGAAAAGATAAATCAACAAATTTTTCGGATGAAGCAAGGCTTATATTAGTTATCAGATTTTAGAAAACAAAGTCTACGATATGTTTATCGAAAACAAAGGAAAGGATACGAAAAAATAAAATGGGAGATAATTAATTACTTATAATTTTCTATCACAGAGTAAAACAGGAGGGACGATATGAAAAAAATACAAAAATGTTTAGGTATTGGGTTAAGCTTTTTGATTATGACAAGTTGCATAAATCTTCAATCAATGGCTAATGAGACCGATCTTAATAGCGGCGGAGAAATACTACAAGATTTATACAATGAACAAATAACAGAACAAAAAGAAGTCATTAATGAAGAACAATTAATGAGTATGCTATCTGCTCAATCAGAGCTAAACCACATAAACGCCAAGTTACAAGATCAAGTGGTGATTAGGCATTATTCTGAAGTTGTTACTAGGAGTGGAGATGTAGACGATGCAGAAACCCTTTATGCAGATTACTACAGCGGTTCTTATATAGAGGATAGCAAATTAATCGTATGTATATCAGAAAATGGCTCTCCATCTAATTTAAGTCAAGATGTATTAAACGAGGAATCTGTGGAGATTAAAAAGTTACATTTTCATATAATGAATTGTTAGGTTTTCAAACAAATATTGAAGATAAATATGAGGAATATTATACAGAATATGACAATACAGATACAAAAGAATTCGAACTATTATCTTCTATAGCCGGAATAGGGATTGATATTTCTAATAACTGTGTATATGTTGACATTGCTGATTTAACAAAAGAGAAAGAAAATTTGGCGAACATATCATACACTAT
>VOFB01001759.1_pt1 | contig 55254 bp, 55 predicted proteins | sample 5384141 | NCBI WGS metagenome assembly VOFB01 (sample SAMN12384721, study PRJNA508395) | human gut metagenome | isolation source: healthy gut A | host: Homo sapiens
TGCCTTCTTGATGGTGTCCTCGATCTCGCCGCAGGTGACCTTTTCCTCGCAGACAAGGGCCAGGTCACGCTTGACGGCGGCGTAGGGGCTCAGCGGCTTATAGCGCAGCTCACCGTCCACACAGGACATCAGAGCCTCATAGTCCAGCTCACCCAGATAGATGTTCTGGCTGTCCTTCTGGTCCTTTGCGATCTCCAGCTCACCGTTGATCTCATTGGAGAGCTTACCGAACACGCCCAGACGCTTGCCGTTGCAGTAGACAGCGGCGCTGATGCCGGGGTGGAGCCAGGGGGTGGTCTCGCGCTCGTAGGTGAAGGTCAGGTCAAAGCCTGCGGCCAGCGCCTCCATTGCACCCTTGACGGTGAAGAAGTCCTCCTCGGGGCCAAAGGCACCAATGCAGAGGGTCTGACGCTCATGGGGATGCTCGCTGATGGGCAGCTCCTTGGCCAGATAGACGGGAGCCATCTCGAACAGGCGGCCCTCGGCATTGCCCTTCTTGAGGTTGTCCACGATGACGTTCAGCATGGACGGAGCCAGCAGGGTGCGCATGATGGACAGGTTCTCGCTGATGGGGTTCAGGATGCGGATGGCCTTGCGGGCGGCATCCTCAGCGGGGATGTGGAGCATATCCAGCTCCGCGTTGGAGTAGAAGGCCAGGGTGGAGGCCTCATAGAAGCCCTGTGCAGCCAGCAGGCGCTTGGTCTTGAGCTGCTGCTTCTGTGCATAGTTCAGGCCGCCGTTGGTAACAGAGGCAGTGTTCAGGAAGGTGGGGTTGATGTGGTCATAGCCGTACTCACGGATGACTTCCTCGGCCAGGTCGGGGAAGCTCTCCACATCCTCACGGTACAGAGGTGCAGAGACGTCCCAGCTGCCATCCGCCTGCACGTCCACCGTGAACTCCAGACGCCGGAGAATATCGATCATGGTCTGGTCCGGCACGGTGATGCCCAGCACGCCGCAGATCTTGGCCGGGGTGGTGACGATGTGCTTGCGCTCGAGAGGACGGCCATCGGTCAGGTCATATTCCAGCGTGGTGATGTCGCCGCAGTCCAGCTCCTGGATGAGGTGCAGGGCGCGGGCAAGGCCCAGCTCGGGAGAGTGGCGGTCAACGCCCTTCTCGTAGCGGGCGGAAGAGTCGCTGTTCTGGCCCAGAGCGCGGCTGGTCTTACGGACGGAGTCGCGGGCGAAGGTAGCGCACTCGAACAGCAGGCTGGTGGTGTTGTCGTCCATGCCGGAGTTTGCACCGCCCATGATGCCGGCCAGGCAGACCGGCTTCTCTGCGTCGCAGATGACGAGGTTGTTGGGGTTCAGGGTGAACTCCTTCTCATCCAGGGTGACGATCTTCTCGCCATCGTGGGCGCGGCGGACGTCAATGGTGCGGCCGGCGACCTTGTTCAGGTCAAAGGCGTGCATGGGCTGGCCCATTTCCAGCAGGGTGTGGTTGGTGATATCGACCACGTTGCTGATGGAGCGCAGGCCGCACAGGGCCAGATGGCGCTTCATCCAGCGGGGAGACTCGCTCATCCGGATATTGCGGACGTAGTGTGCCATGTAGCGGGGGCACAGGTCCGGAGCCTCCACCTGGACGGTGATGGGTGCATCCGGCTCGCAGACAGCCTTGTAATCCATGGCGGGCATGCGCAGGGGCTTGCCAAGGATGGCCGCCACCTCGCGGGCGATGCCCAGCACGGACTGGCAGTCGGGGCGGTTTGCGGTGATGGAGATGTCGAAGATGTAGTCATCCAGACCCACCACAGGGGCGATGTCGGTGCCGGGGACGGAATCCTCGGGCAGGATGAGCAGGCCGTAGACCTCAGAGCCCGGGAACAGGTCATCGTTCAGGCCCAGCTCCTCGCCGGAGCAGAGCATACCGTTGGATTCGACGCCCTGCATCTTGCGGGCCTTGATCTTGATGCCGCCGGGCAGGGTGGAGCCGTCCAGAGCGGCAGGCACACAGTCGCCCAGCTTCATATTCGCCGCACCGGTGCTGATGCGGATGTCGTGGCCATACTCGCCGCAGTCCACGACGCACTTGGTCAGATGGGTGCCTTCCTGAGGCTCCATCTCCACGATCCTGCCCACGACGACCTTGCTGATGCCGGCGTCCAGCGGGATGAGTTCCTCGACTTCAAAGCCGCAGGAGAAAAGCTTTTCTTCAAGCTCCTGTGCGGTAACGTCAATATCGACGAGTTCTTTTAACCAACTGAAAGGTACTTTCATTGTTTGTTCTCTCCCCTCTTATTCGTGGAACTGCTTGAGGAACTGCAGGTTGTTCTCAAACATCAGGCCGATGTTGTTGATGCCGTACTTCAGCATGGCGATGCGCTCGATGCCGATGCCGAAGGCAAAGCCGGAGTACTCGTCCGGGTCGATGTTGCAGTTCTCCAGCACCTTGCGGTTGACAACACCGCCGCCCAGAACTTCGATCCAGCCGGTGTGCTTGCACAGAGGGCAGCCCTTGCCGCCGCACTCAAAGCAGCTGACATCGACCTCAACGCTGGGCTCGGTGAACGGGAAGTAAGAGGGGCGCAGACGGGTGCGGGTATCCTTGCCGAACAGCTTCTGCACAAAGGTGTTCAGCGCGCCCTGCAGGTCGCCCAGAGTGATGCCCTTGTCCACGACCAGGCCTTCCATCTGATGGAACATGGGGCTGTGGGTGGCGTCGGAGTCGGAACGGAACACGCGGCCCGGGATCAGCACCTTGATGGGCGGCTTCTGGCTGTCCATGGTGCGGATCTGGCCGCCGGAAGTCTGGGTGCGGAGCAGGAACTCATCGGACAGGTAGAAGGTATCCTGCATGTCGCGGGCGGGGTGATCCTTGGGCACGTTCAGGCGGGTGAAGTTGTGGTCGTCGTCCTCGATCTCAGGTGCGTCGGCCACGGCAAAGCCCATGCCGGAGAACACGTCGATGATCTGGTTGGTGACCAGCGTCAGGGGGTGCAGACCACCCACCGTGCGGGTCTTGGCGGGCAGGGTGATGTCCACGGTCTCAGCGGCGTTGCGGGCAGCCAGCTCGGCCTCCTTCACCTTGGCGGCGGCGGCATCGTAGTCCGCCTGCACCTTCTGCTTGAGCTCGTTGATGATCTTGCCCATGGCAGGACGCTCTTCGGGCGCGACAGAGCGCAGATTTTTCATCAGCGCGGGGATCTTGCCGTTTCTTGCTCAGATATTCCTGCCAGAAAGTTGCCAGCGTTTCTTGGAAGAGACCTGGCCCAGGCTCTCTTCGGCCTGCTTTGCCAGCTCGTCGATCATTGCTTGCATGGATGTTCTCTCCTTCTCATTCGTGTTTTCAAAGCGGGGCAGCAAAAAAGGCCCCGTCCCCTGCCGGGCCATTTCTGGCCGGACAAAAGGGACGAAGCCTTTGCAAATCCAATGCTCCGCGGTACCACCCGGTTTCCGCCCTGCACAAAGAAGGGCGGCTCTCAAACGCCGTAACGGGGCGCGCCGTCCTGCCCTAATAGAAGCCGTTCGGGCAGGCCGCTCAGGAGCGAACTTCGGCACACACCCACGCGGAAGCCCTTTCAGCCGGTGAAGCTTCTCTCTTTGCTGCGGTGCGCCTGCCTACTCTCTCCGTCGCTGCGTTTTCAAGATATTCAGGTTTCATAACCAGATATCATCTTATCACACTTTGGGCCTGTTTGCAAGCCGGGGCGGCACTTTTTCCCTGAATTTTACGGTTTTGCTTGTGTTTTGGCCGAAAGTATGGTATTGTAAGCGTAACGTTTTACTGAAAGGAGGGTACACCCAGATGGGTTTGAATGGCTGCATCTTTTTCAAAAAAGGTCAGATTTAATACGTTCCGGCTCGAAGTGTACCCTTTTATTGGAAACAAAACCTCTCAGTCTGCGCTTTGGCGCAGCCAGCTCCTCTCGTAGGGGAGCTAAATCGAGGAAACCTTTCAGCAACGTGGAGCATGATCTAGCGCCCCGCAGCTTTGCTGTGGGGCGCTTTTGTTTTGCATAGGCGCTTTCCCTTTGTCAAAGCCTCTCCCCTTGGGAGAGGTGTCACCGAAGGTGACGGAGAGGGCAAGGCCGCTGACGGAGAAGCTCATATACAGCGATACTCTTACTCTGACAAAGAGACAACTTCTCGCTGCAGCAGAGCTAACCGTGGGATCTGGCCTTTGCCGGGCTTGCTCAGGCGCTCACGCATAAGTTCTTGCCAAAGGGACAGCCTTTTGGCCTATTTTGAAAGGCAGCAAACGCCAAAAGGGACACATTTCTTTCCATGAATCAGAAAGGGTGTTCCCCATGAACCTGAAAAAGCAGCTTGCCTGCATTTACACCAACGACTTTTTCTCCGGCCTGCGCATCACGGACGCCGTATGGGTGGCGCTGCTGGCCGGCCCGGGGCTTCTCCCTGTGGGAGATCGGCCTGGCCGAGAGCGTGTTCCACATCGTCAGCCTGCCTGCGAAGTTCCCAGCGGCATGGCGGCGGACCTGCTGGGCCGCAGGAAGACACTCGTGGCCGGCGGGGTGTGCATGGTGCTCTCCAAAGCCTCCTGATGGCCTTTGCGCCGGACCTCTTTTTCATCTGCCTGGCGATGGCGCTGAGCGCACTGGCCAACGCCATGTTCTCCGGCACCTCCACGGCGCTGCTTACGACAGCCTCAAACAGTGCGGACGGACAGAGGAATACATCCGGGTCTCTGCCAACGGCTCCCAGATCTCCCTGCTGGCCAACGCCTGTGGGGTCCATGGCCAGCATCCTGAACCGGTTTCTCGGCTACGCCGGCTTCTATCTGCTGAACGCCGCCTTTGAAGGCACTGCCGCTGCCGCCACCGCCCTGATGACCGAGCCCATCGTCACCGAAATGCAGGCTCGCCGCGAAAAGCAGACCTTCCGCGACCTGCCCGGCCAGCTCGCGCGGCTGGCGCGGGACAGCATCACCGCTCTTGCGCCACCCCGCTGGCGGCAAAGCTTATCGTCATCCAGCCGCCCTCATCATGCCCAGTTACCTGACCAAGATGTTTTTGCAGCAGCGGCTCGTTGAGCTGGGCTGGCCCACAGAGCTGCTGTTCGTGCCGATGCTGCTGAGCGGGCTTGCCTGCCATGCTGGGCGTTGAAGCGGCCCGGCGGCTCCATCCGAGCCTGCGGCGGCTTTACGCCGTCTGCGCCCTGCTCTGCGGCGGAGGGTGCGCTGGTGGGTGCCGCCCCGGTGCTGGGCTGCATCTTCGGCTGTATGCTGGTGCAGGGTGTGCTGGACGCCTACCTGCTGCACGAGAGCCAGAAGCTCAACGATGTCATCCCCAGTGACCAGCGTGCCACCCTCATCAGCGTGGACAGCATGGTCTACAGCCTGCTCATGATACCCGCCAGCCCCCTCGTGGGCGCGGTGGGCGACGCCTTCGGGCAGGCCGGTGCAGGCCTTGCCGTGCTGGGCGTCCTCGTGGCGCTGACCGGCGCGGCGGCGCTTGGCCGAAAGACGCGCGCCTCCTGAGCAAAAAACGCACTGCCGGGTTTCTTGACAGCCGTCCGGCAATGCGCTATAATAGCGATAGAAAAGGCACTGTGACAAGCGGTTTGGCCTCTTTCTAAGGATTTGGCTTTTTGAAAACCGTCACCTTGGCAGAGGTGGCGGTTTTACTTTTTGATTCGCAGTGTGAACGTGAGTCCAAACAAGTGAAACGTCAAAGTAATCGGCATCTTCTCACCTCCTTTCGGAAGTGAGAGACCAAACCGCCTGCCGTATGTACAGTGCCTTACCGCCTTGCGGCGGCAGTATCAGTGTATCATAAACGCTGACAGAAAACAAGAAAATCCCCCACGAAAGTGGGGGATTTCCTGTTTCGCAATCTTTTACTTACTCAGCAGCTCATCCACCATCGCGTCCATCTGTGCCTCAGCGGCGGCATTGGCGGCAGAGCGTATGGTCACAACGGCATCACAGACGGTGATGTTCTTCATGCCGTCCAGCTCAGCACGCATCAGCTTTGCAGCCATGGGGGCCCAGGTGCCGTTCTCCATCAGGGCGATGGTGCGGCTCTGGAAAGCCTTGGTCTTGAGGTGGCCCAGCAGGTTCTCCATCGGCGGGAAGAGGAAGCCGTCATAGGTGGCGCAGGCCAGAACGGTCTTGCCGCAGCGGAAGGCTTCGGTGACGGCGTAGGAGACGTCGGCGCGGGTCAGATCCATCTCCACCACCTTGGCACCCTTGGCGCGGAGCTTTTCGGCCAGAATGTGGGCAGCGGAGCGGGTGTGGCCGTGGATGGAGGCACTGGCGACCAGCATCTTCTCCGGCTCTTCGGCCTTGTAGCTGGACCACAGATCGTAGTAGTTCAGGTACTTGCCAAGGTCGCCGGTGAGGACGGGGCCGTGGAGCGGGCAGATGGTCTTGATGTCCAGCGCAGCAGCCTTTTTCAGCAGAGCCTGCACCTGCGGGCCGTACTTGCCCACGATGTTCAGGTAGTAGCGGCGGGCCTCGCTGGCCCAGTCGGCCTTCTCGTCGAACTTCGCCACAGCGCCGAAGCGGCCAAAGCCATCGGCGGAGAAGAGGACTTTCTCGCTGGACTCATAGCTGACCATGACCTCCGGCCAGTGGACCATGGGTGCGAACACGAAAGTCAGGGTGTGAGCGCCCAGCGAAAGGCTCTCGCCGTCCTTCACGACGACGCGGCGCTCCTTGGCGATGGCCTCCGGGCCGAAGAACTGATCCATATACTGGAAAGTCTTGGCGTTGCCCACCACTTTCATCTCGGGGTAGAGGGCGGCGAGGCGGGCCACATTCGCGCCGTGGTCCGGCTCCATGTGGTGGACGACGAGGTAGGCGGGCTTCTCCCCTGCCAGCGCCTCGGTGACATTTGCCATCCACTCGTCGGTAGCGCGGGGGTCCACGGTGTCGAGGATGGCGGTCTTCTCGTCCCGGATGACGTAGGAGTTGTAGCTGACGCCGGTGGGGACCGGGTACTGGCTCTCAAACAGATCGATGGTGGTATCGTCCACGCCCACGCCCAGAATGGCGCTGCTGATGTTCTTTACGCTCATAAGCACATTTCCTCTCTGTTATTGGTGTGTATGGTCTGCCATGGCCGGCAATTATTTTAAGAATCGTCTCAGTATAGCACAGTCTGCCGTCTTCGTCAACTATTTATCAGGCCGGATGGCCGAATGACGTTCTACTGCGGTAGATTATGTGGCAAAGTTCCAATATAACAGCATACTTACGTTTATTATTTCCCGAAGTTGGTCAGTTTGACCAAGTTGCTTTTGCTGACCAAGTGTTCCAACTTGGTCAGGCAGGTCGAAGTTGGTCCGCCTTGGCCAAGTTCACTTTTGACCGTCAATCACGTCATTATTCTCCCACTTTGTCAGATGTCTCGCTGGTCTCAGAGAGTGCTTTCGGCAGCTCGTTCATATCGTCTATCTCCAAGAGGGCGCTGGCGCTGGCCTCGTCGAGGCTCTGGACGCTGCGCAGCTTCCGGCTGATGGCCCGGCTGCGGACGCCGATGAGCTGGTCCAGCTCTTCGTCGGTCTGGCGCAGACGCTGCTGCATCTTGGCGAGGCCCTGCCCGAACTTGTCGAACTCCGTCTTCACCGCGCCCAGCAGCTGCCAGACCTCGCCAGAGCGCTTCTGGATGGCCAGGGTCTTAAAGCCCATCTGCAGACTGTTGAGCAGCGCCGCCATGGTGCTGGGGCCTGCCACGTTGACCTGATAATCCCGCTGCAATACTTCCAAAAGCCCGGCATTGACCACCTCGGCATACAGGCCCTCGAAGGGCAGGAACAGGATGCCGAATGCCGTGGTGTAAGGCGGCTCCACGTATTTCTCGCGGATGTCTCTAGCCTCGCTGCGGAGCACCAGCTCGAGGGCGTGGCGGGCATTCTCCACGGCCTGTGCGTCGCCGGAAGCGTAGGCGTCCTGTAAGTGGGCGTAGGTGTCGCCGGGGAACTTGGAGTCGATGGGGAGCCAGACGGTGCTGCCGTCCACACCGGGCATCTTGATGGCGTACTCCACCCGCTGGGTGCTGCCCGGGATGGTGGCCACGTTGGTATCATACTGCTCCGGGGCCAGAATCTCCTCCAGGATGGCCCCCAGCTGGATCTCGCCCAGGATGCCGCGGGTCTTGACGCCCGAGAGCACCTGCTTCAGCCCGCCGACGTCGGCGGCGAGGGACTGCATCTCGCCAAGGCCCTTGTACACCTGCTCGAGCTGCTGGTTGACGGCCTTGAAGCTTTCCGTCACCCGCTTCTGCAAAGCGTCCTGAAGCTGCTCGTCCACCGTGTGGCGTATCTCGTCCAGCTTGCGGGTGTTCTCAGCCTGCAATGCCGTCATGCTCTCGACCATGGCGCGGCGCAGCTGCTCCATCTGCTGGTTGTTGGCCTGCTCGAGGCTCTGCAGACGCCGCTCCAGAATGCGCTGCTGGCTGTCCTGTCCCTGACCGAGGGTGGTGCTCATGCTCTGCACAGCCGTCTGCAGCGTCTCGCTGACGCTGCGGATGGCGGCGTAGTTCTGCTGGGCGATGGCGTCCTGACGGGCGTTGAACTCTCTGGCCTGAGCGGCCAGCTGCTCTTCGAGCCAGTCTTTCAGCTCTTCGCAGTCGGCTTCGTCCAGCCCGCCGGTGGGGCGTCCGCTGCGGAAGAGCAGCACCGCCATCATCAGGCAGATGGCCACCAGAAGGACGGTATACAGCATTGCGAGAAATTCCATTTATTCTACTTCCTCAAACTTCAAAACTTCTTTGGTGGTCACGGTATCGTCACCGTACAGGCCCACGCCGTCGGCCTCCATCTCGCCGCTCTGGTTGTCGTAGGGGTCGCTGCGGAAGCCCAGCATCGGCGGGTCGAAGGGCGCTTCAAAGGCGCTGTTTGCCACCATGCGCCCGGTGTCCAGACTGCCGAAATAGTGGCGGCGGAGCACTTCATCGCCCCGGCGGGCCATGGAGGCACCGTAGGAGCAGTCGGCATACATCCAGCCTTTGGGGGCGACGTAGAACCGCGCCCAGTCGTGACAGCCCGCGTCCCCCGGGGCCACTGCAAAGCCGCTCTCCCACCGGGCCGGGATGCCCGCGATGCGGCAGAGGGTGATGAAGGTCAGCGCCATGATGCCGCAGTCTCCCCGGCGGCTGCGGGCGCAGTTCTCGGCGATGGACTCATGGACGAAATAGGACGGCTGGAAGTGATACCGGACGTTCAGGGTGACATAATCGTAGATGCGCTTTGCCTTCTCCGCCGGGTCGGTGATTCCTTCGGTCAGCTGTGCGGCCAGCGCCCGCAGGTAGGGCGTAAAGACGATGTGGGGCGCTTCCTCGCCGGTGTAGAAGTCCGGCTGCTCCGGGTCGGGCGTGAAGGAAAGCGGGTCGGCGTAGACTGCCGTCTCCCGGTAGCTGTACTCGGCCCCGAAGGTGCGGTTCTCGGTCAGTCGGCCTCCCAGCAGACGGTGCGCTGGGGCGCGTCCTCGGCGGCGATATGGCTGGGCGTCTCGGTGAAGCGGTCCAGCGTGATATGGCTCTGGGACGGGCAGGCGGCAGGCAGAGCCAGCCATGCCCGGACGTGGACGGCATCTCTGCCCTCGGCTTTCGCCTTTTCCAGCGCGGCGGCGAAGGCTTCGTCGGACATCCGGATGCTGGTGCGGAGGGTGATGTCGGCGCTGGCGCTCCCCTCCCGCTCCATCTTCTCGTGGAGGCGGTGACGCTCTTCGTTCTTGTTGTTGGGGGTGTCCGGCGTCAGCTTCCGGGCGGCGAGGTCGGCGTGGGTGGCCAGCAGCGTCTCGGCGAACCGGGCCTGATACCGCTTTCTCCTTCCACGAACCGCCAGTCCATCCGGCCCTCCCAGTCGAGCTTCTTAAATTCTTCTGCCGTGAAGTCCTTGACCCGCTCCTGCATCCGGGCGATGGCCTCGGCTTCCGTCCAGCAGTATTCCCCGGGCAGGCGGCGCATGATCTCCTTCTGCACCAGCAGGGCATCCCGCAGCGCGTCCACACCGTGGGGCGTGGGGTTCTCAGGCGGGACATACCCCTCCGGCGGGGCGATGCCGTTGGACGCCGGGCCGTTCTGGGTCTTTGTCCAGTCCTCGGCCAGCAGCCGGTCGATGCGGGCGATAGCCTCCTGATAATATCCGGCCGCTTTCAGCCGGGCGATGTCGTCGGGCAGGCCCACATTCAGGCTGCGGACAGCTTCATTCCAGTCGTACATAATCTTTCCCTCCTGTTATTCCGAAACGCTCTGCCAGAACTCGGCAGCACGTTCCACCCAGCCCTCGGCGTCCGTCCCCACGCCGATGCCGATGCCGTGTTTGGCGTTGTCGTAAACTTCCACCCGGTTGGGGACGCCGCTGGCTTCCAGTGCCTTTGCAAGGGTCGGCCCCTGCAGGGGGTAGACGAAGGCTTTCAGCATGGTGTCATTCCTGCCGTACCACAGGAAGGTGGGCGGATAGTCCGGCGTCACCAGCTTCGAGACGGTGTAGGAATAGTAGCGTCTTTCCAGCCGGTCGGTATCCATCAGGAGATGGTAGGCAGGCTTTGCCTCAAGGAAGTTGTTGATGGGGTAGACCAGCAGCAATACGCCGGGCTTCGGCACACCGTAGCGGCCCCAGCCCTTTTCCTCATTGCCGAAGACGCCTGCGATCTGTCCGCCGGAGGAGTAGCCCAGCAGGGCGTAGTCTTCCGTAGAGACGCCGAAGGTGTCGGCATTGTCCATCACGAAGCGGATGGCCCGGGCCAGGTCTTCCAGCGGAGCGTCGTCCCCGGCCTCCCATCCGATGCGGTAGCGCAGCGAGAAGACGGCATAGCCCTGCTCGTGCAGCTCCCACGCCGTGGACACGCCGCCCCGCAGCTCGCCGCTGTAGTAGAGCGCGTTGCCCGACAGCACGATGGCAAACTTGGCCCCCGGCTGCTGGGCCGGGCAGTAATACAGCTCCGCATGAGCGCGGGCAGGCACGGCGGCGATCTCCTCTTCCGAATAGAGCGGATAGGTCACCCGGGTGCCGTCGTGGTAGACCTGCGCCAGATAGTTGAGACCCGCTGCGCAGGCTTCGGCGGAGGTCTTGCCGACCACCTCGGTCAGCGTCTCGTCGTCGCGGCTGGTGGAGAGCTTTTCGCAGTCCCGCTCCCACACGTAGGTGTATGTATAGAGACCGCTGGCCTTGATGTCGGGGTCGTCGCGTATCTCCTTCATGGTGGTCTGGGGGGTGATGCTGGCTGCTGAGGCCGGGACGGCGAGGACACCGAGCATCAGCACAGAGGCAGCGATTCGTTTCCAATCCATCTTCATTTCTCCTTTTTCAGAGCAGCCTTCATTGCATTTTCCGGCAAAGAGGTCTATAATAGTCCCTGCCCCAAACGGGTATTTATATTCTATTGTATCACAACGGTGATGATTGTCAAAAAATTTCTGCCCGGGAGGGAGCCTTGTCATGCTGACCAATTACCACACCCACACCACCCGCTGCGGCCACGCCGAAGGCACCGAGGAGGACTACATCCTCACGGCCCTGCGCTGCGGCTACAAGGTGCTGGGGTTTTCCGACCACACCCCCTGGGCCTACGCGACGCCGGGCTTCGTCAGCCGCATCCGGATGCTGCCCTCCCAGCTGGACGATTACGTTCTGACCCTGCGCGGGCTGCGGGAGAAATATGCCGACAAGCTCCACATCCACATCGGCCTCGAGGCAGAGTATTTCCCGGCCTATCTGGGCTGGCTCAGGGAAGAGATGGAGCGGCTGGACATCGAATATCTCATCCTCGGCTGTCACTACGACACCACCGACGAGCAGGACGCCAGGGCCAGCCGCTTCGGCGGCAGCACCTCCACCGCCCACGGCAGACGGTATGCCGAACAGGTGGTGGAAGCGCTGGAAACGGGGCTTTACCGGTATCTGGCCCACCCCGACCTCTTTTTGAACCGGGTGACGGCCTTCGACGCCGACGCCGAGAAAGCCTGCCGGGACATCTGTGCCGCAGCGGCGCGGCTGGACATCCCCCTCGAGTACAACATGGCCGGACTGACCTTGCAGGACCGTCCCGACGGCTCTCTAGGCTACACCGGGACGAGTTCTGGCACATTGCGGCGGAGTACCCCGTCAAGGCCATCATGGGCTGCGACGCCCACGCCCCCTCGGAGCTGGACGTCGTCCCTGCCATCGAGGAAAAGAAAGCCTTCCTGCACAGCCTGGGCATCCCGGTGCTGGACACCCTGCCGGGGCTGGAATAAGCGGCCATTGCGCGGACGGGCTGCATCTGCTATACTGAGACAAGAGGAATGATGCAGGGCGCATTGGGGCGCTCTGCCGGGGAAGAATATCATGAGCAATATCACCATCCGGCCCATGGAGCCGGAAGACTGGGACGCTGTGTCCGAGATCTATTCAGAGGGCATCGCCACGGAGCACGCCACCTTCCAGACCACCTGCCCGCCCTACACGGCATGGGACGCCTTTCACATCAAAGAATGCCGCCTCGTCATTCTGGACAGCGGCGAGCTGGCCGGTTGGGCCGCACTGCGGCGGGTAGACCCCCGCTGGTGCTACCGCGGCGTGGCCGAGGTGAGCATCTATGTCGGGGAAAAATTCCGGGGCCGGGGCCTCGGCTCCCGCCTGCTGACGGCCCTCTGCGAGGAATCGGAGAAAGAGGGCTACTGGACCTTACACTCCACCGTTTTGCAGGACAACACCGCCAGCCTCGGCCTCCACACGAAGTGCGGCTTCCGGGTGGTGGGGCGGCGGGAGCGCATCGCCCGGGACTGTCATGGCCGCTGGCTGGACACCTACCTGATGGAGCGCCGCGCCAAAGCCGACGAGCCTGTGGGGTACAAGAAATTATAAAAAATGAGCTGCTGCACGTTACGTACAGCAGCTCATTTTCGTATCAGGCAAGGCCTTTACCACTCGTTCTCGCCGCATCGGTATCGGCCACCCGGGTGCGCTGGAACATGCTTTCCAGCACGGCGCAGTATTTGTCGGCCAGGCAGACGATGACCGCCTCCCGGCAGGTGGGGACATGGCGGAAGGTCAGGGGCCACATATGGCTCGAGATGATGTTCTGCTCTTTTCTGGTGATGGCAAAGCAGCGCTCGGCATTGACGCAGGCAGAGCCGGGATGGGCAAAGCCGTGCATCTCGAACAGGCGGCGCAGGCCCCGGAAAGAGCTGCGCTTGTGCCAGTCGTAGAGATAGAAGTCATGGAGGAACGCCCCCACGGCCAGCGACGTCTCATCCGCGCCCAGATGAAAGCGGCGGTTGAGCCAGAAGCTGACCAGCACCACGTTTTTGCAGTGCTGGTAGGTCGTCACGTCGCCATGCTGGATAAACTCCCGCATCCGCTGCACTTCCGGGTGCCGGTCATATTGGGCCAGAATGGTGGTGAGGCACTGACGCTCCGTATCAGAAAGCTGCATTGAAAAGTTCCCTTTCATAACAAATAAACCTCTCAGTCTCGCTATCGCTCGACAGCATCCCCTACCGAGGGGAGCCTCTGGCGAAGAGGCGAAACTTTGCGCTATGCCAAAGCCTCCCTCGATAGGGGAGGTGGCATTGCGAAGCAATGACGGAGAGGTTAACCGATCAAGATCTCAGCTGCACCGGGTTGGAATTGCCGAAATTCTCGGCCTCGGTGGGGTTCGTGCGCTTGAGGCTCAGGTCCACGAGGTACTGCTTGCCGTCGCCCAGCTCCTCGAGCTGTGCCAGTTTTGCCTTGGCGGATGCTTCGTCCGGGTACCACTGGATGAGGAAGAAATTCTCCGCCTCCACGCCGTAATACAGCCACTGGCCGTCGGCCCGGAGCAGGTCGTCCAGATGGTCTACCTCGTCGCCGTCGGTCAGGCCGAGGCCCTCTTCCGCGTAGACGTTTTCCGGCTCCACCTGCAGCACTTCGATGACCTGAATGGCGCTCTGCAGATATTCGTCCTGAGCGATGCTCTTGTCGGAGAGCTCCCAGCCCGTCAGGAATGCCTGCATCAGCAGGTCTTTGACCGAGATCTTCTTTTCCATGTATGTTTCCTTCTTCCTCGTTTGTTTCCGCTGACCAGTATACGCTCAAATCTTGGGCAGGTCAACCATAAATTTATGAATTTTTTGTAGGAATGTCCAAATTCAACTCAATTTGAACCCAAACGTCTCCCCAGCCACTCGAGGCAGAGAGCCACCCAATGGGCGCGGTGAGGGTCGGCGGCATCCACTTCGGCGGTACTGATGCTGGTGCCGTGAGCGCCCTTCTCGAACAGATGCGCCTCGCACGGCACGCCCGCCCTCCGCAGGGCGGCCAGCAGGAGAAGCGTGTTCTCCACCGGAACGGTCTTATCCTCCATGGTATGCCAGACGAAGACCGGCGGTGTGTCGGAGGTCACCTTATCCTCCAAGGTGAACGCCTGCTGTGCGGCAGCATCCTCGCTGCCCGCCAGCCGGACGAAGCTGCCCCGGTGGGCAAACTCCCCTGCCGTGATGACCGGGTAGCCCAAGATCACTGCATCGGGCCTCTGCTGGGCCGTCTCGCCCGGAATGTCCAGCACCGCGCCGGACAGGGCCAGATGTCCGCCCGCCGAGAAGCCGCAGACGGCGATCTTATCCGGCAGGATGTGCCACTCTCCCGCATTCTGCCGCAGCAGACCCAGCGCTTCGTTCAGCTGTCGAAGAGGCCGGTAGTTCTGCGCCCCCTCCCCCACGCTGTAGGTCAGCACGGCGGTGTGGTAGCCCGCCGCCGCGAATTGCAGGGCCACCGGGTCGCCTCCCGGGCGCTGACATGGTCGTAGCCGCCGCCCGGCACCACCAGCACCAAAGGCCGCTCCTTCACGGCGGGCATGGCGTCCAGCGACGCCCGCAGGGAAACCGTCAGCACACCGCCGCCCTCAAGTTCCAGCTCTATCTGCTGCATCCCTCATCCTCCTTATAAACAGGTCTGTCATTCCGGCCTCATTATACGGCTTTGGCGCGGGAAAGTAAAGGCGGCTTTGGCCCCGAAAGAAAAGTTTTTTGAACTTTTTATGAAACCCCTTGATTTTTGTCTCTCAGCGGTGTATATTAGCACTCGAAAGTTGTGAGTGCTAAGCTTGCAAGCAGTCAATTCCGGGTGCTGGCATTGAATCTGATAAAAAGAGGTTTTGTATTATGGCGAAAAAAGAATTTCAGGCCGAGAGCAAAAAGCTGATGGACATGATGATCAACTCCATCTACACCAACAAGGAAATTTTCCTGCGCGAGCTGATCTCTAACGCTTCGGACGCCATCGACAAGCTGTATTATAAGAGCCTGACCGACACTTCTGTCGGGATGAACAAGGGCGATTTCCGCATTCTGATCACCCGTGACAAGGACAGCCGTCTGCTGACCATCTCCGATAACGGCATTGGCATGACCCGGGATGAGCTGGAGCAGAACCTCGGCACCATCGCCCACTCCGGCTCCTTCGACTTCAAGAAGGACAACAAAGACGAGAACATCGACATCATCGGTCAGTTCGGTGTCGGCTTCTACTCCGCCTTTATGGTGGCCGACAAAGTGACCGTCATCTCCAAGGCTTACGGCTCCGACGAGGCCTGGCAGTGGGAGTCCAGCGGTGCTGACGGCTATGAGCTTGAGCCTGCTGAGAAGGAGACTGCCGGTACCGACATCATCCTCCACATCAAGCCCGACACGGAGACCGACAACTACGACAACTTCCTCGACGAGTACGGCATCGTGGCCATCGTCAAGAAGTACAGCGACTATGTGCGCTACCCCATCCAGATGGAGCGCGAAAAGAGCCGTCAGAAGCCCGAACCCGACCCCAAGCCCGACGACTACAAGCCCGAGTGGGAGACCTACACCGAGCTGGAAACTCTGAACAGCATGGTGCCTATCTGGAAGAAGCAGAAGAGCGAAGTGACCGACGAGGAGTATGCAAACTTCTACAAGGATAAGTTCAGCGACTACGCCGACCCCGCCCGCGTCATCGTGAGCCGCACCGAGGGTACTGCAAATTACAACGCCCTGCTCTTCGTACCCAGCCACCGCCCCTATGACTTCTACACCAAAGACTACGAAAAAGGCCTGGCTCTGTACGCATCCGGCGTCCTCATCATGGAGAAGTGCGCCGACCTGCTGCCCGACTACTTCAGCTTCGTCAAGGGCATCGTGGACAGCCAGGACCTGAGCCTGAACATCAGCCGTGAGATGCTGCAGAAGGACAATCAGCTCAAGCTCATCCACAACGCTCTGGAAAAGAAGATCAAGAACGAGCTCCACGCCATGCTGGCCAACGACCGCGAGAAGTACGAGAGCTTCTGGAAGGAGTTTGGCCGTCAGCTGAAGTTCGGCGCATACTCCGACTACGGGATGCACGCCGAGCTGCTGCGCGACCTGCTGCTGTTCTGGTCTGCCAAGGAGCAGAAGATGGTCACTCTGCAGGAGTACGTGGACAAGATGCCCGCCGAGCAGAAGTACATCTACTTCGCCGCCGGTGACTCCACCGACCGTCTGGCAAAGCTGCCTGCCGCTGAGCTGGTCATGGATAAGGGCTACGACGTTCTGCTCCTGACCGAGGATGTGGATGAGTTCTGCCTGCAGATCATGCGCACCTATCCCCGCAAGGATGCCGAGGGCAAGGACGGCACCGTGGAGTTCAAGAACGTCAACAGCGGCGATCTGGGCCTCGAGACCGAGGACGAGAAGAAGGCCGCCGAAGAGGCTACCACCGCCAACAAGGCTCTGTTTGACGCCATGAAGGACGCTATGGACGGCAAGGTCAAGGAGGTCAAAGTCTCCACCCGCCTGAAGGACCACCCCGTCTGCCTGTCCGCCGACGGCCCGCTGTCCATCGAGATGGAGAAGGTGCTCTCCAAGCAGCCCGGCAGTGAGGGCGTCAAGAGCGACAAGGTGCTGGAGCTGAACGTCAACCACCCCGTCTTCGCTGTGCTGAAAGCCGCACAGGAGGCTGGCGATACCGACAAGGTCAGCAAGTACAGTGCCCTGCTCTACGCACAGGCACAGCTCATTGAGGGCCTGCCCGTGGATGACCCCGCCGCTTACGCAGAGGCCGTCTGCAGCCTGATGCAGTGATTTTTCCCTGTGTTCCCGGGCCGGAGGGCGCTGCTCCCTCGCCTTCCGCCTGACATCATAATTTTCTTCCCTTAACAAGAAGGCCGCGCTCCGCTGGAAAAGTGGAACGCGGCCTTTTCTTTTGCACTGCCCGCCGCAGTAAGGTTTCTCCATATCGCGGCCCGCTCCCCCGCCGGGACGCGGCAGCGGGAAGTTTTGGCGCAGTTACACAATGCTTTCCCGGTTTCGAAAAAACTTTTGTCTCAGTTGTAATTTATCCGAGATTTTTATTCTGCATCCCCGCCGGACAGCCCCAAAGGAGGGTTTTTTGTGGTTTCATTGAAATGCAACAATAACACATGGTTTTTTCCAGGCCGGTTCCTTTACTATAGGATTTTCTGTTGAATGTATTAAATGCAACAATAACAGCATGGTCTTTTTCAGATGCAACAACAAATGGTTTTTGGCGGCGGTCGTCTTTGCCTATAGATTGGCGAAAAGATTTCCCCGCGGCCAAAGCCTCCCCCTGTATCGCCGCAGGCGTGAAGGTTTTCCAGCACCAAACAAAAAAAAATATTGTCTGTCAGGAGGAAGATTCCATGATGAAGTCCATTCCCGTATGGAAGCAGGAGCTGTCCGACGGCGTCCACGCCGCACGCCTCGCCTCCCTGTATTGCTGTGCTCCAGCCGAGACGGCCTCCGAAGCCGCCCGTTACACCGCTGTGCTGGACGGGCTGGAAAAGACCTTCGGCTCCCACGCTGAGGCCGGCCTTTACAGCGCACCGGGCCGCACCGAGATTGGCGGCAACCACACCGACCACCAGCATGGCCGGGTACTGGCCGGCAGCGTGAACATCGACATGATCGCCGCCGCAGCCCCCAACGATAAGAACCCTGCTCCGCGTCCAGAGCGAGGGCTATGATCTGTGCGTCATTGATCTGAACGACCTCGAGGCCCGCAAGGAAGAGGAGAACACCACCGCCGCCCTGCTGCGCGGCGAGTGCGCCGCCTTCGCCCAGCGGGGCGCAAAGCTGGCCGGTCTGGACGTTTACATTTCTTCCAACGTGCCGAAGGGCAGCGGCGTCTCTTCTTCTGCCGCCTTTGAGGTGCTCATCGGCGTCATCCTGAACGACTGCTTCATGACCGAGAAGGTCTCCCCCATCGCCATCGCGCAGATCGGCCAGTGGGCTGAGAACATCTACTTCGGCAAGCCCTGCGGCCTGATGGACCAGATGGCTTCCAGCGTGGGCAACATCATCACCATCGACTTCGCCAGCCCCGCAAAGCCCGTGGTAGAGCCTGTGGCTGTGGACTTCTCCAAGGCTGGTCTGGCCCTCTGCATCCTCGACTCCGGCGCAGACCACGCCGATCTGACCGACGAGTACGCTGCCATCCCGGCTGAGTGCCGCGCCGTGGCCGCTGTCTGCGGCGGCGAGGTGCTGCGGGATGTGCCGTTCGAGACCTTCCTTGCAAAGCTGCCCGAGTGCCGCAGGCAGTGCGGCGACCGCGCCGTCCTCCGTGCCTTCCACGTCTACGCCGACAACGACCGTGTGGCAAAGCAGGTGGCCGCACTCCACGATGGCGACTTCGACACCTTCCTCTGCCTCGTGAACGAGTCCGGCCGCAGCAGCTGGGAGTATCTGCAGAACGTCATCCCCGCAGGCTACAAGGAGCATCAGGAAGTGGGCGTGACCATCGCAGCCGCCAAGCATCTGCTGGGCGATAAGGGCGCTGTCCGCGTCCACGGCGGCGGTTTCGCCGGCACGGTGCAGGCTTTCGTGCCTGTGGAGATGCTGGATGAGTTCAAGGCCGGTATGGAAGCCATCCTCGGCGAGGGCCGCTGCCACGTCCTGTCCATCCGTCCGGAGGGAGGTGCTGTCCTGTGATCTCCACTGCCATCCAGCAGCTCGTCAACTACGGTCTGGACACTGGCCTCATCCTGCCTGACGACGAGATCTACATCCGCAACCAGCTGCTCATGACCATGCAGCTCGACAGCTTCACGGAGCCGGAGGGCGACGTCTGCTACGCCGACCTCGAGAGCATCCTGAAAACGCTGGTGGACGATGCCGCAGCCCGGGGCGTCTGCGACGACAGCCCCACGGCCCGCGACCTCTTCGACACCCGGCTCATGGGTGTGCTGACGCCCCGCCCCAGCATCGTCCGCGCCAACTTCGAAGAGCGGTACGAGACCGACGGCCCTCAGGCCGCCACCGACTGGTTCTACAAGTTCAGCCAGGACACCGATTACATCCGCCGCTACCGCATCAAGCGGGACGTCAAGTGGGTGACCCGGACCCCTTATGGCGACCTCGACATCACCATCAACCTGTCGAAGCCCGAAAAAGACCCCAAAGCCATCGCAGCCGCAAAGCTGGCTCCTCAGAGCGCCTACCCCAAGTGCCAGCTCTGCGTGGAGAACGAGGGCTATGCCGGTCGGCTGAACCATCCCGCCCGGGAAAATCACCGCATCATCCCGCTGACCATCAACGACAGTGCGTGGAATTTCCAGTACAGCCCCTATGTCTACTACAATGAGCACTGCATCGTCTTTAACAGCCAGCACACCCCCATGAAGATCGAGCGTGCCACCTTCCGCAAGCTGCTGGACTTTGTGGCCCTCTTCCCCCACTATTTCGTGGGCAGCAACGCCGATCTGCCCATCGTGGGTGGCAGCATCCTGAGCCACGACCATTTCCAGGGCGGCCACTACGAATTCGCCATGGCCAAAGCGCCCATCGAGAAGAAGTGGGTCTTCCCCGGCTTTGAGGACGTGGACGCGGGCATCGTCCACTGGCCCATGAGCTGCATCCGCCTCACCTGCGCCGACGACGAACGCCTTGTGGAGCTGGCCGATCAGATTTTGACCGCATGGCGGGGCTACACCGACGAGAGCTGCTTTATCTACGCCGAGACTGACGGCGAACCCCACAACACCATCACCCCCATTGCCCGGATGCGGGACGGCAAGTTCCAGCTCGATTTGGTGCTGCGCAACAACATCACCACCCCGGAGCATCCGCTGGGCGTCTACCACCCCCACGCCAAGCTCCACCACATCAAAAAGGAGAATATCGGCCTCATCGAGGTCATGGGTCTGGCCGTTCTGCCCAGCCGCCTGAAGCAGGAGCTCTTTGACCTGGCCGACCTGCTGGTGGCCCGGGCTCCCACCGCCGGGTACCCCGAGGCCCTGCAGAAGCACGCGGAGTGGGCTCAGGACATCCTGGACCGCCACCCCGAGCTGAACGCCGATAACGTCCATCTGATCCTGCAGGACGAGGTGGGCCATGTCTTTGCCGAAGTCCTCGCAGACGCCGGTGTCTACAAGCTGGATGAGGCTGGCCGTGCCGGTTTTGAGCGATTCTTAGCAAGTATCTGAGCATAAAGGAATGCCTCCCCGGCGGGAGGCATTCCTTTTCGTTTATTGTTTGCCCAGCTGCCAGAACGCAACGGCGCTGGCGGCAGCGACATTCAGCGAATCCACGCCGTGGGACATGGGGATCTTGACCGTGTAGTCGCAGGAAGCGATGGTGTCGGCGGCGAGGCCGTCGCCCTCGGTGCCAAGCACGATGGCAAGCTTCGGCTCTTTTGCAAGCTGCTCGTCGTCGATGCTCACCGAGCGGTCGCTGAGGGCCATCGCGGCGGTCTTGAAGCCGAGGGAGTGGAGGATGTCCATCCCCTTCTCCGGCCAGTCTGCCGGGGTCTCGCCCAGCTGCCCCCAGGGCACCTGGAACACCGTACCCATGCTGACGCGGACGGCGCGGCGGCAGAGCGGGTCGCAGCAGGAAGGGTTGATGAGGACAGCATCCATGTTCAGTGCCGCCGCAGAGCGGAAGATGGCGCCCACATTGGTGGAGTCCACGATGCCCTCCAGCACGGCCACCCGGCGGGCGTTTTTGCAGAGCTCTTCCACCGGGCGGGGTGCCGGGCGGCGGAAGGCGCAGAGGACGCCCCGGGTCAGCTCAAAGCCGGTGAGCTCTGCCAGCATCTCCCGATCTGCCGTGTACACCGGCGCGTCGCCGCAGCGGCTCAGGATGCCCGCTGCCGGGCCGGTGATCTGCTTGCGCTCCATCAGCAGGGACACGGGCTTGTAGCCTGCGTCCAGCGCCCGGTCGATGACCTTGGGGCTCTCGGCGATGAAGATGCCTTTCTCCGGTTCGAGGCGATTGCGCAGCTGGTTCTGGGTCAGCCGGGCATAAGGGTCCAGCTCCGGCGCGTGGAAATCCGTGATCTCGATGATATTGGGCATACAGAAAGCCCCTCCTTCTCCTGAAAAAAAATGAAGCCGTTTTCTGCGCATTATTCTACCACAGTCTGCGCCGCATTGCAAAACAAAGCGCATCCTGCGATACCTGCCCGGAATCGTCATTATCTATAAAAAATATGGCGCAGTTTTTGACAAAACGCCGGTTTTGCGCTATAGTATGGCATGGAATTATTTTCTGGATATAAGGAGGAGCTTTTATGCCGTCTCTCAAACCTCACGGACAGATGTCCGAAGCTTTTATTACCGCTCTGTTTCTCTCCGTCTCGGGCGGCTTACAGGATGTTTATACCTATTTATACCGCGGCAAGGTCTTCGCCAACGCCCAGACCGGCAACATCGTGCTGATGGCCGTCAAGCTGTTTGCGGGCGAGTGGGGCGAGGCACTGCGCTACCTGATGCCCCTTTGCGCCTTTGCACTGGGCATTTTTGTGGCCGAGTTCATCCGCCTCAAGCTCAAGCGGATGCAGTGGCTCCACTGGCGTCAGCTGGTGGTGCTGTTCGAGATCCTGCTGCTCTTCGTCGTGGGCTTTTTGCCACAGGAGCTGAATCTGCTGGCCAACTCCCTCGTCTCCTTCTCCTGCGCCATGCAGGTACAATCTTTCCGCAAGGTGCACGGCTATGCCTTCGCCAGTACCATGTGCATCGGCAATCTGCGCGGCGGCATGGATTCCCTCTGCGCATGGCTGGTGGGCGGCAACACCAAAGCCTTCGGCAAGGCGCTTCACTACTTCGCCATCATCTTCCTGTTCGCGCTGGGTGCCGGCCTCGGCAGCCTTGCACTGGCTCCCATGGGCAGCCGGGCCATCTGGCTGTCCTGCCTGCTGCTCTTCATCAGCTTCTGCCTGATGTTCCTGAAAGAGGACATCGAGGAGCTGGAAGAATTTGAGCACCTGGAGCACGAGGAAGCCCCTCTCAAAAAATAATTGCGCCGAAGCCTGTCGTATGCTATACTATAGGAGTGTTTTGTGTGACCTTCCGGCCCGCCGCACCACCGACGTGCCGGAGATGAAGTTGTAGAATCAGGAAGAGGAGCATTCCATGAAAAAAGGCTTTGACAACGCGAAATACCTTCAGATGCAGTCCCAGCACATCCGGGAGCGCATCGCACAGTTCGACAACAAGCTCTACCTCGAGTTTGGCGGCAAGCTGTTCGACGACTACCACGCCTCCCGCGTGCTGCCGGGCTTTGAGCCGGACTCCAAGCTGCAGATGCTGCTGCAGCTCAAGGAGCAGGCCGAGATCGTCATCGTCATCAGCGCGCAGGACATCATCAGCAGCAAGGTGCGCGGCGACTACGGCATCACCTACGACCTCGACGTTCTCCGCCTCATCGACGCCTTCCAGGGCATGGGCCTGTTCGTGGGCAGCGTCTGCGTGACCATGTACACCGCCGCCCCCGAGGTCGAAGCCTTTGAGCACAAGCTGAACAGCGTGGGCGTGCGCACCTTCCGCCACTATAAGATCCCCGGCTACCCCAACGACGTAGCCCGCATCGTCAGCGACGAGGGCTACGGCAAGAACGACTACATCGAGACCCAGCGTCCCTCGTGGTCGTCACCGCTCCCGGCCCCGGCAGCGGCAAAATGGCCACCTGCCTCAGCCAGCTGTATCATGAGCACAAGCGCGGCGTCAGCGCCGGCTACGCGAAGTTTGAGACCTTTCCCCGTCTGGAACCTCCCGCTCAAGCACCCGGTCAACCTCGCCTATGAGGCCGCTACCGCCGACCTGAACGACGTGAACATGATCGACCCCTTCCATCTGGAGGCCTACGGCGTCACCACCGTCAACTACAACCGCGACATCGAGATCTTCCCGGTGGTCAACGCGATGTTCGAGCTCATCGCGGGCAAGAGCCCCTACAAGTCCCCCACGGATATGGGCGTGAACATGGCCGGCAACTGCATCGTGGACGACGAAGCCTGCCGCGAGGCCTCCCGTAACGAGATCATCCGCCGCTACTTCAAGGCCCTCTGCGACCACAAGACCGGCAAGAACGTGGACAGTGAGATCTTCAAGCTGGAGCTGCTGCTGAATCAGGCCGGTCTGGCTGTCGGCGACCGTGCCGTGGAAAAGCAGGCTCACGCCGTGGCCGAGCGCACCGGCGGCGCACCCGCTGCCGCCATCGAGCTGCCGGACGGCACCGTCGTCACCGGCAAGAACGGTCCCCTGCTGGGCGCAGCCTCTTCTGCCCTGCTCAACGCCCTCAAGAAGCTGGCCGGCATCGACCATGAGATCGACCTGGTCTCCGCCCGCGCCATCGAGCCCATCCAGACCCTCAAGACCAACTACCTCGGCAGCCGGAATCCCCGCCTGCACACCGATGAGATCCTGATCGCGCTGTCCAGCTCTGCCGCCGAGAATGAGACGGCTGCTGTCGCTCTGCAGCAGCTCTCCAAGCTCAAGGGCTGCGACATGCACTCCACGGTCATCCTGTCCAGCGTGGATACGGACACCATCAAGCGTCTGGGAATGTACCTCACCTGCGAGCCCGCCTATGAGCAGGAAGACCGCAAGTATCACAAGAAATAAGCGCTCCGGCGCATAAGAAAAGCCGCACAGTACAGCGAAAAACTGTACCGTGCGGCTTCTTTGTTTCTTCTGTGGTTTCTCAGACGTGGGAGGCTGGGCGCACCGCCCGCGATCTCCTCGGCGGTCAGGGGCTTTTGCCTCGGCAGGGCGTTCAGACGCTCCTTTGCTACGGCTAGCATCAGTTTGATGCGGTTCTCCTGATTGACCCTGGTGGCGCTGGGGTCGTAGTCGATGGGGGTGATGTTGGCGCTGGGGTACATCGCGCGGATCTTGTTTACCATGCCCTTGCCCACGATGTGGTTCGGCAGGCAGCCAAAGGCTGTGCGCAGACGATGTTGCCGTAACCGCCCTGCACCAGCTCGATCATTTCCGCCGTCAGCAGCCAGCCCTCGCCCATCTTGGCACCGAGGGAAATAACGCCCTTGGGCTTCTCCACCAGTTCCTTAAAGGGGCCGGGGGCGTAGAACCCGGCATCGCTCTCGGCCTTGAGCATGGCACGCTCGATGCTGTCCAGCCAGTTGAGCAGCTGGTCGGTACCCATCTTCACGGCCAGCTTGCCGCCGTACAGGATGTGGTCCTCGCCCATGTTGAAGGCGCAGTACTGCACAAAGCCCATCAGGCCCGGGAAGTTGACTTCGCAGTCCTGGCTCTCCAGGAACTTCTGCAGGTCGTTGTTGCCCAGCGGGCTGTACTTGACGTAAATTTCGCCCACGACGCCGACTTTGACCTTCGGCACACGGGTGACGGGAATGGACTTGAAGTCCTTTGCGATGAGGGGGAAGGTGTGCTTCATCTCACGGGAGGTGAAGCCCTTGCCCGCCAGCAGCACACGGCCCAGGCGCTCGACCCAGAGGTCTACCATCTTATCGGCAGCGCCCTTCTCGTTCTCATACGGAGCGACCTGATTGCGCAGGGCGCAGAGCATATCGCCGTAGAACACGCTGGCGATGGCCCGGCGGGCCAGAGGCAGAGTCATCTGGAAGCCGCTGTCCTTCTCGAGGCCCGAGAAGTTCAGGCTGGCCACCGGGATGTTCGGATAGCCTGCCTTGACCAGCGCCTTGCGGAGCAGATGGATGTAGTTGGAGGCACGGCAGCCGCCGCCGGTCTGGGTGATGAGCAGCGCGGTGTGATCCAGATCATACTTGCCGCTGTTCAGCGCATCGAGGAACTGGCCAATGACCAGCAGTGCCGGATAGCAGGTGTCGTTGTGGACATATTTCAGGCCCAGCTGCGCCACAGCGCTGCCGCAGTTTCCAAGGATCTCGCACTTGTAGCCGTCGTAGCGCAGGGCGTATTCCAGCAGGCGGAACTGGGTGATGGCCATGTTGGGGATGAGGATGGTGTGAGTCTTCTTCATCTCCGGGGTGAATTTGGGGTAATTGTATTCCATAGGTTCCTCCTATGTTACTTCTTATCTTCGTCTCGCTCATCCAGTGCGGCGAACAGGCTGCGCAGGCGGATATTGACAGCACCCAGGTTTGTGATTTCGTCAATTTTCAGCTGGGTGTAGAGCTTGCCGCCCTCCTGCAGGATCTCGCGGGTCTCGTCGGTGGTGATGGCGTCCACGCCGCAGCCGAAGGACACCAGCTGCACCAGGTCCATATCCTTCTGGGTGGTGCAGTACTTGGCGGCGGCATAGAGGCGGCTGTGATAAGTCCACTGGTTCAGCACGCTGGTGGGGAACTTTTCCACGCGGTTGGAGATGCTGTCCTCGGTGACCACTGCCGTGCCGTGGCGGGTGATGAGGTGGTCGATGCCGTGGTTGATCTCCGGGTCCACATGGTAGGGGCGTCCGGCCAGCACGATGATGCGCCTACCCTGACGGCGGGCCTCATCTATGATCTCGCTGCCCTTGACCCGGATCTGTGCCATGTGGGCTTCATACTCAGCGTAGGCAGCGTTGGCAGCCTCCTGCACTTCCTTCTCGGAGATGCCGCCGAAATACTTGGGCAGCACGTCCTTCGCCATCTTGTGGACGAAATCCTTCGGACGGTGGATGCCGACGTAGTCGTAGATGAACTTCTGGCCTTCCAGCTCGGGGCAGTTGCCGGCCAGAACTTCGGGGTAGTAGGCCACGACGGGGCAGTTGTAGTGGTTGTCGCCCAGACCCTCGTCGATGTTGTAGGTCAGGCAGGGGTAGAAGATGGCGTCCAGATGCATCTGGGTCAGGGCCTTGATGTGGCCATGGCTGAGCTTGGCCGGGAAGCAGGCGGTGTCGCTGGGGATGGTAGCCTGACCGGCCAGATAGAGACCGCGGCTGGACACCGGGCTGGTGTGGACGGCAAAGCCCAGCTTGGTCCAGAAGGCGTGCCAGAAGGGCAGCAGCTCGTACATATTCAGGCAGAGCGGGATGCCGATGGAGCCGCGCTTACCGGCCACGGGCTTATAGCTGGCCAGAAGCTGCTGTTTGTAGGCGTAGAGGTTGAGGCTGTTGTCCTCACTCTTGCCGGTGACGGGCTTGTCGCAGCGGTTGCCGGAAATGAACTTGCGGCCATCGGCGAAGGTGTTGACGGTGAGCTGGCAGTGGTTGCCGCAGCCGCCGCACTTGACGCTGACGACTTTCTGGTCGAAGCTCTCCAGCTCTTCCTCGCTCATCATGGCGGAGGTGGTCTGGCCGTTCTTGCGGCACTGGCGCAGGCCGAAGAGGGCCGCACCGTAAGCGCCCATCAGACCGGCGATGTCGGGGCGGATGACCTCGACGCCCATCTCCTTCTCGAAGGCGCGGAGGACGGCCTCATTGTAGAAGGTACCGCCCTGCACGACGATCTTCCGGCCCAGCTCTTCGGGGCTGGACGCACGGATGACCTTGTACAGCGCGTTCTTGACGACGCTGATGGACAGGCCCGCCGAGATATTCTCGATGGACGCGCCGTCCTTCTGGGCCTGCTTGACCGAGCTGTTCATGAAGACGGTGCAGCGGCTGCCCAGGTCCACGGGGCGGTCGGCGAAGAGGCCGAGGGCCGCGAACTCCTTGACGTCGTAGCCCAGTGCCTGCGCGAAGGTCTGCAAAAAGCTGCCGCAGCCGGAAGAGCAGGCTTCGTTCAGGAAGATGTTGCTGATGGCACCATCTTCGATCTTGAAGCACTTCATGTCCTGACCGCCGATGTCGATGATGAAGTCCACGTCCGGCATGAAGTATTTTGCTGCCGTGAAGTGGGCCACGGTCTCCACGAGGCCGAAGTCGCAGCGGAAGGCGTTCTTGACCAGCTCTTCGCCGTAGCCGGTGGTGGTCACGCTGGCCACCTTGAGGCCGGGGTGCTCTTTATAGATCTTCAGCAGCTGCTGCCGGATAAGAGGCAGCGGGTTGCCGAGGTTCGGCTGATAGTTGGTGTAGAGGATCTGGCTCTGCTCGTCCACGACCACCAGCTTGACAGTAGTGGAGCCGGAGTCGATGCCGATATGCACCGGGCCGCACTGGGCGCCGAACGCCACCCGCGGCACGCTGTGGGACATATGGCGGGCATGGAATACCTCGTACTCTTCCTTGTTGGCGAAAAGGGGCGGCTCGCTGGCGTAGGTGGCCGTGGCGGCGTACTCATCCAGCGCAGCGGCCACGTCCGAGAGGACGAACTCCTTGTCGGCGTAGAGGGCAGCGCCCAGCGCGACGTAGAGCAGGCTGTTCTCGGGGCAGGTACCGGTGACGCCCAGTGCCTCGTCGAAGCTCTTGCGCAGCACGGTGCTGAAGGTCAGCGGACCGCCCAGATAGAGGATATTGCCCTGAATGGGGCGTCCCTGTGCCAGACCGGCGATGGTCTGGTTGACCACGGCCTTGTAGATGCTGGCCGCGATGTCCTCGGTCCTTGCGCCCTGATTGATGAGGGGCTGCACGTCGCTCTTGGCGAAAACGCCGCAGCGGGATGCGATGGTGTATGTACGGGTGGCCTGTTCGGCCGCCTTGTTCATCTCATCGGCACCCATCTTGAGCAGCGTCGCCATCTGGTCGATGAAAGCGCCCGTGCCGCCGGCGCAGCTGCCGTTCATGCGGACTTCGGTGCCGTTGGTCAGGAACAGGATCTTTGCGTCCTCACCGCCCAGCTCGATGACGCAGTCCGTCGCAGGGACGAACTTTTTGACCGCCACACGGGTGGAGAACACCTCCTGCACGAAAGGCACGCCGCAGCTGTCGGCCAGGCCCATGCCGGCGGAGCCAGAGATGCTGAGCAGCGCTTTCCGGCCATGCAGCTGCTCTGCGTCGATGCGGCGCAGCAGCTCCTGCGCCTTTTCCAGAATGTGGCTGTAGTGGCGCTCATACGTCGAATATAAAAGGGTATCGTTTTCATCCAGCACCACGCATTTGATGGTAGTGCTGCCGATGTCAAGACCTACTCTCACAGTTGTTTTTCCTCCTGAAGGACAATGCACTCTCCCTCTGCACACAGGACTCTCCGGCCCGGGCAGAAGTTGTTTGCTAACGAATCAAATTTCAGACTCGCATACACGGGTATTATAAACCAAATCCGGCTGACAATCAATCATTCGGGATTATTTTACACCTTAAAAACAGTAAAATCACCTTTCAAAGTTAAACATTTTGTTAATTTCGCAAGCTTTTCTGTGGATTTCGGGCTGTTTCTACTAAGATTCTTTACCGTCTGTCAATTTTTCCGCTCTCTTCCCTGTCCCGCACATAAAGCAAAGGCATCTGCGCTGCGCCGTCCCGGCCGCATTGCAGATGCCTTTTTGTCTCGTTCAATATCTCCGCAGCAGAAGGAGCTCCTGTGCCGCCCGGCTTGCGAACCGCGCTGCGCGGATGTCGTTCTCCTCGTCGGAGTGGAGTTCCATTTCCGGCGGGATGTCCTCGCAGGAGGCCAGCGGGAACACCACCTGCGCCCGGGTGCCGCCGCCCGGCCGGGCCGTCAGCGTCAGCTTCCAGCCTGCACGGCGGCAGATGAGCTTGCAGATGCGGAGGCCCAGCTTTGCGCCGCTGAGGAAGCGGCGGTTGTTCTCGATGGGGTCTTCCTCCATCAGGCCGCAGCCGTTGTCTTCTACCCGGAGCGCGACGCCCGTCTTTTTCTGTTTCAGGCTCACCCACACCCTGCCGCCTGCATCGCAGGCCCGCAGCGCGTTGGAGATGAGGTGGAGCAGCAGCTGTTCGGCCTCATCGGGGACGCCCATGACGGCGCAGTGCTCGATGCCCCCGCTCTCCGCCGTGAGCGTTATTTCCAGCGACCGCTGGATGTCCGGGGCCAGACGCCCCGCCTTTTCCAGCAGACCGCACAGGTCCAGAGGCTGCAGCTCGCTCAGCTCTTCATTTTCCAGCTGATAAAGTGTTATGGCATTGCGTACCGTGCGGTCCAGCCGGGCAGACTCTATCTGGATGTCCGAAAGTGCCTGCCGAGTGGGCAGGTCGGCCGACGCCAGCAGATGCATCTGCAGATACTCCCGGTTCTGGTCGATGATGCCAAGGGCATGGAAGCACACATCCCCAAACTCCTCCTGAGGGGAGGCTCCTGCTCCATCGTTTCGCCTGCGCATTCTGCTCTACCTCCGCGTCGTGTGGTCAGCACCTCACTGCTGACTCAGTCTACTTTCCAGCGCATAAAGCAGGCGGCCGATGGTCACCTTCCTGCGCTCTAAGCCATACTCTTTTCGAAAATCCCGCCATGTCTGGGTACCGGTCTCGTCCAGCGTCTCCAGCAGCCGCCGGAGGGCGCTGTCCACAGCCGCCACGGTGAGACCATATTCCTCCGCCACCGGCCCTAATATCTCCTTGCGGATGGCCAGACGGTGGTCGGAGCCCATCATCACCCGAAGCGCACCGGTCAGGTAGCGCTTGTTGGCGTCGCAGGTGCTCACGCCCCAGCTGAGATAGATGCGCTCGCAGCGTTTTCCAGGCTCTCCGCCGGGCGGTGGGCCGGGGCGCGCAGCTCCTGCAGCATATCTTCCAGTGTGGCCTGACGGATGAGGTAGCATGCATCCTCCTGACTCAGGCTCTCCACTGCCGACTTCTCGTTGCGTCCGTCGTCCCGCAGAAGCACCAGAGGCTTGCGGGCAAGGCCGCGTATCCTGGGCAGAAACTGGATGCTATCCATGTCCTCCAGTCTGCCGCCCAGCACCAGAACGTCCACATCGCCCTGCTCGAGCCGTTCCAGCAGCGGCCGGCTGCTGCGGTAGCCCGTGCAGCGGATGGCCGGGTTGCGCTCCTCGAGATAGCGTGTCCATACCCGCATCTCTCTGGGGTCATAGCTGGCCAGCGCTACGCGCCATATGACGTCCTGTTCCTCATAGCTCACACGACGCGCCTCCCTTCCTGCAGGCGTTCTGCCTGCTTCGCCTGCGGATACCAGCAGGAAATAACATCCTGCCACAGCTCCGGCTGGACCGAATTCTCATACAAAAACTGCAGCAGCCGTCCGCACTCCTCTTCCGGGGCCGGGACCCATGTACGGGCCGTGTCTGCCGGGTCGTCCGGAGCCTTTGTCCGGCTCACGGTCAGCCAGCAGCCCTGTCCCTCCGTCTCCAGAGAACAGGCAAGGGTATACGCCTCCTGATACGGTTCCAGCGTCGAAAATCTCCTCACCAACGGGGATATCCTGTTTCATTCTGCATCCTCCTTGCCCCATCTGTCCGGCCCTTCCACTTATGCCGGACAAGTTACTTTATACGATACTGTATAAAATTGTATGGAGCGTCGAAAGGAGTTGCAACGACAAATTTGCGTCAGTTTTCGTCGAATTTTGGAACACTGAAAATATTAACATGGATACTGTCTCAAGAATACCATCAACCGCTCCAAAAATCAAGACACATCTGCCGCATTCTCCTGATTTGGGACGCTTTTCCGCGCAGGATGCAGTGCTTTTCCATCCTTCGGCAGAAAACACAGAACTTGGCACCCGTTACGACATAAATTGTTCATATTCTTCTGATAAAATCAAGCAGATACTATGTTTCCCTCTCCGTCCACAAATGCCGGGCGGAATAGGCCAGCAGACACTTCCCCGTTCTGCTGCCGGAAAGGCAGGCCAATGCTTCAGCTTATCAATATCGAAAAGAAATACACCACCGGCGATCTGACACAGGCAGCGCTCAACGGGGTCAGCCTCAACCTGCGCGACAGCGAATTTGTCGCCATCCTCGGCCCCAGCGGCTCGGGCAAGACCACGCTGCTCAACATCATCGGCGGCCTCGACCGCTACGACAGCGGCGAGCTCATCATCAACGGCATCTCCACCCGCCGCTACACCGACCGGGACTGGGACTCCTACCGCAACCACACCGTCGGCTTCGTGTTCCAGAGCTATAACCTCATCCCCCACCAGACCGTGCTTTCCAACGTGGAACTGGCCCTGACCATCTCGGGCGTGTCGGGCGCTGAGCGCCGCCGCCGTGCCGCCGAGGCGCTGCGGCAGGTGGGCCTCGGGGATCAGCTCCACAAGCGCCCCACCGAGATGTCGGGCGGCCAGATGCAGCGCGTGGCCATCGCCCGTGCCCTCGTCAACAACCCCGACATCCTGCTGGCCGACGAGCCCACCGGCGCACTGGACAGCGAGACGAGCATCCAGGTCATGGAGCTGCTGAAGGATGTGGCAAAAGACCGCCTTGTGGTCATGGTCACGCACAACCCCGAACTGGCGGAGCAGTATGCCAACCGCATCGTCCGTCTGCGGGACGGCGCTATCACCGACGATACCCGCCCCTTCGAGCCGGACGACACAAAGCTTGCCCCTCCCATCCATAAGAACATGGGTCGTTCGTCCATGTCGTGGCTCACCTCGCTGGCCCTGAGCTTCAACAACCTGCGCACCAAAAAGGCCCGTACCCTGCTCACAGCCTTCGCGGGCAGCATCGGCATCATCGGCATTGCGCTGATCATCTCCCTGTCCCAGGGTGTCAACGATTACATCGACGATATGGAGCGCTCCACCCTGAGCGAGTACCCGCTGCAAATTCTGAGCAGCGGCATGGACATCACGAGCTTTCTGTCCTCGGGCAGCAGCGGCGGCACCACAGCCACCGGCCTGCCCACCGACGAGGACGGCAAAAAGGACACCTCCGGCGGCGTGGAGGGAATGGTCTCGGTCCGCCAGCTCATCACCAAGATGGTGTCGGGCCTGACGTCCAACGACCTCACTTCCTTAAAGAAATATCTCGACAGCGACGAGTCCACCATTGCGGATGACGCCACCTCCATCGAGTATTCCTACAGCGTCTCGCCCCAGATCTACCGGCAGGACGCCGACGGCAGTGTGCATCAGGTCAACCCGGACTCCACCCTCTCGATGCTGGGTCTGGGAAGCTCGGGTTCCGGCTCCACCTCCGTCACCAGCAGCCTGATGAACAGCATGGGCAGCAACACCAGCGTATTCTATCAGCTGCCCGCCAACAGCGACCTTTATAAGTCCCAGTACGAAGTCAAGGCCGGCCGCTGGCCCGAAAAGCCCACCGAATGTGTCGCCGTGCTGAGCAAATACGGCACTGTGACCGACTACGCCCTCTATTCCATGGGTCTGCGGGACTCCGCCGAGCTGGACAAGATGATACAGCAGTTCGCCCAGAACCAGAACGTCGATGTCCCCAGCGATTTCCGCACCTACAGCTACGACGAGCTGATGGGCCTGAAGTTCAAGCTGGTGAACAGCGCCGACACCTACGTCTACGACGACACCTACGGCATCTGGAAGAGCAAGGCCGACGACAAGGACTATATGCAGCAGCTGGTGGAGAACGGCGAGGACATCACCATCGTGGGCATCGTCCAGCCGGACTACACCGCCTCCGCTTCCATGCTCACCTCCGGCATCGCCTACCCCGCCTCCCCTGACCGAGAAGGTCATGAAGGACGCTGCCGACAGCGACATCGTGAAGCAGCAGATGGCCGACCCCGCCACCAACGTCCTCACCGGCGAGAGCTTCGGCAAGGCCGAGAGCCTCCGCGACTTCGATTTGACCAGCCTCTTCTCCATCGACACCAACGCCCTCAAGAATGCCTTCTCTTTTGATGCCAACGCCCTCGACTTCGATTTGAACGGTGCCTTCGACCTCAGCAGCGGCAGTTTCGATCTGAGCAGCCTCATCGACTTCTCGGATTTTTCCCTCGACATCGACGAGCTGCCCGACATCGACCTCAGCGACGCCTTTGCAGAGCTGGACCTCTCCGTCTCGCCGGAGGCGCTGCAGGACCTCGTGCAAAAGATCTTCAAGGACTATAAAAACTATATCATCGGCAACGGCATCCTCAACTTTAAAAAGTGGAGTTTCTCTGCCTACCTCAAGACCGAGCGGTTCCAGAAGCTGATGGCCGAGTCCATGAAAGACCTCGTTGACCCGGACAAGCTGCAGGGGCAGCTCTCGAGCGCTCTGCAGACCACCATCCAGACCGTGATGGAGACCTACTCCGACCAGATCACAGAGGTGCTGAAAAGCCAGCTGGACGCTGCCATCCAGAAGGGCATCGTCACCTTCCAGGACCAGATACAGTCCCAGCTCAAGACGGCCATCCAGCAGAACATCGGCAAGCTGAGCAGCCAGATGGAGAGCGCCATCAAGATCGACGCGTCGGCTTTCCAGAAGGCCATCCAGCTCAACATGACCGCCTCCGAGCTGACCGAGCTGATGCGCTCCACCCTCCGCTCCTCTTCCGCCACCTATGAGGCCAACCTGACGGCCTTCGGCTACGCGGACGAGGCCTCCCCCAGCCAGATCAAGATCTATCCGAAGGACTTCGCCAGCAAGGCCATCATCCTGGAAAAGCTGGATGCCTACAACGCCAGGATGTCTGCAAAGGGTGAAGACGAAAAGATGGTGCAGTACACCGACCTCGTGGGTACCCTGATGACCAGCGTGACCGAGATCGTGGACATGATCAGCAGCATGATGGTGGCCTTCGTCTCCATCTCGCTGGCAGTCTCCTCCATCATGATCGGCGTCATCACCTATATCAGCGTCCTCGAGCGCCGGAAGGAGATCGGCATCCTGCGCGCCATCGGCGCTTCCAAGCGGAACGTCTCCGAGGTGTTCAACGCAGAGACCTTCATCATCGGCCTCTGCTCGGGCGTCATGGGCATCGTCCTCAGCGAGATACTGCTCATCCCCGGAAACATCATCATCCAGAAAGTCTCCGGCACTTCGACCCTCGTTGCCTCCCTGCCCGTGGATGCAGCCCTCTTCCTCGTGGCACTGGCTACCCTGCTCACCATTCTGGCCGGCATCATCCCGGCCCGCGGCGCAGCCAAGTGCAACCCCGTCAAAGCCCTGCGCGCCGAGTAACCCCCAGAGATCTCATTCCCGGTATCCTTTCCGCTCCGGCGGCAGGGATACCGGGATTTTTTCGGCTTATTTTTGCTCCGGCCCGTCGGTTCAGCTTGTATCCATCCCGCATGAGAACGCGCTTTTTTGCTCTAAAAGTTACAAAAGAGTACGGTCGTCCCGGGAGATTCTGACGTGTACCGGGAATTACCGGAAATCAATTTGCTTTTCGCTCTGCGGGCAAATCAACCTGCACAAAGGAGGGGTAATTTGTTATGCAATTCTGCCAAAAGTGTTTTGAGGTTATTGATTTATTCCACAAATTATGCCATACTATAGTCACTGAAACCGTTCCCGACATCGTTCCCGCACGATTTCAGTAAAAACCAGAACTTCGACCGAAAGAGAGGTGCTTTCCGGAATGCCGAACATGACCATCAAAGATATTGCCCGTCTGAGCGGCTGTTCCGTCAGCACCATCTCCCGCGTCATCAATGACCGGCCGGATGTGCGTCCCGAAACGAAGAAAAGGTGCTTCAGATGATGCGGGAGTCGGGCTTCGTGCCGAACACCAACGCCCGCCAGCTCAAGATCCAGCAGTCGCGGAGCGTGGTCTTTGTGGTCAAGGGCACCCCGCAACCTCTTCTTCTCGGACTTCCTGGTCCAGCTGCAGCGGGCGGCGACCCTCTACGGGTACAGCGGCATCGTCTCCTACCTGGACGAGAATGCCAACGAGATAGACGCCGCCCAAAAGATCCTGCGGGAGATAAAGCCCAAAGGCATGATATTCCTCGGCGGCAGCGTGGCGAACTTCCAGCAGGGCTTTGCGAACATCACCGTCCCCGCGGTGCTGACGACGCTGGTCTCCGACGAACTGGATTTCCCGAACCTCTCGATGGTGGGCGTGGATGACCGGGCTGCGGCCCGCACCGCCGTCTCCCACCTCATCGCGCAGGGCCACCGGAAGATAGCCGTTCTCGGCGGTCCGGCCACCAGTTACCCCAGTCGGATGCGCCGCCTTGGCGCACAGGATGCCATGGAGGATGCCGGGCTCACCTTCGACGACCGGCTCTACGGCCTGTCCAACTACGATTTCGAGTCTGCCTACCACGCCATGAACAGCCTGCTGGCACGCCGGGCCGAGTTTACCGCCCTGTTTGCCATGAGCGATGTCATCGCTTTCGGTGCCATCCGGGCGCTGGTCAGCGCCGGGTTCCGGGTGCCGCAGGACGTCTCCGTCATCGGCTTTGACGGCATCACGATGTCCCGCTACTGTGTGCCGGTGATGACCACCATCGTCCAGCCCGGCGAGCAGATCGCGCTCCAGAGCATCGAGCTGCTGGTGCGGCAGATCGAGCATGGCGCCCCGGCCCAGAAGATCACCCTCCAGCCTGAGCTGCAGGTCGGTGAGAGCGTAAGGGCTGTCTGATTTATTTCGTCTCATTTCCGCTGTCAGGCGGAATGTGTATATCACATGATGAAGAAGGAGAACAATTATGAAAAAAATGATCTCTCGTCGTAATTTCCTGAAAGTCGCCGGCGCTTCTGCTGCCGCCCTCGGTCTGGCTGCCTGCGGTGGTTCCTCCAGCAGCACCGCTGCTTCCACCGCCAGTTCTACCGCAGCTTCTGCCGCTCCCGCAGCTGCCGGCAAGGTCTACTACCTGAACTTCAAGCCCGAGCAGGATCAGGATTGGCAGGATCTGGCCGCTGAGTACACCAAGGAGACCGGCGTGCCTGTGACCGTTGTCACCGCTGCTTCCGGCCAGTACGAGACCACCCTGATGAGCGAGATGGAGAAGAGCGAAGCTCCCACCCTGTTCCAGGTCAACGGCCCTGTGGGTCTGGCCAACTGGAAGGACTACTGCCTGGACCTCTCCGGCAGCGATGTCTACGGCCAGCTGACCAGCGACTCCTTCGCCCTGAAGGACGGCGACGCCGTTACCAGTATCGCATACGTCATCGAGACCTACGGCATCATCTACAATAAGGAGCTGCTGACCGCCGCCGGCTACACCCAGGACGACATCAAGGGCTTCGATGACCTGAAGAAGGTCGCCGACGACATTCAGGCCCGCAAGGCTGAGCTGGGCGTTGATGGTGCTTTCACCTCCGCCGGCATGGACGGTTCTTCCGACTGGCGCTTCAAGACCCATCTGGCAAACCTGCCCATCTACTACGAGTACAAGGCTGACGGCATCGGCTCCACCGACGCCATCAAGGGCACCTACCTTGACAACTACAAGAAGATCTGGGACCTGTACATCACCGACTCCACCTGCGACCCCAAGCTGCTGGCTTCCAAGACCGGCAACGATGCTGTTGCTGAGTTCGTGGGCAAGAAGGCCGTGTTCTACCAGAACGGCACCTGGGCCTTACAATGACGTGAAGGATCTGGGCGACGACAATCTGGGTATGCTGCCTATCTACATCGGCGCTGAGGGCGAGGAGAACCAGGGCCTGTGCACCGGTTCCGAGAACTTCTGGTGCGTGAACAACACCTCTTCGGACGAAGACATCCAGGCGACTCTGGACTTCCTGTACTGGTGTGTCACCTCTGAGGCCGGCACCAGCGCGATGGCTGACAAGATGGGCTTCGTCATCCCCTTCAAGGCCGCCAAGGACTCTACCAACCCCCTCATCGGCATCGCCAACGATTACGTTGCTGAGGGCAAGACCAGCGTGGACTGGTGCTTCTCCACCATGCCTTCCGAGGAGTGGAAGAACGGCGTCGGCTCTGCACTGACTGCTTATGCAGCAGGCACCGGCAGCTGGGACGATGTGGTCACCGCCTTTGTGGACGGCTGGGCCAAGGAGTACAAGCTGGCCAACGGCTAAGCGTTCTCCTTTCTTCCGCAATAGCTGGATAATCGGGGAGGCGGGCGATGTGTTCGCCCGCCTCCCTTCTTTTTTCAGGAGGTATATCATGCAAAAGGCCATCAGTAAATATTGGCCGGTGTTCGTACTGCCCACCCTGCTGGCGTTCATCATCGGCTTCATCTGGCCCTTCATCTGGGGCATCTATCTTTCCTTCCAGCGTTTCACCACCGTGAGCAAGACCACCTTCGTGGGCCTGCAGAACTACATCAACGTCTTTTCGGATGCGACCTTCCTCCACGCCTTTGGGTTCACCGCTGCCTTTACGGTGGTAAGCACCGTGCTCATCAATGTGTGCGCCTTCGCCATCGCGCTGGTGCTCACCCGCGGCATCCGCGGCACCAACCTCTTCCGCACCGTCTACTTCATGCCGAACCTCATCGGCGGCATCCTGCTGGGCTACATCTGGCAGATCCTGCTCAACGGTGTGCTGGCCAACCTGCAGAAGCCTCTGCTGGCGCTGGACGCCAAGGCCGGTTTCGTCGGTCTGGTCATCCTGATGTGCTGGCAGCAGATCGGCTACATGATGATCATCTACGTCGCGGGTCTGCAGAGCGTCCCCGGCGACCTCATCGAGGCTGCGAAGATCGACGGCGCAAATGACCGTGAGATCCTGTTCAAGATCAAGATCCCGATGGTCATGCCCAGCGTCACCATCTGCACCTTCCTCACCCTGACCAACAGCTTCAAGCTGTTCGACCAGAACGTGGCCCTGACCGCCGGTGAGCCCGCCAACGCCAGTGAGATGCTGGCCCTGAACATCTACAACACGTTCTATGGCCGCTCCGGCGCCCAGTGGAAAGGCATCGGCCAGGCAAAGGCCGCGGTCTTCTTCCTCATCGTCGTCGTCATCTCGCTCATCCAGCTCAAGTTTACCCGCTCCAAGGAGGTGCAGCAGTAATGCCGAAAGATAAAAAAATGTGGGACAACATCCTCACTGTCATCATGAGCCTGCTGTGCCTGCTCTGGATCTACCCCATCGTCCTGATCTTGCTGAACAGCCTGAAAATAGAAGGCACCTTCACCACTTCCACCGTCTTCAAGCTGCCTACGGCTGAGACCTTCGCGGGCCTTAGCAACTACATCTACGGCGTCACCAAGATGGGCTTTCTGTCCAGCCTGGGCTACAGCCTCGTCATCACCGTGTCCAGCGTGGCCCTCATCCTGCTGTGCTGCTCCATGACCGGCTGGTACCTTACCCGCGTGAACAACAAGCTGAGCAAGTTCATGAATCTGCTCATCGTCTTCTCCATGGTCGTCCCCTTCCAGATGGTCATGTTCACCCTGTCCAAGACCGCCGACACCCTCAATCTGAACACCCCCGTGGAACATCTGCATCATCTATCTGGGCTTCGGTGCCGGTCTGGCCGTGTTCATGTTCACCGGCTTCATGAAGAGCGTCCCCATCGAGATCGAAGAGGCGGCCATGATCGATGGCTGCAACCCCGTCCAGATCTTCTTCAAGATCGTCTTCCCCATCCTCAAGCCCACCATGATCTCCACTGCCATCCTGGAGACCATGTGGGTCTGGAACGACTACCTGCTGCCCACGCTGGTGCTGGACATCAAGAAATACCGCACCATTCCCATGGCTATTCAGTACTTCCGCGGCGGCTACGGCCGCGTCGAGCTGGGCCCCATGATGGCCTGCATCATCATCGCCATCATCCCCATCATCATCCTTTACATGACCTGCCAGAAGTACATCATCGAGGGTGTCGTGGCAGGCGCTGTCAAGGGTTAAAACAAGGAGGTTCCAGCCATGCGTGCAAGCGGCATTCTGATGCCCGTCTTCAGCCTGCCGGGTCCTTACGGCATCGGCACGCTGGGAGATGAAGCCTTTGCCTTCGTCGATTTCCTTGCGGCTGCAAAGCAGACCTACTGGCAGATACTCCCCATCGGCCCTACGGGCTACGGAGACAGCCCCTACCAGAGCTTTTCTGCCTTTGCCGGCAACCCCTACTTTATCGATTTCCGTCTGCTGGCAGCGGACGGCCTCCTCACCGAGGCTGAGCTGCCCGCGCCCCAGCCGGTGGGTCCCGTCGATTACGGTGCGCTCTACCAGCAGCGGCCCGTGGTGCTCCATAAAGCGGCTGACCGGCTGCTGGCTTCCCCTAACCCCGGCCTATGAGGCTTTCTGTGAAGCCCAGAGCGGCTGGCTCGAAGACTATGCCCTCTTCATGGCCGTCAAGGCCGAGCAGGGGCAGGCCGGTCTCGCCGACTGGCCCGACGACCTGCGCACCCGGGAGCCTGCGGCCCTCGCCGCCGCCAAAGAGCGGCTGGCCGCTGAGGTGGACTACTACAAGGCCGTGCAGTTCTTCTTCTACACCCAGTGGAATGCCCTCAAGACCTATGCCAACGGCAACGGCATCCAGCTGGTGGGCGACATCCCCATCTACGTCAGCCCCGATTCCAGCGACCTCTGGACCCACCCGGAGCTGTTCCAGACCGACGGCGCCGTCCACCTGACCAGCGTTGCCGGATGTCCGCCCGACGCCTTTGCCGCCGACGGTCAGCTCTGGGGCAACCCGCTCTACGACTGGCCCCGCCACGAGGCCGAGGACTTCCGCTGGTGGAAGCGGCGCATCAAGCACGCCACTTCCATCTACGACGTCGTCCGCATCGACCATTTCCGGGGCTTCGAGAGCTACTACTCTATCCCCGCCGGGAACAAGACCGCTGCGGGCGGTCACTGGGAGAAAGGCCCTGACCGTGCCTTCATCGACGCCATGCACAAGGCGCTGGGCGAGGGCGGCATCATTGCCGAGGACCTGGGCTATCTGACCCCCGAGGTCAAGGCCATGCTGGCCGCAAGCGGCTACCCGGGCATGAAGATCATGCAATTTGCCTTTGACCGCCGGGAACCGGGCAACTACCTGCCCTACACCTACCCTGCCAACAGCGTGGTCTACACCGGCACGCACGACAACGTGACCGCCGAGGGCTGGCGTCAGAGCGCCAGCGCCGAGGATGTGGCCTATGCCTGCCGCTACCTGCGCTGCGCACCCGAAGACCTCACTGAGGCTATGATCTGCGCCTGCCTTTCCTGCGTGTCGGACATGGCTGTCATCCCGCTGGCCGACTGGCTCCATCTGGACGCTGAGGCCCGCATCAATACCCCCAGCACCCAGGGTGCCAACTGGCAGTGGCGGCTCACCCAGCCGCTCACTCCGGCCCTCAGCGCTCACATCGCTGAGCTGACCGCGCTGTACCACCGTGTGCCGGGCGAAGAACTCTAAGCTTTCCCCATTTTTCTCCGATTCATCCTGATAGCAGCAGCGCCCTGCCTGCCGTCCCTCACCGGACAGCAGCCGGGGCGCTGCTGTTTTTCCGCGTTTTTCTTCAAATTTCACACAACATTTTTTCGGAGTTTCCGGCCTGCTTTCTCTTTATATTTTATCGTTTTTTCCGTTTGTTTCTCCTGGATTTTTCCGTTTCGGCGTCCCAAATCCCGTTCCGATTATCTTTCTGCGCTCTCTTGTTGTTTTTCGGCAGTTATGCTATAATTCAGGTAACTTAGTCTCCGTATGTGGACGGAGCGTATGTGTGAAAGGAGCATTCCCCTATGGAACTTACATATCAGAGTCCGCTGATGCCGGCTGCTTATGCCGTCATCTCTGCCGACGAGATGACCTACATCGACGGCGGTGCCCTTCAGATCGGTTCTTACCTCATCGAATTTCACCCCGAGAACCTCCTCACTGCCGCTGTGAACTTCACGGTCAACTTCGCCCAGCTGATGGGCAAAGCTGCCCTTACGGCGGCTGTGGGCGGTCTGCTTCTGATGCACGAGGACGGCCTGACCCTGTCCCAGTCGGTCTCCTATTACTGGGACGGCCAGAACAAGGCCGGCAAAGCTGCCACTGTGGCGGTCGGCGCTCTCGCTGGCTGGTACGGCGCAATGCAGGCGATCCAGATCTATAACACGGTCAAGTCCATCTTCATCGAGCTCAAGAATGCTTACGCCCAGACCAAGGCAAATATTGCCGCGTCCCAGCAGCAGGATGCCGGCATCACCGACCCCATCGTGGCTGCAGCTGCCTGAGTCTGTTTGATTTGACGGAGTGATCGAAAGGAGTCGTTTATGAAACGCATCCAGATGCCTTCTTCCTATGCTGTTGTACCGGACGGAGAAAAAGCCCTTCTTGGCGGCGGCGGCGCATTTCGTGACGCATGGACCTCATTTACGGACCATCTCCGTTTCACTGATTTCTTCTTTAGGGGTGGACTGCTCTCTCTCTCCATCTCGTTCATTCCGAAGCTGCTGTTCAATGTGGTCAAGGCCGGCTTCAATGTCGTGGAAGGCGTCCACACCTTCATCTTCGGCGGACCGAGCAAGGCTGCAGAAGACCTTCAGACCTACAAAAACGATATGAGCGCTCTGCGTGCAGACGCAAAGTCTCAGCGCGGCTGACCTTTCCTAAAATCAAAAAATGCCCTGCGGCGGTGGACTCTCACCGTGCCGCAGGGCATTTTTTGTGTTTTACATGACCCGCACGGCTCCCTGCTCCCGCAGCGAGAGCAGATAGCAGCAGCCCGGGCCGAACAGTGCCTCCATCGCAGCGCAGTAGCGCTTTACCAGCGCATCCGGTACAAAAGCCTGGATCGTTCCGGCAAAGCCGCCGCCCTGCATCCGCCATGCACCGCCGGTGCCTGCAAGGATGCTCTGGCTGATGGCCAACGCCACCGACAGCCCCTGATGCTTCGGCGAAGAAGCGCAGTAGACATTCTGGCAACACTCAAAGGACGAGTGGCCGCTCTTCTCCACCAGCCGGGCAAAGGCGGCAAAGTCTCCCGCCGCAAGAGCAGCTCTCTGGGCAAGGGTACGGGCATTCTCCTCAAAATAGTGGATGGCACGCAGCACGGCGCGGTCGCCGCATTGCTCCCGCAGACGGGGCAACTCCTGCCAGAAGCGTTTCTCGTCCACCTCGCCCAGCACCTTGCCGCCCAGACAGGCTGCCACGGCCTCCATCTCGTTCCGGATGGCCGCGAACTCGCCGGTCAGCTCGCTGTGGCTGGCGCGGGTATCGGTGACGCAGAGGGTCATGCCCTCGGGCAGGACGCCGTCGGCATGGATCTTCTCGATCTTCGGTGCCGTCGGGTCGGCGAAATCCGCAAAGAGCACCCCGCCCACGGCGCTGGTCAGCTGGTCCAGCAGGCCGCTGGGCTTGCCGAAGTAGGTATTCTCCGCAAACTGGCAGATGCGGGCCAGCGCAGGGGCGTCCATGCCGCAGCCGTATTCCGTGTTGAGGATAATGGCCACGCCCATCTCAAAGGCTGCTGAGCTGGACAGTCCCGAGCCCCGCAGCACATCGCTGGCCGTGTAGGCATCGAAGCCGCCCACATCGCAGCCCTTTGCCCGGAAGCCCTCCGCGATGCCCCGGATGAGGCTGGCCGAGTGGGTGCTCTCCCCCTGCTGCGGCTCCTCTTCGGTCAAATCAATGACGTCCAGCTTGTTGAAGCCACGGGACTTGACCCGGATGAAGCCATCCTCGTTCCGGGATGCCACCGCCACAAGGTCCAGCGTGACCGCACCCGCAAGACCGTAACCGTGCTGGTGGTCGGTGTGGTTGCCGCCAAGCTCTGTGCGGCCCGGGGCCGAATAGACCTGCACCTGCCGCCCCGGCCCATAGTAAAGCTCAAACTGCTCGAGGGCCGCACCATAACGGCTGCGCTGGCGGGCCAGGACCTCCTCGCTGCCGCCGTAGAGCGCGGCCAGCGCGGCGTCCCACCTCCCTGCTACGATCTGTTCTCTGAGCTGCCTGCTGGTTGCCATCCAGAACCCCTCCCTGCGCTCTCTCAATGTTCGGTTTGTTACCGCTATTGTAATGCATCCGCTGCCATTTTGCAATTTCAACCCGCAAAAAAAGTAATTTTCGGTGTCCAGCCCAAAGAATAAGATGTACTTTTGTTGAATTTGCGGGGGCAGATGTGGTATACTCAGGCTATAGAGCCAACAGGCAGGAGGGAACCGCAATGGCAGACGTCTACAAGCAGTCGTTCAAGCAGAACTACACCAACAACATTGAGCTGTCCATCTTCAACTGCGGCCTGGAGCGCTGTGCTCCGGGGCAGACCTGGGGTCCCGGCATCCGGGACCACTACCTCATCCATCTGGTCGTCTCGGGCAAGGGCGTGTTCGAGGTCGGCGGGCGCACCTACGAGGTCGTGCCGGGCGATCTGTTCTTTGCCCGCCCCAGCCAGCTCATCCGCTATACTGCCGACGAGGTCCAGCCGTGGGAGTACAGCTGGGTCGGCTTCAACGGTGCCTGCGCCCACAAGCTTGCGGCGCAGCTGCCTTTCACCGACGCTGCCCCCGTCCACCACACCCAGGACCTGGAGGGGATGCGGGCGGCCCTGAGCAGCATCTACTCTTCCCGCGGTCTGCAGCCCCAGGACGAGGCCGCGATGGTGGGCTATCTCTACCTCTTCATCGCCGCTCTGATGCGGGAGACCAGCGAGAGCCGCCCCCACAGCACCTCTTCTTCCAGCCAGTATGTCCTGAACGCCATCAAGTACATCCAGTTCAACTACTCCCACGACATCTCCATCGACGATGTCGCCAAGAGCGTCGGTGTCTCCCGGAGCCATCTGTACCGGGTGTTCATGCTCAACGTGGGCAAGAGCCCCATCGACTATCTGACCGAATACCGGGTCAACGAAGCCTGCAAGCTGCTGCGCAGCGGCACACTGTCCATCGCCGAGGTGGCGGCATCGGTGGGCTTCCTCGACCAGTTCTATTTTTCGCGGGTGTTCAAGCGCGCCAAAGGTGTGCCGCCCAGCAAGTATATGACTTTGCAGGCTGACGCAGACGTCCAGCCCGCCCCTGACGAGACATAAGGAGAGATCATTCCATGCCCTTACGGAAAAACCAGCTTCTCACCCTCCGCATCGAGCGTCTTTCCAGCGACGGCAGCGGCGTGGCACATTCGCCGGAGGGCGAGGCCGTCTTCGTCCCGGGTACTGCCCCCGGCGATGAGGCTCAGGTGCGTATCATCAAGGACTGCGGCCGGTATGCCTTCGGCATCCTGGACAAACTGCTCACCCCTTCGCCTGACCGCATCCCGGTGGACTGTGCTGTCGCCGGCCCCTGCGGCGGCTGCAGCCTGCGGCACATGGACTACGCCGCCGAGCTGCGTTCCAAGCAGGAGAGCGTCGCCGACGCCTTCCGCCGCATCGGCGGACTGGATGTGCCGGTGCTGGATGCCCTTCCCTCCCCCGAGGTGGACCGCTACCGCAACAAGGTACAGTTCCCGGTGGGCCGCGACAAAAACGGTGCGCCCTGCATCGGCTTTTACGCCGGCCGCACCCACCGCATCGTCCCCTGCCCCGATTGCAGATTACAGCCCGGCGTCCTGAACGACATCGGCAACGCGCTCTGCAGCTTCTTCGCCGCCCACGGCATCCAGCCCTACGACGAGGAGAGCGGCAAGGGCCTTGTTCGGCATATCTTCCTGCGCCGGGGTACACACAGCGGCCAGATCATGGTCTGCCTCGTCTGCACCCGCCCGAAGTTCCCCCACGGCGAGGAGCTCGTGACCGCGCTGCGGGAGCAGTTCAGCGATATTGCGTCCGTTCTCATCAATGTCAACGCCAAGAAGACCAATGTCATCCTCGGCGAGGAGACCATCTCCCTCTACGGCCCGGGCTATATCGAGGATACTCTCTGCGGTGTGCCGGTCCGGCTCGGCCCCTCTCCTTCTATCAGGTAAACACGCTTGCCGCTGAGCGGCTCTACGGCATCGCTGCCGAGTACGCCCAGCTGGAGCCCTCGGACGTTCTGCTCGACCTCTACTGCGGCATGGGTACCATCGGTCTCTCCATGGCCGACCGCTGCCGGGAGCTCATCGGCGTGGAGATCGTGCCCGAGGCCATTGACAGCGCCAAGGCCAACGCCGCCCGGATGGGCGACGCCGTCGCCGCCAAGAGCCGCTTCTTCTGCGCCGACGCCGGTCAGGCTGCGGCCCGCCTCGCCGCTGAGGGCCTGCGGCCTGATGTCATCATGCTCGACCCTCCCCGCAAGGGCTGCGACGAGACGACGCTTTCCGCCGTCGTCCAGATGTCCCCCCGCCGGGTGGTCTATGTCAGCTGCAACCCGTCCACTGCCGCAAGAGATGCCGCATGGCTCGAAGAGCATGGGTATCATGCGGAGAAGGTGCAGCCGGTGGACCTTTTTCCCCGAACACGGCATTGCGAGACGGTTGTCTTGCTTTCCAAGGGAGAAATCGACTCAAAGAAGGTGCGGGTGGAGTTCTCGCTGGAAGATATGGATATGTCCGGCTTCCAGAAGGGCGCGACTTATGAGCAGATCAAGGCGTATGTGTTGGAGCATACCGGTTTGAAGGTATCTTCCCTGTACATCTCACAGATAAAGCGCAAGTGCGGGCTGGATGTGGGGCAAAATTATAACCTGTCAAAGAAGGAAGATGCCAAAGTGCCAAAATGTCCGCCGGAGAAGGAAGCGGCGATCAGGGATGCGTTGAAATATTTTCAGATGATTTAAGAGTCTATTGAGCAAAAAAGCAGTAAATCAATTTCAGATTTACTGCTTTTGCTGGCCGGGCCGGTGAGCTACGAGCATTCATGACTTTTTGATAACTTGTTCCATACTGATATATTAAGCGGAAAGTTGTGGCCCTGTATTTTCAGAGGGAAACGAATGCTCCTTGAATATATCCCACAAAATATGCAATCGCTATACTTATCGCAATACAGCATATACATAGTATTTCAGCAATTACCTTTTTTTCGATTATTTCATTTATGGACTTTCCGTAATCAATAGTAGACCATACCATTGAAAGCAAAAATAGAATTGAAATCCATTGAGTATGAAATGATAGTCCCATGCTAACAAATACATAGTTTGTGATGATGTAAAAAGCGCTTCTGACTACAACTTCTGTCACTTTTACAATCCGATTTCTCATAGAATTCTCCCTCTCTGATAATACTGTGGGCGGCAGCACTCCTTGCTGTCGCCCCTTGATTGCCTATCTGCAAAGGCGGGCGGGGCTGTCAACGGCGGCGCAGTTTGCGCCGTTCATCTTGACCGTTGACTGGCTCGGCTGGCTTTGCTATTCCGTGATCTCTTTCAGTTATTGTCAAAGGAAATGTAGATAGTTAGACTATCGGGTATGTAGCTGATACTTAACCACTTTTCGTCGTTTGATAAAAGTGTCCCGATAGAAACATAGTTTTCTCCCTCGATTTCTTCTGACACATTTTCAATTACGGAAAAGCCTTCTTGGTTCAAAAGCTCCATGTACTCGTTATAGTCATTTTCGCTAATGCCGGTAAGGTTGATATTGCAATTCTCATGTTCTGTATCAAGTGTAGCCCACGCAACCGTACCAGGCGCAACAGGAAGCCCCTCTGTGTACTCATTCTCAGGCCAAACACCCTCGTCCAATTTTGTAACACTATTAGATTGCGTATTGTTCTCATTGCTTGTCGGTGTAGATGAGGTATTTTGATTAGAACACGCAGCCAAAAAAATCATAATCATGATTGTGAATACAGAAATATATTTCTTCATTGGTTACCTCCTGTTTTTGTGTATGGTTCAGATAATTAACAAAACAGCAATAGCTGTTGCTGCAAACCCAATAGCCAAAAGGATTTGCGAAATATCAAAGGCAAACGCGCCCTCAATCTGTATATTTGTTGTCGCGTCTGCCTGTCCGATTGCTCCTTCTGGTACTTTTCCTGATTGTGTAACAGCATATACCGAAAAGGCAGCAACCGCGATAACAAGCGCAGCAAGAGTAGAAATGATACCGTTTCCTTTTTTTCGATTTGGTGTTATCAATGCCAAACTGTTCTGCGGTGCTGTCTGCAAATTCTCTTGGCGTCCCCAAACGCTGGATAATCTGCTGTTCTGTTTCTCCATGCTCCATAGCAGAAGCAAAAACTTCATTCAAGTCACGTACAACCTCTTTTTTCATTTTGCGTGGTAAAGATAGTTCCTTTTCAACCTGTTTGATATATTGTTCTTTCATTTGGATACCCTCGCTTGTTGATAACTTTCTATAAAGCCGTTTACGCAGTTTTCATAGCTTGACCAAAATAAGATTAGTTCATCAAGTACATTCCTGCCTTTATCCGTTAAAGAATAATACTTTTTGAGCCGCCATTTGCCGCAGCCGGAGCCAATCGGCATTTGATTAGTTCTGCTTCCTGCAAACGATACAAAATGGGGTAAATGGTTCCCTCTTTCGCATATCCCAAAACAGACGCACTATTGTTCAATTCAGTTATAATTTCATATCCATAAGTTTCCTTGCGTCCGATTAGGCATAAGAGTATCATTTCCAGAGAGCCTTTTTTGAATTGCTGGACATATTTGTTATTCATATCGTCGCCTCTCTTTAGCTTCGCTATTTAGGTTTACTAAGTAGCAACTATATTATATCTCTTCCGAAGTATCAGAGTCAATAGGCTTAACGAAAAAGTTACAAGATGTCTGTGTAAGGTAATGACAGAATAGCGGTGTGCTGGCGAACTATGCTTTATTTTGTTTTTTATCTAAATCATTCAATAGGGCGGTAGCATCCCTATTGGCAAGGGGATTCCAAAAGGGAACAGCGTTCTCCTTTGTCTGGGGTGTTCAGAGGGGATAGCGTTCCCCTTTGACCGGAAGAATCCAAAGAAACCGTGCCGCGGTTTCGTGGCACACGATTTTCCGTAGGAAAGTCTAGTGTGTTATACCTTTGTGGAGCAGATGGCAGCCGGAAATGTAGCACACCCCGGAAAGTGTGGCTACAGTTGCGGCGTTCTGGCGGGAAAGGTTGCCCCTTGCGGGGCAGCATAAGCGACAGAAAAAGGCTGGCAGGCGGTGCGGACATGCACTGTCTGTCAGCCGTGTCATCTGCGGAACAAAGGTATATCAAAGCCCCCGTCAGCCGCTGCTTCCCATCGTATCAGAACCACCACGGCAGCTTTCCGCGCAGGCTGTCCATCGCCTCGCCCTCCACCTTCTTTGTCCGGCTCTCGCTGAGATGGAAATGGAGCGCCGCACCGATCAGCGGGTGCTCGATTCCATCGGTAAACCCATAGCGGTACAGCAAATAGGTCTGCTCTCTGGCAGTCAGCTTGTCCATCGCAGCATACAGTTCTGTCAGCTGCTCTTTTTGGATGTAAATTTGCTCCGGCGTTTGGGTGTGAGGGTCAGCTATGGCTTCGATCCGCAGCATCCGTTCATCATCGGATAGAATGTCATCCAGATATACTCTCTGGAAGCCGGAGCCGTCTTTCTTGTCCACCATCCGTTGCTCAAACTGAGTGAGGGCGGCACGGATGCAGTCTGTCATGGCATTGCGGATTGCCGGTGCTGCATAGGTCAGAAATTTCATGCCCCGTCCGGCGTCAAACAAAGGGATCGCGTTCAGCAGGCCGATACTTCCCTCCTGCATCAAATCATCCAAATCAATTCCAATATCATTTTCATCCAGCCCCATGTTTCGGTATTGCTCCAGCGCAATTTTTCGGATGAATCCCAGATTGTTTTCCAGCAGAATGTCACGGGCAGCCGTATCCCCTGCCTGCGCCAGCCTGCACAGCTGCTCATTGCTCCGGGTCGGCATTTTGCTTCTCCTGCGCGTGGTCTAAGGTGGATTGGAGAAATTCCGTCAGCGCCTGACCGAACTTGTCCAACGCTTCCTTTTGCACGCCGTCCATTCCTGCCGCGCTCTGGGTGACGGCGGCGGAAATCATTTCCGGCGTGATGGTCGGAGTATGAACATCCGCCCCTTTGGTGAGTTCGGTAAACATCTGCTGAGTGATGCCCTTGGTCAAGGACTGCGCTGCTGTGAAATCGTTACCAATCTCTTTCTTCACTTCCCGCAGCGCCGCCATAAATGTGTTCTGTATCATCGTCAGGTCTGCCTGATATACGGGAACTTTCTGCCGGTTGACAGTTCTGGCCGCCTGCACCGCAGCGTCTGTTTTATTGTTTCGGCGCAGCATGGCGCTGAGAGTAGTAAGCATCTGGTTCTGTCCGGCGAAACCGGCGGCCAGCGTATCGTCAAAATATTGCTCAATCATATAGGTGACTTCTGCAAAGCGAGGGCTTTCCAAAAGGCGGTTGACGATCTCTGCATTGGCTTTTCCGGTGTACAGATTCCGCGCCGCCTGCACCGACAGGCCCAGTTCTTCAATATCAAAATTTGTCCGGTCGGGCGTGTTGACTTCCCCCAGCAGGAAATCTGTGGAGACTTCAAACACTTTCGCAATGCGGAGCAAATGTTCTGTGCTGATCTTATCAGTCTTACCGCTGACAAACCGGCTGATGGCGCTCTCGGTGCTGCCGATGCGGGTCGCCAGCTGTGCCTGGGTAATTTTATGTTCCTTCATAAGCTCCTGCATCCGCTGCCGGATATTGCCGGGCAGATAGGCTCCCTCCATGTGACGCACCTCTCTTCTGAAAACTCTCTTTATCCATTATACCTTATAAAACCAGCGCGGGCAAATGCTTTCCGCTGGCTTCGCCGCTCTGAGGTCTTGCATTTTTGCAAGATTTCAGGGCGGCGTTTTTTCGTTTCTTGCACTTTTAGCGGATTTTTCGGTTTATAGGCTTTTTCCCCGTATATTCAGGCAGACGGGCAGATACCGTCAATAAATTATGGAGGGCAAAGCCTATGAATATGTTTGAAACTGTAAAATCCGCTGTCACTATGAAACAGGCCGCCGAGCACTACGGCTGTAAGGTCAACCGGGGCGATATGATCTGCTGCCCCTTCCACGACGACCGGCATCCCAGCATGAAGCTGAACAGGGATTATTTCTATTGCTTTGGCTGCGGGGCCACCGGCGACGTGATAGACTTTGTGGCGCGGCTGTTCGGCCTGAGCAGCTACGAGGCCGCAAAGAAGCTGGCCTATGACTTCGGCATCGACCCGGACAAGCCCCCGGCAGCGATGGCCTTGAAAAAGCCCTATCCGCTGGCGCGGGCTTTCCGCAACGATGAGATGCACTGCCAGCGGGTGCTGTGCGATTATCTGCATCTGCTGGAACGCTGGAAGGTCGAATATGCCCCGCAATCGCCGGAGGATGAACTGGATGACCGCTTTGTGGAAGCCTGTCATATGATCGAGTATGTAAATGATTTGTTGGACGTTCTCATGTTTGCGGAACTGAAGCAGCGTGTGAAAGCGGTGGATATGCTGCTGAAGGACGGCACTATCACCGCGCTGGAGCAGCGGCTCAAACGTCTGGAAAAGGAGGTGCAGCACCGTGGCGAAGAACGAGCAATCGCGTGAGGTCAACCAGCCCATCTGGTTTGACGGCAAGAGTATCAATGAAGCCCTGTTTTGTGATGATTTTCTCGGCAGACACAAAATCATCTACACAAACGGGGCTTTTTTCACGCCTGATGGCCGCGTGACCGATGAGCTGCCACTGCGTGGAGAAATTTTTGAGGAACTGAAATGCTGTGCGGTCAGCAATATCCCCCGCAAAATCAGCAATATCGTGGAGCTGATGAAGCTGGCGGCGCTGGTAGAGGATTTCCCGCCGGAGGCTGACCGCATTCATCTGGCAAACGGCACGTTGTTTCTGGATGGCTCCTTTACGGAGGGAAAACCGGACATCGTGCGTTGCCGCCTGCCGGTGGCCTATAATCCCGATGCGCCCACGCCGACCCGCTGGCTGGCTTTTCTGGATGGGCTTCTTTACCCGGAGGACATTCCCACCTTGCAGGAATATATCGGCTACTGCCTGATCCCCAGCAACAAGGGACAGCGCATGATGGTCATTAAGGGCAATGGCGGCGAGGGCAAGAGCCAGATCGGCGCGGTGCTGTCCGCCCTGTTCGGCAGCAATATGAAGGACGGCAGCATCGGCAAAATTTCCGAGAACCGTTTTGCTCGCGCTGATCTGGAACACATTCTCCTGTGTGTGGATGACGATATGCGGATGGAGGCCCTGCGCCAGACCAACTATGTCAAATCCATCGTCACCGCACAGGGCAAGATGGATTTGGAGCGCAAAGGCAAGCAGAGCTATCAGGGATGGATGTGCGCCCGGCTGCTGGCGTTCAGCAACGGCGACTTGCAGGCTCTCTTTGACCGCAGTGATGGCTTTTATCGGCGGCAGTTGGTGCTGACCGCCAAAGAGAAACCTGCCGACCGTGTGGATGATCCCGACCTGGCAGAGAAGATGAAGGCCGAGGTGGAGGGCATTCTGCTGTGGGCTTTTGCGGGATTGCAGCGGCTGGTCGCGAACAACTTCAAGTTCACCGAGAGCCAGCGCACCAGAGAGAACCGGGAGGCCGTCAAGCGGGACAACAACAATGTGTTCGATTTTCTGGAATCCGAGGGCTATATCCGGCTGAAAGCCGATGCGTCCATCAGTTCAAAGGATTGCTACGACATTTACCGGATGTGGTGCGAGGAAAATAGCCTGACTGCACTCAAACGCCGCAGCTTCAGCGATGCGCTGGTGGCAGCCTGCGGTAAGTACAATCTGGAACACTGCAACACGATTACCAATTCGGCAGGACGCCGGGTATGGGGCTTTATGGGGATCGAGGCAGTGGCAAGGCCGCATATAAACGAGTTTACGGACGCTTCACAGTGTACGTACGTACCGGAAGACTGGCGGGATTGATTTCCGATCTGGTCGCCGGTACGTATGTACGCAGCGATTGACCCTGTTACCTCATATATTGTAGAGGCGCTTCATTTGGATAAAGTGGTCGTGCCCATTTTGGGTACACCTATTTTGATGTGTAAAAGTGGTTATGGATATTTTGTCCACCACCAGAACCGTGAAATTCTTCGCGCTTTTGTGCTGTGAAGTAGGTGTGGTCATTTTGACCACACCTGAAGCGGTCAGTAAAAGCGGTGATTTTGCAGGCATATTTTAGAGCAATCTCAAAACAGCGAAATGTTTCTCTTTTATCCGTATACAGTTCGCCGGATGGCGGCTCACGGAACGACGTACAGATTGCAGCATTTTGTGACAATACAGCCCGAACAGTGAAAAGTCCCGCATTTCTGTGAAGTCGAATATTCCGCCGTTGACCAACGATACGCAGGGAATCATTTCTATCGCAAAACAGCATTTGCACAAATTTCACCATTGACCAAAGCCGGTGCGCTCCCCAGCGTAGCCGGTTCTTTTTATGACGCAACCGAAAATCATGTTTTATCTATCAAGTGACAAAGGGCTTCACTTGCGAAAATGGAGGAATATATTTTATGAAGTCAAGTATCCGAAACGAAATCAAGGCGCAGATCATCCGCGCCGGTTACACCATGCAGGAAGTCGTTGACCAGCTGCACGATGAGTATGGGTGGAGCGACAGCGTATCCAATCTTTCCGGAAAATTGCAGCGGGAATCGCTGCGGTATCGGGAGGCCGTGGAGCTGGCTGACGTGCTGGGATATGACATTGTCTGGCAGAAACGGAGGGATTGAGTATGGAAAAAGCACAATACGGGATTATGCGATTTGCAAAATACAAGGGGCCTGAAATCGGCAATATCGAGGCCCATAACGAGCGCACAAAGGAAAAGTACGCCAGCAATCCCGATGTGGATACCAGCCGAAGCAAGTACAACTTCCATCTAGTCAAACCGCCCGGTAAGTACCGGGCGGAATCAGAGCGGCAAATTGCCGCTGCCGGATGTCGTACCCGGAAAGACAGTATCCGTATGATCGAGACGCTGTTCACTGCCAGCCCGGAGTTCTTCAAGGGAAAGAAACGGGCGGAGATTCGGGTATTTTTCGAGGAAGCTCTGCACTTTCTGGAACAGCATCAGTCCAAAGAGACAATTATATCCGCCGTGGTGCATATGGACGAGAAAACGCCCCATATGCACCTTTGTTTTGTCCCTTTGACGGAGGATGGCAGGCTCAGCGCCAAAGACATCATGGGCAATAAAAAGAAGCTGACCTGGTGGCAGGATGAGTTTTGGAAACACATGGTCAAGAAGTTTCCAGATTTGGAGCGCGGCGAAAGCGCCAGCCTGACCGGGCGCGACCATATCCCGCCCCGCGTGTTCAAGGAGATGACCAGACTGACCAAACAGAAAAGCAAACTGGGGGATCTGCTCACTGGAATCAATCCATTTAACGCCAAAAGCCGGGCGGAGGAAATCTGCAAGATTCTGGATACCTATATTCCCAGCGTGGAGAAGATGGACACACTGCTGCGGAAATATGGCGTAGCCTTCACGAAAACAGCATCCGAAAACAAAAAGCTGAAAACGAAAAATGCCGAGCTGGAAGAATCTCTTGCATCGGCGCAGAAGGTCAGCACCCTAAAGCAGATCGAAGACCTCAAGCTGCGGCGCGACTATGACAGTGCCGTGGCGATTTTGGAACAGATACCGGCAGAAGTTTTGAACATCTATGCGCAGAGCAGCCATAGAGGAAAGGAGCGGCCTATTGAGCAAAGTTTATGATGATCCGAAATATAATGCGGCATTTGACCGCTGTGTTGATGTGATGGCGCGGCTGTTGCAGAAGTACGGGCCACAGCTGTTGGGGCAGATGCAGGAGACTGCGAAGGATGGCTGCACACGGTCTGCGGTATCAGGAAAGCAACCCGTTCCTGTGTATCAGGAATTTGACAAAGCCGCTTGATATAAATTAAATTTACACGTTGCGTATTTGTTTGGCGTATGCTATAATAAATACGCAACGTGTATTTTTGCTTTATGGGGTAAATGAAATGGACTGCAAAACCAAAATAAAAGAATTGCGGGAAAGCACTGGCATGAACCGCAAGGAATTTTGTAAATATTTTCAGATTCCCTATCGGACTGTGACAGAATGGGAACTGGATAACCGCCATGCGCCGGAATATGTGCTCCGTTTGTTGGAGTACTACATTCAGAATGAAGGTCTGGCGAAGAAGAAAGTTACGGATGAATGTTTAGAGCTGGAAGAAAGGGGCGGCCTGCATGAAAGAAAACTAAAACAAAATGCTATCTCTACACACGGGTATCTACATCCATGCAGGTGGACGGATACAGTCTGGATGCTCAGCGAGACAAACTGCGGAAATACGCTGAATACGAAGATATGGTAGTGGCTGGTGAATATTCTGATGAAGGCTTTTCCGGCAAGAATATTCAGGGCAGGCACGAATTTCAGCGGATGCTGCAAGACATTCAGGACTGCAAAGACGGTGTGGAATATGTGCTGGTGTTCAAGCTGTCCCGGTTTGGCAGGAATGCCGCTGACGTTCTGAATTCCTTGCAGCTGATGCAGGATTTCGGTGTCAATCTGATTTGTGTGGAAGACGGCATTGACAGTTCCAAAGATTCCGGCAAGCTGATGATTTCTGTCCTTTCTGCGGTGGCAGAGATAGAGCGTGAAAATATTCGGACACAGACGATGGCCGGACGGGAGCAGAAAGCCCGTGAAGGAAAATGGAACGGTGGCTTTGCCCCTTATGGATACCGCCTTGAAAAAGGCGAACTGTTGATTGCTGAGGATGAAGTGGACGTGATCCGCACCATCTTTGACCGCTATATTCACACCAACGATGGTGTCAGTGGCGTGGCAAAATATCTGAACCGGCAGGGCTTTGTGAAGAAGTTAAGGCAGAACGGCACCATTCCCGGTTTTTCTGCCAGCTTTGTGAAGAGTATCATTGATAATCCGGTATATATGGGAAAAATCGCCTATGGCAGACGCCGGACAGAGAAGAAGATCGGCACACGGAATGAGATGCACGTGGTTGAGCAATCGGAGTTCCCTGTGTACGAGGGGAAGCATGAGGCTATCATTTCAGAAGAAGATTGGAACCTCGCGCAGGAAAAACGGAAAATCAATGCTTACCGGCGTGAGAAAGTCAATGACCCTACCCACGCACATATCCTGTCCGGTATTCTGAAATGCCCCTGCTGCGGCAAAAGCCTGTACGGGAATATTGCGAAAGCCCACAGCAAGGACAAAAAGACCCGCTATTACTATTACTGCAAGAATACGGTGACGCCAACAGGCCACGAGTGTACCTTCCGGCTGAATATTGAGCAGATGGAAATGAACCGCATGGTAGCGTCAATTATCTCTGCTATGGTTAGTGATCCGCGGTTTGCGGATGCAATCAAGGCGAAAATCGGCTCCGCTGTCGATACGAACGACTTAGAGAAGCAGCTGGAAGCATTGCAGGCGCAGCTTCGGCAGACGTTAGGCACAAAGGCCCGCCTGGAACGGCAGATGGACGGTTTGGATGTGAATGACCCGTATTATGACCGGAAAATTTCTGATTTGCAGCGTCGCTATGACGAGCAATATGGTAGAATAGATGAGATTGAAGTCCAGATTGACGATGTGCAAAGCCAGATACGGAGTATCCGGCAGGAGAAGATTTCGGGTGATAATATCTACCGCCTGTTGCTGGCATTCGATCAGGTCTATGAAGCGGCCTCCGAGGTGGAGCGAAAAGAATTTATGCGGGCATTTATCGAGCGAATTGAGTTATTCCCGGAAAAGCAGCCGGAT
>VOFB01003745.1_pt1 | contig 55144 bp, 62 predicted proteins | sample 5384141 | NCBI WGS metagenome assembly VOFB01 (sample SAMN12384721, study PRJNA508395) | human gut metagenome | isolation source: healthy gut A | host: Homo sapiens
TTTCCGCTTTCATTTATATCCCTCCTGATACTTCCCCGCCCGGCTCGGTGCAGGGGATGCTTGCAAGCTGTAAGACCCGCCGGAGCTGTTCCGGCGCGTGCTGGATGCGCAGACTGCCGCCCAGCGTCCGGGCGCAGCGCTGCCGCCCCAGTATCAGCCCGATGCCTGACGAATCCATGAACCCCACTCCGCCGAGATCCATCACCAGAATGCGCGGGCTGCGGGTGAGCAGGGCGTCGTCCAGCTGGATGCGAAGCCCCTGCGCCGCGTCGTGGTCGATCTCGCCGGCCAGATAGGCGTAGAGCACATCGTCCGCCGCGCTGAAGGTCACTGTCGCCATATCCTCATCTCCTTTTTCCTGGCATAAAGAAAAAGACCTGTACACCTTTTCAGTGTACAGAGAACGGTGTCGTCAGCGGTTTTCCAGCAGCTTCTCAGAAGCTATTTCGTAAGTAAGCGGGTGCACCGAATGACGAGAATTTTTGCCCGCAGACAAGGCGAGAACGGTGTCGCTCAGCAAAAAACCGTTCAAACGGTGTGCAATGCTTATGAAAATTTTCGGCCTCGAGGGCGATGGCCTCACTGCCGCAGACCAGCAGACCGCGGCAGCTGTTGGCTTTCGCCTGCTCCACGGCCTCGGCCAGCGTCGGGCAGAACACCGCGTCGAAGTGATACCGCGCCTTTTCGGTCAGGCGCTCTGCCAGCGCCGCTTCCGTTCCCGCCGGGGCGACAAGGAAGACTTTGTCGAAGGGGTTCTCGCCCATGCCGGGCATAGTGCTCTTGTCCTTCTTCTGCTCTTCCGAAGTCAGTCCGGTCTCCAGTGCGGCAAGGAACGACTCCGCGCCTTCCTCCTCAGTCAGGCCGATCACGGCGCTCATGTGGCGTACCTTGGCCATATTGAGGACGCGCAGAAGGGCTGCAGCCTGCTGCGGAGTACGGCAGGCGTCAAGGATGATGAGGGGCTTCTGGGACAGGACGCGGATGCTGCTGCGGTTCTCCACAGCGGCAAGGCCCGCCAGAATGGCCTCATCGGGGATCTCAAAGCCCTTGCGCCAAAGGGCCAGCGCCAACTCGACCGCGACGGCAGCATTGCCCGCCGCATGACGGCCCAGGAAGGCCAGAGGGGCGGTGTATCCGCCGTAGTCCACCTTACTGGTGAACTTTTCCGCCTCGAGGAAGGTGATGTCCTCGGCGTCGGGGACGACGAGCTCACACTCGGCCTTAGCCGCCGCCACCACCAGCTCACTCAGAACAGCCTTCGGCTGCTCCGGCGCGGTGACGCAGACGGCGTCCTTCCGCATGACGCCTGCGGCCAGCGCGGCCAGACGCTCCACCGAGCGGCTCACGCCGTCCGGGCCGATGGCCGTGACGGCGCAGACCGGCATATTGGGCAGGGCCGATGCCAGACCGGCATCCGGCAGCTCCACCACTGCCAGCTTGCAGCCTGCCGCACCAAAGCAGCGGGCCGCAGCCGCCAGCTCTGCCGCCTCACGGGGCAAAGGCTTTGCGGCACTGAGAGCCTCAGCAGCCTGACAAAGCAGCACCGGGTCCACCGACACGCCGCCGATGGCGATGCGGGCCGACAGCGGCTCACAGCCGGCGCGGTAGAAGCCGACGTGGAACGCCGCCTCCCGCAGGATAGCCGCCAGCAGACCGGCAGCAGCGGTCTTGCCCGCCGTGCCGGCCACACCGACGAACTGCACCTTCTGGACATCCGCCGTCAGGGCAGCGCGCAGCTCCTCCGCCGGGGCAAAGCCCTCGGGCAGAGAAGAGAAATATTCGTTTGCCTGTTCGATGGTCATTGCGTCAATCCTCGTTTCGATGTTTGTAGAGCAGCCAGCACATCCTGCACAGGGCCAGACAGAACAGGCCCACCAGAATACCGGCCATCACGCCCGAAAGATCCAGCCAGACGTCGGTGAGCTGGCTGCTCCGGCCATCGCTGAACATCTGGATGGTCTCGTCCGTCAGAGCCGTGAGCAGACCGCCCAGGATCGGCCACGAGATGTGAACGAAAAAGTGCCGGGTATAGACCCGCAGGCAGAGAGTGAGCAGGAAGCCTTCCAGCGCATACTCGCAGAAATGTGCCAGCTTGCGCACGATGTGGTCTGTCAGATGGTTCGCCGCGCCGGGCATTCCCAGACGGGTGAACACCTTTTTCATCAGAAGCAATACTCGTCCGCTTGCCGTTTCCGAGACGTCACCGATCTGCATGGAGTTGGAGAAGATGAATACGATGCAGGCGATAAGCGCAAAGGTAAAGATGACTCGTGCCGCAATGAGCCAGGGAGAAGTTTTTTGCATATCAGGATCCGTTTCCCGCATCAGCCCAGAGCCTTGATGCTCTGCTCAATGTTGGCAAGCTTGTCCTGGCTCTTGGCGTGCTTATTGCGGATGTCCTCCACCAGAGCGGCGGGAGCGCGCTCGACGAACTTGGGGTTGTTGAGCTGGTTCTCGAACATGGCCAGTTCCTTCTCGGCCTTGGCCTTTTCCTTGTTCAGACGGGCCAGCTCCTTGTCGCGGTCGATGAGCTCCATCATGGGAATGAAGCCGCGGGCAGCATGGGTGGATACCTGCACCATGCCGTCGGTGCTGCCCTCATACTTTCCGGTGAAGGTCACATCGGTGGCGAAGGCGAACTTTGCCAGATAGACCTCGGCGCTCTGGAAGGGAGCCGGGTCAGCCGTCTCGATGATCATGCTGGTCTTCTTGGCGGGGTGGACGTTCATCTCGGTGCGCATGGTACGCACAGCCTTGATGTAGTCCATCACCTTCTCGAAAGCTTCCTCTTCGTCGGCCCAGTTGTGAGCTTCATCGAAGGTGGGCCAGCTCTGGGTCATGATGGTCTCGGCAGAGCCGGGCAGAGCCTGATACAGCTCCTCGGTGATGAAGGGCATGAAGGGGTGCAGCAGTTTGAGGGCCTTGTCCAGCACATACACCAGCACGCGGCGGGCGGTGTCGGCCTGTTCGGCGTCGCCGGAGTTCAGGCGGGGCTTTGCGATCTCGATGAACCAGTCGCAGTAGACGTCCCAGATGAAGCTGTTGATCTTGGCAGCGGCCAGACCCATCTCGTAGTGGTCGAGGTTGTCGCTCATAGCGCCGGCCACCTGATTCAGCTTGGTCAGCACCCACTTATCGCTCATGTCCAGCTTCTCCTCGCTGGGCAGGCCGGGCTGGAAGTCCTCGGGCAGGTTCATCAGCACGAAGCGGGTAGCGTTCCACAGCTTGTTTGCAAAGTTGCGGGCAGCCTCCACCTTCTTCTCGCTGTAGCGCATATCATTGCCCGGGGTAGAGCCGTCCACCAGCATAAAGCGCAGGGCGTCAGCGCCGTACTGGGCGATGACTTCCAGCGGGTCGATGCCGTTGCCCAAGGATTTGGACATCTTGCGGCCCTGGCTGTCGCGGACGATGCCGTGGATGCAGACAGTGTCGAAGGGGGCCTTGCCGGTGTAAGCCAGACCGGAGAAGATCATGCGGCTGACCCAGAAGCCGATGATGTCGTAGCCGGTGACGAGGGTGTTGGTGGGATAGAAATACTTGAGGTCTTCGCTCTCCTCATTGGGCCAGCCCAGAGTGCTGAAGGGCCACAGAGCGGAAGAGAACCAGGTGTCGAGGGTATCGGGGTCCTGGGTGAGCCTGGTGCCGCCGCACTTGGGGCAAGTGCAGGGTGCGCTCTTAGCGACCACAGTCTCGCCGCAGTCGTCGCAGTACCAGGCCGGGATCTGGTGGCCCCACCACAGCTGGCGGCTGATGCACCAGTCGCGGGTGTTCTTCATCCAGTTCATATAGTTCTTGGTGAAGCGCTCCGGCACGAACTTGATGTCGCCCTTCTCCACGCTCTCGATGGCGGGCTTGGCCAGAGGCTCCATCTTGACGAACCACTGCTTGGACACCATGGGCTCGATGGTAGAGTGGCAGCGGTAGCAGGTGCCGACTTCGTGCTTCAGAGGCTCGATCTCCTTCAGGAAGCCGCCCTCCTTCAGGTCCGCGAGGATGGCCTTGCGGGCCTCGAGGGTGGTCATGCCGGCATACTTGCCGCAGTCCAGCACATGAGGCTCGTTGACGGTGTTCTTGCCCGCGGCAAACAGAGCATCGGCAGCAGCCTTATCGGCGGCGCCGGTCATGTGGCCGTCGTAGGTAAAGACGCGGACGATGGGCAGGTCATGGCGCAGACCCACTTCAAAGTCGTTGGGGTCGTGGGCGGGGGTGATCTTGACGACACCGGTGCCCTTGGTCATATCAGCGTGCTCGTCGCAGACGATGGGGATCTCCTTGTTCAGCAGGGGCAGGACAACATGGCAGCCGTGGAGGTGGGCATAGCGGGGGTCCTCGCCGTTGATGGCAACAGCGGTATCACCCAGCATGGTCTCGGGGCGGGTGGTTGCCAGCTCCAGCATCTCACCGGTCTCCTTGACCGGGTAGAGCAGGTGCCAGAAATTGCCGTCCTTTTCCTCGTACTCCACCTCAGCATCCGAGATGGAGGTGTTGCAGTGGGGGCACCAGTTGACCATCCGGTTGCCGCGGTAGATCAGGCCCTTGTCGTACAGGCGCACGAACACTTCCTTGACGGCATCCGAGCAGCCCTCGTCCATGGTAAAGCGCTCCCGCTGCCAGTCACAGCTGGTGCCCAGCTTTTTCAGCTGGCTGACGATGCGGTTGCCGTACTTGGTCTTCCAGTCCCAGGCGCGCTCCAGGAAACCGTCGCGGCCCACCATCTCCTTGGTCAGGCCCTCGGCACGCATGGCCTCCACGACCTTGGCTTCGGTGGCGATGGATGCGTGGTCGGTGCCGGGCACCCACAGGGCGGCATAGCCCTGCATCCGCTTGGTGCGGATGAGCACATCCTGCATGGTGTTATCCAGCGCATGGCCCATGTGGAGCTGACCGGTCACGTTCGGAGGGGGCATGACGATGGTGTAAGGCTTCTTGTCGGGGTCCGCTTCCGTGTGGAAGTAGCCGCCGTCCTGCCAGAACTGGTAGATGCGGTCTTCCACCTGGCTGGGATCGTACTGTTTTGCGAGTTCTTTCATTGTATCCTCCCAAAAATGTGATGAGTGGGACGAAAAAAGCCGCCCCACGGAACGTTCCATGGGACGGCTGTAAACTACATACCGCGGTACCACCCAAATTGCACCGGCTGCAAACACAGCCCGTGCCCCTTGATGCCCCGGTAACGTGGGGCAGCTCCGAGGGCGGCTACTGGCTTCACCGCCCCTGCTCAAAAGCGACAGTGCGCGGCGCTTACCTGCCGGGCTCTCACCTGCCCCCGGCTCTCTGCAAGGCGGTTTGCCGCGCACACTCTTTCTCGTTGCATTTATACAAAGAATATAACGTTTTTTTGGCGTTTTGTCAATATGCTCCGAGAACTTCCTGCTTCAATCTGCCGATCAGCCGCTCCATCAGGGCCACCCGGTTGAAGGGGGTCATCAGGTAGAGGCCGTCCGCATACGGCAGGGCGGCCTTTGCCATTTCCAGCGAGATGGCAAGACCCAGCTCCTCGCCCTGGGCACGATCGAGCCCGGCAAACTTTTCAATGATCCAGTCCTCCACATGGATGCCGTTGATCTCGTTCTCCATGAAGATGGCGTTGCGCTGGCTGACCACCGGCATGATACCGGCCAGGATCTTTGCATCGGCCCCCAGCGTCTCCCGGGACTTTTTCAGGTTTTCCACCGCCTGTGCCGAGAGCACCGGCTGGGTCAGAAAGCCGCTCATGCCGTTTTCCAGCTTCTCCTTTGCCCGGCGCAGCTCCACATCAAAGTTGCGGGCGTTCAGATTCAGGGCACCGAACACGGTCATGGGGCCGGGCATCTCCCGGCCTTCCCCTGCCAGCGAGACGATGTACTGGGCCAGCTTGCGGGAGTTGAACTGGTAAACGTTCTTCACCTCGTCCCGCTCTGCCGTGGGGATGGGATCACCGGTGATGGCCAGCACCTCCCGCACGCCCTCGGCATACAGGCCCAGCAGCAGGGCCTTGGTGGCGTTCAGGTTGCGGTCGCGGCAGGTCATGTGGGGCAGGGTGCACAGCCCCAGCTCCTGGTGGACCCGGCAGGCCACCAGAGAGGAATCCATCCGGGCCTGTGCAATGGGACAGTCGGCAATGGTCAGCAGGTCAGCGCCCGCCGCCTGCAGCTTTTTCGCCCCTTCCAGATAACCGGTCAGGTCCGCATTGCGGGGAGAATCCAGCTCAATGGCAATGACCTTTTCTCCTGCGTTCAGCTTACGCAGAAAAGCGTCCTCATTTTCCACCGTCTGTTCCTTCACGGTGGAAAACTCTTCTGCCGGAGCCGTTTTTTCCACCACGGGCAGGCTGTCCAGCTCCGCCCGCAGTGCGGCAATGTGGGCAGGGGTAGTGCCGCAGCAGCCGCCCAGGATCTGAACCGTGCCCTCGGCGGCCAGACGGCCCAGCTCCCTTGCAAAGTACTCCGGCCTGCCCTGATACTTCACCTGCGTCCGGGTGACAACGGGATAACCCGCGTTGGGCATGACCGACAGGGGCAGCGTGCCCCCCAGCTGCTTTGCCAGTGTGCGCATGGCACCGGGTGCCGACACGCAGTTCAGGCCCACGGCATCCACGATGCCGCTTTCCTGCATCCGCCGGGCAAGGTCTTTGCAGTACATGCCCTCCCGGGTGTAGCCGTCGGGCAGGACCGCAAAGGACACCAGCACAAAGGCATCCGGCACTTCCGCCTTGATGGCCCCCACGGCATCCAGAAGGCCCGCATCGGAGCTCAGGGTCTCGAACAGAAAATTCCTGGCTCCCAGCGCCGCGAACTGCTTTGCCACAGCCGTATATACCTGCCCCGCCGGAACCGCCTCGGTATCCGGAGCCGGGCCGAGGTCTGCAAAAACGGCGGCACCCGTCTCCCCTACGGCCTGCACAGCCAGCTGCCAGCCTGCCTGCGCCAGTTGTTCCCAGCCGGGCGCGTGTGCCGCCGCCAGCCGGGGCAGGCTGAAGGTATTCGTCTTGACGGCATCAGCCCCTGCCGCCAGATACTCCCGGTGGACAGCCAGCACCCCCGCCGGGTCGGTCAGGTTGGCCTGCTCGCACTCCACCCCGGGAGCCGCCTTATAATAGGTACCCATAGCACCATCAAAAAGCAGGGGGCGGGTCTGTAACAGTTCGCGGATGTCTTTCATAAAATGTCTCCTTTTCCCTCAGTTCCCTCTTGCGAATATAAAAAAATTCAGGTATAATTTTGTTATGAAAGCGAGGTGTATTTTCATGCCGAAGATTCGTTCCAGCGCAGACTTGCGCAACAACTACAATGATATCTCTACCTTCTGCCACACCTACGCAGAGCCGGTGTTCATCACCAAAAACGGCAAGGGTGATCTGGCCGTGATGAGCATTGAGACCTACGAAGAGCTAGCAGGACGCTTTGAGCTGTATTCCAAGCTCCAGGAAGGTCTGGACGATGTTGCCGCCGGACGCGAGCGTCCACTTGATGAAGTAATGGCTGACCTGCGAAATCGGAGGAATCGCCGATGAGCTACTATATTCACGTCACTGATGCCGCTGAACGAGACATTCAGGAAGCTTACGACTATATTGATCTGACCTTAAAAAATCCCACCGCGGCTGATTTTCTGACAGAAAGTGTTGGAACCAGTTTACAGAAGCTCGATCGTTTTCCTAATCAGAATCCTGTTGTCCATGATCCGTTTTTGTATGGCCTTGGCATTCACTTTATCATTGTTCAAAACTATATGGCTTTCTATCAAATCGAGGAACCCGCTCAGGTCGTCCACATTCTCCGGTTCCTCTATGGTAAAAGCAACTGGGTCTCCATCCTCAAAACCGACTTCAGCGCAGAATAGCCTTCCACTCCCCGGGCTCCGGGGAGTTTTTTTGTTGCTCTCTTCCTTCAGTTTAATGAAGTTTCGCCTCTTGTCAAGCGTTTTTTCGTGCCACAGCTTGCAGGCAGGGCAGTTTTGTGCTATCCTATGCGTAACTTTTACATGTGAGGAGAGATGTATCATGCGCCATGCAGGCACACAAACGATCGAAACAGAGCGGCTGCTTCTGCGCCCACTGACCCCGGAGGATGCCCCCATGATGTACGCTAACTGGGCCAACGACCCGGACGTGACCCGCTGGCTGCGGTGGGAGCCCCACAAAAACGTGGACGAGACCCGGGAACTGCTGGCCGCATGGGCGCTGCTCTACCCCAATGGAGATTACTATGAGTGGGCCATCATGGAAAAATCTACCAGGCAGGTGTTTGGCTCCATCAGCGTGTTCACATCCAGTTCCGCCGAGCCGGAGCGTGACCCCTGGCCCGGCTTCGACCACACGAACGGCGTGTGGGAGGTCGGCTACTGCATCGGCAAGGCCTGGTGGAACAAAGGCTTTACCACCGAAGCGCTAAAAGCAGTTGTAGAATACTGGTTCAAAAATACAGATAGCAGCTGGCTGGCCTGCTGCCATGCGTTTGAAAACCCTGCCAGCGGCCGGGTCCAGCAGAAAGCCGGCTTTGTCTACGACCACGATTCTGTCTACCACAAATTTGACGGCACACCGGTTGCCTGCAGGTGCTACGCATTGACAAGAGAACATTACGAAGAACTGAGAGGTTTATTTTGAGCGAACTTTATGACATTTTAGTAGAAACGCCCCCCACAAAGGTCATCTTACTGGCCCTGGATCAGGGGCTATGGGACTGTGAGCGCAGCCTGAACGAGCTGGCTGCACTCTGCGAGGCCAACCACATGGAGGCTGTGGCATCCGTGACCCAGAAGCGGCAGACCCCCGAGACCGGCATCGTGCTGGGCAGCGGCAAGCTGGAGGAGGCCGCCGCTGCCGCCGCGGAGCTGGGTGCCGAGTGTGCCGTGTTTGACGGCGAACTGACTGGCAGCCAGATCCGCAACATCTCCACAGCGCTGGGCGGCATGGAGGTCATTGACCGCACCATGCTGATTCTGGAAATTTTCCGCAGCCGCGCCGTGACCAACGAGGGCAAGCTGCAGACCGAGCTGGCGCTTCTGCGCTACCGTCTGCCCCGCCTGCAGGGAATGGGCGAGAGCCTGAGCCGCCAGGGCGGCGGTGGCGGCGGCGGTGGCGGTGCCCGCCGTGGTGCCGGTGAGACCAAGCTGGAGCTGGACCGCCGCCACGTCCACGCCCGCATCGACGCACTGGCCGAAAAGCTGGCCGAGATGGAAAAGCGCCGGGGCGAGAGCCGCAAGGCCCGGGCCAAGACCGGGATGCCGGTGGTCAGCCTTGTGGGTTACACCAACGTGGGCAAATCCAGCCTGATGAATGCTCTGTGCGGCCCCAGCGTGGCCGAGGCCGACATGCTGTTTGCCACCCTGGACCCTACCAGCCGGAAGCTGGTTCTGCCCAGCGGCATGGCCGTTCTGCTGGTGGACACGGTCGGCTTTGTCTCCCGCCTGCCCCACAATCTGGTGGAGGCCTTCAAATCCACGCTGGAGGAAGCCGCATGGTCTGATGTCATCGTGCGGGTGGCGGACGCGGGCGACGACCAGCGGGAAGAACAGCTGGCCATTACTGATGAGGTTCTGGACGGGCTGGACTGTGCCGACATCCCCCGTCTGACCGTTTACAACAAGTGTGACAAGCCCAATGCCCTGAACTTTGACCCGGACATCCTGTTGACCAGTGCCAAGACCGGCTACGGTCTGGATGCCCTGCTGAAAAAGCTGGATGAGCTGCTCAGTGACCGGGTGCACACCATCCGGGTGCTGCTGCCTTATGATAAGCTGGGCCTGGCCGCCCCCATGCGGGAGCGGGGCAGCGTGCAGGTGGAGGAGTACCGGGAGGACGGGCTTTATCTGGAAGGCATCGTCAAAACCGAGGACCTGCACTGTTTTGAAGGATTCTTGATTTAATAAAGGGAATCGGCCGTTGGGGAGCTTTCCCACGCAAGTGATACGGGGCATTCCATCCCCCGCCCAACTGCCTGACGGCAGTCGGGTCCCACCCTCCGGACACTTGCTTTGGGAAACTCCCCGCCGTCCTATCGTCTCGAACAAATAAAAAAATCCCCAACAAACACAAAAACCCGCCTGGCAGCGGGTTTTTGTGTATAGAGGGGTGGGAAAGTATATAAAGTTGGGAATCGCAATTCAAATGCAGGCACTTGAGAAACAACGTGTTTTGCGCAGTCTTTGGCGCTTACCATGCCCTGCGATATGTATTATACGCTTTTTTCTTTTCTTGTCAAACAAAATTTTTGACATTTGCTTTAATTTAGCACTTTACATTTCGATCAAAACTTTATATAATTAACACAGAAAACACAAAAGCGAGTTTTTCCGCAGTTTATGCGATTGCGACAACAGTAAAACTTTACTTTTAAAAATTTTTGTACAATTCAACAAAAACATAAAAGGAGACCTTTCTCATGGACGATTTAGACCGCAAGATCCTCTCCCTTCTCGCAAAAAATGCCCGGATGCCCGTCAAGGAGATCGCCGAGCAGGTGGCACTGACCAGCCCGGCTGTTTCCAGCCGCATCCACAAGCTGGAGACCGACGGCATCATCAGCGGCTACACCGTGGTGCTGAACCGCCCGGCAGACCGTGTCTATGTGGACGCCCTCATCAGCCTGTCCGTCACACCCAGCCACCGGGACGAGCTGGTGGAGCTGATGCAGAACAGCAAGGAGGTGCTGCAGTGCTACCATGTCACCGGTGCCTACACCTTCCTCATCAAGGTCAGCTGCGGCAGCATGCCCCAGCTGGAGCACCTGATCCTGCAGTTCCAGAAGCTGGGCACCACCAGCACCCAGATCATCCTTTCTACTCCGGTCAACCATGGTGATCTGGAAGCGCTGCAGCTGTAAGCCGTTCACAGAACTGTTACAACTGCCGTGCAATCTTCCCGCCTTCCGGGCCGTATTTCAGATACAAGGCCGCCGTTCAGCGGCTGCATAAACGCCCCCAAAGGCGGGCAGTCTGATCACAAGCACCCTGCCTTTGTCAGACGAAAGGAACTACGACCATGAAAAAACGCATTCTTGCCGCTTTGCTGGCTCTTGGCTGTGCCCTGCTGGTGTTCACCGGCTGCGGCGGCAAAAAAGAAACCACTCCCAAAGACTACACCCAGATCATCCACGATGCCCGGGAGGCCGAGGACAATGATTATTATATGATCTTCTCCCCGGCAGAGGACGGCAAGTTCACCGCCCAGTACGGCTACAGCGCCAGCTATCCGGCGGATGACCTGAACGATGAGATCCAGAACATGCTGCTCCCCCTGCTGGACCTGCCCGAGGGCAGCTACACCGATCTTGCCGCTTCCCTCTCTTCCATGATGGTGCAGAGCTACGGCATTGCCATCGTCAAGCCTGCTGAGGGCAAGACGCAGGAGGTCGTGGACGCAATGGATGCCTATATCCAGAACCAGCAGCAGACGATGGAGCACTACCTCGAGGATCAGTACCAGATCGCCGCCTCCGCCAAGGTGGCCACTGTCCCCACCGGCGAAGTGGTCATGGTGTGCTGTGAGAACAGCGATGCCGTGATGAACGCCATCAAGACCGCTCTGGCCGCTTAAATTATCTTTCAAAACAACAATGCCCTGTACCGTTTTGCATGGTACAGGGCATTCTTATTTCTACCAGATGGATCTTATTGTTCAGATATCACATATCCGAACGAGAATAGGCGTTCTTCATATTGCTGCTCAACTCAAACAGCACCTTATCCAGCGTGTCGGCGGCGCGGGCCTTGACCTCAGCGGCCAGGGCCTCGTTGGCCTCCTGGCGCAGGGCGGCGCGGCGGTCGGGGTCGGTCTCGGCCAGCTGCTTTGCGTCATACTGATTCAGCAGGGCACGGCAGGCGGAGAGCACCCCAGCTCATAGCGCTCGACATGGAACACCGACTTGCCATAGGAAGCATCCGCCATCGCAGCGATCATCCGGCTGACCCAGTAGAAGCTGTCGGTGGACACCTCACCGGTGGTGCCGGCCAGATAGGCCGGGGTCGTCTCCACATTGGCGTAGAAAGGCACCATGGTGTTCAGGGCATTGGAGGCGTAGGCCACCCACTCCACTGCCTGCAGGTCGGCGGGCAGATCAGGCCGCAGCTGGATCAGCGCCACAAAGTCGTTGCGGTTGATGCCGATGGAGCGGTAAACGCCCCGGTTCTCTCTGGCACCGTAGCTTGCATACGGATCGTACGGCGTGCCCTGATAATGGCTGGACAGCACATACTTCACGTCCTCGGGGGTGATCTTCTTCTCAGGCACCATGCACCAGGGCAGGTCGTCGGAAGCCGGGGTATAATCGGCATCGGGGCCATCCCAGACCCAGGTGGTGGGGTTCAGGGTGCGCAGCATGTACCAGGCGCGGGGCGTGTTGTAAACGTGGTCGGAATCGGTGTGGCTGCCAAAGGCGGCACGAGGGTCGAACACGCCGTCCTGTGCCAGGTCGAGGTGATACTTTGCAATGAACTCCCTCAGGTCAGCCGAGCAGAGGTGGTTTTCCTGCGCGCCAAAGGCATCGTCCAGATCAAAGGCATCAATGCCCAGCTGGTTCGGCATCACCACATAACTGTCATCGGGCACGCGGCGTGCCATCCAGTGATGGCCGCCGATGGTCTCCAGCCACCAGATCTCGTTCACATCCTGGAATGCAATGCCGTTCATCTCGTAAGTACCGTAGGTCTCCAGCAGCTTGCCCAGCCGCTCCACGCCCTCGCGGGCGGTGTGGATGTAGGGCAGCACCAGATAGACGATGTCCTCCTCGCCGATGCCGCCGGGCACCTCGGGCTGCTCCCCCCTGGCAGGCTGGTACACCACCAGCGGGTCAGCGCCCAGCACGCGGGGGTTGGAGGTGATGGTCTCGGTGGCGGTCATGCCGACATTGGCGGCATTGACACCGGCTGCGGCCCAGATCCCCTTGCCCTCCACGGCGTTGGGCATGGCGGTCATCCGCATGGGGTCACCGGGCAGCGGAATCTCCACATGGGACAGCACCGAGCGGTAGACCGCCGGATGCTCCTCGGGCTGGACCACTACGAATTTCTTTGCCGTGAAATGGCCGGAACCGGAATCGTCGTTGCGGGCGATCATGGTGGAGCCGTCATAGGATGCGTTTTTACCAACCAGAAGCGTTGTACATGCCATAGTATCTTCTCCTCCGAATCGAAGTATTTGTCTCTCAGTTTGCCTTGACTGATTGTAATCCTTTTTGTTTCAAAAGGCAAGAGGGCTTACCGGAGCCGTTCCCCGTTTTCCTCCGGGGCCGGAGCAGCTGCCGGGGCGCAGTCCCGGCCAAAGTAGAGCGCCACCTCGCCGATCTTCTTTTTGCGCAGCAGGAAGAGAGTCGGGATCAGATAGATCAAGAGCGAGAGCATCATGCTGGCATCATAGCCAGAAATGCTCTCGGCCACGCCCTCCGTGCCGTACAGACCGCCCACCAGCATAGAGGCAATGTCCATGGCCCCATGCAGGAACACCGTGACCCACAGGTTGCCGGTGCGGAAATAGATGGCTGCGAACAGCGTGCCCAGCGATGCCGCAAAGACACACTGCATCAGCACACCGAAGGGAGCGCTGGACAGCAGATTGGTCAGGTGGGCCGTGCCAAACAGCAGGCCCGACAGCAGGCAGGCTTTCCAGACCCCCGCCCTGCCGGTGCCGAAGCGCTCCAGCAGGCTCTGGGCAATGACCCCGCGGAAGATGAACTCCTCCGCCGCGCCCACCAGCGCCATGCTCAAAAAGAAGCTGAAGATGCTGAACACAGGCTGCAGCTGGCCATCCTCGGGCATCCCGAACATCAGCTTGGTATACAGGCTGTAACCGATGAGCACCAGCGGATACATTCCCACCAGCAGCCCATTGAAAAAGCCGCTGCCCCGGCGGCGGAGCAGGTACATCTTACCGGTGCGGCCCAGAATGACCAACGCCACCACCATGCCCACCGCCTCTTGCACGGCGCTGAGGAAGTAGGAGTCCACCCGTTCCAGGTCCACCCCAAAGAGCACCAGTGCAAACACAATGAGATAGGATGCCAGCAGCAGGCTGCCCAGAAACAGCACCTCGGATAAAACGCAGAAGCCGACGGGATGCTTTGCGCGCAGACGTTTCAGCATAAAAATATCCTCCTGAATCTTAGTGGCTCTATTCTAACATACTTTGCCGGAAAGAGAAAGTTTTTGGCATTTTCTGCTCAGGCGAAAAATCTCAAAAAAAGTGTTGACAAGACCCGGGCCGTATAGTATAATATCCCTTGTCAGCGGCGAGGTTCAAAGCTGACGACAACAGAATGATGGGGATTTGCATAGTGGTAGTGCGGTAGACTCTGACTCTACTTGTGGGAGTTCGATTCTCTCATCCCCAACCAGAAAACCGCAGTCGCCTTCCGGCTGCGGTATTTTCGGGGCATAGCGCAGTTGGTAGCGCGCCTCGTTCGGGACGAGGAGGCCGTGGGTTCAAATCCCGCTGCTCCGATCGAAAAAGAGACATACTTCGGTGTGTCTCTTTTTTCTTTTTACAAAATTTTTTCTTGACACATTTCCCCTTTGGGAATACTCTTATAGTACCAGATATCCCCTGCTCTGCGGCGGGAAAGATCAAGAGGAAACGAGGGATTTGTGAGATGAAAAAACGTGTTGGCATCCTGACCTCCGGCGGCGACTGCCCGGGCCTGAACGCAACCATTCGCGGCGTGGCAAAGGCACTGTATGCCCGGATGGGTGATAATGTGGAGATCGTGGGCATCCTGAACGGCTACCACGGCCTGATCAACGGCGAATACAAGGAGATGTGCGAGGATGACTTCCGCGGCATCCTGACACTGGGCGGCACCATTCTGGGCACCAAGCGTACCCCCTTCAAACTGATGCGCGTGGTCGAGGATGACAAGATCGATAAGGTCGCGGCCATGAAAAAGACCTACAAGGACGCAAAGCTTGACTGCCTGCTCTGCCTGGGCGGCAACGGCACCCATAAAACCGCCAACCTGCTCTCGCAGGAAGGCCTGAACATCATTGGCCTGCCCAAGACCATTGACAACGACATCTACGGCACCGACGTGACCTTTGGCTTCCACACCGCTGTGGACATTGCCACCGAGGTCATCGACCGCATCCACACCACCGCCGGCAGCCACAGCCGCGTGATGTGCATCGAGATCATGGGCAACAAGGCCGGCTGGCTGACCCTCTACTCTGGCATTGCGGGCGGTGCGGACATCATCCTCATCCCCGAAAAACCCTACGACATCGACCGGGTCTGCGAGGCCGTGGAGCGCCGGGCAAAGCGCGGCTCCAACTTCTCCATCATCGCCGTGGCCGAGGGTGCCATGAACGTGGACGAGGCCAAGCTGAAGCGCAAGGAGTGGGCCGCCAAGCGCGCCGAGGCCGGTTACACCACCGCCACCAACCGCATTGCCGCTGCCGTCCAGAAAAAGACCGGCATGGAGACCCGGGTCTGCATCCCGGGCCACATGCAGCGCGGCGGCAGCCCAAGCGCCTACGACCGCGTGCTGGCCACCCAGTTCGGCAGCTACGCCGCCAAGCTGGTGGAGATCGAGCAGTACGGCGTTACGGTGGCTCTCGTGAACAACCACGTCATCTCCAACCGTCTGGAGGATATCGCCGGTAAGACCCGCAATATCCCCGAGGGCTGCGAGCTCCTCACCGTGGCAAAACGCATGGGGATCAGCTTGGGCTGAGAAATCTTTCCGGCATGACCGCAATCTTCTTCCCGGTTTATCCGTATTCCAAGTGTAACAAAACCTCGTGAAAGGAAGTGTCTCTCCATGAAAAAAATCCATAAGTTCTTTTCTAAAGATTTGCTCCATATTCTTGGTGCTGTTGGGATTTTTGTTGCTTTTCTGATTTCTATCGCCTATAAGCAAGTTGGAATCGGGGCACTCATAGCTGCGTGGCTTATTGCTATCGCAATTATCGGGGTAGCATGGATTACAGACATCCGCAAAGCAGACCTGCTGAAAAACGGAAAGATTGTTTCCGGAAAAGTTAATGCAGTAAAGAGGGTTCACATAAAATTCCACATGAGTACCTATCACCTTGCTGATGAAGATGTAATTTATCCTTGGGTGATTCGGTACCAATACAAGATTGGAAAAGACACTTATTATGGACAGTCCCATTGGTTTTGGTTCAACCCTCTCGTGAGCAAGGGAACACCTATAAAGGTGACTATTGACCCTCAAAACCCAGAAAGAAGCATTGTTGCTGCATGGGAAAGTTAATAGATTGTTTCTTTCCTCTATGATAACGGAAATTTCAAAGGAGCGTAATCTCCTTTGGCACACGACTTTGGAACAAAGTCTAGTGTGTTACACCTCGATAGAGGTGTGCCGCTCCCAGACACAAAAAGTCCCATGGCCAACACCTCGGCGGTGTGGTCATGGGACTTAATGCTTTTTAGGCCTAGCGGAGTGAACAGTAACCAATCCTGACATCCAGTTGCCGTGTCATTTGTTGAATACTGTTTTACGAACAGTCTGCGGATGGACGTTCCCTCTTTTTTCAATATACCGAACAAGAACTTACTTATTCTTGTACATTTCCTTTGCATAAAGGTGATAGCCCCCATCAAAGGATTCACCCGGATCAGCTTCCCTTTCTGCTCTCGTCATAACATCCACCTTCTTCTTCATATTGTGTTAAAGCATCCACCCATTTACTTCACTGTGATTCTTACGGATTCTTTCACCGTGCTGGTTTTGGAATACTCCCGATAGATTGCCGGGTTTTTATCCTTCAATTTCTTGCTGTCAATGGTGGTTTTCGTGCTGGCCGGAATGTACGTTACTTTCAAAATGGAATTTTCAAAGGACTTCACACCATACTTTGCCATTGCATCCGCAAGCTGCTGACGGGCCGTTTTATCCGCTTCATCCAGCTTTTCCTTCTGCTGTGCAATGGTCTTGATGGTCTTCATCACTTCCAGTGCAGCGGTTTCCAGCTTTGCAACGGCTTCCGTTTCTTCATACCGGTTTTCACAGGTATCAGCATAAGCGGGTTCCAGCGGGCACCGGTCTTTGCATCCTTCACGATCAGGGCAAGAGAAGCAGCAGTAATTTTTCCCACAGGGTGCCGTTTCTGTGGTAATCTGCGAACAATAGAACATTTTTCAACCTTCTTTCAACGATTTTCAAAGTTATTTTGAATCTGAAGCACTGACCGGGTATAATCGGTTTCATAGATTCCCTGATTCCAAAGAACCTTTGCACCGGTTTCCCCAATGTTGTATGCCATTAGAACCTTTTCGGGGGTTTCATACTTCTGGAACAGGCTGCGCAAGATATACAGCCCGGCTTTCACATTGCTGTATGGGTCAAGGAAATCCATAATTCCCAGTTCATCCGACAGCCATCCATGATTGACGCTTGAAATCTGCATCAGGCCATAATCCCCGCCGGGGGAAACTGCATCAGCCTGAAAACCGCTTTCCTGCTGCATGACTGCCATTGCGAAATTGAAATCAATGTCATACGCCTTGCACAGATAGAATGTAAATGCCTGAACGTCCGTTCCCAGCGGTACATCCAACGGGGAAAATTCACTATTAGAAGCCGAATATTCCGGTGTTTCTTCACTCACAGTGAATATTTTTCCGTCAGGAAGGCCATAGATCAGCGTGGTTTCTGTTTGGGTGGTTTGGGTGGTGTCCACCCGTTTTACCACCCAATACCCAATCAGACCACCCAAAAGCAAGGCACCGGCACCGATGACAGCCCATGAAATAAACACCCGGTGCATGATGTTATTTTTGCGCTGCATACTTTTTGAATAGTTCATCTGTGTAATCCCTTCTTGTTTCCAATGCTTTCATCACATCTTCTTCCACCGTGTTTGAGCAGATCATCAAGTAATAGAAGCACGGGTTTTCCTGTCCAATACGGTGAATGCGTTTCTTAGACTGTTCAAACAGTTCAGATTTATCTGTCAGTGAAAAATAAATCATGTGGTTTGCTTTCTGAAGATTCAGGCCCATTGCACCAGCCTGATATTGAAGGAAGGTGATTGAATCGCTGCATTCCTCATAAGCTGACAGGTCTTTCACTGAACCATTCACAATACTTATGGGCCGTTCCGCTTTTTCCGCTGCATCCTTCAGCAATTCCAGTTCATCATTGAAGTTGTAAAAACTATCAGGCGATCACTGGTGCTGTTCATCAAGTCTGTAAAGGCATCCAGCTTGAACCGGTTGTATTGACTGCACAGCATCCGGGCATACAGGCGTTTGGTCAAGATCATATCACCGACCAATTCATTCTGTTCACCCGTCAACAGGTTTTTCACTGTCACAACGTCATTTCGCATGAACCGCCGGTATTCTCTGGGGGAAGGAACCTTGACCGTGTTAAAAACTTGTTGGGGAAGGTTGAAAACTTCATCCGACTTCATAAAGATTGCGCCATGCTGTGCAAGTTTAGCTTTCAACCGGTCAACATTTTTGTAACCCACAACGTGCGGAATTTTGAAACCACTGTTTGAATCTTCAATCCATTCTTGAACTATGTACTGCGAATAATACAAGTTCTTAGAAATAGGCCAGCCCAGAAGGTGAAGTTGTGACCAAAGACGTTCATACTTTCCAGCGGTAGGGGTGCCGGACAGAAGAATCACATTTTCAGGGTGCATTTTCAGCACGAATTTAGCCCTTTTAGACGCTTCATTTTGAATCATGGATGATTCATCAAGCATCATCGTAAAACCCCGCAAAACGCTTAATTGGGGCCGCCTGAACAGCAGTTCATAATTGATGATTCCACAGATAACCGGGCTATCAGATTTTCGGTTCTCCACTTCTTTGAAAAACCATTCAAAATCTTTTTTATCTGTCAGGTTGTAAACCAGCCAACAATGATTCATTGCATAGTTTTCAACCATGTGGTTAAACCAGTCATCAATCTTTGATTTCTGGCAAACAATTAGATTCACTGGTGCTGCAAGCTGCATCATCTTTTCGGAACCAACATAGGTTTTACCCAGACCCATATCAAGGTAATACGCCACACGCTGCCGATCAGCAGTTTCATCAAGGGCTTTCTGCTGGTGGGGATAAAGCTGCATCACCCGGCACCTTCTTCCAGAATGTCCGCAATGGGAACCACTTCACCCTTGCCCAGACATAGGAAGGCGGGAAGGTTCATTGCGTGTACAATCGGTTCCCCTTGGGGCATTTCAATCATTGCAAGGGGCTTTTCTCCCCGTTTGGTGATGTGGGTATATCCCATCATCTTCAACCCTGCCGCAATGCTGACATCTGCTTCCGTCCAACGTGTCGGGGGAACCAGTTCAGCATATTCAAACGGCAGATTTTCCGAAAGAAGACAACCAGTGTCAGTGTTTTCAGCACCCAGCGGGCAATTCTCACACCCGCCGCCTTCAATGATGGTCTGATTGCAAAAGTCCGAAAGCACTTTCACTGCGCTGTTGACTTCATCAGGTACCGGAAGTTTCATTGACATCAACCCCCGTGATTTCCTTGAAGACTTCTGCATCGAAATTCGGCAGACTGAAGATCACATTACGATCAGCAGCATCCAGACCAGCCCACCACTTGCGGGCATTGTCTGCCGTGGTGCGTTCCTTCAGATAACCGCCGGTGGTCTTTGCTTCCGGGTGTGCTGCTTTTTCTTCATCGCTCATGGTATCAAACCACACGTATTCAAGCGGGCAGTTGTCAATCTGATTCAGCAGATACCGGGCACGGGAATCAAACCAGTTCTGAAGCGTCCAATCGGAAGGCTTGTTGAACATATAGATTTTGGGCTGTTCAGTGTTAAAGCGGCCACCGGAAAAAGAAGCAGCGTTCCAGTCGCCCGTGTTGCAGTCGCCCGTGTTCCGGTTGCCCGTGTTCCAGCGTCCAGTACACCCCTTTCCAATATTTACAAGCGTCAGAACTTCCTGCCAGCTGATTTCACGGACAAGATTGAAATTGTCCGTGCAGCATTTATCTCCTTCTTCCTTCACGGTACCATGGGCGATCACTTCAGCAACCTTGTTTTCAGGCTTGAATGCGTAATGATTGAAGCAATCAGCCGCATTCTTGCAGAAATGAAAACCACGCTCACAGGGGATGACCGGGCCTTCCATTTCGTAAGTCTGCCCCACCTGATACTGAAAATTGCGGCACGTCCAATCAGGATTGAACACCTTATAGCCTTTCACGCTCATTTTCTTGAACCTCTCTTTCTTCTGGTGAATGTGTGCAAGCCTTTCAGCTTCCTTCTTATGGTACCGGATTTCTAACCGGCCATAATACTTCCCGTTCATGCGTCAACCTCGTTCACAGGAACCGGAATCCCGGTGTATTCCTCAAACTTCACCGGGGAAATGAAGTAGCTCCACTTTGCCAGCTTCACCGCATACCCCCACGGGAAAACGCCATCACGCAAGCCCTGCATGACAAATTCTTTGGATTTGGTCATCAGCTTTGCGGCCAGTTCCACGGGAAGGTTCACATAAGCCGATTTGACCGGTACCGCCGGGGTGGTGTAGGCTTCAAAGTAGTCTTCCCGCACACCCAGCGCACGGGCAATCTCCCGCTTCCGTGCTGCCGTGGGTTCATGCTTCCCGGAAAGATACTGACTGACAGACGATGCACCAATGCCGGTCAGGTCACACAGCTTGCCCTGTGAAATCTTCAATTCATCCATCAGGGACTTCAGACGTTCGGAAAAAATCATAATCACTTCATCCTTTCTATTTGAAAAATTCACTGTGAGTGAATTTTTATCCCAAAGAAATAGCGTTCACCGGGCAGTTGTACAGCTTGCACAGCTTGATGAAATTTTCGGCATTCGGGGTGGTCTTGCCGTTCTCCCAGTTCTGCATGGTGCCGATATTGATTTCCAGCTTTTCCGCTGCTTCCTTCTGGGTCAGACCAGCATTCACACGGGCTGCGGCCAGTGAAATCTTGAAATCAGGCATCAAATCACATCCTTTCATATCGTTATTTTGCTCTGCTCCAGCAGCAAGTTACATTTGCCGTAGCTGATACCCAGTTCCTTTGCCTTTGCGTCCACTTGGGAAATGGTATACTTTGGCGGGGTTCTGGGTGGTGGTGCCGGTTCAGGTTCCGACATCCGGCGCATCTGTGTACGCAAGCGCAACCGTTCATTGATTTCATCCCGGTTGTTCTCGTAATATTTCAGGGATGCAGCCTTCTGACGCTTCTTTGTGCAATCGCTACAAAACCGCTGCCGGTTTCGTGCGTTCAAGATCACCTTACCGCACGATTCACAAACCGCATTCACCGTCAGTCACCTTCTTTCAAAGGCCCATACTGGAAATCTTGCGCATTCCACCGGTTCACGGCATCCAGCTGTTTCCAGGCGGGCCATGCAGACCGGCCACAGGCAGTGCATACAACCGCCGGGGCAGAAGAACCACAACCACGGATTCTTTTGCGCTTTATGATTGTGACCTTACCTTTGGGGTTTTCCTCTGCATCGTACCATGTGGCACCACAGGGGCAAGGCTCCACACACTTGGGGTCAATTTTCTTATCAGCCATCCATCAGATCATCCTTCCTGTCAAAATACATCACGGGTGCTGCAAACAGCAGCGCACCCACGGAAACCATCACCCGGCTGATTGCCGGGGAATCTTCCAGCAGAAAATAAATGTAGTAGCCGCCCCACACAAAACCGGCGATCAGCAGCACCAGTGCCACGATGAACAGCGAAAACATGAACTTCTTCATACCTTCACACCCTCTGCCAAAAACATCCACACTTCCGTTGCACTGCCCTTATCGGTCAGGCCGCACAGCCGAAACTGTGCAACTTCACCACGCTGCACCCGGTCAGGAATCGCCCAGATGGGGCCTTCAAAAACAGGGCCGGTGCTTGTCGGTGCGTATACCATGACTTTGGTGCTGGAATTGGCGTTCACACACTTCAACCAAACTTCCCGAACAGTCATTCAGAATCGCCATCCTTGCAGAAATAACCACGCTGTTCTTCCTCTGCGCCGCACATCTGGGAAACAGAAGGCCAATCTTTGGAAAGGGTCATCAGAACAGAATACACACCCTGAAGCATATCTGCACGGCAGTCATTCACCGCATCCATGTGGATTTCACCCTTTTCATCGGTGAAATCACCATCCCGGATTTCCGCATCAATACGCCGATCAATTTCATCATAGACCGCTTCAATGTCATTCGGGGTGAAATCCACACGGGTTACGGGTTCCTTGATGATACAGCGTTCCACGGCCCAACCACCCGGAATACCAAAATCAGCCATGTACCAGTCAAGGCGCACACCTTGGTCAGTACCATCAAGAGAAGAACCGAACAGGCTGCACGAACTGGCATTAGGCCGAAACGCTTTGTTGTCGCTGTGTACCTCGTAGGTTCTGGACTTTTCAGAATAGGTCTTGGGCCAGTTTTCAGCACTGAAGACGATGAACCCCTTCAGCGGGGTTGCGTTGGGGTGTTCCCGGTTGAACTTAATAAACCGGTCACGAAGTTCACGATATAGCATAGTTGTCATCCTTTCTGTGGTTTGGCTCCCACGACACCCAAAAGGGTGTTTCGGCCCGTACCACCGGGCCATCATCAGGTGGGTTCAGTCTTTGATTTCACGCACGTCAGTGATTTCGTTGATGTACAAGCCGTGACCTGTTTCGTCAATCAACCGCTGAACAGCTACGTTGCGAGCATCTATCGGGTCAGTGGCGTTGACTTGGTACGAATCCCAGAACCGGTCAGCCGTGTTGTAAATCGAAACTTCATAACATTTCATCATTCAATCTTCCTTTCGTCACATAGTGGGCATCACACGGCTCACATAAGACCGGCGGCGATCACTCATGCAAACGCACAGATGAACGGTGTTGACATACTCGCCGTTATTGGTATTGCCCATCTCGCACAGTACATCAGCCCATCCCAGATCATCCACACCAGAATAGCTCCACGCTGCCAAAAAACAGGGTTCGTTGGACTTGTTGGCGGCGAACCGCTCTGCCTTCTTGATTTCGGACTTCATCAAATCGAACTCTTTCATATCAATCACTTCATCCTTTCGTTGTTCACTGTGTGTGAATCAACTGTCAATAGTATATCTTCACTCTGGGTAAATGTCAATAGTAAATAGTGAATTTTTTCGGTTTTCTATTGAAAAAGTTCACAATATGCTATATTATAAAGATGAAAAGGGGGCTTGTTTATGGATACCCGCAAAATAATTGCACGGAACATCAACAAACTTTTACAAGAAAATAATTTGACCCAAAAAGAACTTGCACGGAAGGTGAAGTGCGCTGAATCCACCATATCCTATTTACGGAAGGGTGAAAGAACGCCTAGCATGGAAATGGTTGACCGTGTGGCAACCGCTTTGGGGGTCAGCCGTGCGGAACTTATCACCGATCAGGACGAAGAAGGGCACCCGAAACCCTCTAATCTAATTCCCATGCCTGAAATGGTACGCTTGCCGGTTGTCGGAAAAATCGCCTGTGACACTCCAATACTTGCGCAAGAAAATATTGAAGCATTTTATCAAGCCCCAAAAGAGTGGCGGGCAAATATGTATTTGACTTGTCAGGGGATTCTATGGAACCCCTCATAAAGAATGGTGACATGGTTGCCATTCGGGAACAGCAAGACGCTGAAACCGATGAAATAGTTGCGATCATGGAACTTGATAGTGGTGATGGGTTCGCAACTTTGAAAAAATTGAAAAAACGGCCTGACAGGGTTGAACTGTGGCCGTTGAATCCAGAGTATGAACCAATCGTATACCTGAAGGAAGAAATCAACAATTTGCGCATCATTGGTCTAGCCGTGGGCGTTATCCGGCGGCTGCATGAATGATGGTTCAAGATGATTTTGCACAACTGACGTATCAACGAAAAACTACATCACCGGCGGTGGAAGATGGTTCTTCATTTCCAAACATACCTTGAACCGGCGAAAATCCGTATCACGCCTTAATTTTTTAATATCGGTTCAAGTGGTTCAAGATGATTTTGATTTCTTAATAGGTAATCTAAAAATTCCCAAATTTTGTAAATTTTCAGTCCTATATAAAGAAATAAATAATATCTTGAACTTGGTACCTTGAACCGTATACCGGCAGAAAGCAAGAAAGGACGTATCATCATGGCTTTGTTTTCCAAAAAGGTTAATTGCTCTGTTTGCGGCCAGCACAGTGAAGGCGAATCGCTGGCTGATGGTGCCATCTGCAAAAGCTGCAAAGTTAAAAGCGGATTTTACCAGCCATGGCCGCTGAAGAAGATCACCACCGCTGAAATGATGGGCCGCATTGCCCGGTATGCTGCCGATCAGCAGCGAAACGACACCTTCAGTCCTACGATGAAGGTTGACAACTGGTTTGAAGTCGATGAAACACACGGGCTGTGGAAAGTTCCCTGCATTGCGCTTTCAGCAGCTTTTCCCGTTGATGAAATCATTGGGGCAAATTTGCTGCACAATGGGAACACTGTTTCAAAGGTCAATCTGGGTAGTGCAATCACCAGAACCGCCTTGTTTGGCGTTGTCGGTGGATTGACTGCAAAAAGAACCAGCGTGGAAGAAATCACCCAGTTTGCTGTTCAGATCATCACCAAAAACCCTTATCACCCGGATTTCTGCATTAACCTGATTGCGCCCGGTTCAAAGGTCAAATCTGATAGTTTCGCTTTTAATTCTGCAAATGCAGCTGCACAGAAGATTTTGACACTAATTTCTTCAGTTCAAAGATAGTGCAAAAATAAAAACCCCGCCGGTGAGCCAACACCAGCGGGGCAATGGACGGAAAATCAAAAACACGAAAGGATGAAGTGATTATGATTTATCCCGAACACTTAAATTATAATCGCTTTTCCTTTCAGAATCAAGAGAAAGAAGGACGATTATGCAAGGTAGCGTAAGAAAACGTGGTTCAATGTGGTCATACAGCTTTGATATGGGCACAGTGGGCGGCAAACGACAGCGCAAGGAAAAAGGCGGGTTCCGTACCAAAAAGGAAGCGGAAGCAGCACTTGCAAAAGCGATCAGCGAATATAACAACGCTGGTTTTGTATTTGAACCATCCAGCAGCACCCTTTCCGATTATCTGGATATGTGGCTTGAAGACTATGTAAAAGTGAATTGTAAGGCAAACACTATCAAAGGATATTCGCACACCGTGAAGAAGCACATCAAACCAGACCTTGGGCAGTATCGCTTAAAGTCGATCACCCCCGCTGTGGTGCAGAAATGGCTGAATCATTTGAAGGAAATCGGTTTGGGAAAGAATACGATCATCTATTGTAAGACTGTTCTTTCTTGCGCTTTCGCCTATGCGGTGCAGCCGCTTGGCTTGCTACAATTCAACCCTTGCCATTACACAAAACTTCCTAAAATGGGCACCCCCGTTGAAAAACGATATATCATCGAACCTGAAGATTTTGAAGTAATCTTGAAGCGTTTTGAAAACACATGGTTTCAGTTGCCCTTACTCATTGGGTACTATACCGGATTGCGTTTGAATGAAGTATTTGGGTTGATGTGGGAAGATGTAGACCTGAAGAACCAGAAGATCACAGTAAAACGAACCGCCGTGCATGGTGATTTGTACAATGGCTCCCGCTGGTACTTCAATGACCCAAAATCTGAAACTTCAAAGCGTACTATCAAAATCGGTGCCACATTGACGGAAGCCCTGAAGGAAGCCAAACGCACCCAGACAGAAAACCGGCTGCGCTATGGCCCAAAGTATTTCAATGTGTATCTTGAAAATATGTCCATGAAAGGTCAACCGTGCCAGCACCTTGTGCAGCACCCATGTTCTGAACGCTGTTCTCTCCCGGCGGTTCGTTTCGTGTGCGTCAACGAAAAAGGGCATTATTCAGGAAGCGAAAACATTCAGGGACGTGTTTCCACAATCATCAATCAGGAATTGGGAATCCCCTTCAATTTTCACTCGCTGCGCCATACACACGCAACGACACTGATTGAAAACGGGGTCACGGCAAAAGCTGTTCAGGCCCGTCTGGGTCATGCTGATATTTCAACGACCATGAACACCTATGCACATAATACGGATGCACAGGAAGAAGCCGCTGTCAATATTTTTGAAGCTGCCGTCAGACACGCATAAAAATAGCCCCTGTGAACTTCAAACTAAATTGAAATTCACAGGGGTGTTTTTGTTGAAATGTCGGCAAATTGTCGGCAAATTCAATTTTTAGCAGTGTTATCAGGCAGTTTTACAACGATGAAACGTCATAATTTTACTTATTCTTGTACATTTCCTCGTAGTATTTCTGGTAGTTGCCGCTGGTGATGTGCTCCATCCACTCCTCGTGCTCGAGATACCAGTCGATGGTCAGGACGATGCCCTTCTCGAACGGGGTCTCGGGGTACCAGCCCAGATCGTTTTTGATCTTGGTGGGGTCGATGCCGTAGCGGCGGTCGTGGCCCAGACGGTCGGCAACGTGCTTGATCAGATCCTCGCTGATGCCGTCGTCCTTCAGGCGGTCGTGCAGCTGCGCGATGATGGTCTTGACGATGAAGATGTTGGGGCGCTCGTTGTGGCCGCCCACATTGTAGACCTCGCCGATCTTGCCGCCGTTGCAGACCATATCGATGGCCTTGCAGTGATCCTCAACGTACAGCCAGTCACGGATCTGCATACCGTCACCGTAGACAGGCAGCTGCTTGTGGTGCTTGACATTGTTGATCATCAGGGGGATCAGCTTCTCGGGGAACTGATAGGGGCCGTAGTTGTTGGAGCAGCGGGTAATGTTGATGGGCATACCGTAGGTATCGTGGAATGCCATAACGAACATATCAGCGCTGGCCTTGGAGGAGGAGTAGGGGCTGTGGGGGCACAGCGGGGTGGTCTCCATGAAGAAGCCCTCGGCACCCAGAGCGCCGTAGACCTCATCGGTGGAGACCTGCAGGTACTTCTTGCCTTCCTTCCAGGTCTTGGCATCGGCATCGTACCAGGCTTCCTTTGCACGCTGCAGCAGGTTCACGGTGCCCATGACGTTGCTCTGGACAAAGATCTCGGGGTTCTTGATGGAACGGTCCACATGGCTCTCGGCCGCAAAGTTGATGACGTAATCGAAATCGTACTTTGCAAACAGGCTCTCCACCAGTTCCTTGTCGCAGATATCGCCCTGCACGAACACATGGCGGGGGTCGCCCTCCACATCCTTCAGGTTCTCCAGATTGCCGGCATAGGTCAGCTTATCCAGGTTGACCAGCAGGATCTCGGGGTACTTCTTGAGCATATAGTGGACAAAGTTGGAGCCGATAAAGCCGGCGCAGCCGGTGATCAGATATTTTTTCATAGGTTTATTCTACCTCAATTTTCAGGTTTTATCTTCTTGGGGAAGCTTTCCCCTTATTTCATCCCGTTCTCGCCATCCCAGTGGGCGAAGAAGCAGGCCAGGGCCTCTTTCCAGTCCCGCACATCGTTGCCCACGGTGCAGCGGAGCATCCGGTTGTCCAGTGCGCTCCACTTGGGGCGGTCGGCACTTTCGGGGTGCTTGGCCTTGTACTCCTCGCTGGTGCAGGGGGCCACAGAGGCATCTACGCCAGACAGGCGGATGATCTCGGAAGCAAAATCGTACCAGGAGCAGATGCCCTCACCGGTGCAGTGATACAGGCCGTACTCATGGGTCACGCAGAGCTGCAGCAGCTCATGGGCCAGGTCAACCGCGTTGGTGGGGTTGCCGCACTGGTCGTTGACCACCTCCAGCTTGCCGAATTTCCGGCCGGCGTTGACGATGGTCTTGACGAAGTTCTTGCCGTAGTAGCTGTACAGCCATGCCGTGCGGACGATGAAGTGGCGGTGGCAGAACTGCTCCACATACTTTTCGCCCATGAGCTTGGTGGAGCCGTAGGCGCTGATGGGGCCGGGAATGGTGGCCTCATCCTGTGCGACGCCGCCGTTCTCCCGGCCGGAGAAAACGTAGTCGGTGGAGACATGCACCAGGCGGGCACCGGTCTTTTCGGCGGCCTGTGCCAGATTGCGGGGGCCCAGAGCATTTGCCTTGAAGGCGGCGTCGTGGTTCACCTCGCAGCCGTCCACGTTGGTGTAGGCGGCGCAGTTGATGATGACGTCCGGGCGCTGGCGGCGGATGAAGTCATCCACCATCTTGTAGTTGGCAATGTCCAGCTCGGGCAGATCCACCGGGATCACGGTGGCGTTCATCAGCTTTTCGGGGATGGGGCCAATCTCGCTGCGGCCCTCCCGCAGCTGCTTGATGATCTCGGTGCCAAGCTGGCCCTTGCAGCCGGTGACGATGATTTTCATGGGTGATTCCCCTCCTGCATCAATATCTCAGTTTTCCATCGGCCACGTTCTTGAGGTGCTGGCCGTAGGGGCTCTTACCATAGCGGGAAGCGCTCTCCAGCAGGGTCTCGCGGTCGATCCAGCCATACTTGAAGGCGATCTCTTCGGGGGCGCTGATCTTGATGCCCTGACGCTTCTCGACCATGCGGACAAAGTCGGCGGCATCCACCAGGCTCTCCATCGTGCCGGTATCCAGCCATGCAAAGCCGCGGCCCAGCAGCTGGACATCCAGCTCGTCCTTCTTCAGGTACATATCGTTCAGGGTCGTGATCTCCAGCTCACCGCGGGCAGAGGGCTTGACCTGCTTTGCCATCCGGACCACTTCCTTGTTGTAGAAGTACAGGCCGGTGATGGCGTAATTGCTCTTCGGGTGCTCAGGCTTTTCTTCCACGCTCAGCACCTTGCCGTTCTGGTCAAATTCCACGATGCCGAAACGCTCGGGGTCCTGCACATAGTAGCCGAACACAGTGCAGCGGCCCTTGGTCTCTGCATTGGCGGCGGCAGTCTTGAGGATCTTGGAGAAGCCGTTGCCGTAGAAGATGTTGTCGCCCAGGATCATGGCGCAGCAGTCGTCGCCGATGAACTCTTCGCCCAGAATAAAGGCCTGTGCCAGACCATCGGGAGAGGGCTGGACCTTATATTGCAGATGGATGCCGTACTGGCTGCCATCGCCCAGCAGCGCCTCAAAGCGCGGCGTATCAGTGGGGGTGGAGATGATCAGGATATCCTGAATGCCGGCCAGCATGAGGGTGGACAGAGGATAGTAGATCATGGGCTTATCGTAGACAGGCAGCAGCTGCTTGCTGGTGACCATTGTCAGCGGATAAAGCCGGGTGCCGGACCGCCGGCCAGAATAATGCCTTTCATAATTTGTGCACTCCTTTATTTGTATTGAAAAAGTTGTGCAGCTATACGGGGTGAAACGCTCACCTCGTAATATTCAAAGCGGAGCTGCGTCCGCTGTCAACAAAGTTACAGGGTAAAAGTTCCGGCCGCGCGGGGCGGCATCAGATAGTTTTACACCTTATTCTACTCTCAAATCGAAAAAAAAGCAAGAAAAAACGGCCTGTTCCAGAATTTTTTCCGGAACAGGCCGTCAAACAGAACCGTTCAGCCGCCTGCGGCGGCAGCACATCGCGATGGTGGAGCGTTTCTTACCACTTGAAGCCCCACTTATGGAAATACTTCAGCAGGTTTCCCGTCTGCCAAAGGGCGGGCTTGAGATCCCGGTGGGCAGCGCGGTGCCAGGCGTGGATGGCGGTATACTGGGGCACCAGATACACCTTGCCCCGGGTGCGCATCTTCTGGGTGAGATCCGCATCCTCCACATACATGAAGTAGCTCTCGTCAAAGCCGCCCACCGCCTTGAAGGTGCTGGTGCGCACACCGGAAAAGCTGCCGGTGCAGAACTCGATCTCGATGGGCCTGGTCAGGTCCTCATCCAGCATCAGGTAGTGGTCGTTCTGCCCTTTCCAGAAGCTGAGCCGGGGCAGCTGGCGGTAGAGCATGGGCCGCAGGGCGCACCGGCGCAGGGGCAGCTGCTGGGGCTTGCCGTCCGGGAACACCAGCGAGGGCCGGGCCATCACGGCATCCGGGTGGGCGGCCATCCAGTCGGCCAGATCACTCAGGGTATCAGCGGTCAGCTGGATATCCGGGTTGAGGATAAAGTGGAAATCGCTGTCCAGCTCGGGCAGGATCATATTGTGGCCGGTGCCAAAGCCGCCGTTCTCGGTGCGGCAGTGCACCACCACCTGCTGGCCCGGGCCTGCTGCCAGCAGGCCGTCCGCCACGGCCTGCTCCAGCTTTTTGCCGCTGCCGTCCGGGCTGGCATTGTCCACCAGATACAGGGTCACCGGGTAGCGGCGCGTGCAGTGCAGCACCGTCTGCGCCGCCTTCAGCGCCTCGTCATAGCCGTTATATACAACAATACAGGCTGATAGTTTCATCAATTCACTCCAAAGGCAGGATCTTCAGCGTGAAGTCCTCACGCTGGATATCAAAGTTGGGGTTGGTGCAGGGATCGCCCGCGGCCAGCAGGTCTCCCCAGCGGGCCTGGAAGCGGAGCACCTCGCCCTGGAAGCGCTTCTGCTTTTCGGGGTTGTCCTCGGTGCCGCGGCTCTTGCTCTCGTAGTGGTAGAGCTGGGCAAAGGGGGTAAACACGTTGGTGTAGCCCGCCTCCCGCACACGGACACAGAAATCCACATCGTTGAAGGCCACGGCATAGCTCTCGTCCAGACCGTTCATCTCATCATAGATCTCCCTGCGGATGAGCAGGCAGGCGGCGGTATCGCCGTAAACATCCTGCACATAGTTCAGCCGCCCCATGTAGCCATCGGATGCCGCCGGGAAATACTTGTGCAGGTGGCCCGCCACGCCGCCGATGCCAAAGCCGATGCCGGCATGCTGAATGGTGTCATCGGGGTAAAGCAGCTTTGCACCCACACAGCCCACCCGCTTCTGCTGGGCGTACATGACCATCTCTTCCAGCCAGTTGGGGGTGATGACCTCGGTATCGTTGTTGAGCAGCAGCAGATATTCGCCGGTGGCATACTGCTCGCCAAAGTTGTTCAGGGCGCTGTAATTGAAGCCCTTGCCCTCCCAGGTCACGACCTTGAGGTTGTCCGGGTGTTCCTTCTGCATCCGCTCGTAGGCGCGGAAGGTCTCGGGCTGCTTGCTGTTGTTCTCGATGAGGATGAGTTCAAAATCCGGGTAGGTGGTGCGGGCATAGATGGAATCCACGCAGAGCTCCAGATCCCGGATGTGGTCGCAGGTGGGGATGAGGATGCTCACCCGGCCCGGGTGCTCAATGGTGTAATCGGTCTTGTAATAGCCCGGAGTGCCGGGGATGAGGGCAACATCGTCCACAGCGATCCCGCAGCGGGCATAGTGGGCCTTGAGGGCCGCAATGCCTGCGTCGATGCAGTAGGTTTTGGCGGAGATATCCGCCGCCGTGCTGCCGGGGCTGGAGCGCCAGTAATACAGGGCATGGGGAATGTGAACGATCTTCTCAGCCTGTTCCGTCAGGCGGAGGAACAGCTCGTAATCCTGGCTGCCGTTGTACTCCATCCGCTCGCCGCCGCCGGCCCGCTCCATCAGGGCGCGGCTGAACACGGTCAGGTGGCAGATGTAGTTGTTGGAGCGGAGGTTGTCCAGCATGAAGTCGGGCTTGAAGTGGTAGAGCACCACATGCTCCGGCTTCCCCTCAAAGGTCGCCTCGTCGGTATAGACAAAATCGGCCTTCTGCTCGGCAATGGCCCTGGCCGCGTACCACAGGGCGCAGGGATGCAGCAGGTCATCGTGATCCAGCAGAGCGATATACTCACCGGTGGCCATCTCAAAGCCCTTGTTGGTGTTGCCGGGGATCAGCTCATTCTTTTCCAGCTTCTGATACCGGATGCGTGCATCGGCCTTCGCACGTGCCTGCACATGCTGGCCTACGGCCTCATCCTTACCGGCATCCACGCAGCAAAGCTCCCAGTTCTTGTAGGTCTGGTTCACCACGGAATCCAGCATCTCGTCCAGGAAATCCAGCGGGGTGTTGTACAGAGGCACCACAATGCTGATCTTGGGACCGGCAGGCTGATCGTTTGCCTGCCTGACCAGCAGCTCCACCGGGGCAAAGCGGTCAGCCCGCAGAAGGTTCCCCGGGAAGAGGGCGGCATACTCCCGCCTGGCGCGGGCGTGCTCCCGCACACCAGAGATGCCGTCCCGGCGCAGCTCACCCAGCAGGACAAAAAGCGGGAAGGTGTGCCAGATCTGGCGGCTCTTGCTGACAACATACCGCATGGGCCAGGTCAGCTTCCAGAAGGTAGAGCTGGTCACCTCGTTCAGGGTCTTTTCCAGGTTCTTGGCATGGCTGCGGCTCAGGGAAAGATCGCTGCGGAGCCGCTCAATGAGGGCGGCTTCCTCGTTGCAGGTGCGCTCGGCACGCACCATCCGGTCACGCAGGAGATCCAGCTCCTTCTCATAGCCCGCGATCATCTCGGCGGTGGCAGGCTGGACCGTGCAGTACAGAGCCGACTGCTGGGCACGGCCCCGGCTGCGCCAGCGGAAATCCCGGTAGTAGCCCCGGCGGGCCAGTTCCTCGGCCCAGCCCTCAGCCACGTTGCTGCCGGTAAACACCAGCAGCACCTGCCCGGGCAGCTGCGCGGGCATCTCCACCCAGGCGGGGTCCTCCACCACCAGCAGGTCTGCCTGCCGGGCAGCCACTGTAAAGGGGTTGGCATCCACGCCCGCCCGGTGCAGGGCCTTTTCCAGTGCCGGGGTCTCGGCGTTCAGCACCGCAGCTGTTGCCGGGGCCAGCTCCTCCGCAATGCGCTGTGCCAGCAGGCGGCAGCGCTCCATGTCCTGCTTTGTTTCCTTTGCTTTCTCCAACTGCATTCCGACTTCTCCACTTCACTGGGCCATTCCGCCGCCCAGACGCATTTTTACAAACTATAATAGTATACCAGATTTTGTCCCGTTTGAGAAGCGTTTTTCCGCATTTCCTGCGCTTTCCGGTGCAAAATTTATTACAGTCCCAGCAGGCTCCACAGCCAGCCGAACAGGCCGCCGTTCGAGCTGCCGCTGCCCACCGTGCCAAAGGACACGCCGGTATAGTAGTGGCGCAGGATGTCCCGGTAGCCCATGCCCTGCTCCTGCGCATAGCCCACCATGCCGCACTGGCTCATGCCCACACCGTGGCCGAAGCCATAGTAGTTCATACAGGGGGTTCCGTTCTCGTCCGCGCTGAAATCAAAGCAATAACGGGAGGAAACGAACTGGCCGATGTAGCGGTAGCTCTTTCCGTTCGAGACAAAGGTATTGTACTGGACAAAGCCGCCCAGATCCTTATGGGTGGTGTCGGCGCTCTCGTAGGGCTGGCCGGTCCTGCTGTCGTTATACTCGATGTAGCGGTAATCCTTGCCGATGATCCGGCGCATCAGGTTGTGATACTGCTCCTCGTAGGGGCTTTCCACGCTCTGCAGATAGGGCACATCGGTGCCCCAGGCATCCAGACCGGAGCAGGTGCCGTAGACGCCCGTCTGAGTGTTGTAGCCCGCGCTGGCCGACCACACCGCGTCAATGACGCTGCCGTTGTAGGTCAGCACCTCGTCTTTGACCTCAGAGACTGCCCTGCGGATGGCGCTGCGGGCAGAGGAAGGGATCTGATCCACGGGGGTGTACACCAGCGCGTTGGCCGAAGAGCCGTATTTCTTGTGGTATTCCAGATAGGAGTGGATGGCCACCGCCTGCGCTTTCCAGGCCTGCTGTGCCGCCGCGTCACTGACATAGCTGCCGATGGAGCCCAGCTCGGTGTAGGTGATGCCCACCAGACAGTCCTCAAGATCCAGGGTCACGTTCCGGCGCAGACCCTGCCCCTTGACGTTCAGGTAGGGCATGGTGATGGTATCGCCGGAGCCGAAGAGCCAGCTCAGGCAGTTTTCCTCCTCGTCCGGGATCAGAGTAGTGTTGGCACCGCCCATGGTGGTGGCACCGGCGGGCAGGGCGTCCCCTTCCGCTGCAAAGGCGGCAGGCACTGCCATGCAGAGCAGCACCACCGCCAGCATCAGCGCCGCACACCGGCGCGCAAACTTTGACATCCGTTTCAAGTTCCTTGTCCTCCTGCGTTCTGTATTTTATTCAGTTTAGCACAGTGCAGGGCCGCGGGCAAGGACTTGAATCAAGAAAACGCCGCCGGGCAGAGCCAAAAGCTCCACTCGGCGGCGTTTCACTGTTTCTATCTTATGCTTCCTGTCAGCGGCTCTCCCCGCGCTGTGCAATGCGGGAGAAGCGCTTATCCTTTTCGTCGTCCTTCTCGGCATCCTCAGCCGGGGCGGCGGGAGTCAGGCGCACTTCCGTCACGCGGCGCTTGGCGGTGCGGGTAACAACACCATCGTACTCGCCCAGGGTAAAGCGGTCGCCTACCTTGGGCAGATGGTGGGTCTTTTCCTGCACCAGACCGTTTACGGTATTGGAATCGATGTCCTCTTCCTCCGGCAGGTCGAGCTCCTCATACAGATCATCGACGCTGGCCGAGCCGGACACGAGCCAGCTGCCGTCCGACTGCTGGCGGAAGTCCTCGGTGGCCTCGTCGTGTTCGTCCCAGATCTCGCCCACCAGCTCTTCCAGAATATCCTCCAGCGTGATGATACCCTCGGTGCCGCCGTATTCGTCCACAACAACGGCCAGGTGGTGGTGCTGCTCCCGGAGGGTGCGCAGCAGCTGGGAGATCTGCGTGGAGCCCGTGGTATACAGGGTGGGCACCACCAGATCATCGATCTTGGTCGCCTTTTTCAGGCGGGCGATGTAGAAATCCTTTTCATGTACCACACCAATGATGTTATCAATGGTGCCGTGGTAGACAGGCAGACGGGAGTAACCGGATTCCGCAAAGGTCTGGGCCAGCTCTTCCAGCGAGATATCGTCCTCCACGGCCACCACGTCCACGCGGGGGCGTCAGGATCTCCTCCACTTCCACGTCGTCGAACTCGATGGCGCTGCGGATGAGCTGGCTTTCCCGGTCGGTCAGCTCACCGTCGTTCTCCGCCTCGCTCACCATGGTGATGAGCTCACCTTCGGTGATGGCGTCGCTCTCGCTGCTGTGGACGAAGCGTCCCAGCAGCTTCTTCCACTGGCTGAACAGCCAGGTCAGCGGGGTCATCAGGGCCATCAGGAGCACAAGGAAGGGCGAGACTGCCGTGGCCACCTTTTCCGGCATCTCCTTGGCCAGGCTCTTGGGGGTCACCTCGCCAAAGATCAGCACGATGATCGTCAGCACAATGGTGGACACCGTTGCGCCCCGCTCGGCACCCAGCATCTGGGTAAAGAGGACGGTGCCGATGGAAGCGGCGGCGATGTTCACGATGTTGTTGCCGATGAGGATGGTGGAGAGAAGCTTGTCGTACTTCTCCGCCATGGCCAGCACCCGGGCGGCGGACGTGTCGCCGTCCTCGGCGCGGCTTTTCAGGCGGATCTGATTCAGGGAGGAAAATGCGGTCTCGGAGGCGGAGAAAAAGGCGGAGAATGCCACCAGGATCACCAGCGCCACCAAGAGCGTAATACTGCCATCGTCCATAATAAAGGAAAATCACACTCAACTTTCTGTTTTTTATTAAAGAACGGACTCCCTCAGTCTGCTTCGCAGCCAGCTCCCTCAAAGAGGGAGCCTTGCCGCACGGTCAGCCTCCCTCACCGAGGGAGGTGGCATCGCGCAGCGATGACGGAAGGAGTTCTTTCCTAGGGATACAAAAATGTGCTTTCCACCGTGGCTGTTCCGCGATGAAAAGCACATCAATGTTACTTGTTATAATATCATATTCCGCACCCCCATGCAAGCATTACAGCCGGCACAGAGGTAAAAAACTGGCAAAACTGTGGAAAATCATTTCACAAGGGCATTTCCGTCGTAATCCACGGTCAGGGTGCTGCCCTCGGCATAGCGGCCCTGAATGATCGCCTTGGCGATGAGGGTCTCCACCACGGCTCTGGATGAACCGCTTGATGGGACGTGCGCCGTAGACGCTGTCATAGGAGGAATCGATGATGAAGTCCTTGGCTGCCGTGGTGACGTCCAGCTTCAGGTGCTTGCCCTCGTCCATGCGCCGCGCAGGTCGTCGAGCTGCAGGTCCACGATCTTGCGGGTCTCGTCCTTGGTGAGGCTCTTGTAGTAGACGATCTCGTCCAGACGGTTCAGGAACTCGGGACGGAATTTGCTCCTCAGCAGCAGATCGATCTGCTTGCTTTGCGTCCTCGCTCAGCTCGTTGGAGCCCTCGGCGCGGCGCTGCTCCAGGTCGTTCAGGATGATGTCACTGCCGAGGTTCGAGGTCAGGATGATCACGGTGTTCTTGAAGTCCACCGTGCGGCCCTGACTGTCGGTGATGCGGCCGTCGTCCAACACCTGCAGCAGGATGTTGAAGACGTCGGGGTGGGCCTTTTCCACCTCATCGAACAGCACGACGCTGTAGGGTTTGCGGCGGACGGCCTCGGTCAGCTGACCACCCTCCTCATAACCCACGTATCCCGGAGGCGCGCCGATCAGGCGGCTGACGCTGAACTTCTCCATATACTCCGTCATGTCGATACGCACCATGTTCCGCTCGTCGTCGAACAGAGCCTGTGCCAGAGCTTTTGCCAGCTCGGTCTTGCCCACGCCGGTGGGGCCGAGGAAGAGGAAGCTGCCGATGGGGCGGTTGGGGTTTGCGATCCCGGCGCGGCTGCGCAGGATGGCTTCGCTCACCTTGGTGACGGCCTCATCCTGGCCAATGACTCTCTTGTGGAGCACATCGTCCAGATGCAGCAGCTTCTCGCGCTCACCCTCCACCAGCTTCTCCACGGGGATGCCGGTCCAGCGGGCCACGATGCGGGCGATTTCCTCGTCGGTCACACGGTCGCGCAGGAGGCTGTCTTCCTTCTTGGCGCGGCGAGCTTCTCCTTCTGCTTCCAGCTGTTTCTGCAGCTCGGGCAGCTTACCGTACTTCAGCTCGGCAGCCTTGTTCAGGTCATATTCGCGCTGGGCCTTCTCGATGGCGGCATTGGTCTGCTCGATCTGCTCGCGCAGGGTCTGCACCTTGCCAATGGCGTTTTTCTCGTTCTCCCACTTTGCCTTCATGCTGTGGAACTTATCCTGCAGCTCGGCCAGTTCTTTTTCGAGGTCGCGCAGACGGCTCTGGCTCAGAGCGTCGGTCTCCTTTTTCAGGCTGACCTGCTCGATCTGCAGCTGGGTGATGCGGTGGGCGAGGTCATCCATCTCGCTGGGCATACTGTCCATCTCAGTCTTTATCATGGCGCATGCTTCATCCACGAGGTCAATGGCCTTATCGGGGAGGAAGCGGTCGGTGATATAGCGGTCAGAGAGGGTTGCGGCGGCGATCAGCGCATTATCGCTGATCTTCACGCCGTGGAACACTTCATACCGCTCTTTCAGGCCACGCAGGATGGAGATGGTGTCTTCCACCGTGGGCTCATCCACCTGCACCGGCTGGAAACGGCGCTCCAGAGCGGGGTCTTTCTCGATATACTGGCGGTATTCGTCCAGCGTGGTGGCGCCGATGCAGTGCAGCTCGCCGCGGGCCAGCATGGGCTTCAGCAGATTGCCCGCGTCCATTGCGCCGTCGGTCTTGCCCGCACCCACGATGGTGTGCAGCTCATCAATGAAGAGGATGATCTTGCCCTCGCTCTTCTTCACCTCATTCAGGACGCTCTTCAGACGCTCCTCGAACTCGCCGCGGTACTTTGCGCCAGCCACCAGCGCACCCATGTCCAGGCTGAACACGGTGCGGTCTTTCAGGTTCTCCGGCACATCGCCCCGGACGATCCGCTGGGCCAGACCCTCGGCGATGGCCGTCTTGCCAACGCCCGGTTCACCGATGAGGCAGGGGTTGTTCTTCGTCTTACGGGACAGGATACGGATCACATTTCGAATTTCCTGTCACGGCCAATCACGGGGTCCAGCTTCTGCTTCCGGGCCAGGTCAACGAGGTCCTGGCCATACTTCTGCAGGGCATTGTAGGTATCCTCGGGGTTGTCGTTGGTCACGCGCTGGTTGCCGCGCACGGCAGTGAGCTGCTGCAGGAACTTATCCTTCTTGATGCCAAAGGCGCGAAACAGCTCGGAGGTGTTCTGGGTATGCTCGTCCAGCAGGGCGAGGAAGACGTGCTCGACGCTGACGTAGTCATCCTTCATGGCCTTGGCCTCGCGGGCGGCAGCGCTCAGCACTTTGTCCGTTGCCTGCGAGATATAGACCTTGTCCGGGTCACGGCCAGAGCCGGACACCCGGGGCATTGCGGAAAGCTTTTCCGCCACGGCAGCAGAGAAGCTGCCTGCGTCCACATTCAGCTTCTGCAGAAGCTGCGGGATCAGGCCCTGCTCCTGCGAAGCCAGGGCGTGCAGCAGATGCTCCGGCTCCAGTGCGTTATGCTGATACTCCACAGCCAGCTGCTGGGCTGCCTGCAGAGCTTCCAGTGTCTTCTGGGTATATTCATGGATTTCAACAAAGCAGCTCTGGAAATGCACGAGACGCACCACGGCAAGGTGGGCATCGTGAGCAAGGTGGAGGTCAAGACCCGCGATGACCTGTCTACCGCCTACACCCCCGGTGTTGCCGAACCCTGCCGCAAGATCAGGGAAAACCCCGACGACGTGTACAAGTACACCTTCAAGGGCAATATGGTGGCCGTCGTCTCCAATGGCACGGCCGTGCTGGGTCTGGGCGACATCGGCCCCGAGGCCGGTCTGCCGGTCATGGAGGGCAAGGCTGTGCTGTTCAAGGAGTTCGGCGGCGTGGACGCCTTCCCCATCTGCATCGACGCCCACGACGCGGCCAGCGTGATCGCGGCCTGCAAGGCCATCGCCCCCACCTTCGGCGGCATCAACCTCGAGGACATCAAGAGCCCTGAGTGCTTTGAGATCGAAGAGACCCTGGAGCGTGAGCTGGACATCCCCGTCTTCCACGATGACCAGCATGGCACGGCCATCGTCGTGACCGCTGCCCTCATCAACGCCCTGCGGGTGGTGGGCAAAGAAGATGGAGGACGTCCACATCGTCCTGAACGGCCCCGGCGCTGCCGGTACGGCCATCATCAAGATGCTGATGACCGCCGGCGCAAGGACATCATCGCCGTGGACCAGTTTGGCACCCTGTACAAGGGCTGCAACAGCGCCGAGGCCCACAAGAATTGGCTGGGCGAGGTGACCAACCCCCGTCAGATCAAGGGCGGCCTGAAGGAAGCCATCGAGGGAGCTGACGTGTTCATCGGCGTGTCCCGCCCCGGCATCCTGACCACCGAGCTGTGCAAGACCATGAACAAGGACGCCATCGTCTTTGCCATGGCCAACCCCACCCCCGAGATCATGCCCGACGAGGCCAAGGCCGGCGGCGTCCGCGTCATGGCCACCGGCCGCAGCGACTTCCCCAATCAGGTCAACAACGTCCTCTGCTTCCCGGGCCTGTTCAAGGGCGCTCTGAGCGTCCGCGCCCGCGACATCAACGACAAGATGAAGCTGGCCGCCGCCTACGCCATCGCGGACCTCATCACCGACGATGACCGCAGCGAAGAGAACATCATCCCCGGTGCCTTCGACCCCCGGGTGGCCGAGGCTGTGGCTGCTGCCGTGGCAAAGGCTGCCCGCGAGACCGGCGTTGCCCGCCTGTAAAGGGAGGAACACGAGATGAGGAACATCTCCGCACAAACCATCACCGATACCGTAGCCCGGCTCTGCATCGAGGCCAATACCCGCCTGCCGCAGGATGTGCAGGCAGCGCTGGACAAGGCCCGGGCCGAAGAGCCCTGGCCGCTGGCAAAGAACACCCTCGACCTGCTCTGGTCGAACCTGAGCGCCGCCAGAGAAAAAGACCTGCCCATCTGTCAGGATACCGGCATGGCCTGCGTCTTCGTGGAGCTGGGCACCGATGTCCACATCGACGGCAGCTTTGAGGCTGCTATCCATGAGGGCGTGCGGCGGGGCTACACCGACGGCTACCTGCGTAAGAGCATCGTGGCCGACCCGCTGCGCCGGGGCAATACCGGCGACAACACCCCCGCCGCCATCACGGTGCATCTGGTGGACGGCGACGGCTGCACCATCACCGTCGCCCCCAAGGGCTTCGGCAGCGAGAACATGAGCCGCATCCAGATGCTCAAGCCCGCCGACGGCGTGGAGGGCTTCAAGAAGTTCGTGATCGAGACGGTCCAACTGGCCGGCTCCAACCCCTGCCCGCCCATCGTGCTGGGCGTCGGCGTGGGCGGCAGCTTTGATAAAGTGGCCTATCTCGCCAAGAAAGCTCTGCTCCGCCCGCTGGACGTCCCGAACCCCGACCCCTATTATGCCGGTCTGGAGCGGGAGCTGCTGACGGCCATCAATGAGCTGGGCATCGGCCCTCAGGGCTTCGGCGGCAGGACCACCTGCCTCGGCCTTGCCATCGAGCAGATGCCCACCCATGTGGCCGGTCTGCCGGTGGCCGTGAATGTTTCCTGCCATGTCACCCGCCGCGCGTCGGCCCGGCTGTAAGGAGGGGCTTTGCAATGGAATACAGACTGACCACCCCCTGCACCGCCCAGGATCTGGCCCCCCTCAGGGCAGGCGATACCGTGTTGCTCTCCGGCGTGGTATACACCGCCCGGGATCAGGCCCACAAGCGGATGATCGAAGCACTGGACCGGGGCGAACCGCTCCCCTTCGACCTTAAGGGCAGCGCCATCTACTACGTCGGCCCCACCCCGGAGCGCCCGGGTGAGGTCATCGGCTCTGCCGGCCCCACCACCAGCGGCCGGATGGACGCCATGAGCCCCCGCCTGCTGGATCTGGGCAACAAAATTATGATCGGCAAGGGCAAGCGGGACGCCGCCGTCAAAGAAGCGGTCGTCCGCAACGGGGCAGTCTATCTGGCGGCGCTGGGCGGTGCCGGTGCCCTGATGGCCAAGAGCGTCCAGACGCTGGAAGTCATCGCGTGGCCCGACCTCGGCTGTGAGGCCGTCCGCCGCCTGACCGTGGAGGAAATGCCCCTGACGGTCATCCTGGACGCCCACGGCGGGGATTTGTATCTGGAAGGCCCGGAGGCCTACCGGAACCGCTGAGGAACAGCAGCCCAGGCTTCCGCCGAATGCCGCATATACAAAAAGGAGCTGTACTCCCGTGGGAGTACAGCTCCTTTTGCATTGCATTCTTTCTGATCAGCTGCGCTTTGCCAGCAGAGCCTCGATCTTCTTGATGGGATCGATGATGCTGGAAACAGACATATCGTGGTTCAGTGCTACCACAAAGTAGGCAGCATACTTGGAGACATCCACGTCAACATACCAGTCGCGGGTCAGCAGCTCGGGCTGGCGGTAGGTCAGGTTGGTGCCCACAACGTAGTCCAGCTTGCCATCGGCAACTGCCTGATCGAACTTCTTCAGGCCGCTGGTGAACAGCGGGAAGGTCGCGTTGGCAATGATGCGGGCAGCACCGCGCTCCTTCAGGTTGCCTGCAACCTCCAGCATGCTCTCGCCGGAAGCGATGATATCGTCGGCGATAAAGACAGTCTTGCCCTCAACGGAATCGCCCAGATACTCATGTGCCACAATGGGGTTGCGGCCGTTCACCACGCGGGTGTAATCGCGGCGCTTGTAGAACATGCCCAGGTTGCAGCCCAGCACGCTGGAGAAGTACATGTTGCGGTTCATGGCACCCTCGTCGGGGCTGACCACGATGAACTTCTCCTTATCAAAGCTGATCTCGGGGTTCTTCTTCAGCAGGCTCTTGAGCACCTGATAGGTGGGCATTGCATTGTCGAAGCTGAGCAGCGGCACAGCGTTCTGAACGCGGGGATCGTGGGCATCAAAGGTGATGATGTTGCGCACGCCCATGGTCTGCAGCTCCTGCAGGGCCACAGCGCAGTCCAGGCTCTCGCGAACCACGCGGCGATGCTGACGGCCGCCGTACAGGCTGGGCATGATAACGGACACACGGTGTGCCTTGCCGGCCACTGCCTGGATCAGGCGCTTGAGGTTGGCAAAATGGTCATCCGGGGAGAGGTGGTTCTCGTAACCGAACAGGTTGTAGGTAACGCTGTAATTGCCCGGATCGATAACGATAAAGATATCGTCACCGCGCACAGACTCCCTGACCAGGCCCTTTGCGTCACCGCTCTGGAAGCGGGGGCACTCGCAGGGGATGATAAAGCTATCCTTCTCCACGCCTGCGGACTTTGCCCATTCCACCAGATGCTGGTCGATCAGCTTGGTCAGCTCCTCTGCACCGGGGCAGGCCAGCAGACGCAGGTCTGCCACGCTGGGTTCCTGGAAAAATGCCATCGGATTGATCTCGTTGGACATACTTACAACTCCTTCAATGTTCCTGTTGTCTTGACGATGAAATCAGATGCTGAAAGCGCATATCTGTTTGCAGATCCACCAATCCGCAGAAGATTATCTTGAAACGATCCTGATGCTCAACCAGAGAATGGGCCGTGTGCGCTCCATCGACGTGGTCAACGAGCTGGGCTATACCAAGGCCAGCGTCAGCATTGCCATGAAAGAAGCTGCGGGAGAACGGCTATATCGCGGTGGATGGCGAGGGCAACCTGACCCTTCTTGAGCCGGGCCGCGAGATCGCAGAGCGCATCTACAGCCGCCACCGCCTGCTGACTCATTTCTTTGTGCAGCTGGGCGTGGACGAGGAGGTCGCCGCCGAGGATGCCTGCAAGGCAGAGCATATCCTGAGCGAGCAGACGCTGGAAAAGATCCGCGAATATGCCCTGCTCCACGACGCGCAGGACAGCGTAAAATAACCGGAATCATCAAAAAAATGAGACTGCCAAGCCTTGGCAGTCTCATTTTTTTGTCAGTAGCTGTCCAGCCCCAGGCTGACATCCAGTGCCTGATTCACCCGGCGCTGATCCTCAGGCGTGATCTGCCCGGCCCGCTCCCGCAGGCGGTGTTTATCCAGCGTGCGGATCTGCTCCAGCAGCACCACGCTGTCCTTGGCAAGGCCCGTGTCCTCGGCCCGGATATTGATGTGGGTGGGAAGCCGGGCTTTGTCCAGCCGGGATGTAATGGCGGCTGCAATGACGGTGGGGCTGTGCCGGTTGCCGATCTCGTTCTGGACGATGAGCACCGGCCGGATGCCGCCCTGTTCCGAGCCCACCACCGGTGAAAGATCGGCGTAAAAAACTTCTCCTCTGTGTACCTCCATGAAATCTTCCCTCCCTGATTTTGGAGGATGCGCCCGCTATGTGGTGCGTTTTGCGCATCCTCAGTCGCTCTGCCTTTAGTATGAGCCGACTGCAGGGCCGCTATGCACGCGCGGGCTTATTCCATTGTATGCAGCTGAGAAGTTCAGGTTTCCGTTTCCAGGATGCAGTACGCCATGGCCATGCCGTCTTCATGGCTCAGGGAGAGATGTGCCCGCAGGCGGTGTGCTTCCACCCACTGGGCGCTCCGGCCGGAAAAGCGATAGGCCGGTGCCCCGCCGGGCAGGCGGACGGCTTCGATCTCGCAGAGGGAGAAGGGCTCCCGCAGACCGGTGCCCGCCGCCTTGAGGAAAGCCTCCTTGGCCGCAAAGTCCGCCGCCGCGCTGGCCACGGTATGGGCGGTGCGGCGGGCCGTGCCCTCTTCCTCTGCCAGAGGCAGGCCCAGTGCCGCCTGCTCCGCCGGGCCGAACACCCGGCGTGCAAAGACCGCGCCATGGGGGCCCAGCAGGCTCTTTTCCATCCGCGCAATGCTGCACAGGTCGCAGCCGATTCCGTAGACCATGAAAAACCTCCTGAACGGGAAAATTCGCTCCGTTCTTTTTACTCAAATTTTCAAAAATTTTTAGGCAAAGTGTGCAAATTCCAGCTTGGAATCTTGAAGTCAGCGTTCATTTCGTGTACAATGGGCTATAAGTTCCAATGACCTCTCGGAACGGAATGCGAGAGGGATACCGAAGGGGGTGCATTGCGTGGGCGACGCGACTGCTATTTTTTCGATCCACGACAAAAAGGACTACGAGATTCACGAGATCGTACAGCAGGTGTACGATGCATTAAAGGAAAAGGGCTACAATCCGGTCAATCAGCTGGTGGGCTATATCCTGTCCGAAGATCCCACCTATATCACCACATACAAGGGAGCCCGCTCCCTCATCCGCAAAGTTGACCGTGACGATCTGCTGCAGGCCATGCTCCGCAGCTACCTGAACGTCTGAGCCGCGCTTACACAAGTCCGCTGCCTCGCAGGAGGCGGCGGGCTTTTATTTTGGCCAGCAGGCAAAGATCTGGTTCACCACCGTCTCATACTCCCAGCCTTCCCGGGCCTTGCGCAGGGGCTTTTCCGGTGCGTCGGCCCCATCGAAAAGGTGGATGAGGTAGAACCAGTGGGCCTTCATCCGGCTCACGGCACAGCTGGCCATCCCAAAGGCTTCGGTGTAGCCGTGATAGAGTTCATCATGGTAGCCGCGCAGTTCTTCCCGGGAAGCGGCAGGGCCGCCCACAGCCTTGCGCAGAAGGGCAGGGTCTGCGATGAGGCCCCTGCCCACCATGATGCCCGACAGTCCTGGAAATGCCGCTTCCAGTGCCCGCAGGTCATCCACAGTGGTCACATCGCCGTTGTAGCAGACCGGAGCAGTACAGGCAGGCAGATAGGCAGCAAAAGCTTCCCGGTCGGCCTGGCCGCGGTAGAGCTGTTTCATCACCCGGGGATGGATGGTCAGCTCGCAGAGGGGGTATTTGTTGTAAACGTTCAGGATCTCCCCGAACTCCTCCGCCCGGGCCACGCCCAACCGGGTCTTGACCGACACCGGCCCGCCTGCCTGCGAAAAGACAGCGTCCAGAAAGGCATCCAGCTTCTGCGGGTCCCGGAGCATTCCGGAACCCTTGCCCTTGGCTGTCACGGTGCCGGAGGGACACCCGAAGTTCAGGTTGACCTCGGTATAGCCCATCCGGCGCAGTTCCCCGATCATCCAGGCGGCAAGTTCGCCGTCCTTTGCCAGCAGCTGCGGGATGACCTGCACCCCCGGGTTGGCCGCCGGTTCCAGCTCAGCCATCTTCTTTTTGATGAGCACCCGGTTCTCCGGCGGCGAGAGAAACGGCGCATAATACCGTACCGGGGCCTCCGGTGCACCGAACCAGCGCTGGTGGGCCTGCCGCCAGATGCGGTCTGTCAGCCCCTCCATCGGGGCGGCGTAGTAGTTCATAACAGTTCTCCTTGGAATTGATGGGTTTATTGTAGCACAAAAAAAGCCGCTGCGCAAAAATTTCTGCGCAGCGGCTTTGGGGTTACAGCTTATTCAGCAAACAGCGGGGTGGACAGGTAACGGTCGCCGGTATCGGGCAGCAGAGCAACGATCTTCTTGCCTGCGTTCTCGGGGCGCTTTGCCAGCTCCAGCGCAGCCCAGACAGCAGCACCGGAAGAGATCCCCACCAGAACGCCTTCCTTGTGGCCGATGAGGCGGCCGGTCGCAAAGGCATCCTCATTGGTCACGGTGATGATCTCATCGTAGACCTTGGTATCCAGCACATCCGGCACAAAGCCCGCGCCGATGCCCTGGATCTTGTGCGCACCTGCAACGCCCTTGCTCAGCACAGGAGAGGAGGCAGGCTCCACAGCCACGACCTTGACATTGGGGTTCTTGCTCTTGAGGTACTTGCCCACGCCGGTAACGGTGCCGCCGGTGCCAACGCCAGCCACAAAGAGATCGACCTGACCATCGGTGTCCTCCCAGATCTCAGGGCCGGTGGTCTCGATGTGTGCCTGCGGATTGGCAGGGTTCACGAACTGGCCGGGGATAAAGGCGTTGGGAATCTCCTTTGCCAGCTCATCCGCCTTGGCAATGGCACCCTTCATGCCCTTTGCGCCCTCGCTCAGGACCAGCTCTGCGCCGTAAGCCTTCATCAGCTGGCGGCGCTCCACGCTCATAGTCTCGGGCATCACGATGATGATGCGGTAACCCTTGGCAGCGGCCACAGCGGCCAGACCAATGCCGGTGTTGCCGGAGGTAGGCTCAATGATCACGGAACCGGGCTTCAGCTTGCCGGTGGCCTCGGCATCGTCGATCATCTTCTTGGCAATGCGATCCTTGACAGAGCCGGCGGGGTTGAAATATTCCAGCTTGGCCAGAACGGTGGCCTTCAGGTCTGCTTCCTTCTCAATATGGGTCAGCTCCAGCAGCGGAGTGTGGCCAATCAGCTGATCTGCGGAAGTGTAAATCTTGCTCATAGTAAAAGTCCTCCCTCTGCGGGCGCAGGGCCCGGGATGTTATTCTGACGCATTCCATATTTCCTGTAAACCAACATGGTTTGTAGGTTTGATGGTATTATAGTCCTCTTTTCCCCCTTTGTCAATGGAAAAACGAAAAAGCGATTGAAAAGTTACAAACCCTGTTGTATAATAGGTTTGTTAATGAGAAGAGGACAACCCCACCATCCATGCCTGCGCATTGCCGCCCCCTGACTGGGCCGCTGGCGCAAAGCGTCTGAGGGGTTGATAAGGAGAAAAGCTATGATCGTTTCAACCAAGGGCCGTTATGCACTGCGCGTAATGATCGACCTGGCCGAACACCAGGCGGAGCGGTATGTGCCGCTGAAGGAGGTCGCCGAACGGCAGGAGATCTCGGAAAAATATCTGGAAAACATCCTCAAGGTGCTGGTGCAGAACGGCTTTCTGGAGGGCCTGCGCGGCAAGGGCGGCGGCTATCGGCTGACCCGCGGGCCGGATCAGTACACCGTAAGCGAGATTTTGATGCTCACCGAGGGCAGCCTTGCCCCGGTAAGCTGCCTTGTGCCCGGTGCTCCCGCCTGCGAACGGCTGCCCAACTGCCGCACCTACGAGATGTGGAAGGGGCTCAACGACCTGATCTCGGACTACTTCGGCAAGATCACCCTTGCAGACCTCGCCGCACCCGACCAGGCAGGGAATGATTATATCATCTAATGACAGAAACAATACAACAGCCCTGCCGCTCGATGATGAGCAGCCGGGCTGTTGTGCTGGGCTTCATTTCGCCCTTCCATAGCGGGCAAATCATAATCGCCCACCTCACAGGCCAAACAGATCGGAGTGCGTACCAGTCGCAACCAAGTACAGTTCCGTATCTGTCTGCCGATAAATCAGAATCCAATCCGGCTGTATATGGCATTCATGGCAGCCGGTATAATTGCCTGTTAAGCTGTGGTCTCGGTTCTTTTGTGGCAATGCGTCAGGCACTCGCAGTACATCAACAACTGCTTGCAGCAAATCCATTTTATAATGCCGCTTGATGCAGGTTTTATAATCTTTCTTAAACTGCGTGGAAGTGTTCAGTTTTAACACGGTTTAGCCCTCCGCCGCCAGTTGAGCGAAGAAGTCAGCGGTAGAGCCTTCAAAGTGTTCTCCCTCGCCGGTTCTAATCATGCTGTCCACTTCATCAATCGCCGCTTGTGTCTTGGCGTTGGGAATTTCTGCATTCTTGAGAGCCTTTAAGCTCTGCATATACGCCACCAGATAGATTAAATCATTATCCGGCATCTCGTCCAGCAGGGTTCTTGCCAATTCTCTTGTACTCATGTTGCACCTGTCCTTTCGTATGGATATTATGCGCATTCTTCCACGGCGGTTTTCCCCTCTGATACCGCGTGTTCTTTCAAAAACTGTTCCGCTGCCTGTTTCAGAACAGCGTTGGGGGTGGTCCCCGCTGCGGTACAGGCCTCCCGGAACTGGGCCGCAAAATCCTTACGGACCTTACAGCCCAAAATCATCATATGGGCCTTGTCCCACTTGGCATTTGCCTTTTTCTTCGCATCAGACAGCATATTCAACCTCTTTTCCGGCGGGGCTGTTATAAAATGCCTATTCTGCCCCATAAACAATATAGCACTTTTCGTTCTTGTTGAACAGTGTAAAGCTGCACAAAGTTCACGGTTCAACTCTGTCTGTTCTGTCAGCAGTTTTTGCGCCAATAGCGCACAAAAGAAGCACAAACCAGCATTTTCAGAGCATTTATACAACAAATAAAGCCACGACAAAACCGCATTTAAAAACGGTTCATCGTGGCTTTTCTTGTGGTCGGAGTGGCGAGACTCGAACTCGCGGCCTCCTGCTCCCAAAGCAGGCGCGCTACCAACTGCGCAACACCCCGTAAAAATGAATACTACCATACTATACCCTTTTTTTGTGCATTCGTCAAGTGCGCAGAATGCGGAAATCTGCCCGGGGCACCGAAAACCACCCTTACTTTGTATTTTTGCCTTGAAGCAGAGCCAAAAATGGTGTATTATAAAGTGTATTGAAAGAAAGTGTAATTCCGGGCTGCGATGCCCTGAAACCAAGGGGGAAACCACTATGGCAGATAAAAACTTTTTGACGGAGATCATCGACGCTGACCTGGCCGAGGGCAAGATCAGCGAGATCCATACCCGCTTCCCGCCGGAGCCCAACGGCTACCTGCACATCGGCAGCGCCAAGGCCATCTACATCAACTGGTCCATCGCCAACCAGTACGGCGGCAAGTTCAACCTGCGCCTGGACGACACCAACCCCGCCCGCGAAGGTGAGGAGTATGTCAACAGCATCATTGAGGATCTGCTCTGGCTGGGCGCTGACCCCAACGGCGGCATCTTCTATGGCAGCGATTACTTTGACAAGTGCTACGAGTACGCCGAGAAGCTCATCTTGGAGGGCAAGGCCTACGTGGACGACCTGACCCGTGACGAGATGCGCGAGTACCGTGGTGCCGATGCCGGCAAGCCCAGTCGTCCCTCTCCGTGGCGTGACCGCACCCCGGAGGAGAATCTGGACCTGTTCCGCCGGATGCGTGCCGGTGAGTTCCAGGAGGGTGAAAAGACCCTGCGTGCCAAGATCGACCTGGCCAGCCCCAACATGAACATGCGTGACCCGGCCATCTACCGCATCAAGTATGCTGAACACCACCGCCAGGGCAATAAGTGGTGCATCTACCCCATGTACGATTTTGCGCATCCCATCCAGGATGCCATTGAGGGCATCACCCACAGCATGTGCAGCCTGGAGTTCGAGAATCATCGTCCCCTGTACAACTGGGTCATCGAGAATATCTTTGGCACCGAGTTCCCCAAGCAGCGCGAGTTCGCCCGCCTGAACATGACCAACACCGTGATGAGCAAGCGCTACCTGCGCGAGCTGGTGGAAATGGGCATCGTGGACGGCTGGGATGATCCCCGGATGCCGACCCTGTGCGGCCTGCGCCGCCGCGGCTACACCCCCACCTCCATCTTCACCTTTGTCCGGGAGGCCGGCATCTCCAAGTCCGACAACCTGATCGACATGCGTCAGCTGGAAGCCTGCATCCGCAGTGAGCTGGACCTGACCGCCCAGCGCCGGATCGCCGTACTGGACCCTGTGAAGCTGGTCGTGGACAACTACCCCGCCGACAAGACTGAATTCTTTGAGGTGGCCAACAATCCCAACCGCGAAGCCAACGATGCCTCCACCCGCAAGGTCGCCTTTACCCGCGAGCTGTGGATCGAGAGCGAGGACTTTGCTGAGGTGCCGCCCCCGAAGTTCAAGCGTCTGACCATTGGCGGTGAAGTCCGTCTGATGGGCGCTTACATCGTCAAGTGCGAGAGCGTGGAGAAGAACCCCGACGGCAGCATCGCCGCCATCCACTGCACCGCCGACCTTGAGACCGGCAACGGCAACCCCGCCGATGGCCGCAAGGTCAAGGGCACCATCCACTGGGTCAGCGCTGACCACGCTGTGGATGCTGAAGTCCGCCTGTATGACAAGCTGTTTACCGAGGCCAACATGAACGCCATCCCCGAGGGCAGCGACTACAAGGATTACCTGAACCCCGAGAGCGTTGTGGTGCGCAAGGGCTGCAAGCTGGAAGAGAGCCTGAAGGATGCCAAGCCCGGCGAGAAGTTCCAGTTTGTCCGCACCGGCTTCTTCACCCCGGACAGCAAGAACCCCGGCGTCTACAACCGCGTGGTCACCCTGCGCGACAGCTTCAAGCCTGCAAAGTAAATCCTTTCAAAGGAGTACAAACAGATGAAAAAGCATCTGATCCGGAATGCGATCCTGATGGCTGTTGCCACCCTCATCATGGGTGTGTTCCTCAGCCTGTATATTGCCAATACCGGCACGGTTCCAGCTGCCGACAATGCGGCCGCCTCTACCGCTTCTTCACAGGCCGCACAGTAACCGCATCCCTCCCAACTGCTGCACGGCTCTGCCCGTGCAGCAGTTTTTTGTTAGGAGACCCTATGTTTATCGATATCATCCCGTTACAGAAGAACACCGCCCGCCTGACCCGTGTTTACGGCGACGCGCCCTGTGCGGCCCTTCCCGCAAGCGTACCGGGCCCGGAGGGCGGGGTGCTGGCCATCACCGAGCTGGGGGACTACTGCTTCTCCGAGAAGCCCAGAAGCCTGCCCGGGGCTGATGCGCTCTGCCGCTATGAAGTCGGCCCGGACGGTACCTGCACCCTTGTGCAGGCCTTTGGCCGCGACCTGACCGGACGGCATGGCCGCTACGACCTCGACTTCGGGGAAGGGGCTGCTGCCCCGGAGGAACTGCACCCGGTGTGCGGCAATTTCGTGGAGGAGATCATCCTGCCGGACAGCCTGCAGGTCATCGGCAGCTGCGCCTTTTACAACTGCCGCAGGCTGCGGCGGCTCAGCGTGGGAGCCGGCGACCTGACCGTGGGCAGCGACGTGTTCCTGAACTGTTTTGCGCTGGCAGACCTCCTTGTCCGGGCCGCTCCTGAGGAAAAGACCGGCCTGTTCGCCCTTGTGAACAACATCACCGAGGCCGTGCGGGCACTGTTCTGGCTCCCGGGTGAGGCACGTCCCCGGGCAGGGCTATGGTATCCCGCCTACTGGGAGGACGTAGAGGAAAGCCCCGCCCACATCCTGCTCCACACCTTTTCGGGGCAGGGATACCATTACAGACAGTGTTTTCTGGATGGAAAAATCCTTTCCGCAGAATATGATGCCATCTTCCCGGACGGCCACGCCGCCGAGGATCAGGGCGTGGCGGCCATGCTCTGCTTCGACCGCCTGCGCTGGCCATGGAACCTGACCGAAAAGGCAAAGGCCCCCTACCGTGAATTTCTGGCCGCTCACACCGGCCTTGTGCTCCAGCGCCTGCTGAAGGCACAGGATACCGACAGCATAAAGGACCTGCTGGCGCTGGATGTGCTGGATGCTGCTGCCTTTGCCGAGGGCGCGGCACTTGCCGCCAAGGCGGACAACGCAGCTGCCGCGGCACTGCTGGCCGACGCAGAGCACAAAAAGAGGGGTTCCGCCCCGAAGAAGCGGAGGTATGATTTTGATTTCTGAAAAAGAAAAATTCTTCGACCCCCGCAAGCCCTTTGCATCCAAACGGCCAGAGACCCACGAGGAGTGGCAGGCCCGGATGGGCGGCGAGGTGCTGGCTGTGGTGCGCAGCGGGCTGTACCTCGACTTCCGCTTTCTGGATATGGCGCTCAGTGCCCTGACCCCGGTACCGGACGAGCGGTGCGGCGTGCTGGCCACAGACGGCGTGAACCTCTATTATCAGCCCAGCGCCCTGCTGCGGCTCTACCAGGAGAACCCAAAATATCTCAATCGGTTGTATCTGCACACGGTATTCCACTGCGTATTCCGCCATCTCTGGCTCAAGGGCAAGCGGGATGCCCGGCTGTGGAATCTGGCCTGCGATATCGCCGTGGAGAATGTGCTGGACAGCCTGAATCGTTCCAGTGTCAAGCGCCCGCTGACCTGGGTGCGCCAGAACGCCTACGCCGCCATTGCCGCGGAGGGCAAGGTGGTGGCCGCTGCCCCGGCTTACCGGTGGCTGGCGGGCCAGACCCCCGGCATTCTGCGCCAGCTGGAGCGGGAATTCTACACCGATGACCACCGCCTGTGGCCCAAGGATGCCCCCGAGCAGCCCCAGCAGATGCCCACGCCCCTGCCCCAGAAGACGTGGCAGAAGATCGGCGAGCGGATGCAGACCGAGCTGGACCTGCGGGACAAGGAAGCTGGTGACGGTGCCGATGCCCTGAAGCAGCAGGTCAAGGCTGCCAACCGCAGCCGCCGGAGCTATCAGGATTTCCTGCGGCGGTTCTGCGTGACCCGGGAGGAGGTCCACCTCGATCCGGATGAGTTCGACCTGAACTTCTACACCTACGGCCTGTCGGTCTACGGAAACATGCCCCTGATCGAGCCCCTGGAGACTCGGGAAAGCAAGAAGATCGAGGAGCTGGCGCTGGTCATTGACACCAGCTACTCCACCTCCGGCGAGCTGGTACGGGCCTTTCTGGCCGAGACCTATACCCTGCTGAAAGGGCAGGAGAACTTCTTCCACCGGATGAACTTGCATCTCATTCAGGCAGACAACGCCATCCGGCAGGATCTGCTCATCCGTAACGAAGACGAGCTCATCCATGCCATGAACCACTTTGAGCTGCGGGGTGGCGGCGGCACCGATTTCCGGCCTGCCTTTGAATATGTGAACCAGCTCTGCGCCGAGAAGAAGTTCTCCAACCTGCGGGGCCTGCTCTATTTTACCGATGGCATGGGCACCTACCCGGCCCGCCGCCCGGCCTACGATACCGCGTTCCTGTTCCTGGGCGAAAAATTCGATGATGCCAACGTTCCCCCCTGGGCCATGAAGGTGGTTCTGGATGAGGATGAATTTTCAGGGCCAACGGCCCGGGCCGCATCGGCACTGGCCGACGCGCTGGCCGAAGAGGACGACCCTTACCGTGAATTGAACAACTCGTGAGGATGTGAACTTATGAATATCAAACGCGCCAAAGAAGAGATCGAACACACTGTCAAAGCCTACCTGGCTAAGGACACAATGGGTGAGTATGCCATCCCCTCCATCCGGCAGCGCCCCATCCTGCTGATGGGCCCTCCGGGCATCGGCAAGACCCAGATCATGGAGCAGGCCGCCCGGGAGTGCGGCGTAGCACTGGTGGCCTACACCATCACCCACCACACCCGCCAGAGCGCCGTGGGCCTGCCCTTTATCCGCCAGCGCCATTATGGCGACAAGGATGTCTCTGTGACCGAATACACCATGAGCGAGATCATTTCCAGCGTCTACGCCAAGATGGAAGCCACCGGCCTGAAAGAGGGCATCCTCTTCATCGACGAGATCAACTGCGTTTCCGAGACGCTGGCCCCCACCATGCTGCAATTCCTGCAGTGCAAGACCTTCGGCAACCAGGCCGTGCCTGCCGGCTGGGTCATCGTGGCGGCAGGCAACCCGCCGGAGTATAACAAATCCGTCCGCGATTTCGATATCGTCACGCTGGATCGTGTCCGTCGGATGGACATTGAGCCCGACCTGCAGGTATGGAAAGATTACGCCCGCACAGCCCACATCCACAGTGCCATCCTGAGCTACCTCGATCTGCATCCCCAGAACTTCTACCAGATCAACGCCGACGTGGACGGCACACAGTTCGTCACTGCCCGCGGCTGGGAGGATCTGTCCAACCTGCTGGACACCTATGAATCGCTGGGCCTGCAGGCAGATGAAGCGCTCATCCGGCAGTATCTCCAGCACCAGAAGATCGCAGAGGACTTCTCTGCCTATCTTGATCTCTATTATAAGTATCGTGACGACTACGGCGTAGAGGAGATTCTGGCCGGTCAGGTCAAGCCTGCCGTTTATGCCCGCCTGCTCAATGCACCGTTTGATGAACGGCTCTCGCTGGTCAGTCTGATCCTGTCCGGTCTGAACACCCGGTTCACTGCTTCCCGGCAGGCCGATGCCGTTGCCGATGCCTGCTATGCCTTCCTGCGGGAGGCCAAACAGGGCTTTTCCACCCTGCCTGCAGACATCCCGGATGGGGAGCTTACCCTGTTCGGTCAGATGGTCACGGACTATGATGCTGAGACCCAGCGCCAGCGTGCCGCCGGTCTGCTGAGCCATGACGCGCTGAATACCCGCCTGCAGGTGTATGCCGCCCTCCGCAGCTGGGATGCGGAGCTGCGCCGCGCCAATGCGGTAAGCACACAGCCCGCCTTTGACCTCCTGCGCACACAGTTCCAGTCCCTTGCCGAGGCCCGGGATCAGGCACAGGAAGCCGCCAGCGCCGCGTTGGAAGCTGCATTTGACTTTATGGAGAACGCCTTTGCCGAAAGTCAGGAGATGGTGGTGTTCGTCACGGAGCTGACCTTGAACCCCGCTTCCCATGCCTTCATCACCGAAAATGGCTGCGACCGCTATTTCCGGTACAACAAAGACCTGCTGCTCGACCATCGCAAGGCCGCGCTGCAGCAGGAGCTCGCCGCCGAGGACCGCCGCCACGGAGGGCAGTAAGCACCCATCATCTATGAGAAAAGAAGCGCCTCATCCGGGAGAGGATGAAGCGCTTCTTTTCTTTGTTCAGGTCAAGGATGAGCTCGTTTTCCACGGCCCGGCAGACGTGCATCATAAGGAGGATTCAGATACGTTCTCTCAAGCGTTCATCTTTGCCATACTTCCAAAATTTTATGCCATACAACCCCGCACCCAGCAGGAGGCTGAAAAGGGCATAGGGCAAAATCGGCAGGCGCAGCAAAACAAAAGCTCCAGCGATCCGTGTAAAAAATGCACCTGTTGCATACAGCACTGCAATATAAAGCACCAGCCAACCGCAGTATTTCAGACGATGCTTGCTTGGCGGAAACCCCGCCTGCTCCATCATCTTCCGGAACAGCCAGCAAAAAGCAGTTATACAGACCACAAGCTGCATCAAATACCCAAGTGAGAGTTCAAACACCCAGTCCGGAACCACCGGATACAGCAGCAGACCCTCTATCCCCCAGCCAAAGAAGAAATACAGTGGTGCCACAAACCAGAAATAGTCTCCAGTCCTCAAAGTTTTGAGGCTTGGCTTAACCTCCTCAGCAAAGGTTTTTGCATCCTCAATCACGTTGAATAGTTCCTGCCCATTCTCATTGGCCTGCACCGCCATATCGATCAGGTCACTGTATATCAGCTCTACACCGCACTCATCCCAACTGGTACGCCGCAGATATCGAATAACCTCTCTGATTTGCTCCTGGCTTTTGCTGTTGAGCAGTTTTACGCGCAGACGGTTCGCTCTTCGCAAGGTGAAATAGTTGTTCATCTTCTATCCTCCCGAAAAATCTTTTCTACCAAATCGCACAGTCGGTTCCATTCCTGTTGAAAATCCAAAAGAGAATCCGCCCCCCTTTCGGTGATCACATAGTACTTCCGGCTTGGTCCCTTGGGAGAAGGGCGCCGCTCCACTGTCACCTTCTCCTGCTGCTCCAGGCGTAAAAGCAGCGGATACAGCGTGCTTTCGCTAATCTCTGCAAAACCGACCTGTTTTAGCTGCATCACTATTTCATAGCCATAGGTTGGTTCTTTTTCAATCAGCCGCAGCACGCAATATTCCAATACACCCTTTAGCAGCTGTGCATTATTTTCCAATCTGCTTCCTCCTTTCTATCTACTATGCAATGCGTTATAGCTTATCTACATTGTATTACATAGTAGT
>VOFB01004115.1_pt1 | contig 55061 bp, 48 predicted proteins | sample 5384141 | NCBI WGS metagenome assembly VOFB01 (sample SAMN12384721, study PRJNA508395) | human gut metagenome | isolation source: healthy gut A | host: Homo sapiens
TGATGGCACAGGCGCTTACTATCGGCGTAGATGCCGTGATTTTGGAAAGCCACCGCAACTGGGTGGATAACTCCCCCATAAAGAGTTTGCAACTCAGCGCCGAATATCTCAAACAGCATGGCTAAACCGCAATCCCCTGCCCGAAAGGACAGGGGATTTGCTTTTCCTGCGTTGAAACTCGGTTTTTGTGTGATATACTTAGGGCAGAAAATCGGAATTATGAAAGAAGGAAAAAGTAATGGATGAACAGAAAAAATGTTTACGAATAAATCAGTTACACTTTTTTTAGTAATAGTCATTTCAGTTAGTGCAATATTCGAAACGATAGTTATTGCACTAAGAGCTATGGGGTTAGCTGTTTTTTAATGTGGGTTCCCACAATAGCGGCAATAATTGCAGGATGTATATCGCAGAAAGAAAGTAACGGAAAAATATCATTCAAAAAATTACTTCAGAGTATTGGATTTCAGAAGACATCAATTAAATGGATACTATTATCTTGTTTAATTCCGGCAGTTTACATAGGAATACCATATGTGCTTTTTGGATTGCTTTTCCCAATAGTTTAGATATGAGTAAAAGCATCCGTCATTCAGTTGGTTCTTATGTCTGTTGTTGGGATTTTCATAGGCTTGATTACAGCTATCGGTGAGGAAATTGGGTGGAGAGGTTATTTAGTTCCAGCTACCTTAGAAAGAGTAGGAATAAAAAAGGCACTAATATATACTTCTATATTTTTGGGGTGTATGGCACTTGCCTATTCTTATATCAGGTCTGTATATGCCGGGAACTCCCGCATGGTATTCTGTTCCGGCTTTTCTTTTTATGATTATACCTGTTGGAATGATTTACGGAATAATAACGATAAAAACAAAAAGTATTTGGCCTGCTATCTTTTGCATGCAGCTCATAATACTTTTGACCAGTTGATTTTGGAACAGTAACCGTTGCTAATAACAAAATGTTTTTTTGTGAGTGAAACAGGTATATTTACTATTATTTTTGCATGGATCGTAGCTGTTTTTCTTTATAAAAATGCAATGACTAAATGGTAATTTATAGATTAGGATTACCCTATTACAAAGAATTTGACAATTTCCAGTTTATCAAAAACAGCGCTTGCCCTGCCGTAAGTTTTACGGCAGGGCAGGCGCCTTTCTTCTTATACTGTGTGCTTTCCGGGGGCAAGGGTAAACTTACGCCCATCGGGCAGGGTGACATCGGCGGTCAGATTGGCAGGGATCTCAAACTCATAGGTTACCACATCGCCGTCATACCGCCAGCCGCTTACAATGCGCCCGGCTGGGGAATCGTAGCTGGCTTTTGCCCAGTCCAGCGATTTGTCGGGCGTAGGTGCAATCGTCAGTGCGCCGTCCGTGTACCGGATGCCGCACACACCGCCGAACAGCCAGCCGCAGATGGCACCGTAGCTGTAATGGTTCAGGGATTCGTGCGGCTTTCCGTTTTCGTCAATGCCCGTCCAGGTTTCCCAAACGGTCGTGGCGCCCTTGCCGACCTCATACAGCCAGCCGGGGGCGTTGGGCTGCAAAAGCAGCTTGTAGGCAGTGTCCGCATAGCCGTATTTTGCCAGCACATCGCACAAAAATGGCGTGGACAAAAAGCCTGTGTTCAGGTGGTAGTCGTTCTCGGCAACCATCCGGTTCAGCGTTTCGGCGGCGGCTTTGCTTTCTTCCTCACCCAGCAGGGCAAAGGCAATGGCGCGGACATACTCACACTGGCGGTCAGAGTGGATCACGCCGTTCTCGGTAAACGCTGCACGGTAGGCTTTCACTGCGTTGGCGGCAGTATCGCGGTAGTTGGCAGCATCGTCCGCCTTGCCCAGTTCATCAGCTACTTCTGCCAGCAAGCGCCCAGAGTAGGCCAGATATGCCGTTCCCACGCTCTTGCGCGGGTTCATCATTGCCTGCATGGGGGTGATGCCCGGCTCGCACCATTCGCCGTAGTCCATGCCGTTTAAAACGGTGAACTTGGCGTAGTCACCGCCCTGCTGCTCATCGGTCGTCTGCTGTGCGCGCCCCAGCAAAAAAGCGTACCAGCGCTGCATCATCTCATAGTTGTCCGCCAGAATTTTGCGGTCACCCGTGCGCTTGTACATCGCATACGGCACCAAAATCGCCGCATCGCCCCACCCTGCCGACATGCAGAGCATCGGGGTCATATAGCCGGGACGGGCGTTCGGCGGGGCAATGTTTGCCATGCGACCGTCCGGGTACTGGTTCAGGCGGCACTCCGCCAGCCATTTTTCCGCCACGGGGTAGCAGTCCATCAGGGTCAAGCCGGTTTCAATAAACACGCCCATATCCCCTGTCCAGCCGGCGCGTTCGCGGGTCGGGCAGTCGGTGGGGACATCACAGAAGTTGCCCTTCTGGCTCCAGACGCTGTTCTTGACAAGCCGGTTCACCGCGTCATTTCCGCAGGTAAACGCGCCCGTCACCGCCATATCAGAGTAGACGGCGTAGGCAGTAAACACGGCATCGGTCAAATCGGCGTCGGTTTCGACCTTGGCGTAGCGGAAGCCCATAATGGTGAAGCTGGGCTTAAAGTGGTTTTTCCCCTCTTTACAGACAAGTTCCAGCATCTGGGCGGTGCCGCCCTCCTTGTGGCGGTTGCGGTCCTGAAAGTTTTCTTGGGTAAAGTTTCCGTTTTCGTCCAACGCTTCGCCGCAAGTCAGCTTGACCTTCTGTCCGGTGTGGGCGATCAGCGTTATCTCCACATAACCGGCAATATTCTGCCCAAAGTCCAGCACCGTCTCGCCGTTGGGCGTTTGCAGCAGCTTGCCGGGGAATGCTTCGTGTTCCAGAATCGGCACGGTATTCATACCGGTAATGAGCAGATCATCACGGTAGGTGCGCACACCGTGCCAGCCGGTCAGTTCGCCCTCAAGTCGTGCATCGTATACCTCGCCCTGCTGCATATCGTTCTGACGAATAGGCCCGCATTGCGTTGCCTGCATCGTGTCATCGGAAACGCAGACCGGTTTGCCGTCCACCTCCAGCTGAAACAGCACGCCCAGGGTATCACCGAACAAATCACGGTCGCCATCCACACCGCCCGTGCTGCGGTGCCAGCCATCACCGAGAGCAATTAAAAGCTCATTCTCGCCCTCGTGCAGCAGCGCGGTCACATCGTAGGTCTGCGCACCAAGATGCTTGTTCCCGGTAAAACTGCCGGGGGCCAAAACCATATCACCAATGCGCTTTCCGTCCAGCCATGCCGCGTACAATCCCTTGGCCGTGATATACAGCCGTGCCTCGCCCTTGGACGCCGTGAAGCTTTTGCGCAGGTACGATGCCGGACGATGGGGCTTGTACGACTCGGCTGCACCCTTGCCCGCGGCTTCTTTTTCTGCCTGCTTGCGCTCCCAATTGGGGCGGGCAAAGGCGTTGATGGCATCGTCACCGGGGATGTCGATTGGCTCGGTCTCGGGGTCCACCCACTCCCCTACCCAGTCGCACTGTGCAAGGCCGGTCTCAAAGCGTGCCTCACTCCATGCGCCGGGGACATCGTTTTCATCCCACAGACGGATCTTCCATGCACCGCGCACGCGAGAATCGGCCACGGCGGGGGTATCGGCGTGCATGGCACTGCTTTGTACTTTGCCGCTCTGCCATACGGTTTTGTTGTTGGCGGTTACTTCAATTTCATATGCCGTCTGGCGCACGCCGTCAGCGCACTGCCAAGACAAAAACAGCGGCCCGGCGTCAATACCGACAGGCGCTGTCAGATGGTTGGTTTTAAGGTTTATTGCTCGCATCGTCAAGGGACTCCTTTATATTGTATTACCTATATTATAAAGAAAACGTGCGAAGATGCGAACACAAAAATTACAGAACAAGGATAATTATTCACAAATTAGCACTTTAATATGCGATGTATATCTTTTGTAGCGCAGACAGGACAAAACCCGGAGCCATTTCTTTGCTTACATCAGCTTGGAAACGGCTCCTGATCATTTTATCATGCTCAAGCTGAACAAGCTGGAAAAGCAAACCATCCGCCCAGCAGCAGAAGTCTATGACGTCTGCGCCCAGCTGTGCAGCGTGGCCGTGCAGTTTGAGGATGCGTGGGAGCGCAAGGACATTGAATTTGACGCTGACCTAGAGGATGCCGCCTACACACAGGCCGACCCCGGCTTGCTGGAACTGGTGTGGACGAACTTGCTTTCCAACGCGGTGAAGTTCACACCGCAGGGCGGCAGCATTACCCTGCGCCAAACGCGGGCGAACGGTAAACTTTATGTTTCCGTGACCGATACCGGCTGCGGCATGGATGAAAAGACGATAAAACACATCTACGGCAATACCGCATAATTCTAAGTGCCGATACGGCGAGCGAGGTGCGGCAGCTGCTAAGCCAAAAGCGCAGATAATACTGGATGCTGCAAAGGTGAGCGCCGCCAGTGGCGGAAACAGCGAACCGAAGCAGGGCAGCGGTCGCAGAGTGCGAGGGGCTTTTGCCCCCGAAGCACGATGCGGGTACCGCAACCCGACATTATCGAGCATTTTGGCAACGCAGATGCCGTGCCGCAGCTGCCGGAGCGGTGCTTAAGCCGCAAGGCGGGAATTGTGCGGTGTTGCCCTACGATAAATTCTACCAAGGCGACACGAGCCACTCCACCGAGGGCAATGGCCTTGGCATGGCGCTGGTCAAGCGGATTCTGGAAATGACCGGCGCAGAGATGCAGATAGAAAGCACCCCCGGCAAAGGCTCGACCTTTACGGTCGTGCTGGCCGAGAGAAAATAAGCAAAACCGACATTGTGCAGGCAGATACACCGCGCAATGTCGGTATTTTTTTTTTTTTTCAGAATTAAGGCAATACCGCATAATTCTAAGTGCCGATACCGATATAAAAGCTTTTTTCACCATTCTCCGACTCAAGTACCTGTTGTCAATTCTAATATTGTTGTATGATATATAAAATAAAGAAGCCACAGGCACAATACCTGCGGCTTCTTTTCGTGCTTCTTTCTACCTCTTAATGTATAGCCGGAGGTTTTCTATCCAGCGCTTCATTGTTCAGCAGCAGCCCCAACACGGCAAAGCGATAGGTTACAATTTGCCCGTGATCCATTGATTTGCGAATATCCTGAATCCGGACAATTTTTTTCAACGTTTCAAGCTGATCTTCCATCAGATAAAATGTAACCTGCTTATTGATCGGCTTTGCGCCCCGCTTTCCGGTTTGCTCCGGCAGATATTCTATAATATCTTTGCTTTCTGGCAACACATAATAGCTGCTTCGCTTGCCCTCCGGAATCGCAGCGTAGTCTTCCGATCCAAATACAACGCAGTGTTCTGGTTTCACGCTTGCTGCTTTGTTGAGCTCACTGATCAATAATTGATTGGCAATCGTTCCCACGCGAAGCCCCTGATAAGCGGCTTCCAATTCAAAGCATTCATATATTTCCGGCCGGAAACGAATCAGAACTCTTTTTTTTTCATTGTGTCCACCGGCATCAATCGATCGATTCTATGATGTTTTTAAGTTTCATCGAAATCTCGATGATTTCATTCAGCGCCGCAACATCTGCATCACGAGATTCTTTGGATACACCTTTCAGCGCTTTTGCAAATGCCTTACTGCTGTATGCCTTATTCAATTTTTTGACCATTTGGGGAACACTTTTCTGGATCATGCTGCTCTTGGTTTCTGTAACCTCGTGTTCCTTTCGCGCACGGTCCCTGGCGGCTTCTTTTTTGCCCTCGTAATCGATGGCGGAAATTTCTTTCGGTTGGCTGCTTACCTTAGCTTTGCCGTATTCATCCGCTTTCCCTTTCAGTTCAGCGAGACCATCATCAAAATAAAGAATCGCCTTTTTATAAGCAGTTTCGTATTCTTTGGTCGTTCCCTGCCGCTGTGCATCGTATAGCAGCTCCCTGAATGCGTCATGCAGATTGTCCCGAAGAACCTCTACATAGTTCTTTCCCGCATCTTCTGTATCGCTGCTATGGCAATCTACTTCCTGCAATTTGGCAAACCGCTCCGCGATTTCATCCTGTATGTCCTCTTCAAACCGCAGATAAGTCTCACATTCGCTTCTCGTTAAAAATTTATCATTTAGAAGTTCTTTTAGTTTGCCCTCCAGCTTCTCTTCGATCCGCGCATCCCTCTCAATCGTGCGTGGATTTACGGTACTGACGCTTTTTGTCGCGCCAAGGGCTTCTTCTCTGCTCATATTATAAGGTTCTTTTTGCAGGCAGGTGATAAATTCCGCAATCGCCTGGCGGCGAATTGCTTCATCACTGAATCCGCCGCGGACCTGCAGGTTTGCGCTGTACAGTAGCACTTTTCTTTCATTTTTAGACAAAGGTGTTACCACAACATTGCAATTCACAATATTCCATGTTGCATCGCCTTTTTCTTGCAGGTAATTTAATGCACGAAACCGCCGTTCGCCGGAAAGCAAAACATATACCATTCCTTCTTCGCGCTGTTCAGGGAATACAACAAGGTTATGCATCAACCCATTGCGCTTAATATCTTCCGCCAAAATGCGGATATCTTCATCGTCATCCATTACACGGAAAATCTGGTTATCCGGGTTGGTTCGGATATTAACCAACGCAATATATTTATTATCGTATTCAACTTTTCTGTTTTTAGCGAACAAACTATTATAGATGTTGCCCGCCTCGTTATTGTTTACCTCTGCAAGAATACTTTTTTACCGGGGAGAGCAGGGGACGTTATGTTCCCCTTCATCTTCTTTTTCATTGCCATTTCAGTTCACCCCCATCTTTGCAAGCTGAGCCTTTAGTTCTTCGTAAGCCTTGCCATAGGCCACCGCAACCGGCTGTGTTTTTGCCATATAGCATACGGGAAGATGCTTCGTAACCGACATATTCACACTAAGGCCGCTGGGAATCTCCGTTTTATAAAGAGAAGCCCCTAAAACCTGTTTGCACTGGTCGCGGATAATTTTTGTAGTAGCTGCCTTTTTCACTACCATCGTAAGAATTACGCCAACGCCTTTCAGATGGCTGCCGGGGTATTCCGCAGCTCATTGCAGAGCGCATAAGTACGGAACGCCGATTCCTGCGAATTTGCCTCACAAAGAGAGGGAATCAGCACATAATCCGCCGCATTGATTGCATTCGTCAGCAAGAGTGAATCACGAGTCGGCTGGGTATCAATAATGATGTAATCATAGTCCTCCCGGACCTGATTTAAAAAGTAATAGAGGAATTCTCCCATATTCGTCAGGCACTTCGGGTCGCCCGGCTTGAAGTAGGTTTGTGCATCCTCAAAAATTCCCGGAATACGCTGGTTGATCCGCGGCGTCTGCGCGCTGCAGGGGATCATATCTACATTTTCGTATTCCGTTTCGGTGATATAGTCCTTCGTCTGGGTATAACGGAAGCCATCAAACATATCAAAAAGAGCTCTTCCATTATAAACGCCGCTGGTAATTCCATTGCCGCCGCTCAAAGCGCTCGTCAGGTTTCCCTGCGGGTCTGTATCGATGCAAAGAACTTTTTTACCCTCATCGCCCATCAGATAGGCGAGGTTAGAAGCAGTGACCGTTTTTCCTGCTCCGCCTTTCTCGATGGCGATCGTAATGATCTGTGCTGCCATTGGCGTTCCCTCATTTCGTTGGTTGATTATAAGGTGGAAAGACTTGGGCAACACCGCACAATTCCCGCCTTGCGGCAAGCACCGCTCCGGCAGCTGCGGCACGGCATCTGCGTTGCCAAAATGCTCGATAAGACATCCAGTATTATCTGCGCTTTTGGCTTAGCATCTGCCGCACCTCGCTCGCCGTATCGGCACTTAGAATTATGCGGTATTGCCTTAGGTACATGTTGTCATAAAGTAAAAGGTTTTCTTTTTGTTGTAACTATTATGCAGCGACTTGCGTACCTGTTGCTATTTGATATTGCTGGCAATCTTTTCTTCTTTTACTTCTGTTCTTTCCTGTAAAGTGTTCATCTTAATAAGCTAATTATAGCATACCTGCTCGTCATGTCAACACGAATCCTGGGGATAATGCCTTCTTTTCCTCTTGATTTACCTGTCACGACTCAAGTACCTGTTGTCAATTTTTCAATTCGTTTGTTTCCGCGCTTTTTCTGAAACAAAAAAGAGGTCTGCTTTTTGCAAACCTCTTTTTTCATTCTTATACTTTCTTACGTTCTATTACTCATCAAACTGCGACCAATCGAACTTAAAAAGATCCGTTCTGTCGCCATCCAGTAATGCTGCGCGTTTTGTGCCGTCAGCGATGATCGCGGCAGAATTTTCTATAATGTCATTATAAACCACCGTGCGGTAATACTGCGCAGATTTTCTTTCCTTTGCGCGTTCAAGCATCGCTTTATATTTAACGCTCATTCCCAATGCCCAAGTTTTTAGCCCGTTATTATCTTTGATAATCCGGTTCAACGCTTCCAGCGTTTCCTCTGCCTGGTCCCGCTTTTTTGTGTTGGTCAATATTTTTGACGTATATGTGAAAATATCGATGAAGATGTTTCGCTCTTCCGGTGTCAGCTTTTTTTCATAGGTCTGATATTGCGCCTTTACCGCCAGTTCATTGCGTGCCAGGCGATAGGTTGTCGTCAAAATGGCTTCCTTCAGCGGCTGATTGTACTGTTCCAGTGCTTCTTTGCTGACCGAGCTGCGGCGCTTTCTTGGTTTTCTGCTTACTTCTGTATCAGCGCCTTTATGCTCCTGATGGAACGCTCTGACGCTCTTCATTTCTTCCCGGTTTTTGTACTTGATGAAGATATAAAGGAACTCGTATTTCCGAACCCCGCGGCGGCGCACCGGCTCATAGTCAAACCACAGGTCTGTCATCCCATTGATCTCGCTTTTTGACCATTGCTAGAACGTTCTTTTTCAAAGTCGGAAAATACTTTGTATTTTTCCGTCAGCGGTTTATCACGGCTGAACTTTTGCGCGGAACTGTCTCTGCTTTTGCCCTTGCTTCTATTGATTTCATCACGGGTAGGCATGGAAAGCATACCCTTGAATTCTTCCATATCAAACCGCTTATATTTGAACCCTTTCAGTTCTTCCCGCTTATTGGGGAACTTTTGCAGAACTTCTTCTGTTACAGGTTCAAAAATCAACCCATTGTTATAGGAATAATCTCTGTTTCCGTTGTCATATGACAAAATGATCTCATACACACGCATAGAATAAGTGCTCTGCATCATCAGCAGGTATTCAATGCTATAGGATGTATAATTGCTTGTCAGCTGTGCAATGTCTTTCCAGATATCTGGGTTAAAGCGCATGCTGATCGTCTTTTTCTTCATATCGACGATAGAACCACGGTTCACCCACGACATCGTTTTGTATTGATCATTCCCAAGGGGAACCCAGAACATCCGGTTTTCCAGGTTTTCAATGGTTTTGCGCAGATAATTTGCATAACCGCTGTCCAACGCATTGACCCCGGTAAGCTTTGCAAAATCGTCAAACGAAATGGTATAGTACTTCGATGCATCCATATCATGGCGCTGATCGATCTTGGACAGCATCATAAAAAGGATTTTTTGTTCGTTGCGGGGCAGGGAATACTTTGTCCTTTGAATTAAATCGTTGCTTTTCGTGATGAAAGAGCCAAACGCCACATTGTCACTTTTCCTGGGCACAAGCTGCTTTTTCTTGCCGTCCGCCTTTTCATCCGGCAGAACTTCACCAATGATAACATCCGGTGATTCTGTCATTGTATTCTTTTCATCTTTATTTTTCATACGCTATGATTGGACATTGGATGCCGTGCTCCGTTTTGTCCATGCCTTTCTTTAGGAACTAATGGCCCGCCTGTAATAAAACCATATATCACAGAACTGTTAGAATATTTAGGGCAATACCGCATAATTCTAAGTGCCGATACGGCGAGCGAGGTGCGGCAGATGCTAAGCCAAAAGCGCAGATAATACTGGATGCTGCAAGGTGAGCGCCGCCAGTGGCGGAAACAGCGAACCGAAGCAGGGGCAGCGGTCGCAGAGTGCGAGGGGCTTTTGCCCCCGAAGCACGATGCAGGTACCGCAACCCGACATTATCGAGCATTTTGGCAACGCAGATGCCGTGCCGCAGCCGCCGGAGCGGTGCTTAAGCCGTCAGGCGGGAATTGTGCGGTGTTGTCTTAGAAGAAGGTACACTTACTCATGATAGTATCATACTACAGTATCTTCCTGCAAAAGTCAATCCTATGGCTGCGCTGCATGTATTACAGTGATGAATCCTCGCGCGTAAAGCAGGGGAGGGGAGAGGGCTGGCTGCACAAAATATGCCTTGAAGCAAACCTGCGCTAAAGCACTTTCAAACAGTCTAAAACAAAAAACAGCACGCACCACATTTCCATTCGCCACCGCAAGAAATAGCATCACCGGGAAATCTGTTTCACAATTCACTTTTACAAGATATTGCACGAATACACTCTTTGGGGAGATATTATAATTTAGAGCCTTTGAAATGGGGTATGCACAGACAGAACGGCGCATTTTTCGTATGGCTTTTCTTCTTATGGCCCGCATTCGTGTTCGCTCCGCTATGCGGGCATCAATTCCGTTGTTTTATGAGCAATCACCCTTTTGTTCTTCTTTTTTCTTTAGAATTATATATTTATAAATTTATATCTTATACTTTATTATATATAGAAGAAACAGAGGTTCTTTCCCTCCACAACAGAGGTTTCTTCTGGTGATAACGGAGGTTCTTTCATAGAATGGCGGAGATTTTTTCTTTTGGCGGCAGAGGTTGTTTCCTCTATTTTGCATGGAAAGAATCTCTGTTATACAATGAAAAATCTCTGTTACCGTGTTGCGTGAACGGGCATAAGAAACAGGCTGGCAACCTGTAAGAAGCAATCGAAACGACAAGATCATCCCGATGGCACCTGAAAACGGCGGGAAAATGGCTGTGGGCGAAACATGAAGAGGCAGACAGAAGGACTTTTTTGCGGTAAAAACCTCTGGTTAGCTTTTATAGCAGGTAATTCCTTTAAGGCAACACCGCACAATTCCCGCCTTGCGGCTTAAGCACCGCTCCGGCAGCTGCGGCACGGCATCTGCGTTGCCAAAATGCTCGATAAGACATCCAGTATTATCTGCGCTTTTGGCTTGGCATCTGCCGCACCTCGCTCGCCGTATCGGCACTTAGAATTATGCGGTATTGCCTTAACTTAAGCAGCAGGGGAGAGGCGCAAAGGCCGTTTTTTGCGGTAAGAATCTCCGTTTGCAAAAGAATTTGACTGGAAATTGGTACGGTAGAAATCTCTGGATGGAAGGAAATGCCCTCTGCAAGCAGAAAAATAGAAAAAAATAGATAAAATTTTCTCGGTAAGAACCTCTACTTGACGAAGCGTGAGAAAGCAGAAAAGAAAAAGAGCAGAGGTTACCGTTTTGTATGGGATCGTAGAAAAGTACGTTAAAAACCTCTGTATTAGGAGAAGGTGGGTGACGAGGGAGTACGAGAGAAGAAAGATGAGGGCACTATTTTTTACGGCGTAAGAACCTCAGGATAAAAGAAGTCTTGGATAAGAACATTTGGTAATGCACAAAGCAGCACGGTACTTCCTTTGGAGGCTGCAAAAAAATCGCCGTAAAAACCTCGGCTTTGGGGGCAACAATCAGGCTTTATAAAATAGGGGCGGGGGAAAATCACTTTTTATGTTCAGAAAAGTCAAAAAGCACAGTTTTTGACCTTGATAAGGAGACAAAGAAGAGAAAATACGCGAAAGAAACATGCCGAATATACATTGAGAAAAACCAAAATATGCAAGAGGAGAAAAAAGAAAAATATATAAACGGAGAAATTTACGGAGAAAAAATCAGATAATAGTTGCAAATAAATAGACGATAATACGATACAAAATGCGGAGCAAATAGTGAGATCAACGATACTTAAAAGAGATTATTAACGCGAAAAAAATTGAAAATCACGGAAGAAATGGCCGAAAAAAGTGTTGGACAGAACGGGATGATGGAGGGAAAGGAAGCGGCAAAGAAAAGGTGGCTAAAAACCAACCTATTATAAAGCAGAATGTGAAGAAAAAGGATGATAGGATGGAGTAGATGGACTTTACGACACCAAAATTTTCTCGGTAAAAATCTCTGCTTAATTCCAGAGAAGCGGGCAGACAGGCAGCGCGAGAAAGCGATTCCTGAAAAAATGTGCGGTAAAAATCTCCGGTATGGGATGCCGCTTTATGAGGAAGCAAGAAAAAAAGACAAATGAAACGTTTTGAAATAGGCGAAAACAGAACAGCTGCAATAGAACTTTTAGCAACAGCGACAACGCTGGAGTTATAGGTATAGCAACAGGTACCGAAGTCTACAAAACTGTTGCCGTAAAACTGGGAAGCAAATAAAAAGATGTTTGTAGATAAGAAAAGGAAAAAGCAGAGGAAAAAAAGAATGAACTATACAAAGAAGGAGCCACCGAATTAGGGCAATACCGCATAATTCTAAGTGCCGATACGGCGAGCGAGGTGCGGCAGATGCCAAGCCAAAAGCGCAGATAATACTGGATGCTGCAAAGGTGAGCGCCGCCAGTGGCGGAAACAGCGAACCGAAGCAGGGGCAGCGGTCGCAGAGTGCGAGGGGCTTTTGCCCCCGAAGCACGATGCGGGTACCGCAACCCGACATTATCGAGCATTTTGGCAACGCAGATGCCGTGCCGCAGCCGTCGGAGCGGTGCTTAGAATTATGCGGTATTGCCTAAAACTTTTTACTTTTTCAAAGACAAATAAAACTTTCTTTCTCGCGTAGGAATCTCTTGCTAAATCCTGAAAATAGTGTATTATAACTAAGTGTGGCGCTGGAATTTACAATCTATCAGGATCGGAGTTTCAGTATGATGAAAAATACAATGTTGGAAATGTCCCGTTATGCAGCGCTGGCTCGCCAGGCTGTGGCAGAGGGTATTGTTCTGCTGAAAAATGAGGTTGTCTTACCACTGGCTTCCGGCGGCAGAGCGGCTTTATTTGGGTACGCGCAATTTCACTACTACCAAAGCGGCACAGGGTCCGGCGGGCTGGTGAACACCGCCCATGTGCCGAACCTGCCCGAAGTACTGGGCGGTCCGGACGGCTACCAGCTGGATGCCGAGGTGCAGGCCCGCTATGCAGCATGGCTGGCGGAACACCCTTACGAGATGGGAACCGGCTGGGCACAGGAACCGTGGTTTCAGCCGGAAATGCCGCTGGATGAAGACTTTGTCCGCGCTGCGGCCCAGCGTGCCGAAACGGCGTTTATTGTCATCGGTCGCACGGCAGGGGAAGACCAGGACAATAGCAATGCTCCCGGCAGCTTTCTGCTGACCGAGGGCGAGGAAAATATGCTGGCGCTGGTTTGCCGTCATTTCAAAAAATCTGTGGTGCTGCTGAATGTTGGCAATATCATTGATATGCAGTGGGTCATGCGATGCAACCCCGGCGCGGTGGCGTACATCTGGCAGGGCGGGCAGGAAGGCTGCCGCGGTGTGCTGGATGTGCTGAACGGTACCGTCAACCCCTGCGGCAAACTGCCTGATACCATCGCCTGCACCCCGGCAGATTATCCGGCGGCTGACCATTACGGGGCGGATGACCGCAACATCTATGCCGAAGATATTTACGTCGGCTACCGCTATTTTGAAACGTTTGCACCGGAAAAGGTGCTTTATCCCTTTGGCTTTGGCCTTTCCTATACAAAATTTGAAGTTCGGCTGTTGAGCGCAGATGAAACAGCCGATGGCATTACCGCCTTTGCTGCCGTCCAAAATACCGGCAGCTGCCCCGGCAAGGAAGTTGTGCAGCTCTACTGCACCGCGCCGCAGGGGCGGCTGGGGAAACCGTCCAAAGTGCTGTGCGCCTTTGCAAAAACCAGAACGCTGGCCCATGGGGAGAGCCAGACCCTGACACTGAAAGCCCCGTGGCGTAACTTTGCCAGCTATGATGACAGCGGTGTGACTGGGCACAAGTCTGCCTTTGTGCTGGAAGCAGGCGAGTATCGCTTCAGCCTTGGCACTGATGTGCGAAGTGCGGAAGAAGCTTTTACAGTCACGCTACCGTTGATGGTGGTGGAACAGTTGGAATCTGCAGCTGCTCCGGCTGTAGCCTTTGAACGCCTGCGCCCTGGTGCGGATGGAACCCCAGCATGGGAACCCGTGCCCACCGAGGAAGAACGGCCCGAGCCCCGCTGCGCCGCCCGCCTGCCGCGGGAATGGCTCCAGACTGGCGACAAAGGCATCCGCCTGCGGGATGTGGCCGATGGTACCACTGCGATGGCAGACTTTGTGGCACAGTTCAGCGATGAGGAGCTTTGCACCATTGTCCGGGGCGAGGGGATGAACTCTCCGCGCGTTACGCCGGGAACAGCTGGGGCAATCGGAGGCGTCAGCGATGCTTTGCAGCGCTATGGGCTGCCTGCCGCCTGCTGTTCGGACGGGCCGAGCGGTATCCGTATGGACTGCGGCACCGTTGCTTTTGCCATGCCTAATGGCACCTGCCTGGCCGCGACTTTCAACGAGGGATTAAGCGAGGAACTCTACTCGATGGAAGGGCTGGAGCTGCGCAAAAACCATGTGGATACGCTGCTTGGCCCTGGCATCAACATTCACCGCCATCCGCTGAACGGCCGCAACTTCGAGTATTTCTCGGAAGATCCGGTGCTGACCGGCAAAATGGCCTGTGCTCAGCTGCGCGGGATGCACCGCTGGGGTGTAACCGGAACCATCAAACATTTTGCAACGAACAATCAGGAGCACCGGCGTCACTTCGTTGAATCGGTTGTATCGGAACGTGCTTTGCGGGAAATCTATCTGCGCGGCTTTGAAATTGCCGTCAAAGAGGGGCATGCCCGCTCCATTATGACATCCTATAACCCGCTGAACGGTTACTGGACGGCCAGCAATTATGACCTTGTTACAACAATTTTGCGCGGCCAATGGTGTTACACCGGCATTGTGATGAGTGACTGGTGGGCCGATGGCAATGACCGCGACGGCGCAGGCAGCACCAAGCATGTGGCTGCGATGGTTCGCGCCCAGAATGATGTGTTCATGGTTGTGACGGACCCGGAGCATAACTCCGGCAGCGATGATCTGGCCGTTGCTTTGACAGAGGGACGGCTGATCCGGGGCGAGCTGCAGCGCAGCGCGGCGAATATCTGTCGCTTTTTGCTGCAAACACCTGCGTTCCGCCGCAGCATTGGCCGCACCACGGCGTTGGATGCCCAGTTGGAAGCGATGGCCGAGCAGGATATGCAGCAGGCGGCGCAGAACGGCCAACCCCTGACATTACATGGAGGCGTAAGCATTGACCCGGCCGCGATTGATAATGGTTACCGCCGCACCACTGCGTTTTGTGTGATGGTTGAGCAGGGCGGCGCATACACGCTGCATCTGCGCTGCCGCGCAATGCCGGGCAACAGCCCACTGGCCCAGATCCCGGTTTCGATTTTTGCGGGACGGGTGTTTGTGAAAACCATTACCATCACGGGCGCACAGACCGACTGGTGCGAGTTTACGGCGGCGCTGCCTGCCGTTGACGCGGGGGAAGTTTTCTGCCTGCGTTTCTACTTCGGTCAAAGCGGTATGGAGTTGGATGCCGTGACGCTGGATCTGCTGTCATGACATTGAAAAACAATCTCGAATATATCAGGGCAACACCGCACAAATCCCGCCTTGCGGCTTAAGCACCGCTCCGGCAGCTGCGGCACGGCATCTGCGTTGCCAAAATGCTCGATAATGTCGGGTTGCGGTACCCGCATCGTGCTTCGGGGGCAAAAAGCCCCTCGCACTCTGCGACCGCTGCCCCTGCTTCGGTTCGCTGTTTCCGCCACTGGCGGCGCTCACCTTTGCAGCATCCAGTATTATCTGCGCTTTTGGCTTGGCATCTGCCGCACCTCGCTCGCCGTATCGGCACTTAGAATTATGCGGTATTGCCTCAGGTATACGGAGTAATTGTACGTACATCAAAAAGGACAAAAAATGGAAACAACACTGTTTTATGCCCGCGCCGCCTGCGATACAATGATGCGCAAGTTTGCTGCTGCCGACCTGCCGCCGAAAGGCCATTTCTATTATCACTAGGGCGTTTTTCTTTTCGGGGTGCTGAAAACCTGGCAGCTGACCGGGGAACAGAAGTACCTGGACTATGCCGCAAGCTGGGTCCACGCCGTTTTTGACGAGAGCGGAAAAGTTAAACACTACAAGCGCGCTGACCTTGACGATATCCAGGCCGGCATTTTGCTGTACACCCTGTACGATGCAACCGGGGATGAATTCTACCGCCGCTGTATCGAAAGCGTTGCCGCCCAGGTGCAGGATATTCCACGCTGCCAGTGCGGCGGTTTCTGGCACACCTGCGGCTCGTCGAACCAGATGTGGCTGGACGGCTTGTATATGGTCTGCCCGTTCATTGCGGAGTATGCCCGCCGCTTTGACCGTCCGGAATGGACGGATTTGGTTGTCAACGAGATTCGCTTGATGCGGGAGCACACCCGCGATGCCAAGACCGGGCTGTGGTATCACGCCTGGGACGAGAGCCGCAAAGCGGATTGGTGCAACCCCGAAACCGGGCTTGCACCGGAATTCTGGGGCCGCAGCATTGGCTGGGTGCCGGTGGCCATTCAGGATGTGCTGGCACAGATGGACCCGGATGATGAACGCCGCGCCGCTTTGGAACTGTATGTGCGCGACCTGCTGACCAGCCTCTTGCGCTATCAGAGTGCGGATGGCCGCTGGTATCAGGTTGTGAACAAAGGCGATCAGCCCGGTAACTGGTTGGAAAATTCCTGCTCTTGCCTATATGCCGCGGCGCTGGCTCGCGCTGCCCGCACCGGACTGATGAGCGCTGAGGCGATTGATGCTGCAAAACGTGCCTTTGACGGCGTTGTGAACAGCCTGGAATGGCAGGGTGAGGATATCCAGATCGGTCATGTCTGCATCGGAACTGGTGTTGGCAGCTATCAGTTCTACTGTGACCGTCCCTGCGTCACAAATGACCTGCACGGTGTTGGTGCTTTCCTGCTGATGTGTACCGAACTGCAGGTGGCAGAGAATGTTTGTGCGCAAAACAGATGAGATGTGCCCAAATGTAAGGGCAATACCGCATAATTCTAAGTGCCGATACGGCGAGCGAGGTACGGCAGCTGCTAAGCCAAAAGCGCAGATAATACTGGAAGTCTTATCGAGCATTTTGGCAACGCAGATGCCGTGCCGCAGCCGCCGAAGCGGTGCTTAAGCCGCTAGGCGGGAATTGTGCGGTGTTGCCTAAGAACTTTATTTTGCGGCGCAGACAATAGCAGATACCGCTGAATTGTATTGGGATAAGCCCGATACCGCGGGGGCAGAGGCTGAATATCATCTCTTCGTGGATGATGAACGGATGGCTGTGATGAACCCACTGGATGCTGGCCGGTTTGCAGCCGGAGCATTCCTATTACGCCAAGCTCTGAGATAACCAAAAAAGAAATTGTGTCCTGCACTCTCAGGGTATCTGGAACGGCGATGCGATCATGGTGAATCCCATCGAAATTGAAGGGTTCCGTACAGATATCCGCATCCGGGACCTGCACATGACTTTTAAGCGACAGGGAACCCAGCCGGGAGGCTTGTTTGATGAACAGCCATCGGTGCGGCATGTGTACTCCCATGCGATCCCCGCATTGTATGCCCGCAGTGTGAAACAGCTGACCGTGCAGGACAGCACCGTGCGCTATGCGGATAAAAGCGAAGCGTGGGCGAGCGAAGTTACAACACTGGAGGACTGTACGGAAAGTGCAGTTGACCTTAAAAAATTCAATAATCCTTGTAAGGAGGCAGATATTTATGTACCAGGCTGCACAAAACCGTTACAACACCCTGCCAACCCGCCGCTGCGGAAACAGCGGCCTGCTGCTGCCCGCTGTTTCGCTGGGGCTGTGGCATAATTTTGGCGATACCTTCCCGTATGAGAACATGCGTGCGCTCTGCCGTACGGCGTTTGATAACGGCATTACCCACTTTGACCTTGCCAATAACTATGGCCCAGAACCGGGTGCTGCCGAGCGCAATTTTGGCCGGATCCTACACGATGACCTTGGCGTTTACCGCGATGAGCTGATTATTTCCACCAAAGCAGGCTATGAAATGTGGGACGGCCCTTACGGCAACTGGGGCAGCCGCAAATACCTGCTGGCCAGCCTGGATCAGAGCCTGCGCCGCATGGGGCTGGACTATGTGGATATTTTTTACCACCACCGCATGGATCCTAACACCCCGTTGGAAGAAACAATGGGTGCGCTGGCCCAGGCGGTGCGCAGCGGCAAGGCGCTGTATGTCGGCCTATCCAACTATGACGGTCCCACGCTGGAAAAAGCCACTGCGATTTTGGACGAACTGCATGTGCCGTTTATCATCAATCAGAACCGCTACTCGATTTTTGACCGCACGATTGAAAATAACGGCCTGAAAGCGATGGCTGCTCGGTTGCATAAGGGAATTATCACCTTCAGTCCGCTGGCACAAGGACTGTTGACCAACCGATATCTGCAGGGGATTCCGGCTGACAGCCGGGTACACACAGACGGGCGATTTTTTGAAAGAAAAGGATATTACGCCGGAAAAAATCGCTCAGATCAATGCCCTGAACGATATTGCCCAGGCCCGCGGACAGACGCTGGCTGAAATGGCCCTGGCCTGGCTGCTGAGCCATGATGAGATTACGACCGTGCTGATCGGTGCATCGAAAACCAGCCAGATCCTGGATAACATCAAAGCAGTGCAGAACACGAGCTTTACGGCAGAGGAACTGGAAGCGATCGACAGAATCAGCAAATAAGCCGCAATCAATAATTTGAAAGGGAAGCCGTTTGCAGAGAACGGCTTCCCTTTTTGTTTCGGGAGTTATGGGGTTGGCGGGCGCAGCCAGCCGCTGTATTTCAAGATAGAAGTACCAATGCCGGTGCCTGTGGCCCGCCGCCAGTCCGATGGGGCGGTGCCCATCACCTCATAAAAATGGCGGTTGAAGCTGGACATGGAGCCAAAGCCGACTTTTTCACTGATGGTCAGGATCGAATCATCGGTCATGCGCAAAAGGCTGCAAGCTTTTGCAATGCGCGTCCGGTTCAGGTAGTCCAGCGGCCCCATGCCGACAAGCTCCCGGAACACCCTGCGAAAATGGGATTCGCTCATGCTGCACGCATCGGCAAGGTCGCGGATGCTGAAATTCTCCATATAGAATTCATCAATATAGGTCAATGCAGGTGCAATGACCATGCGGTTTGCTGAGGCAGAATCATTTTGCTCGGTGGAAAGCCGCATGACTTCGGTAATCAGGGCAACAAACAGCCCGCGCACGCTGATCTCATAGTTCAGGGAACGTGTTTGCATTTCCTGCAGGATCATCTTGACATAATTTGCCAGCGCGGGGTGGTCGGCAGAGGAAAAAATGCCGCTCCAGCCATGCAGTACCTGGGCCAGCAGGCGGCTGTTCGGCAAGGCTGCTGGGTCTAAAAAAGGGGCGCAGCAGCTCCTCTGCATCGGTAAAAAATATAGCTCCATTTACACGGGGCAGAATATGGGAACACGATATAGACCGCGTGTGCCAGGGCCTGCGTGATTCGCTGAAAGCGCTTTGCATGATTTGCCTGGTGTTGGCCGTCGCGGTGTTTGCATCGCGCCGGCTGCTGCTGTCGATTTTCCTTGACCCAGCCACCGATGCTGCCAGCATTGCACAAGGGGCGGATTTTCTCAGTGTAATGGGGTTTGCCTATATTATTGCCGCGATAATGAACAGTTATCTGAACGTGCTGCGCGGTGCAGGGGATGTAAATGTCAGCCTGGTTGCAGGCCTGTTTGAGATGGGGCCCGGCTGGCGTTTGCCTCTTTGCTGGCGCCGCACCTGGGTGTGTGGGGCATCTGGCTTGCCACCCCGTTAAGCTGGGCTTCCGGCTGTATCATCCCGGTGGTGCGATATTACAGCAAAGAATGGATGAAGCGAACGCTGATCTGAACCGGTGAGAAATAAAAGAAAGCACGGCTCTGCGATAGAAAAATCATCATGAGACCGTGCTTTGTCTTGTGTTTATGAATTTTGGGCAAAAGGCTTCAGTGCGCTTTTGCGGTATTGCTGCGGGCTTTGGCCTGTCATGGAAGAAAAGCGGGTGGAAAAATTGCTTTCATCCTCAAAGCCAACCTGGCGGGCAACCTCGCCGACAGGGAAATCTGTCAGAACCAGCAGTTCTTTTGCGCGGGTAATACGGGTGGATAACAAAAAATTGTACGGTGTTGTGCCCATATATTGCCGGAAAAGCCGCAAAAACCAGCTTTTGCTGACAGGGATTTGCGCCAGCAGCATATCCAGATTGATGGGCTCCGCATAATGTGCACGGATATAATCTGCAATCTGCTTGATCATGGTCCGGTTGGAACGGCTTTCGTCCCCGGAAAGCTGCTGGTGGGCAAGCAGTGCCAGCATTTTGTGCAGTGTCAACCCAATTTCGATCTGGGCGGTGGTGGTTTCCTTTTTCCACTCGGCAAACAGTGTTTCAAACAAAGGCTGCATCTCCATGCGGCTGACATGCGCAGCGGTAAGCCGCCCCTGCGACTGTACGGAATCGGCTAACGTTTTAACCCCAACACCGTCAAGGTGTACCCAGTAGTGCTCCCATACATCATAGCCGGGGGCCGTGCAGTAACTTTGCGGTGTGCGGCAGTTCATCAGCAGTGCGGCACCTTGCGGCAGCTCAATGTGCTGTTCGTTCTGCTCAATCAAGCCAGCCCCGGCCAGGGTATAAAAAAGGATGTAACTTTCCTTGTCTGTACGGGCTGTGGCAAAGTGGGAACGCCCATAAAACAGCCCGGCTTCCGTTGCATAAAACGGCTGTGCCAACACGGCGTTATTTGGCGTTGCACGCAGCCACACACTGCGCTCTTCCACGTCCATATTATAGGTCAACATAAGGGATCACCTCAGTAGAATTATCACAAAATAAACAGTGCTTTGTGGTATGAAATAGATCAGAAAAAAGCAATATAATGTAAATGAAAAGAATAGTAACACTACAGTAATTTTACCAAAAATAAGGTGCGGATGCAACCTTGTTTTTTGACTTTGGTTTTAACGTAATACAAAATAAAAATGTTTGTACGGAAAGGAAATCAACATGGAACATATGGCATGGAAAGGCCGCATCAAACCCGGTTGCAAGGCAGAATATCAGCGCCGCCACGCAGAGATCTGGCCGGAGATGGTCAAGGTTTTGAAAGAGGCAGGCATCTGCAATTACAGCATTTTTTATTGCAAAGATGAACTTTTTGGCTACTATGAATGCGAAAAAGGTGTTGCCTATGCTGAAAAAGTGCAGGCAGAAAGCCCCATTGTGGATCGCTGGAATGAGTATATGAAAGATATTCTGGAGCTGGAAATGGACCCCGTGACCGGTGCCCAGCCCAAGCTGGAGCAGGTGTTCCGGCTGGATTAACAAACAAAGCAGAGAAGCGAGCCTTGCCAGAGAAAAAATGGTAAAGCTCGTTTTTTATTTGCTTTATGGATCAAATCGAGAAATTTGTAAAGGATTCGGGGCTGACGATTTCTGCCTACAATGTCTGTTTTTATGACAGCAACGGCACCGACGAGATTCTGGACAACATTCTTTGCGGCAAAAAGCGCGCCAACACAGGGTTGTTCAGCCTGTTTGAAGCCCAGATGCAGCTGCTGCCGCGCACGGGTGATTACACGGTCGTGCTGGACAGCGATATGCAGCCGCGCTGCATTACCCGCACCACAAAGGTGGAAGTTGTCCCGTTTGAGGATGTGACGGCAGACTGTGCCGCCGCCGAGGGGGACGGCACCCTTGCCGCGTGGAAGAAAGCCCACCGCAAGGCGTTTGCCGCAGCGTGTGAGGAAATCGGCAGGAACTTTGACGAAAGCATGAAGTGCATCTGCGAGTATTTTGATGTGGTTTACCGGGCAGATGGGCAGTGAGATAAATCAGAATTTTTTCAAAGAAAATACCGCCCCATCTCACGATAAGGCGGTAGATTGCGTTATTCTATGCTGCTCCTAAGTTTTTAGATAACAAATCACCATCGGCGGCGTTCTCAAACACTTCAAAAGTATCTTGTGGTTCTTCCAATCACAGCTGGTGTGTCTCTTTCCAGAGTATTTGTTTTCCACGACATCATTTAGCATCATCAGAATAAAACCCGATGGCCTTTTGCAAAGCCAAGAACTGCTTTCCTGTGTATCTGATTGCCCTGTGCTCTCCTTGCATTTCTATCCTACAGGTAATCAAATTCTCGTCATTTTCTTTTTACATGGTAATCTTGTATCATCGAAATAAGCTCAGACAGGTTCTTCTTTCCGTACTTAAATTCAGCAGCACAGTTCGGACATGGACAAAGAAAATTCCAACCTTCTGAAATGCTATGTTTGTATCTATCCGGAATAGCATTGGTTGGGAGAATATTACAAGCTTCAAAATATGGCTTTCCATTAAAAATGGAATTAGCCGAAGCGAAAGTGGCAAAAATAAGAGCTGCTCACGAAAAGGCTGTTGGCGAATTGAAAAAACTCTACGACATTCGCAAGGAACAACAGCAGGAGCAGCTTTTAAAGGCAATGATGTCCGGCAAACGGTCTTTTGAGGAAATTTTGAAATTCATTTCTGACGATACCGCTTTCAAATGCGGAAGTATTTTTGCTTTTTGAAAGTGATGACTATGAATCATGCTCACTCGTCTGTGCGGACGCAGCGCAGCGCATATCGTGCCTGACCGGTCGTGGTACAGGTAAACAATGTCAGATCCCAATTGCTATCGGGCGTTTTGACCGCCATCTCCTCGATTTGGGTTGGCTGCAGAACCTCTGTATCCGAGACCGCATAATGCCATGTGTTGTCATTCATGTCAACAAAAAGCACTTCTGTCCCCACCGTAAGATGCGTCAGAGGGCTGGTGACGCGCATAGTTATGTCCTGCGATTACCAAGTCATCTGTATATAGCGAGCCGGAATACCGCCCCGGCGCGATCTTTAGCCCCGGATAGCTCCACTGCTGCATCACGGGCAGTGCCAGCCCGATGGACGGAATAGAGAGATACCCAATATAGTCGTAGCCGTCAATGGTGCCAACAGGCATCTCCGTGTCCGCTGCGGGTTCTGCTGCATCACCGGGATAGATGGTGCGTGGCTCTGCGATCGATTCCTCCAGTTGGGTCAGCACACTGTCGGCTGCTTTTTCTGCGCGGGTACTGTCCCACTGGTTGTAGCCCATAAGCAGCGCAGCTGCCAGCAATGCCAGAACCCCAAGCGCAATCAGGGCGTTCCCCAGCTTATTTCTCATTCTGACCACTTCGCTTTTTGAGTACGACACCTGCCGCCACCAGTACAGCGCCAGTCACCGCCAGCACGGGGACTGGCCAATTCAACTGTCCGGTCTGCGGCAGTGCAGAAAGAACTTCCTGCGTGGGCGGCGTCTGCGTTGTTTTCCGGCTTGAAGTACCCGCTTTGGGGTGGGCATCCACATCGTAGACATACTGCCCGTTTTCCATGATTGGAACCGTCACAAGAAAAGGCTGTATGGCGTCATACCCTTCGGCTGCCTGCTTCTGCACAATAAGGTAAAGCCCGGCCTTCAGATCACCAAACACGGCGATTCCGCTGTCGTTGACGGTCTTGGTGACTGCCTGTGCATTTTGTGTCACCTTTTCTGCCAATCGGCTCGCCAGTGTGCTTTCGGATACATTGTCCAGCGCGATTCCGCAATTCTCGAAACCGTTTACATAGGTAAAGCTCATATCTGCGCCGTTTTTTAGAGACACTCGCCACACGGTACAGCGTCAGCTCACCGCCCTGCAGCGGTGCTGCGGTTTCGGTATCACAGAGCAATACCTTGATAGAGCCGATGCGCGTTTCATCAACCGTTTCTGCGGCAAGAGCCGGAACAGCGCCCCACCAGCAGGCACAGCATAAGCAGCACTGCCAACCGATCACGGATGCTTTTCATAATGTTATTTCCTCCTTCTCTTGCTGCGCTTGCGCAGATGTGGGGCAACCAGCACACCGACCAGTGCCGCAAGTAGCATCGGGATGGCCAAAATCGGGGCCACGATGATGGGTTCAATGCGGAATGCATCTGCCGCCACACGGATATGCTTTTGGCTTTCCGTAGTTTCGACCCGCTTGCCGCGCACCAATAGGCGGTGCGTGTTGATGCCGTAGGGGGTGCAGGTCATCAGGGTGACATAATCCATCCCCTCGGTGGGAAGCAACTGGTCGATCTCAGTAGGCAGCACAATGGAGATTTGATCGACCTCATAGGTCAGCACCCGATTCAACACCGTGATGGTAAAGCGGTCGCCCACCTCCAGCTCGTCCAGATTGGTGAACAGCTTTGCGCTGGGCAGGCCGCGGTGGGCTGATATGACCGCATGGGTGCCCGCCCCGCCCACGGGGAGGCTGCTGCCTTCCAGATGGCCTGCTGCCACCTGCAGCACGCCCTCATCGGTGCCGTGGTATATGGGCAGCTCAACGCTGATTTTGGGGATCGTGATATACCCCATAATGCCCGTGCCGGAGATGTCGAGCGTCTGCGCATAGCCGCTGACCAGATCCGGTTTATAAAAGGAATTGGGGGTGGTGTTCAGCTGCCGGTTGTACGCATCGGCAGCATCGAAATAGGTCTGATAATCCGCATCTGACAGCTGTTCTACCTCCTCGGCATAGCCAGCCACTGCGCGGGACTGATGCTTCCGGTTGATGGCGTCGCTGACGGAGGGATATAACATCACGGATAGACCCACGAGGAAGATCAATATTAAAATAATTGTGCTGAGGTTCTTTCTCATGGGCTACTCCCTAATGTTATAAGGATTGGTATATGACGGCAAATGCGCCTTTACTTGTTATTCATCCGCTTTTTGGTGACCAGCAGAACGGCAGCCACGGCCATCAGCCCGCCGCCGATCACATAGAAAAGGGTAGTGCCGATGCCGCCGGTGGAGGGCAGGGTAGAACCTTTATTGTTTCTTACGTTAACGCTTACACTCGATTGTACGTCATTGTTTACCGTTGCGGTTACACTTTGTGCAATTATCACCGGCATCACTATAAGTGGCGGTGATTTCGAACCTTACCGCAGCAGTCAGGCGGTTATAGCCCGCGGGTGCTTTTGTTTCATAAAGATAATACACTGTGGCGTCATCCAGACCATTAATGGTGATATCGCCCGCCGTCATAACATTCACCACAGAACCGTTGTAACCAGCCGGAGCAACTGTGTAGGAACCGTCGCTGTTTTCGATGAGGTTGATTAAGTCTGTAGTGGTGGAGGGCGTCCCGTCATCTCCGATTGTGCCTAAAGAACAATTTCCGTTCTTACTAAGGACAAATTTCGCATCGGTCAATGGAGTGCCATCTGCACCATCGACTTTCTTGACTCCCATCTTAAAGGTCCAGTCATAAACGACCTTCTCCGGCGTCTTATTTGTGGTCTTATTATCATGCGGGTTGTTGCTGTACTCCAGATATGCTTTATTGTCCTGTTTACCGTCATTATAGACCTTGGCCTTTTCGTTGAGAATACCTGTATAGTATGTATACAGTGTATTTCCCTCAACCATTTTGCCATCCTTAATGGCGTTCAGTACATCGACTGTAACTGTGAACTTGTTCGTATTTACTTCGTCAACCGTCACAGTATAATAGTTCTTATCCAATACTGTTTCATCATTTACCTTGATTGTCACATCCTCGTTGCTGCGGACATTCGATGTCAGCCCTGCGGACATTTCATCGTGGATTGCATACGTGTATTGGGTATACCCGCTCACAATCGGAACAGTCGTGAGCGTGCGGAACTCAACGGTGTCACCGATCTGGTTATCGCCGACAACACCCCATAGACCTGTTTCATTGTGTCTGATCTGTTTATCCAGCGTTGGCTTGCCGCTCTTTGGATTGACTTTGACATCCCCAACGACCCGCAGGATATAGTCAGTAAAAACTTCGCCTTCTCCTACGGAAGTGTTCTTGATCAGATAATAACCGGGGCCAGAAACTGTAATTGAATCCGTGCCTGTACCTGCAGCAGGGTCGGTCAAATACTTTGCAACTTCAACCGCAAAAGCTTTGGCATCTGCTTCTGTTGTGATTGTCTTCGCCTTGTCGGCTGCATTACCAAACTTCGTCCGACCCTCATCTGTAACATTATCGCCCCACTCAATGTTGGACAGCGTTTTCTCATGCAGGTCACCCTTGAAAATCTGATATGCTGCATAGTTGCCGGTGCCATTATTGATTGTGATTGTATATTTTGTTGGCGTTGTCGTTTCTGCAAACGCTGGGACGGCCATGGCCAGTGCAAGCGTCAGCACGGCAAGCAGTGTTATGAGTTTTTTCATGTACTTCATTGGTTTTATGTCTCCTTGCTCAAATATTTTGGTCTGCTTTGTCCACACCGGTGGAGGGGCTATTTCTAATTTTTACCCCCCTCCCGAATGGCTGCGTTTGTTGATGAGATATTCTAACATCAGCGCGATGCCCATGATCAGGGCGCCTGCTGCTGTATACGGGGTGTGCCGGCCGCGCCGGTGGCGGGCAGCTCATAGCTGGGCTTTTGCTTGTTCGTGATGGTAATGGTGCCGCCGCCGGTGACACCGGTGTCGTTGCTTTCACTGTACTTTACTTCATAGAAGATAAGCGCACCACTGTCTGTTCCTAGCTCTTCTACATAGTAGTGATAACCGCTCTCCAAGGAAGAAATTTTCTTGGTCCAGCCGTCAGCTTTTGTCAAGGTGACCGGCTTTCCGACCGCCACTGCGTCCGCCTTGTCTTTTTCCATCCTCGTAACGGTACAGCTGCACCTTGATCTCGTCCACCGGTGCTTCGATCGTGTCGTTCCCGATGCCATACCAGATTTTGCGCAGGGTCAGGCAGTTTTGCTTGTTGGGGATGGCCATTGTGGCGCGGTCTCCGTTCACGCCCAAAAAGCTGATGTTTGCAGTGGTAACCCCCCTCCGGGACAGTAGCTCCGGTTGCAGCTGTAAGCGCAGCTGCTTTTTTGTCATCATCCGTTGCGTTGTTGTTCCAGATAAAATAGCGCGGGGTTTCATCCAGTGCATAGTCTGCCGGGGCCGCTGTTTCCACAAGCTTATACAGGTCCCCGGTGACCAGCTGCGGGCTGCCTGTTGCAGGGGATTGCGCAAATGTCAGGTCAAAGCTGCCGCTCGAACCTGTATTCTCCGGCCTAATAAAATCCCACCCTGTGCTGATTTTATTATAGTGGTATATCGCAAAGGTTGCCGGGCTTGCCGTGATGGCTAAGTTTGTAGCAGAATCCGTCTTGGCAACAGTCAGAACGGCATTGTGTACAGTTGCCGATGCACTGTCGCTTTTCGCCGAAACCTGATTGCCTACAGTTTTTCCCGCCAGCGTAGCCGTATTTTTTACCGACATGTCGGTTGCGAGATTACCCGGATTCATTTTATAAGAGTACTCCAGTACCAGGGCTTTCTCGTCCGGCAGAACGAACTTGTACTTCCGTGTCGATGCGGTTTCTTCAACCTTTTCAACGCGGACACCGTCCTTGACTTCTTCGCCCTTTACCCAGTCGCCGTCCTGCAGGATGTATTCATATACCTTGATAGAATCCAGCATCAGCTCCATGCCGGTTTTGCCGAAGTATTCGCTTTCCATCGTGTCCGTAAGCTCGAGCGTGTCACTGCCCGGTGCGAGATCCTCTGCGCGGGGGTTGATGCAAAGGGTGTAATTGGCTTGATGGGTTTTTGCATCATAATTGCCGGTCTTTTCCAGAAGCTCCTTTTTCGGGCGCGTGATGGTCATGCCGGACGATGTCGATGCACCGTTCCATGTGGCAGTATTCGTATAGGTTTTTCCTCGAGAGTACGCTCGTTCCAGGCTGCCGCATCATCCAGCTGGAGCGCATAGCGGATCTCCACAGTATGATCCGTTGTTTTCTTTGAGTCGATCAGATTTTGCAGCGTAATAGGAAGCACCTTAATGGTCAGCTGCCCCGAAACAGAAGTGTCAATCGACCAATAAGTATCCCTACCAGACATAAGGCTGTACATATTTTCGCTCGGGCTTTTGATGTTTCCTGTATATTTATTGCCCGGCTTTGTATCCAGATCCGCCGCAATCCTATAGCTGCTAAGAGAATTATTGTCCGTAGCCAGCCTCATGCCGTCCGGGATCTTATCCACCACCGTCAGCGTATGGGTCTTGTCTACATCACCGCTACCCAGATTCAGTTTGATGCAATACCAGATGACCTTGTTTTTGGCATAGGTAGTGCTGTTGTTCTGCTTGTACCCATCGCCGCTCTTGTCAGATGTTTCCTTGGTGATAGAACCGATCTTTGTATACTCGTAAGTTCCCCTCCAGCCTTCGCGCCCGGCGCTATCCGAGTAAATTTCCACGCGGTTCAAAAACTGCCTTTTGGTATTGTTCGCCATATCAGACGTTTTTGCCACCGTTGGAATGTCGCTGATGGTGCATCTCAAAATGCGCAGCTTCTCGCCGTCCGTCCGGCTAAAATGCAGCCAGATGCGATGCACCGCGGTTGCATCATCGGAAACCGAAATGCCGTTGTCGGAATCGTCCCAGTCATTCAAACCGTTGGAAAAAAAGGACAGCTGAATCTGTATGCCCTTCTTCTCTGCCTCCTCCCATGTCAGCGTTGTTCCGCCTTCCATCGTCAAGCGCAGATTGTTTCGAATGGCGGTTTCCAGCTGGGTTTTGACGCCGTACAGCGGTTCGCGGATCTTATCCACGATTTTGAAACTGTTAACGCCCGCGGGAACCGTTCCGGTTATATTCCACATGACCTTTTGGTCACCGTTTTCCAGCGGCGTGACAGTGCCCGGATACTTTCGAATATCCACTTTGCCTACACCGGTGGAAACATTGGCTGTCGCGGTATAGGAACGTGAACCTTTTTCCAGCGTTGCCTGGTTGGTTGCAGAAACGGTACCATTCACCGGGTCCGGTGCAACCGTTTGATAGGTAAATGTATAGGCGCTCGCATTGGAACCTGCCGGGAAGGTATAGCCGTTGGTCAGAAAATCGTTGCCAGTGATGGTTGTTACAACTGTTTCGTCAGCCCTCTTCAGCGTTACATCACCAACAATGTCCAGCTGTGTGACCTGTGTATCAGTCACCGTATAGCCTGCCAAATCACCGCCCGGATTTTTTACCGTGATGACCCAGTTGATGCGGTGGGTCGCAGCGTCATAGGTGCCTGTTTTGGCAATGCTGCTCTCCTTCACGGTGACTGTATCCTTGGCCTCGTTGCTCTGCAGCGTACTGGTTGTGCCCTTGGCCGTGTTGACAATCGTACCGGAACCGTCTGCGCCTGTCACGGCAGCCACAGTTACATCATAGGTCAGCTCATACGACTGGTTATATCCGAGAGGCGGCAGCCCTGTGATCGTAAAGTCCTTGCCGTCTGCGTTGTAGATAATGGCGGCATCTGTATACTCAGAGAGCGGCTTCCCATCGATTTTGATGCTGCTCGTATCATAGCTGCCGCTTGCGGTATTCTCTGCGGCCAGCCGGTCCGTAATGGTGACCGTCTGGTTATGCGTACCATTTGGGGCATTGACTGTGACGGTGTAGCTTACCTTACTGTTGTCTTCCGAAAGGGTGTGCTCTTTCTTCGTGTTCAGCGAATACTCCGGCTCAATGGTGTAGGTTTTCTCGCCCAGATGTATCTGGCCGTCGCCACCGGTCTCTGCGTAATTGATCGTGGTATTAAACTTGAAGGTGCCGGTGAACGTCCGACTTGTGTCGTTATTAAATGTAAATGTGACCGTAGGGATTTTTTCGAAAGCGCAAAAGTACCAATTATCGTTCCGGTCGAATCGGTGATGTTTCCTGACAAATCTCCTTTGGGATAGACACCCGCCGGCAGGGTATAGGTCGCTGTATTGCCGCCGTCTAGGAATGCGTTCGCCGGTACACTGTAGACGATTTCCACCTGAACCTGGGTGCCGTCCTTGATAGATGCAAAATTATCCAGCGGTTCCCAAGTGCCGCTTTGATTGATGGAAATAGCTGTACTTGTCAGCAGATTATCCAGCTTTAGGTTGCCCTCGCTGTCATACTGAGGGTTGCTGCCGCTGCGGTCAGTGTATCATCGTCTTCCGCAGCCGGCATTATGGGATCCGGCCATTGCCAAACAATATACGCCACCGCGCCATCTCTTGCCAAAATGGCGTCCGCATCAAAGGAGAGTTCTTCGGATTCGTCTGATGCGCCGGTCTGCGCATACACGCCATACGCATCCAACACACGGATGGTATTGGTGACATCGGCCTCTGCGACCGTCACAGCCGCTACCGCACCGTCCACAGCGCCGGAAACAACGGTCAGGTTCGCGCCATCATACGCGGTTACAATGCCGATCGTTTCCTCACCGGCGGCATTTGTATAGAGTACGATGTCGCCCGGTGTGGCCTCACTGCCACCCGGGGTGATGTATTCAGGGTGTGCGTTTTCCAATTCCGTGCGCAGCTGAAGCAGGCTTGCGCATTGCGGGATGACATCCTCCGGTATGCCTGCATAATGCTGGCAGAAGGCGACAAACATCACATCCCAGCTCCCGTAAGGGTTGCCGTACCAATCACCGTAGCGTGTGTAGTGATGGGCCTGCGCCAAGGTCTCACCCAGCGCCTTGTCCACCGTAAAGTTTTTGGCGCTCTCGGTGTAGCCAAGCTGTCTCTGTGCGATTTCCGTCATGGCATCGCTCCAGAAGCTGCTCACGCCCTCGCTCTGCTCGTCCCAGTCTGCCGGGGTCTCAACATCTGCGGTTATGTCCGCCAGACATTCCAGCGTGTGGGTATGCTCCGGGATGGTGCAGGTCAGCACCCTTTGGTAGCAGTCTGCGGTATGGGAGTGGGCTGTCGGCGCGGTCTCGCCGTCTTCCTCCGCTGAATCAGCAGGGGTTTCCGATGCTCCGTCTTCATAACCGCAGATCAAGACCTCGGTATAGCAGGCATCGCTGTGCACATGCTCCTCATATCCGCAGGAGTATTCATCGTCCGTCATCGCGGTGCCTACTTGGTGCAGACGCCAGCTGACGGAAAGTATCGTCAGCAGTGCCAGTATCACCAGCACGGCAGCACGGCGGTGCTCCGCATGGCGCGCTGCCATTACCCGCCGAATCGCCTTGTCCAATTGATTTCTCATGTGGACTCCTCCATCAGCCTATCCACGAAATACGGGGCACGGGCCATACCCTAAGAAACACCTTGCCCACAATTTGACTCTTTTCAACGCAGCCGACAACCGTACTCCGGCTGTCGATCGAGGTCGCGCGGTGGTCACCCATCACAAAGAAGCGATTTTCAGGCACCTGATACGGGAAGCTGAGGTCACATTCTCCCAGAGCCAGCTCATCGACATACGGTTCCTCCAGCACCTCGCCATTCACCGTGACAAGGCCGTTGCCGTCAATCGAAATCACATCCCCGGGGATACCGATGATTCGCTTGAGCAACAGCTTGTTCTGCCAGTAGAAGCCGCACAGATCTCCCTTTTCCAGAGCATCTGTTTTCAGCAGTACCAGAATATCCTGATCCTGCAAGGTTGGGTTCATGCTATCGCCCGACACCTGCAGCACCGGCAGCAGGTTCGTTGCCAGCAGCACCGCAATGGCTGCCACAACGACCAGCGCATAGGCGGTGCTTTTCAGCACACGCTTGTAACGCCTGCGGTAAGACAGGCGTTTGCGCTCCTGCCTGCAATTCCGCAAGGGCAGCATCGCGGGCGCTGTTGGCGGCTTCGTCGGCGGCTTCCTGTGAGGTATACGGTCCGACTCGACCGTTGCGTGTGCCGGAGGTCTTAGTCACCGCGTAGTGCAGGCTCCAGCTTGCGGCTGCGTCGCCGCCGTTCTTCTGGTAGTTGTCATCGGCGGTATGCCCGCTGGTGGTTACGGTCTGTTTGCTTGCCGGGCTGACAGACCAGCTGCCGCCGTCAATGCTGCCGGATTTGGTGATGGGCTCGATCTCGATGGTCGCGCCGTCCACCTTTTCCTGCGTTTTCAGCTGGATCTTATCCGTGCGGATTCCATAGGAAAAATCAAAACTTCCGCTGGCGGTCTGGGCCGGTGCCTCCCAGCTGGCGTAGTATTCCTGCACAACAGGTTCCGGCTCAGGTTCCTCCTCACCGATCTCAGGCCCGATCAGGGCAACGGTCTGCCACCCTGCGCGACCGGGATTGTAGATGTAGGTGTAGTACCCACGGGCGGAGGCGTAGGTTTCCACGCCGTTCAGCAGCTCATCGGCAGAGGCAAGATAAATTTCCGCCGCGGTGCTTTCGGGAAAGTTTTCGATTATATACATCTGTACATCGTCATAAATAGACTCACAGAAATCCAAAAGAGAGGTTTCTTCACCCTCATCAGCGGAAAAAACGGCGGGCAGATCGTCTGCATCGCCCAAAGAAAGCTGGTTCAGCCCGCCCCAAATGCGAATCTGGTTGCCGTAATGGTCACCGGGTATGCACTGGTCTGCGCCCACCGTGGAAGTGTTCACATAGGTGTATGTCGGGCATCCCGCAGGCTGACCGTTGGCACCATGGGTGCAGCAGTAGGCGGGTTCGCCGTTGAACCAGATCAGCCAAGTGCCGTTGACCTTGGCAACCTTGGTAATCTTGCCGCTTGTCACCGCAGGGGTGGGGCGCTCGGCAAAGGCGGTAAAATCCGCATCCGCCTGTACATAAACGCCCAGCACCGCAGCGGAGGTTTCGCTGTATGCCCTCCACCTTGGTCAGATAATCAATGGCGTTGTTGCCGCCTACATGACGCGAAAACCAGTGGAAGAATCCATTGGCAGGCGTGATGATCAGGCTATCGTGCGTCCGGGTGCAGTACTCGCGATCCGTTTTGCGCACAAGTTCGCCGGGGTGATAGGTTTCCAAATACTGCATCACGGTAATTCGGCGGGCAGCTTCGATGTTCTTTTGGGCAACACCGCACAATTCCCGCCTTACGGCTTAAGCACCGCTCCGACGGCTGCGGCACGGCATCTGCGTTGCCAAAATGCTCGATAATGTCGGGTTGCGGTACCCGCATCGTGCTTCGGGGGCAAAAAGCCCCTCGCACTCTGCGACCGCTGCCCCTGCTTCGGTTCGCTGTTTCCGCCACTGGCGGCGCTCACCTTGCAGCATCCAGTATTATCTGCGCTTTTGGCCTAGCATCTGCCGCACCTCGCTCGCCGTATCGGCACTTAGAATTATGCGGTATTGCCTTTGGTATTTTCCCATGGGGGTGACCTCCGTTTCTGTATGAAAAAAGCACCTTGCCTACAAAATAGGTAAGGTGCCAAGGATACGATTATTTGTTTTTAGCTGGCTTTTTGTCACTTCAGCCGGCTGAAAGGGGGTATGGGGGGGGGAAACACAGACGGCACCCCATTTCCCCATTTCCCCCGTTTATAAAAATTGATATACGCTGAGCAAAGATGTTCTGTGATGCACGATGTGGGCCGCGCTTTGTTTGGCGAGGGGGTTCTCTCGGCACAGCCGGATTTGTGTTCCCCCTGCAATACCTCGGACGGCTTTTTACAAAAGCGCTGGCGCATTGCGGACAGAAAACGGATTCTGTTAAAGGCCGGTTCGGGCATTTACCAGCAAGAGCCTTACAATGAAATTGTGGCCTCTGCGTTGTATGATACCCTCGGTATGCCGCACGTTCCCTACTGGCTCATAGAGCAGGGCGGGCAGGTCATGTCCGCTTGCGAGTGCTTCACTGACGAACGTACAGAACTTGTCACCGCTGCCCAATTTATGCGACTGCTGCCGCAGCAACAGGGCATTTCCAACTGGCAGCACTTTAACGATTGCTGTAATGCAGTTGGAATCTCCGATGCACAAAAAAATGTCTGCAATATGCTGGCCGCCGATTATATCCTAGCCAACACAGACCGCCATCTTGGAAATTTCGGCTTTCTCCGTGATTCCGAAACACTGGAGTGGAAAGGACTTGCCCCTATCTATGACAGCGGTACAAGCCTTTGGCAGATGACCCTCACCCGCGCCATCTGCGCAGAGGCAATGGTTCCGGCAAAGCCGTTTGAAACGTCACAGCAATCTCAGCTAAAATTGATCGCTCCTTATGTGGATTTGCCGCTGGAGCGCCTTGATGGATTTTCTGGCAAGGCAAAGGATATCTTGGAGGATGCTGCCCAGTTTGATGATGGGCGAGCCGCGAAAATTGCTGCCGCGGTTGAGGGCAGAATTCAAATGCTTCGATTTAATAGGGCATAATCTGAAATAGCTCCAAAGCATACGGTTTGTGAAATGACTACAAATTGTAGGCAGTTGGAAAATAGCAGAAGCTATGTGTTGCTGGTTACTGCCGATGATAGTTGTGCGCCAACTGGTGACAAATTGTCCGGTTGGGATTGCCTTAAATCTTCCCCTTCATCACTCTCTCCACCATGGCGCGCTGTGCGTGCTCGGCTTCCAGGTTGGCGGGATGCTTGGGGAAGGCGCGCATGACTTTCTGGTAAAGCTTCAAGCCCTGGTCGGTGGTGCACATGCTGGCAACATACACCATATAATCCGGTATCTGGCCAAACACGCAGCGCTCGGTGTTTGGCACATCCCAGCGCTTTGACTGCTTTTCAATAAAGGCGGCGCGCATCTCGTCAGGGGTGGTGTACTGGGCCATTTCCTGTTCCCACTGGGGCCAGATCGGGTCCACCGAAAGGTCAATAATGGCCGGGCCGCCGTGGTCACCCTTGACCAGAGCAAAGGACTGGTACATGGGGGCAGAATCCGACATAAACACCCAGCCCACATACTGCACAGCCGGAATACCGTACACGTTCAGGGTGCGTACTACCTGTTCGGCATTCTGGTAGGTGTTGTTCATGCGGCCGTCAATGCAGCACAATCTCCCGCACATGAGCATCGCTGATGGTATCGGTAGTTTCGGTGGTAAACAGCTGTGCTTCGCGGTTGAGCGGGTACATGTTGGACGGTACCTTAATATCCTTGCCGTCGGTGCGGTCTACCATGCGGAATGTGTGATTTTCAAATGTATAAGAAGCCATGTTTCTTCCCCATTTCCTTATCTTTCGTTTATCCAACAGTATACCAAAAACGGCCTGCTGATTCAATGCCGGGCAAACAGAATCCCCGCCGCCAGAGCACAGTAGCTTTGGCGGCGGGGATTCCTGTATCAAAACCCACCCCTCAAAAAGAAGAAGGAAACGGCAGATGAGGTACCCGCAGGGCAGGCAAGGAAGAAATGTGCGCGAGGTGTTGCCAACCTAAAGCCCATATAAATTGGAATGGACATCGGGCTGATATTTTGTTCGACGATAGGACGATACGTCTGCGTGCGCCCCTACGGGAGGATACTCCCAAAATGACGTGCCGTGAAATGTTTTATAAAGAAAAACGAACCATTCCGGCGCGGTCGGGTGAGCGCACCATACAGGGCAAAAACTCGTCTTTATTCTTCCACCACATCCCACTCCGCAAAATATTCCCGTGCTTCGGGCAAGATTTCGCGGGTGCAGGGCTGAATGTAATCGGCGGTCAGAGGGAGGTCAGCGCTGTTGGGGCCAGCTGAGATGGTGAACCGCCCGGCTTCTAGGTGCCAGACACTGTATTCGTCCGGGAAAGCCATCTGGTTGAGATTGAACCGGAACCGCACGGTGCGGCGCTGGCCCTGCGGTACGGTAATGCGGGCAAAACCCAACAGTTCCAGTTCCGGCCGCACAATGGTGGCGATGGCATCGCGGCCATACAGCTGCACCACAGTCTCGCCGTCGCAGCTGCCAGTGTTATGCACCGTGACCAACGCTTCGGCAGTGCCATTGGGGTCCACGATCAGGTTCAACGCCTCATACGCAAAGGTTGTGTAGGATAGGCCATAGCCAAAGGGGCGCAGCGGGCGGAAGTCCGACTGCCAGTAGCCGTCCGGATTCAGGGAACCCGCCACAAAGCTCTGGCCGGTGGTCCCGCGGTGTTCAGCCATGAACATCGGCTCGTGGCCCGCGGTGCGGGGCAGCGGCAGTGGCAGGCAGCCTGCGGGGCTGTGGATACCGGCAATCAGGGCGGCCAGCTCAGTGCCGCCCCAGGTGCCGGGGGTGAATGCTTCCAGAATGGCGGCGGCGTTGGCGTAAATATGGGGGGCTGGTCAGGGGACGGCCATCTGTATGGATTACGATGGTACGCGGGTTTGCAGCCAGCACCACACGGGCCAGTTCTTCCTGCGCACCGGGCAGGTCCAGGCTGGCGGCATCGTTGCCTTCGCCGGTGTCGCAGTGGCGGCCCCAGCCATTTTTTCCGCTCAGGCACAGGATCACGGCATCCGCGCTTTCAGCGGCCGCGAGGGCGGCGGCAAAGTCGGTCTGGGTGGGGTCGAGATAATCGCAGCCCTGGGTGTAGGTGCAGTTGGGGTAAAGCTCCTGCAGGGCTTCAAAAATCGTTTTGGCTTCGGGGCGGGATTTGTGAATCTCGCGGTCGGTGGCGGCAAGGTCGTACTTGCGCACTGGCTTGGCGGTGGATTTATCGCCCACGCCTGCCATGGCACTGGAATCCTGCACCACCTGGAACATTTCCAGCATAGAGGGCTGGGTGTAGCCGCCGTACAGCAGGCGCAGGCTGCTGGCACCGGGTCCAATGACAGCCAGCTTGATGCTGCGGTCGGTAAGGGGCAGGGTGTTGCCCTCATTTTTGGTCAGCACAATGCTTTCCCGCGTGGCGCGCTGCTCGGCAGCAGCGGTGGGGGCAAACGCAGCGGCGTGGTACTGCTGCCACTGGGGGTAAGGCTCATCAAAAAGGCCAAGTTCAAATTTGAGCGTCAGCACGCGAAGAACGGCGCGGTCCAGGTAGGAGATATCCACCTTGCCTTCGGCAAAGGCGTGGGTCATGCCATCGGCATAGCCAAGGCGGTCGGGCAGCTCCATGTCCAAGCCCGCGGTCAGGCATTGCAGCGCGGCATCGGTGATATCATCCGCAGTGGCCAAGATATCGTCTAGCAGGCGTTGTACTGAGCGGTAGTCGCTGACTACCAAACCGTCAAAGCTTAGTTCGCTGCGCAAAAGGTCAGTCAGCAGCTTGCGGCTGGCGCAGACGGGGCGGCCCTCCCATTCGGAGTAGCTGTTCATCACGGTGCGGATGCCCGCCTTGCGGATGGCAGCCTCGAACGGTTTGGCGAACACCTCGCGCAGTTCGCGGGCATCGGCCTGGGTGCGGGTCAGGTTCAGTCCGCCCACAGTCTGGGAGTACCCCAAAAAGTGCTTGGCGGTGGCGGCCACGCCGGTGCTCAGGTCGTCGCCCTGCAGGCCCTGCACAAATGCGCAGCTCATAGCGGCACTCAAGGTCGGGTCGCCGCCATATGTCTCATTCACGCGGCCCCAGCGCAGGTCCTTGGCAACGTCCAATACCGGCGATAATGCGTGCAGAATGCCCATGGCGCGCATCTGGGTACGGATGGTATTGGCCATATCGCGCACAAGGGCGGTATCAAAGGTGGCGCCCAGGCCGATGGAGTTGGGGTAAAGCACGGTATGCGGGACTACCGGCCCACCCAGTGCTTCGCAATGGAAGAGCGCCGGAATGCGGTGGGGCGAATGCTCCATCACATACTGCTGCACATCCCGCAGGCGGACAGCCAGTGCTTCGGGTTCTTCGCAGATATCCAGCAGGGCAATTTCGCCGATGCCGCCGGAAAGATCTTTGGCAGTCAGGTCGGTGTCCTCACTGACCAGCATGGTGCAGCCCAGCTGGCGGACTTTTTCTTCCAGCGAAAGTTCTTTCAGCAATGCCGCAGCCCGCTGGCGCGCCGCGGTGGAGATAAGGCGGTTGGAGATGTTCATGGGCAAGCCCCTTTCTAGTTAGGAGTTAGGAGTTGAATAGGCAGAGCCTGATGATGGAGCCTGAAAATATCTATAAGGAATGGTCCATTTTCAGCTCTTATAGCAATTTTCAAAATTAAAGCGCATATTCGCAGAAGCGGAACCAGCCGGAACAATCAGAGACAGTAACAGCGTGAAAAGCATTCTGAATCGCATTTGGAAGGGCATCCAGCGTCCTCGCCTTGAATTTACGAAGGAAAGCCTTCACCTTCGACCAAAGTTTTTCACAAGGTCACTTGCCTTGAATCCAGATATAAGGCCGTTCCAGTCTTTTCTCTTCTGCGCCACATCGGGGACGCTTCTGTTCACTGGCATGAAGAGACTTTTTCTTCCGGCGGTATCCTGCTTTCTGAAGAAAACGCCAGACAGTATCAATGCTGACAGGCAAATCCAACGTTTCAATGATTTCCAGACTCCTCCCTCCTAACTCCTACTTTTATCAATATTCGATTTTCACCGTTCTTACCTCAAACGGTTTGAACGGGGCAAGGTTGGTGAGGTCAACGGAGAATTGGGCGTTTTCTGCCATATCGCACTGGTGGGCGGCGGTCACGGCAAAGCCGGGGTGCAGGGCAACGGGGGCAGTGTGGGAACCTTCGCATTCATACAGGCGCACGATCATGGCGTTCTGGGCGTCCTCGCAGGGCTTTACGGTTTCTACCACTACATTGCGGCAGCTGGTGGTCAGCAGGGCAGGGGAGGGCGCATCGGCAGCCAGCACGGTGGGCAGACGGTCGAACCGCATGCCGCGGCGGGGCACCTTGGCGCTGAAGCCTTCCGCATGGGGCTGGATGGCGTACCGGAACGTGTAGGTGCCTACATCGCCGCGCTCATCGGGCCGGGTACCGCCCTTGGCCAGCGTCAGGGCCATGGTTCCGCCCTGAACGCTGATGCCATACTTGCAGTCATTGAAGATGCTCAGCCCGCGGCCCGGCTCCGAAAGGTCGGTATAGCGGTGGTTGCAGCGCTCGAACATGGCCTGCTCGCGGGTATCGTTGGCAGTGGTGGGGCGCTCAATGTAGCCAAACTGGATCTCGTGTCGGGCTGTTTTGGCGCGCAGATTGGTGGGAAATGCCGCTTTCAGCACACGGTGCTTTTCGTTCCAGTGCAGTACGGTCTGCCATTCTACCAGCGTGCTTTCGGCGCGGAAAATCATGTCCTGCTCAAGGATTGTTGCGGTGCCCAGTTCATACCGGCTGTGCAGGCGGAACTCCTGCGGGCCATCGGCGGTCACGGTCTGCTTGGTAAGGCGGGCGGCAGGCTGCAATTTCATCATGCAGTCGGCGTCAATATCCCAGCCATCCCAGCCAGCGGAAACATCCTCTGCCATCAGCAGGGTATTCATTGGGCCGTCCGTCCACTGCATGCCGTCTGCACGGGTAACAAGGGAGGTAATGCGCCCCAGCTCGTCCAACTGTACTTGCAGCAGCGGGGTGGTCAGCGTTTTGCCGTCATACACAAAGAGGCTGGTTTGGGCGGGCTGTTCACCGGGAACAAAATGCAGCACGGCAGCGCCCAGCGCGGGGCGTTCCAGCCCATACACAGCGGTGGCGGCGGTGCCATCGGCAAGAACCACATTTTGCAGCGTCACGCCGGGCTCCTGGGCTATAAAGCCGGAGGCAATCTGCGGCAGGTAGAACACATCGCGGCAGGGTTCATCCAGCGGGTTCAGCACGGTATAACAGTTCTGCGCGGGGGCAAACCAGCTGCGCAGCAGTTCGCTGCCGGTGTGCAGCATCTCGGCCATATCATGCAGGCTGCGGTCATTAGCGGCGGCAATGCAGCTGCCGGGCAGGATATCATGGAACTGGTTCACCAGCAGGGTGTTCCACAGCGGGCGCAGGGCAGTGCCGTCCGCAGGGGTGTGGGTGGCAACAGCGCTGCGGGTCAGGCAGAGCTCCAGCATGCGCAGCAGGTTTTCCGCCATGCGGTTGTTCTTTTTGATCTGCTGCTTGGCCGTCAGGGTTCCGCGGTGCAGCTCCAGATAAAGCTCACCGTCATACACAGGCAGGGTAGGGGCGGCGGCTTCGAGCTTTTGCACAAAGGCATCGGCAGAGGTATATTCCACCTTGGGGCAGCCTTCCAGATCCTGCAGGCGGCGGGCAGTTTCGATCATCTCAAACTGCGGTCCGCCGCCGCCATCGCCATAGCCAAAGGCCACCAGCCGCTCCGGGAACGCCTGCTTGCGGGCAATGTGGTCCTTGTAGCCAATGCCCTCAATGCGTTCCAGCAGCCCAGCCGGGTCGGGCCAGGTATCGATCACAAAAAGTGTGCTACCACGCTGGAACCGTCGATGCCTTTCCAGACAAAGGTTTCATAGGGGAAGCGGTTGGTATCGTTCCAGGCAAGCTTGGTGGTCAAAAATCCGGTCACACCAAAACCCTGCATAATCTGTGGCAGGGCGGCGCTATAGCCAAAGGTATCCGGCAGCCAGAATACCCGCTGCTCCTTGCCGAACTTATCCCGGATGTACCGGGTGCCCCACAAAAACTGGCGGACAAGGCTTTCGCCGGAGGGAATGTTGCAGTCGCATTCCACCCAGACCGCGCCGTTCAGCTCAAACCGGCCATCGGCTACCCGCTTTTGCAGCTGGCGGAATACCTGCGGGTAGTGCTGTTCCATCAGCCAGGTGTGGTAGGCAGCGCTCTGGATGAACCGATACTCGGGGTACTGGTCCAGCAGGTTGAACTGGTTGGCTGCGGTGCGGGCAATCTTTTTAATCGTTTCGTCCATCGGCCAAAGCCAGGCGGTATCAATATGGCTGTGGCCCACAAGGTCCGCAGTGGGGGCACTGCCACCGTTTTTTTGGGCCAGGGCGGGGGCCATCACGCGGCGTGCTGCGGCCAGGCTGGTGTGCCAGGTCTCGGCATCAGTGGCCGTTGGGTCATAGTACAGCACCTGATGCACCTGCGTTAATACGTTCAAAATATCTGCGCGGCGGAAAGAAGTTTCCGGCAGTTTCTCCACCAGCTGCAGCAGGACCCGCAGGTCAAGAATAAAGTCCAGCACATCCTGATTTTTAATGCAGACAGAAATTTTATCCGCAGTAAACCGAAAATCCCGGTGGGGGCGTTCCTCAAACGGCTGCTCGCCAATGACATAATGCCCGGCATAAAATTCAATGGCTAGCTGCACCGGGGTGCCCGGAACGGCAGCGCGGGTAAAGCAGTCGCAATAATGGTTGCCATGGCGGGTCACGACAATTTTGGTGGCAAAGGTACCATAGGGTTCGCCGTTCACCCACAACATGGCCTCGTACCCGCCAAGCTCCGGGTACAGGTAAAGCGGCTGCCCGGCCAGCTCATTCGGTGGGGTATACTGGGTCAAAAACCAGCAGTAACGGCCCTCACCACCCCAGGTTTTGCCGGTGGGGCGGGTTTCGGGCACAGCGGCCAGGGTGGCATCCGGCGCAGTCTCCAGCCGGTCGGCAGTTTCGTACATCGTATAGGGCAGCTGGGCGATTTTGGTGAACACATAGGGTTCAAACACTTCCAGCGCGCGCTTTAGTTTGCCGATCAGTTTGCGGTTCTGGGCATCGTTCAGCATGGGGCGCCTCCTTCTCTCTTTTCCTGGGTTTCCGTTTGGCTCGTTTTTGCCGGGGCAGCGGGCGACCCGGCGTTGTTTCATGCTTCCATCATACGGGTTTTGGGGCTTTCTGCAAGGCATTATAAAGAATTGATGATGCGATATCAACAATTCGTTATGTTGCAAAGTGGGTAAAATCGTCTATAATGGTAAAAACGCATGAATTTTGTTCAAAGGAGGCCCGCCCCATGCCGCAGGACCGCACTCCGCAGCTTTCCTTCAATTTGTCCCGCAGGCTTATCAGCATCTTTCTAGTTTCGGTGCTGGCGGTTTACACTGCCGGCATTACCGTTACCCTGCGCCTGCGCCGCAGCGCTATGCAGGACTGGCAAGCCGCCTACACTGCCCAGGCTGCGGATTTTACCGATCAGCTGAACACTGAGCTGCTGCGCATCCGCACCCAGATGAAATATACCCTGACCCGTTCTGTCACCCTGCGGCTGACCCTTACTCCGCGGCAGGCCAGCTTTCCCGCGCTGTATGATTCCATCCTGCGTATGACAGAGCAGGTATACACCATGCAGAATACCAGTAGTCTGATCCAATCTACCACAGCGTATTTTCCCTCGCTGAATAAAACCATTCATTCTTCCGGCACGTACAATGACCCCACCGCCCTGGAGCAGCAGCTGATTGAAGCATATTACGCTGCGCCCGGCCACAGTGCTGTGCTGACGGTGGGCGGGCGGCTGTATCTGGTATCGGACGCCACAAGTTTCAACAATAAAACATCCACCGCATTGGTGTGGGCGGAACTTTCCACCGCCGCACTGACCCGCCTGTGCAGCCAATATGCGGAAAACGGCCAGACCACGGCCATCTATTGTACGGACGGCAGCAACATCTTTATGGTGCGCAGCCCCGGCAGCGCATCAGCCCCCGCCGCCCTGGTGGTGGATATCCAGGATGCCGTGTTGAATGAATTCACCGGTAGCACGGAAACCAAAGTGGATGCTGCTGAATATCTGCGCATCGTGCAGCCTGTTGGTTCGTGGAGCTTGTGGACTGCCAGTTACGCTGGAACCGATGCACTGCGGGAAGTAACAGTCTCCTTTGCAGTGTGGATCGGCGTGCAGACGATAATTATGCTGCTGGCGGTAGGAATCTTTCTGTTTTTGGTCTGGCGGCTCATCACAAAACCGTTCCGCCAAATCGCCAAACAGCTGCAAACAATGGAGCAGACCGGGATGCTACTGCCGGACCCCAACGGCGGGCCTGCCATCAGCAATGATATGGACTTTTTGCATTACGCTTTTGCCCAGCTGGGCAGCCAGCTGCAGGCCACGCTGGAACAGGCATATCATAATAAAGAGCTCGCTTATCAGTCCGAGATCAAATACTTACAGGCGCAGATCAATCCGCACTTTTTGTACAACAGCTTTTACCATTTGTACCGAATGGCCAAAATGGAGGACACCGACGGCATTGCCGAGATGAGCCTGAAATTAAGCTCTTACTACCGTTATATTACCCGCAGCGCCCAGCCGGTTGTTACCCTGGCGATGGAGTACCAGAACATTGTGGATTATACCGAGATACAGACCATCCGCTTTGGTGACCGCATCACGGTGCAGCTGCAGCCCCTGCCGGAACCTTACCGCGAACTCGCCGTGCCGCGCTTTATTTTACAACCCCTGTTCGAGAACGCATATAACCACGGCGTGGAAAAAATGGAGAACGGTCTGATCCAGCTGCGGTTTAAGATGGAACCTGAATTTTTGAATATTTATGTTGAAAATAACGGCAGCTGCCCAGATGCCGAGCTGGAAAAACTGACCCAGTATTTGAACAGCACTGACCGCAAGGCCGAGTGCACCGCCCTGAAAAACGTAAAGCTGCGTATGCAGATGCAGGGTGGCGACTTGCAGGTGAGCCATGGCACGCTGGGCGGCTTTGGGGTCAGCCTGCGGCTGCCGTTGCATCCCGCTCACTCGCTGAACACCGAACAGCAAAACGGGCAGCCACAAAAGGAGGAAACCAACCATGCAGACACTGTTGCTTGTGGATGATGAACCAAATATTGTAGAGGGCCTTGCCAGCCAGTTTGAGGGCCGGTACGGCGGTGATGTGATCGTGCTGAAAAGCTTTTCCGGCCTGCACGCGTTATCCATTCTGCAAAACAACAAGGTGGATGTGGTGTTGTCTGACATCCGCATGCCGGATATGGACGGCCTGACTTTGCAGCGGGAAACGGAAGCACTGTGGCCGCACATCCATTTCGTGTTTTTGAGTGGCTTTGATGATTTCCAGTTTATCCATCAGGCGTCCAAATCGCCGCTGTACCATGGGTATCTGCTCAAAATGGAAGGCGACGAGGTGGTACTGAACAAGATCGATCAGGAGATCGCCCAGTGCGCAGCCGAAGCACGCGCCGAGCTGGAGCAGGGCGAAATGCAGCGCCGTTATGCCCGCATGCAGGGCTTTTTGCAGCGCGCTGCGCTGGAAGGTTTTGTGCGTGGCGGCGGCAGCTGGCAGCAGATCCAGCATAGCCTGCCCAATCTGGAGATGACGCTGGACCCCACCCGCCCCGTGGCCATGGTTCTGGGCAAAGATACCGCAGCCGAGGCAACGGAGCATCTGCAAAGCCTGATGCTGGCGGATAACATCCTGGCCGCGCAGTTCCCGCAGCTGGTGTTTGAATCCCTGATGCCGGAAAGCGGAACCTTTGTGTGGTTGCTGCAGGGTGCTGCGCCGGAAAACCCGCCTGCAACCAATTATCTGTATGCTGTGTTTGAAGCGTTGCAGCAGCAGTTGAGCGATACCGCCAACTGCCCGGTCAGCGTGGTGGTTGGCAACGCCGGACCGTTTGAGAATCTGGCCGAGCAGTACAGCCTGCTGAACCGCATCTACCGCATGGTGGACCAGAGCGCCGGCCGCCTGCTGATCGTGGACGAAAATACTTACGCGGATCTGCTGCTGGGCACCGGCAGCGCTTCCATCCAGAACCAATTCCAGTTTTCGGCACTGTTGCAGCAGTTGGACCAGCTGATGCGCACAGGCACTGCGGATACTGTATGCACCATGATGCAGACAACATTTTTTGATGCTGCCGAACCGCCCCAACTGGACAGCGAACAGCAGCTGCTGCTCTTCACCCTGCTGCTGAACGTGCGGCGGGAAATTTTTGCCGAACAGCTGGGAGAAGAGCCCGCCCGCGATACGGCCTGCTTTGACCTGTTTAACGCCTACCTGCGCAGCGGTGCCGCTACCCAGCTGGAAATGCTGCACCGCTTTACCGACCTGTGCGCCGAAACCTGCCGCCAGCGCGAGGAAAACGAAACCCACAGCACCCAGGCCATCATCAAGCGGATCAACCGTTATATTGAGGACAACGTGGAAAACTATGACCTTTCCCTGACTGCCCTTGCCCGAATGACCGGCTTCAACCCGTCGTATCTGTCCCGCTTTTACCGCATCAATACCGGCAAAAAGCTTTCCGACCAGATCGACGAGGCCAAATTGCAGCACGCGAAGAAATTGATCGCCCAGGGGGAACTGGTCAAAAATGTGGCCGAACGTACCGGTTTTGCCTCGCCGTCGGCGTTCATCCTGTTCTTCAAACGCAACACTGGGGTAACGCCGAGGCAGTATTTTGAGAGCGAAAATAAAAGTTAGGGCAATACCGCATAATTCTAAGTGCCGATACGGCGAGCGAGGTGCGGCAGCTGCTAAGCCAAAAGCGCAGATAATACTGGATGCTGCAAGGTGAGCGCCGCCAGTGGCGGAAACAGCGAACCGAAGCAGGGGCAGCGGTCGCAGAGTGCGAGGGGCTTTTGCCCCCGAAGCACGATGCGGGTACCGCAACCCGACATTATCGAGCATTTTGGCAACGCAGATGCCGTGCCGCAGCCGTCGAAACGGTGCTTAAGCCGTAAGGCGGGAATTGTGCGGTGTTGCCCTAACCCCCCTTCCTAACTCCTAACTGAAATGTAAACAGAACAGCATTCCATGTCAATTTCTATTGATTGAAAATGACACTTGCAGTGAGTACAATAAGATTATACGAAGCGCGCTAGTTTTTGTACGGAATGACAGGGACGGCAGGGAGCCGAACATACCACCACATGCTGCTTCCCGGTTTGCCCCCAACCAAATCAAAAGGAGGGACCACTTTGAAAAAGTCTACGAAACGCAGCGCTGCCGCGATGGCAGCAGCCATGTCACTTTCACTTGCCCTTTCCGCTTGCGGCGGCAGCTCTTCTGCTGTAGCATCCAGCACCGCAACCGCAGCATCTGATTCCACCGCTGTTTCCTCCGCCACCACCGCAGCAGAACCCGTTGCTGACCTGCCCGAAGGCCTGGAATGGATGACGCCGTTCGATGAGACTGTTACTCTGAATGTTTGCGTTGGCTGGGACGCCGACAGCAGCGTGAAAGACGGCACCACCCCCGAAACCAACGCTCTGGTCCAGTTGGCAAAAGACTACCTGAACATTGAACTGAACTTCCTGTGGATGGTTCCCAACGATCAGCTTTCCGAGCGTCTAGCTCTCCAGTTCAGCTCCGGCGAGCTTCCTGATATCGTCATGCTGGACAGCGAAAACTTCTATGAATTCCTGGATAGCGATTACCTGCGTGATCTGACCGACGCTTACAATAACGATGCAAGCGACGATGTGAAAAACATTCTGAACATGCTGGGCGAAGCCCCCATGCAGTATGCTTCCCGCGATGGCAAGCTGTATGGCATTCCCGCTGCACTGGACCCGACCGAAGGCGTTGCCGGTTTGTACTACCGTTCTGACTGGCTGGATGCCCTGGGGCTGAGCGAACCCACCAATGTGCAGGAAATGAACGATATGTTGGTCAAGTTTGCTGAGTACGGCCCCACCGTCAACGGCGGCAAGGATACCGCAGGCCTCGGCTCCACTTCCAGCGTGCTGAACACCAACTTCGCTCTGGCCGCTTACTTCCAGGCTTACGGTGCATACCCCAACAAGTGGATCATGCGTGATGGCGAGCTCGTCAACGGTATCGTTCAGGACGAGATGGTCGATGCTCTGAACGGCCTGAAAGACCTGTATGACCGCGGTGCTCTGGCACCCGACTTTGCAACCTGGAACTCTGACCAGTTCACCGAGCGCGTTACCTCTGACCAGGTTGGCGCTACCTTTGGTACCTACTACATTCCCGCATGGCCGCTGAACCAGAACAAGGATGCCAACCCCGACGCCGACTGGAAAGAAATCAACCTGCCAAACCTGGGCGGCAATGCAAAGCCCGCTATGAACCAGGCTTCCATCCAATTCTTTAACGTTGTTACCAAGAACGCCCCCGAACACGCAGAAGAAGCTCTTGTCAAGCTGATCAACCTGGGCATGGCTGTTAACGAAAACTGCGCGACCGATAAGACCATCTTCAATGGTCTGGATAAAGCCGAGAACGGCGCATCCATTTTCTATCTGCCGGTTTACATCTACTTCCCGGTACCTTGGGCAACCTACCGCCCCGAAATCTGGGCAGCTTATGAGGCAAAGGATCGCGATTCTCTGAAGGTTGAGTACGAGAAAGTCATGTACGACTATATGGATGACTGGCTGACCAACGGCAACAACTCTGAAAACCGCGGCACCTCCTGGGGCCAGTACAAAGCCGCCTGGAAAAGGGCATGGGTATTGACATTGGCCTGACCGCACGCGAGACAGGTTTCTATGAGACCAACTACTTCTACGGCGGTGCAACCGCTACTGAGCAGCGCGCTTCCTCCACGCTGTCCGATACCGCAACTTCCTTCATCATTGAGTACATCATGGGCCAGAAGACCGAAGCCGATTGGGAAAGCTTTAAGCAGAGCTGGAACGACATGGGCGGCGCTGACTGGACCAAGGAAGTCAATGAGCAGTACAAGAGCATTGCTGGCTGATGTGTAAAGCAAAAGCTTTTGCGCTGAATTTCATGTAACGTTTCCTCTCTACACCATATCTTCCCCTTCACCCCGGCCGTTTCTCCTCCAAGGAACGGCCGGGAATTTTTTAGTTAGAGGGAGGAGGTAGGAGTTGGGGGAGCGCTTAATGAATTTTAATGAATAGAGAATAAATAATAAATAGTAATTGTGGTGGACCGCGGCGCTGCGCCGCTCAGGAAATATTAGGGCAATACCGCATAATTCTAAGTGCCGATACGGCGAGCGAGGTGCGGCAGCTGCTAAGCTAAAAGCGCAGATAATACTTTGTGTATTATCGAGCATTTTGGCAACGCAGATGTCGTGCCGCAGCCGCCGAAGCGGTGCTTAAGCCGCTAGGCGGGAATTGTGCGGTGTTGCCTTAGGTTTGCTGTTGCTTGAAAATGTGTGGTAAACAACAAAAATATCCTGTAGGGCGCGATGCCCTCATCGCGCAGGGGGAGAAATGTTGAAATACACGGCGGACGCTGCAAACAAATGGAATTCGAACATAAAAAGGCAGCGCCCGGTGCAAATCTCGCACCGGACACTGCCTTACATTCAATTTCTAATTACTCATTGCTAATTATCAATGCTTTTCCGCTCTTTTTTTCCATTCCGCGCAAAAAATCTTTATAAATTCCGGGGTCGGAATCTGGAATAACGGTGGCATTGCAGGTTTTCTGATAGAATTCCACCGGGCCAACGCTGCCAATGATGGCATAGCCGTACCCGTATTCCCGCATGGCGGTCAGACAGCGCAGCAGCAGGGCAGTGCCCACACCGTGGCCCTGCTCACTGTCCAGCACACGGGTGGGACCGAAAAAGTCCGGCGCGGTGGCATCGTAACAGGCGTAACCCACGATCTCGCTGCCGCGGGTGGCGATCCAGCAGCCAATGGGCGTATGGGCAAAACTGACAGCGCATTCACCGGCAGCGCAGTCGCCAGAGTGGGTGCGCACCCAATCCAGCACGCGCTGGCGGTCCGGCGCCATGGCACGGCGGATCTCGACCCCAAACGCGTGGCTCCGCGCCAGGGCCGGGGCTTCATCAGGCAGGTCATACAGTTTAACAAGCATATCAGGCATGGGAAAACCTCCAATTTGGGTGTGTGGATATTAGTAGCAAGAAGTAAGTTAGGAGTTAGGAAGGAGGAGGTAGGAGTTGTCTCGGTTTGGGTTGGAGAGGAAAGAATAGATCAATGGGACAGGTAACGATATCCATATCGAATGACGAATTCCTAACTATTTTCCGCCATAACCGCTGCCCCATCCGCGGCATCGCCAACGGGTTCGGGGAAGGTGAGGGTGGGGAACTGGGCAGTCAGGCGGGTGATAACAGCGGCACGCAGGGTTTCATTTTTTTGCAGTACACTGCCAAGCAGGGCCATACTGCCGGTCTGCAAACCAAGGGGCTGCATGGCGGCGGCAGCCATCTGGGTCAGTTCATCAGCGGCATGGGCAATAATGGCCTGCGCCGCGGCATCGCCCTGCTGCAAGGCAGGGTCCAGCAGGGGGGCCAGGGCGGCAATTTCCTTTTTGGTTGTGGTGGGGGCATAGGTGAAGCGGATAACCGGCTGCACGCCTGGCGCACCCAGGCGCTGGGCGACCAGCTCCGTCAGAGCTGTGGCGGGGGCACGGCCATCGGCAGCGCGCACCACGGCGCGCAGAATATCCCGTCCGAGTGCATAGGCACTGCCCTCGTCGTCGATCAGATGTCCCCAGCCGCCGCTGCGGGCTTCGCGGCCATCGGCCGTGCGGGCGTAACAGATGGAACCGGTGCCTGCAATCAGCACAGTGCCCACCGGCTGGCCCAAGGCACCGGCCAGCGCCGTGACCTGGTCGCCAACGATTTGCAGCGGGCCAGTGTAGCCGCCTGCGCGGATGATATCCTGAATAAAGTTGTAAGCATCCGGGTTGCTGATACCTGCGCTGCCGATGCAAAGCCCATCGCACCCGGTCAGCCCTTCCGGTTGGGCAGCTAGCCAGGCCAGCGTATCGGTCAGGGCTTTGGCGGCAGCGGTGCGGTCGCTGTTGCAGTTCAGGGGGCCAAACACAGCGCGGCTGTGGGCTGCGGAACCGCGGGTGCGCAGCTCCACGGCGGTTTTGGTTCCGCCGCCGTCAATGCCAACATAGTAGGGCATCATTGGGCCTCCTGTTCCGGCGTGGCAATGGGCAGGCGGCCTGTTGCGGCATGGCGGCCCAGCAGAACATCCGCCACGGCGGCAGTGCTGCGGGCGGTGTATTCATACGCGGCAAGGGTGTAGACACTTTCCGGCAGGGGGAAGAGGTCATACGGGTTGCGCAGTGCCACTACAGTGACCGGTTTTCCGCTGTTCTGGGCCAGTGCTTTGACCATTTCCAGCTGCTGCGGGTGCAGATGGCCGTTATAGGTGCCGATCACGATACTGGTGTAGCTTTCGGCGCGGCGCACCCACTCGTAAATTTCATCCTCGCTGGGATCAATGGGGGTGGTAAAGCCATCTCCACCCAGCGCTTTGGCCATCATAACGGGGAAGCTTTGCTGCACATCGTCCACCACATTGCCCACAAGGCCGGTGCGGTAGACCTGGCAGCCCAGGCACAGTGGGTGCCCGCCCACGTTAGGGCGGCCTGCTTTGGGTACATGCACTTCGGTAATGGTGGCGCGCAGCAGCTTGTCATTCAGGGCGGCGGCCTGCTCCGCATCAAACGCGGCGGCGGGCACGGCGGCCAGCTTGGCCTTAGCGGCCAGAATGCGGTCCACACTTTCTTCCATCTCTTTGCGGTCCAGTTTGCCGGACTGCAAAGCTTCGGCGGCAGCCTTGGCGGCTTCGCCGGAAAGCAGGGTGGTGTGGGAAAGCAGCACCAGATCCACCCCGGCGTTCATTGCGGCCAGCACGCCGTTGACCGAACCAAAGAACTTCTGCACAGCCTGCATCTCCATGCAGTCGCTGGTGACAAGGCCGGTAAAGCCCATTTCGCCGCGCAGCAGGCCGGTGACGATGCGGCGGGACATGGTGGCGGGCACACCGCTGTCATCCAGCGCGGGGAACAGGATGTGCGCCGTCATGATGGCGGGTACGCCGTCGGCAATGGCAGCGCGGAAGGGAGCCAGCTCCATCCGTTCCAGTTCATCGCGGGGCTTGTCTACACAGGGCAGGGTGAGATGGCTGTCCAGCGAAGTATCGCCGTGGCCGGGGAAATGTTTGGCCAGGCAGAGCACGCCGCCATCCTGCAGGCCGCGGATCATACCGGCGGCATACTTGGCCACGGTGGCGGGGGTATCGCCATAACTGCGCACCCCGATGATGGGGTTGGCAGGGTTGCAGTTGACATCCACGCTGGGGGCCAGGTTAAAGTTGACACCCAGACTGCGCAGTTCTTCGCCGGTCAGCTTGCCGGCCAGATAGGTGGTTTCGGGGTCACCGGTGGCGGCCAGCGCCATGGAGCCTGGTACATTGATGCAGCTTTCCGGCAGGCGGGTCACAGCGCCGCCCTCTTGATCAATCATGATAAAAGCGTCATGGCCGGTTTCGCTGCGGATGAGGGTTTGCAGGTCAGCGCACAGGGTCCGCAGCTGGTCCGCGCTGGCAATGTTTTCGCGGAAAAGGATGATGTTGCCGATCTTATATTCTTTGACCACCTGCACCAGCTCCGGTGTGAGGGCGGTTCCGGGAAAGCCAGTGACAAGGCGCTGGCCGATACGTTCAAGGTCTGTCATGTTTAGGCTCCTTCTGATTATGAGGAAAATTTTTAGTTAGGAGGGAGGAGTTAGAATTATGCGGTATTGCCTTTATTCTTTTTAATTGCCCATTGCTAATTCCTAATTCGTCCAGCTCCAACCTTGTGATGCCGCAGAACTCCTAACTTATCATTCGTACATTCTCGCAAACGCTGCCCTTTCATCAAACGCTTTTGCCTCGTTCTCCCAGCGTTCCATCAGCGCGTCAAAGTCCGGCCAATCGTGGGCAAGTACATCGCTGCCGGTTAGGCGGTTGATGGGCAGCAGGGCTTTTTCGTCTTCGGGCTGGCGCAGGGCAAAATCGTTGGGGTATATCTCGCGGATGGCATACAGCAGGGCGGTGCCGGTGCGGATGGTGTCATACGCTTTGGTGTCGGTCAGGTGGATGTGTACGCCCTCGCAGCGCCTGTCTGCATGTTTGGAAGCACTGGGCGTAAAGTAAGCCGCGGTAAAAATTACGCCCGGCAGCTTTTTAGCGTTCATCCGGTCAGCCAATGCCGCACCGTTGATGAACGGTGCGCCGATCAATTCGAATGGGGCCGAGGTTCCGCGCCCTTCCGAAATGTTGGTGGCCTCGGTCAGGCAGGTGCCAGGGTAGAGCAGCGCGGTTTCAAAGTTGGGAATGGCCGGGCTGGGCATCATCCAGTACAGCCCTGTTTCGGGAAAGAGCATCTCCCGTTTCCAGCCCAGCACCGGCAGCACATGCAGCTGGCAGCCAATGTGCTGCTCCTCATTGGCAAGGCGGGCAAATTCACCGGGGGTCAGGCCGTACCGGGTTGTAAGGGGATAGGCCCCCACAAAGCCTTCAAAACCGGGCTGCAGCAAACCGCCCTCCACCTTGCCGCCCAGGGGATTGATGCGGTCCAGCACTACCAGTTCTTTGCCCGCGGCGGCGCAGTCCCGCATCACATACAGCAGGGTGGAAATGTAAGTATAAAACCGCGCGCCGATATCCTGGATATCATAGATCACGGTATCTACCAGGTCCAGCATCTCCGGCGTCATGTGCTGGGAATCCTTGCGGTACAGGCTGTACACCGGCAGTCTGGTGGCGGGATCGGTGTAGGTTTCCACGGTAGCACTGGCGTCATGGTCGCCGCGTACGCCGTGCTCCGGGCCGAACAGCGCTGTCAGCGGGAACTGCGCGTGGATGGCATCAATGCCGGATGTCAGCATCCGAGTTACGCCGGATGTCGAGGTGATCAGGCCAAGCCGCCGCCCTTTCAGCCAGGGCGCGGCGTCAGCCAGGTGGTCAAGACCATTCAGAACCATGGGGAAACCTCCTGTTGCGGTAAACGCTGTGAAATTTTATATCAGAAAAGCTTACCAAATTGCACGATGCAAAGAATAAACGAGAGAAAAAGATTTTTTGCCCTGCGATATGGCAAAATAATGACTTGATATGTTCATTATATTCGCGTTATAATAAAAAGAAAAGGGGGCTTTAGAAATTTTGTTTCAAAAAAGTTGAGAGTATTTTTGTACAAAATTTCTAAGGCAATACCGCATAATTCTAAGTGCCGATACGGCGAGCGAGGTGCGGCAGCTGCTAAGCCAAAAGCGCAGATAATACTGGATGCTGCAAAGGTGAGCGCCGCCAGTGGCGGAAACAGCGAACCGAAGCAGGGGCAACGGTCGCAGATTGCGAGGGGCTTTTTGCCCCCGAAGCACGATGCGGGTACCGCAACCCGACATTATCGAGCATTTTGGCAACGCAGATGCCGTGCCGCAGCCGCCGAAGCGGTGCTTAAGCTGTAAGGCGGGAATTGTGCGGTATTGCCCTAAGGTTTTGCAGTACCCCTCTGAACGAAAGGGTGGAGCATGACAATGTTGTGCAAAGATGCAGAGGCAAAAAAACTGGCAATCGGCCTGATGAGCGGTACTTCGGCTGATGGCATTGACGCTGTGCTGGTGGAAATCAGCGGGTGCAGCACCAACACCCACGTGCGCCAGATGGCGTTTGTCACGCTGCCGTTCACCGATGCTGTGCGCAGCCGCATTTTGCAGGTGGCGGCAGGGAACTTTGGCGGCAGCGAGGAACTTTGCCTAATGAACTTTTTGCTGGGCAAGCTCAGCGCAGACGCCTGCCTGGCAGTCTGCGCGCAGGCGGGCGTGGACCCGCGGAATGTTGCCTTTGTGGGTAGCCATGGGCAGACGGTGTTCCATGCCCCGGTGGAGCAGGACTACCTGGGCTACAAAGTGCGCGGCACCCTGCAAATCGGCGAAGCTTCAATGATCGTGGAAGCGCTGGGCTGCCCCGTGGTGAGCGATTTCCGCGTACGGGATATGGCTGCAGGCGGCCTTGGTGCGCCGCTGGTGCCGTATACCGAGTATCTGCTTTACCAGGACCCGCAGCGCAATGTGGCATTGCAGAACATTGGCGGTATTGGCAACATCACGCTTTTGCCCCGCGGTGCGGGCTTGAACGGTGTGCTGGCCTTTGATACCGGGCCGGGCAACATGGTGATCGATGCCCTTGCCGCCCGCATGACGAACGGAAAAGCCCGCTATGATGACGGCGGCAAAATGGCTGCTGCCGCTCAGGTCAACCCCGCCCTGTTAGCCTGGATGATGCAGGACGAATACCTGAAGCGCACCCCGCCCAAAACTACCGGCCGCGAAATGTACGGTGATGCCTATGTGGAACAGCTGCTGAAGAAAGCCAACGAGCTGGATGTGCCGCTGGGGGATGTGCTGGCCACCGCCACCCGCTTTACGGCGGAGTGCATCAGCGCGGGCGTGCGGGATTACTGCCCCGTCAAGCCGGACCGGATGATCGTGGGCGGGGGCGGCAGCATGAACCCCACGCTGCTGGCCCATATTGCCGACTGTCTGCCCGGCTGCGAGGTGATGACCAACGAGCAGCTTGGTTTGGACAGCAACGCGAAGGAGGCCGTGGCCTTTGCCGTGCTGGCGAACGAAGCCATGTACGGCCAGCCCAACAACGCCCCCGGAGCAACCGGCGCTGCACACCCCGTTGTGATGGGTAAAATCAGCCAATAACCGGAAAGGGGGACCATCCATGACCAGCATCGAAATCCGTGTGCGGGACTTGTATGATGATTTGAATGATTCCGAAAAAAGGCAGCGTCCTTCTTTTTAAGCCAGGTGGACAGCGTGTTTGTGCTGCCCATTGCCAAGCTGGCCAAACAAGCCGATACCACTCAGGTGGCCTGGGTGCGGCTGTGCAAGCACATCGGCTTTGACGGCTTGAAGGATATGAAAAAAGCCCTGTTCAACGAGCTGAACGAGACCAACGCTCCCACTGCCCAGCGGGAGAGCAGCGGATTCTTTACTGATATACGGGACTATAACACCATCACTGAGATGGCGGACGCGGTGAAAACCAGCAGCATCTGCGCTATTGAGGACACAATGAAGCTGCTGGATCCCGCCATTGTGGAGCGTGCCGCGGGGAAAATCATCCAGGCGGACAGTGTGCGGCTGTTCGGAGTGAATGCATCGTCGCTGGTAGCGCAGGACCTGTATTATAAGTTGATCCGCATTGGCAAGTCCGCCTGTTATGCGCAGGATCTGCACATTCAGCTTACTTATGCTGCAACTATGGGGCCAAAGGATGTGGGCATTTTTGTATCCAACTCCGGTACCACCCGCGAGGTGATGGAGTGCCTGCACCTGGCCGCCGCCCGGGGAGGCACCACCATTGCGCTGACCCGGTTCGACAACAGCCCCTGGCCCAGGCTGCGGACCTGTGTTTGTACACATCATCGCCGGAAATCAGCCACCGCAGCGGTGCAATGAGCAGCCGCATTGCCCAGATGTGCATGGTGGATGTTCTGTTCACCGCTGTTGCCCGCCGCAACTACCGCAAAGTGGAAACCGCCCTGGAAAAAACAGTTATAAGAGCTGTATGACGCACAGGGTGGAAGCGGAAAACTAAGTTAGGGGCTTTTTCAATTAGGAATTAGCAATGAGAAATTAGGAATTGGAAATAGAGCAGGGCCCGGTGCGGAAATGGCACCGAGCCCTGCTTTTTGAGTGAATCATAATACTCTCATTCATTAGCAGATAATCTGTC